>ERZ1370068.6407-contig-5391_pt1 | contig 100135 bp, 104 predicted proteins | sample MGYA00561227_ERZ1370068 | MGnify/ENA primary metagenome ERZ1370068 (study PRJEB38410, sample SAMEA6850437) | metagenome | study: Metagenomic assessment of the ecological functions of the soil: analysis of the soil microbiota associated with the...
GGTATTACTTCCGGGAACTGGGTGTATTGCTGCTGTTAAGGCAACAACGTGGTCGTCGTCTCCGACCGGATCGTCGCGTGGAGCTTCGACCAGTTCGCCGGCCTGCCGGCGATCGACCAGCGCTCGCGCTCGCGCCAGAGTCGGAGTGAGGTGAGCAGGAGCGGGTCTGAAGGGACGACATGGAAAGGTCCGGAGCTCGGATCGGAGAGAGGGTCAAGGACCTGAGCTCCGGACCTTCCATCTGAACGTACGCCCCGCCAGGTCCGAACGCTTGCGGTTCCCTGTCGACGAGTGACGGGTCCTGCCCGAGCGGCATCGCCGGCGCGCGAGTGCCGAACGCGTCTACGATGCGCCCCATGTCCGATCCGGTTCGCGAACGTTGGGCCGCGGGCGAGGTGGCGCTGAACGCGTGGTCGACGCTTCGGGGCGCCTCGGCGGCCTCGGTCCTCGCGGCGACGGGGTTCGACGCGGTGACCGGTCGACCTGCAGCACGGCGAGCACACGCTCGAGCAGCTCGGCGAGGTCGTCGCCGCGATCGAACGCGCGGGCGCCGTCCCGTTCGTCCGGCTCGGTTGGAACGACCCGGCGAGCGTGATGCGGGCGCTGGACCTCGGCGCGCGCGGCCTGATCTGCCCGATGATCGATACCGCCGAGGACGCGGCCGCGTTCGTCCGCTTCTGCCGGTACCCGCCGCTGCGGGGCGCGGAGCTACGGGCCGGTCCGGTCCGCGTTCGGGACCGGTCGCGAGCACACCGACGCCGCGAACGCCGCGGTGCTCTGCGTTCGCGCAGATCGAGACCGCGGAGGGTTCGCGAACGTCGAGGCGATCTGCGCCACGCCCGGGCTCGACGGCGTCTACGTCGGCCCGGCCGACCTCAGCCTCACGCTCGGGTTCGAGGGCTTCGCCGACCTCGCGTCGCGCGAGATGCTCGACGCGCTCGACCGGGTCGTGGCCGCCGCCTCCGCGCAGGACGTCGTCCCGGGGGTCCACGCGCCGTCGATCGAGCGGGCGGTCGAGCTGGCGCGGCGCGGGTTCCGCTTCGTGGGTTCGGCGGGCGACACCGAGCTGTTGCGCGCCGGCGCGGCCGAGGCCTCGAACGCACCCGCGCCCGACGCTCGCGCCGGCTAGGAGCTCGACCGCTCCCCCGTCGGATCCGCCGGGCGTCCGGCCGTCGACATCCTCGAGCGCGGAGACGAGCGCGTCGCGCAGCTGCCGGTCGACGGTCATCACCTCGTCCATGTGGGTCATCGCGAGCACCCGGTCGATCGAGCTCCCGGGTCGACGACCAGCCGGAGCCCCGAACCTACGTCTCGGCATCGCAGCGTCCACGCGCGCGATCACGCGGAGGCCGGCGCTGTCCAGGTACGAGCACCCGCCGAGGTCGACCACCAGCCACGGCGTCGCCCCGACCCGGGCAATCAGCTCGTCGAGCAGCCGGTCGGCGTTCGACAGGTCGACCTCGCCGCGGATCGTGGCCACGGTCGCGCGCTCGGCGTCGCCGAACGCGATCGTCGCGAGCTCGGTCGAGCCTCACGGGATCCCGCACCCGCATCCGGACCGTGGTGCCGCCCTCGCCGCGCTCGACGTCGATGTCCCCGATGACCGCCTGACCGAGGTCGAGACCCCGGCCCCGAGAGTCGTCCGGGCGGGGTGACGCCACCGGCCGTGGTCGGTCACCGCGACCTGGAGCCTCCCTCTTCGGATTCCGCCTCGATCAGCACGTCGCCGCCTCGGCCGATGTACGCGTGCTCGATCGCGTTGGTCGCCGCCTCGGTGCACGCGAGCACGACGTCCTCCTGGTCTCCGACGGGAGACCGGATCGCTCGAGCCACGCTCGGAGCTCGGCGCGCATCGTGACCAGCTCGTGGGCGTCGGCGGGGAAGGTGCGCCGGAACACCTCGGCCGGCCGGCGCGGGCCGATCGTCAGGAGCGCGACGTCGTCGTGACGATCGTCGGCGACGAGCTCGAGCAGCGCGTCGGAGATCTCGGTCAGCGAGCCGGCGCGCACCCGCGAGGCGATCTCGGCCAGCCGCTCGAGACCCCGGTCCAGGGACTCCTCCCGGCGTTCGACCAGGCCGTCCGTGTACACGACGAGGATCGAGCCCGCGACGAGCCGCTCGTTCGCCTGGGGTCTGGGCAGGTCGAACGGCAGGCCGAGCGGCACTGGAGCGACCGCCCTCGAGGAACCTCGTCGAACCGCCCGGCTCGATCACGAGGGCGGGCGGATGGCCGGCGGACGTACCGCAGCCTCGTTGCGCGCGGGGTCGAGCAACAGCGTGAGGATCGTGGAGAAGAAGGCGCCGTCCACGCCCGTCGCGAACCGGTCGAGCGAGGCCAGGATCGCGTTCGGCTCCGTCATCGACAGCGCGAGCGCGCGCCAGGCGCTGCGGACCTGGCCCATCGCCGCCGCGGCCTGGAGACCGTGGCCCGCGATGTCGCCCACGGCGAACGCGACGGTGCCGTCCGGCCGGTCCACGACGTCGTACCAGTCCCCGCCCACCGTGCACCCTCGGTGGCCGGCAGGTAGCGCCCGTCGACGTCGACGTTGGCCGCGTAGCCCGTGCCCTGGGCATCAGGTTGCGCTGGAGCGTCATCGCGGCCTCGTGCTCCACCTCGTACGCGCGGGCCCGTTCGAGGGCGACCCCGGCCTGGTGCGCGAACGACCTGATCAGACTCGGCGTCCTCGGCCGACGGTTCCGGTCGTTCCTGCTGGAAGTAGACGGCGAGCGCCCTGATCGGCGCCTCGCCCTGCGCGACGATCGGCACGCGCATGCAGGCAGCGTCCGAGGTCGCTCTGGGTCGCGAACCCCTCCTCGAACCGCGACGCCCACTCCTTCGCCGAAGCGATCCACAGCGACCGGCCGTTGCGGTAGACGTGGGCGAGCACCGCGCGATCGTTCATCGAGATCTCGAACGTGGGTCGGAGCTGGAACGTCCCGCGCGCCTGGAGGCCCGGGGTCACGCGCAGCGACTGCCCGTCGTCGCTCGCGAGGGCGATCGACGCGGCATCCGCCCTGACGCCGCCGGTCGCCGCGCGCAGGATCGCCCCTCGCGGCGTCCTCGGTGGTCACCGCCCGCGCGAGCCGTGCCGTCACCTCCTGCAGACGCGCCGCGCGGCGGAGCGCGCGCTGCTCGGCCTCGAACAGGCGGGCGAGCTCGAGCGCCTCGCCCGCCTCCTCCGCGAGCGCCTGCACGAACCGGAGCTCGTCCGGCGAGAACGAGCGCTCGCGGTCGAACCCCGAGACCGATCGACGCCGATGCGCGAGGTTCCCCGCGGAGATCGGGTGGCGCAGCGCGCGCACCGGCTTGGCCGAGCAGCTCGGGTTCGGGCGTCGCCTCGGTCGCCGAACCCGTGGACGAGCACCGCTTCCCGGATCCGAACGCGTCGGCCATCGGGCCGGGCCCGACCGAGGGACACCGTCCGCGGCCCTCGCCCGGCACGCCGAACGTGGAGATCACCTCAGCCGGCTCCGGTCGGGCGCGGCGAAACCGATCACGCCGGCGACCGCGCCGAGCGCCTCAGCCGCCTCGGTCAACACGGCGTCCGCGACCTCCTCGACGCCGAGATCGGGACTCATCGCGCCGGACACGGCCTTGACTCGATCGACCCGCGCCGCGAGACGCAGCGCCTCCTCGCGCGCCTGCTGCAGCAACGAGCGCTCGAGCGCCTGCGCCACCTGGGCCGCGATCGCCTCGAGCTCGGCACGCTCGAGCTCATCGAACGCCTGCGGCTCGCCGTAGCTCACGAACAGGACGCCCACGACGCTGCCCGAGGCCTCGAGCGACACGTAGGCCCACGCGCGATCGCCCATGTCCACCGAGCCCGCCGCGAGGTCCGGGTAGCGCCGGTCGAGCTCCTCGGGCGACGCCAGCAGGACAGCTCCTTCCACTCCACCGCGTCGGCCCACGGCGAGGGTGCGTCGAGCCCGATGCGTTCGAGCGGGCGACCCGGATGGTGCGGCCGGCGTCCCTCGGCCGCGATCATCTCGATGGCGCGCCCGTCGGCGGTGATCGCGCCGATCGATGCCTTGCGGCTCCCGAGGATCGCGACGGCCGTGAGCGCGGCCCACGTCCGCGACCTCCCGCGGCGACGCGGCCGCCGCCAGCGCCGACGCGAGCTCGCGGAGCTTGGTCGCGCGTTCGCGAGCTCGGTGCTCGGCCTCGAACAGCCTCGCGCGTTCGATCGCCTGGCCGCACTGGCGCCCGATCGCGAGCAGGAGGGACTCGTCCTCGAGCGAGAAACGCTTGGTCGAGCGGAAGTTCACGCTGAGGACGCCGAGCAGCTCGTCGCCGGCCAGCAGCGGGGCGGCCGCCTGGGCCCCATCGGGGAGGCCATCGCCGATCGTCGCCAGCAACGGGTAGCGCTCGAGCGCCTCCTGCGCGCTCGCGACCGTCACGACCGAGCGCTCCGCGATCACGTCCCGCGCGATGACCGGCGTGTCGGCGGGGAAGCGCGACCACGCCGCGAGCAGCTCGTCGTCGAACCCGCGCGCCGCCACCCGCTCGAGCTCGGTGCCGTCGGGCGACAGGAGCGCCACGGCCGACGCGTCGGCACCGAGCGATCCGATCGCGGTATCGACGAGCGCACCGCAGACGTCGCGGACGGTGAGCGCGTCCGCGAGCCGGCCGGTCAGGTTGTGCAGGTGCGCGCAGGCGCGCCGATTCGGACTCGGCGGCCTGACGCGCTCGTCGTTCCGACGTGTGGGCGACGTCCCGTTCGTGCGCGGTCTCGCGGTACCGGTCGGCGATGGCTCCCGCGAGCCCGGCGGCCACGACCCACAGGACGACCGCGACCCAGCCGCCGAGCTCGCCGTTGGTGACGAACAGGACGAACCCGGCGCCGCCGGCCAGCGCGACGAGGATCCCCGCCAGGGGCCCGCCAGGACACCGGCCAGGACCGAGAACAGGAGCCCGAGGCCGCTCGGAACGCCTCGGTACGCGCTCTCGGAGGACCCGGCGAACGCGACGGCGACGGCGACCTGCACCGCTCCCCAGGAGCAGGGCCGCCGAGAACGACACGGGGCGCCCGCTGGGCCGACGGGATCGCATGGGCGGAGCCACTGTACGCGCCCGGCTCCCGTGGGTCGAGCCGAGAAGCTTGGTGGGGTTCGGCCGCACGGCCGCATGCCGACTACGCTGGGCGGCTAGGACGCCGACGCTTCGGCTCGCCCCTTCTCCCACGCCTCGAGGCCGGGATTGTGGTGGTAGCGGGGAAAACCCAGCGGAAGACGCTGAGACCGGGCTTTCGACACCAGCAGTCGGGGTAGCAGTCGCATGTCAGCAGGCCCGCCGCTTCCTTCGCTCGATAGATCAGGGCGAGCGCGACATATCCAAGACCCAGGACCACGATGAGCTTCTTCACGAGGTCAACCTAGGAACCGGTTACGCGTCGATGTCAACGGGGATACGCTCGGCGCGGTCGCGCTCCGTCTCTCGCCGCAGCAGGTGAGGCTCGGGGGTGGGACTCGAACCCACTAACCTACGGATTAACAGTCCGTTGGGCACGTCCTGCCCTCTGGCCTGTCATGCTCGCTGACCTGCGAAGTTGTGTCGCACAGTCACCCATCGATTCGCGTCGATTCGCGGTCTCTCGCGGTACAAGCGCGGTACAGGAATGGGCTTCGAGACGTGCGCCCTGACGAAATCGAGCGGCAACTCCGCGCCCGCCTGGACGCCCTCGGGCCGGCTCCCCGCGCCGAGCTGCTCTACGTCCTTATGCTCCCCGACTTCGAGCGGAGCCGATCGGATCGGCGAGTTCTGGGGAACCCAGGGAGCCGCACCTTCGCCGAGCTGCTGATCGACTGCGAGGAGGACCGGACGCTGCGGGCGATACTCGTCGGGATGTTGGGGAAGCTGATCGCTAAGGCAGGACGCAGCAGGGGCCGCGCCGCAAGGCCAGCCTCGGACGGACGAGAGGCTCAAGCGCATTCAGAACCGCTTCTACGTCAAATGAGGGTGGCTAGAGCCCCGCAAGAGTCTTGGTTGAGTGGCCCGATTCGAAGGAGACAGGTCAATGAGGCGCTTGCTCGCGCTCATCGCATCATCGTTGCTGTTCGTGTTCGTGCCGGGATCAGCCAGTGCTATCACGAACGGGCAGCCGGACACGGGAAACACGTATCCGTCTGTTGGGCTACTCGCCTTCTACGACTCCGACGGCGTGTACATGCATCGGTGCACCGGCACCTTGCTCTCGCCAACGGTCGTCTTAACCGCTGCACATTGCACGGACGGAACCGCCACGGCGTACGCCTACTTCTCGGTCGATGTGCCCGATGACTTCAGGGAGAACTCGACCGGCAACCTTGGGACGACCTACACCCATCCTGATTTCGAGAACAACTTGCACAACGATGTCGGTGTCGTCGTCCTCGACGACCCAGTGAACCTGAGCGAGTACCCGGTGCTCGCGCCGGAGGGGTTCCTGACCGAGCTCAAGGACGCGCACGAGATCCAAGACGATACCTTCGTGGCAGTTGGCTACGGACTCCTCAACGGATTCCCGCCGCCGAATCTCTTGCCCAATGAGAGCCGCTGGTTCGGCGTGTCTCCGTATCGAGGCCTGAAGAAGAACAACCTGCATCTGTTCCAGAACCCGGTTCCCAACGGGGCAGGCGGGACGTGCTTCGGCGACTCCGGTGGCCCGCACTTCTGGAACGACACATTGATCCTCGCCTCCGTAACGAGCTGGGGAGACGCAGTCTGTCGCTCCAACGATCAGACACAACGCGCTGGATATCCCCTCAGTGTTGGACTGGCTGGAGGAGGAGTTCGGCATCGCTCCTTGATCCTGAGGTTGGGCTCCCGCCGTTCTTTGGCGGGAGCCTTCCCTCTTCGGGTCACCCTTTCCGCAATGCTGATCGACTGCGAGGAGGACCGGACGCTCAGGGCGGTGCTCGTCGGGATGCTGCGCGAGACCTACCGCGCGGACGTTAGGGAGCTACACCCTGAGCCCGCGCCGCACGGCGAGCCCTCGGTGTAGCGTTACCAGGATGACAACGGAGCAGCTCGCAATCGTCATCCCAGCTGCGACCGCCCTCCTGCTCGCCCTCCTGACGTTTTGGTACCAGCGCGGGTTGACGAAAGAGACGCTCGAGCATCAAGCGAACCTGACGCGACAGACCCTCGACCACGAGCTTGCCCTCGCCAGGGACAAGGGTGCGCAGGAGCGCAAGGCGGACACGTACGTGCAGATGCTCGAGATGTTCGAAGGGATCATGGAGATCGTGAACGCGACGCAGCCCATCATGGAGTCGGGACCCCCTCACCACCGGAACCCGACGGTGAGGCTATCCGTGCGGTGCAAGCGAGGATCGCTGCGTACGCGAGCCCAGAGGTCAAGGCGATGATCTACGAGCAGTGGATCCCGGCGAGGAACGAGTTCTTCAATGCCGCCCGCTACCTGGCTGTGATGAGGAAGGCGCGGGAGCAGGGGCGAAATGTCGAGGCCGACTTCAAGATCAGCGTGGCTGGGCAGTACATGAAGGTCGACGATCATCGCAAGCGTCTCGACGGGATCGTCCGCGACATCGAGGACCGCATCAACGACGAACTTCGCCAGTGAGGCAGGGCGGCCCGCCCAGCATCCCCCTGTGCCGCTTCTGATCGACTGCGAGGAGGATCGGACGCTTCGGGCGGTGCACGTCGGCATGCTGCGTGAGGGCGACCGATAGCCGCAGCCTCCGCGCCACGGCGGGCCGGCCGTCTAGGACTTTCGACCGAGGCGGTAGTCCCCATTCAGCCGATGCATCTTCTCCCTCACGCGGCCTACGGTCGCGGCATGGCCCCGCCAGTCAAGCCACCGGATACCGGATCCGCCTCCTGCGCGACGTGCGGGCACTCCGACTGGGTTCACTCGAATGCCGGATATCGGCGATGTCTCAGGTCGAATGCAGTTGCAGCGGCTTCATCGTGGGTGCGGCGCCTGACCTCTCGGCTCAGGTCTTCCCCGCCTAGCCGCACCCCTGTCCGGAGGGGGACTGAGTCGAAGGGCTCGGTCCTCACCCTCCCGGCGCACCGGGAGCCTCGCCGCACCTTCCGCCGAGCTACTCGATCGACTGCGAGGTGGACCGGACGCTCCGGGCGGGCGGTGCTCATCGGGATGCTGCGGGAGGGCGACCGCTAGTTGCCAGCGGCCTCGTCGCCACGGCGGGGCACTGGGCTCACCGCGAACCGGCGCCTCACGGGGAGTGGGTCGGCTCGCCGTCCCTGCCCGCGCCCAAGTCGGCCTGGTACCCCATCGGGTACAAGATGTTCGCCACCACGAACCAGAGCCATCGATCGGTGCGAGGCTCAGCCATGCTCTCCTGCCACTCGCCTTCGTCGAGCCGACTGAATGACCAGGTCACTTGCCCGGTCTGGCTCGAGGACTTCCTCGACCAGGGCTCGCTCTTGATCGTCCTGGATATCCAGGTCGAGGACGCCGTCATCGAGGTACACCATCCCAACAAGCTTCTGGCGGTTGGCCCGCCACAGCCTGATCCCTTCCACAGACTCGCTCCTACGACGGCATCTCCCACACCCTACGTCGAGCGAGGGATGTTGGTCGAGACCACCGAAGGGAGCCGGAGGCCCCAAACCTTCTCCGGCGAGTCGGCGATGAACCGCCGAGCCGCTGATCGGCCGCGAGAAGGACAAAACCCTTCGGGCGGTGATCGTCGGCATGCTGCGGAAGCCGACCGGAACACCTAGGGCTAGATTCCGGCTGCCTCCGGGTGCTCGGCGATTCTCAGATATCTGACGCTGCCTGACCTACCGTGCCAGACGGGATCCGAACCCGCGAGCTGTTCGTCAACCCATCGTGCTGCCGCCGAGCGTGGGTGAGACGCGAGCAGGTGAACCAGTACCCCATCTGGCCCCACAGCCTCGAATGAGACTCCACACACGGGCAGTCGGCGAGAGCCCACGACGGACTCATGGTGTGAAGGTATCGGCCCTCGGTAAAGCGCTCTTGGCCGAAACATGGCGATTCAGGGAACACAGAGTTGCCCGGACAGTGGTTCAGGCCTGCGCGAGCGGACGAGGCCCCGACCTTGTGCGGTGGGCGGTTCGGGCAGAGGTCACTGGCGGAACGGAGACGCCTCGCCGCACTTCCCTCTCGCCATCCGCAGGTCCTCGGCCGAGCTGCTGATCCACTGCGAGAGGACCGGACGCTCCGGGCGGTGCTGGTCGGGATGACTTCGTCCGTTGTCCCCCAGCAGGCTCTCGTCAGCCGATCTGTTCGGCCAGGGCGACGATGATGCCCGCGGGACCGCGGAGGTAGCAGAGCAGGTAGCTGCTCTCGTACTGTGCCACCTCGCCGAGGAGTTCGGCGCCGTGGGCGCGCAGGCGGGCGACGGTGTCATCGATGTCGTCGACAGCGAACATGACGCGATGCAGGCCCAGCGTGTTGGGCGGCGGGTTCTCTGGCTCGGCGCCGACCGCGGCGGGGGTGTGGTACTCGGTCAGCTCCAGCTTGCTGTGGCCGTCCGGGGTCCGCATCATCGCGATGTCGGTCGTTCGGCACCTCCTCTACGACCTTCACATTCACCGCGAAGTTCGACGCGGACGGCAACGAGGTCCATGGGCGGTGCAACCACCCGATCGTCGACGGGGAGGGTGGGTTCGATGGCGTCACAGGCATCCTGAACTTCACCGACGACGTTACGACGGTCCCCGTTTCGGCCACCTATGTAGGAGTTGTGAGGCTGTAGAACGGCGTCTCGACGAGCTCGAGCGCCGACTTCGGGAGCGTCTCGACGCCCTCGGTCCGGCTCGCCGCGCCGAACTCCTCCAAGCCCTCATGCTCCCCGACTTCGACCGCGCCGACCGCCGAGAAGTAGGCGGAGACGCTCGTAACTCAGGCGTCGGCCTCCGCTTCCTCCTCGAGCTCAGCAAGATCGAGCGCCAAGCCGAGTGCGCGGGCGATATTGCCCGCGGCTGACGCTACGCGCGCCGTCCCCACAATCGGGGCGACCGCCGCGAGGGACGGCTCGGACTTGCTCTGCGTCGATGTCCATCTCCGAGGCCATGCCCAGGTTCAATAGGTAGGAAGCCGGAGGGGCATCCACCGATATCAGGGCAGCGATCCGCACGAGCATGATGGACTCCGGTTCGAGGCTGGACACCTCAAAGGAGTCTGCGGTCATCCTCGCGAGTAGGTCCAGTACCGGCTTGTCAGCCATGAAGCCCTCCTCCCATGACGACGGGAACTCAGTCCCGTCAACCTACCACCGCTTCTAGCCGATCTACTCGCCGAATGGGGCCGACCATTCGGAGGCGTGGAGAGTTCATAGCTGGTTCGCGTTCCCTTCGGGATGCTGCGGAGACCGAGCGCTGAAGAGCTGATCTCCAAGCTCGAGGGCAAGGCATCAGTAGCCCGCGCCGCGTGGCGAGCCGGCGTGTCGGCGTAAAGAGGTGCCTGCCGACCGTCTCGGTTCACGTTGCCGTCACATTCGCCTCCTAGGGTGCCCGGAGCCGGGAATTCGTGTTGCACCGCGAGAGGTTGGCATGTAGAAACGCATCCCTTCCCTTACGAAAGGGGCGACCGGGCGTGGCCCAGGAACGGATCAGTCCGCTGGAGGAGTCGATCAAGGACCCCTTGCCGCGACTAATGAAGCAGCTCACCGAGGAGTTCGAGGGACAGCCTGAAGATGTAATCGATTTCGCCGCGAAGCACTCGCTCGCTAGGTACAAGGATGTCCGCGTGCGCGAGTTCGTCCTCGATCTTCGCCTGGCGACACGCTCGGACCCATCTGCGGGGCGCCTCGTAGCGTCTGGATCCCCCTCGTTCACCCGGCCGCCACCTCGCAGCCTGACAGTGGTCACCGCGGGCTCCTTACCTTCGAGGCGTGAGTCCCTCCCTGACCGTGGCGGATTGCCCGGAATGCCGGGGTGTCAGCACGGTCATCTTCAGAACGTGCAGCGTGTGCTTCGCTGAGTTCTTCGAAGAGGAAGACCTTCGGCTATGGCGGGACGAGTCCCCTCTCTTGTGGCGACGACCCTCGCTGGAACGCGACTAGCGAAGATCCCGCCATGGTCGGGTCCCTCAGGACGGCCTTCTAGCCGATGCCGGCTCGGCTCCCGGGAGCCCTCGCCGCAGGCGAGGGGCGGTCTAGACTCTGCCGAGAATCTGCGATCCGCGCCCGCGTGACTGGCCGGGAGGCCGTTTCTGAACGAGCGGGTCTGCCTCCGGTGTGACTGGACCGGCGAGACGGACGGGGCCTCCTGTCCTAGGTGCGGTGCATCCTTGTACCGACCCCGGGAGTCCGCGGAATCCCGCGAAGTCACTCCGATTCCCCGCCCGCAACCGCAATCGTCGGGCGGCCCGATATCCAGCTCGCCCGTCGAAGTGCCTCAAGAAGACGGCAGCGTCCCACCGGCCGAGGCCGTCATCGCCCCCAGCAGACGGCGGGCGGTGATCGCTGGTGCCCTCACGGTGGCGGCGGTCTGGATTGTGGCGACCGGAGGCTGGTTCGGATCGGACCCGGACCCCGGCCGTTCCGGGAGGGGCGGAGACGGGACCGGCGAAGGCCGGATGTCCCGGATGTCAGGCCGGACCGAGGGAGGCCGTCGGCGTCGGCCCGGAGACCGACTACCTGCTCGACCTCGACACTGGCGTGATGACGCCGCTGCCCGAAGCCATCGTCGAATCCCTCGGCGGGGGCGAGCGTCAGTACGCGGTCTCCCCCGATGGATCCCGACTCGCCTACGTCATAACCGGCAACGACAATCCCGGTCCTCCGCGAGGCCGGGATGATCAGATCTTCATCGCTGGCATCGACGGAACCGGCTCCGCCAGGTGCAGTACGTCCGCCAGATTACGCACGCCCCGAATGGCGCCGGTTCGCCCGCCTGGTCGCCCGACGGCACGAGTATCGCCTACGAGGCGATCGACAGCGGGCACCTTCTCGGTCTCTACCTCCTCGATGTCGCCTCGGGCGAGTCAACGCAGATCGGTGGCGTGAACCGCGCCTACGTTCGCGCCTCCGACCAGTCGCTCCTGCCCCACCGGCCCCTGGAGCCACAATTCACGCCGGATGGCGCCTCGCTCGTCTACACCGGTGGCAGCGACGATCGCCCGGTGATTCGGAGCGTGCCGCTTGCCGGAGGGGAGAGCACCCTCCTGATCGGCCCTGGCAGGAGCCTGCGGGACGCGGAGAACGGCTCCGCTGTCGCCCGATGGCTCGCTCGTAACGTTCCTCGGCAGCGGGTTCGGCCGCCCAGAGCCGCAACGGTGGGTGGCGAACGCCGACGGCACGGAACGACGGCTCCTCCCGGAGGTTTATGGGATCCCGTGTCGATCGACTCCCACCGGGACCTGGTCCGCTGACGGAAGCCGGATCGTATGCTCGGAAGCCAGCAGGGTCATCGTCGTCGACATCGCGACGCGAGCCGCCAGGCCCGTAGCCTCTGGCCGTGGGGCAATCTGGCTCGACGATCACACTCTGCTCGTATCGGTCTAGATGAACCGACCCGACGCACCGATCGCCGTGGCCGTGGGGCGCCTCGGTCCAGGTCACCCTCAAGCCGGGAGTGCCCTATGTAGCGCGAGATGAATGGGAGGCGGAGGAACTGCTCAAGGCCATAGAGGAACATCCGCAGTTGAAGCTTCGCACCATCACTCGGCAGGAGACCTACCGCCTCCGCCAGAAGGGAGGCATCGTAGATGGCGCACATCCGCAAGGTGAAGTCACGCCGGCAGCCGTGGGTCGTGGGGTTCCGCACGCCGGAGGACTCGAGCGATCCAAGTCGTTCGCGCGAAGGACCGATGCCGATGCGTTCGGGGCGAGCGTCGAGGTGTCGCGGACACGCGGCGAGCTCGTCGACCCAGCCTTGGGCAAGATCACGGTCCGAGAGTGGTCGGCGAGGTGGCTCGAGCCGTGGCGCCGGGGCTCAAGCCGAAGACAACCGCGAGCTACGAGTCCCTGCTCGCGTCCCGCATCCTGCCCACGTTCGGGGCCTGGCCGCTGACGAGCATCCGCCCTGGCGACGTCGACGACTGGGTCGCCTGGATGCGAGCGGACGGCCCATCCGCGAGAACCGGATTAGGCAGGGCCACGTCGTGCTCTCGGCGATGCTCGATGTGGCGGTCCGGCAGGAGCGGATCACGCGGAACGTCGCCCGAGGCGCGAACCCTCCCGAGATACGCCACAAGGAGGCTGCCTTCTTCGAGCGAGACGACGTCGACCGGATCATCGAGGCCGTGCCCGAGCAGTATCGGGCTTCATCGCGGTCCAGGGCGTGCTCGGCCTTCGGTTCGGCGAGGCGGCGGCGCTTCGCCGGCGCTCCGTAGACGCTCTGCACCGACGGCTCGAGGCCCGGGAGTCCCTCGCGGAGATCGGCGGGCAACCTGACCTTCGGCCCGGACCAAGACGCACGCGGCGCGGAAGATACCTCTGCCACCGTCAATGCTTTGCCATGCTCACCGAGCACATCGACGAACGCACGGGCCACTCCCCCGACGCGCTGCTGTTCACTCGGCCCGAGGCTTCCCGATCCGGTACTCGCGCTTCCGGCCGACGGTCTGGGTTCCGACCCTCAAGACGCTCGCGCTTCCGGTCGTCGGGATGCACGCGCTTCGGCATAGCGCAGCGGCGCGGATGATCGGTGCGAAGTGGCAAGCGATCGACGTGCAGCGGGCGCTCGGACACCGCAGCGCGGGCTTCACGTTGTCTGTCTACGGTCACTTGTTCGACGAGCACCTCGACTGGCTCGCGTCGGCGCTGGACGGAACCTCTCGCGGTACAAGCGCGGTACAGGCGATCACCGCGTTCGCGGAATAGGGCCTCTGACCTGGCTCCGGGGGTGGGACTCGAACCCACAACCTACGGATTAACAGTCCGCCGCTCTGCCAATTGAGCTACCCCGGAGTGAGCCGGGGCAGTCTACCAACGGGCCCGGATTGGACTAGGCTCATGGGATGCGGTTCCGGACCGGACTCGTGGTCGGCGGGGTGATCGGCTACCTCGTCGCGCGCGAGCTCACCAAGCCGGACGCCGACGACGAGCGACCGCCCGGCGTTCGGGACGCGATGGCGCGTCACCCGTCCAACCGTATCGCCGTCCACGGGCGGCGCATCGCCGAGAAGGCCAGCTGGAAGGGCGTCGAGGCGATCCAGCGGGCCCGGGCGAACATCCAGCGCAGGATGGACCCCGACGTCGACGACATCTCGCTGAACTGACCCGGGCCGAACGCCCGAACGCTACTCGAGGTAGTCGCGCAGCTTCTGCGACCGCGAGGGGTGGCGGAGCTTCGACAGGGTCTTGGACTCGATCTGCCGGATCCGCTCGCGGGTGACGCCGAACTCGCGGCCGACCTCCTCCAGGGTGCGGGGGTGGCCGTCGAGGAGCCCGAACCGGAGCTGGATCACCTTCTTCTCCCGTTCGGACAGCGTGTGGAGCACGGACTCGAGCTGCTCCTGCAGCAGGATGAAGCTCGCCGCGTCGACGGGGACCACGGCGTCGGAGTCCTCGATGAAGTCGCCGAGGTGCGAGTCCTCCTCCTCCCCGATCGGGGTCTCGAGGGAGACCGGCTCCTGGCTCACCTTCAGGATCTCGCGCACCTTGTCGGCGGGGATGCCCATCTGCCGCCCGATCTCCTCCGGCAGCGGCTCGCGACCCAGGTCCTGCAGGAGCTGGCGCTGGATGCGGACGAGCTTGTTGATCGTCTCGACCATGTGCACGGGGATGCGGATCGTCCGGGCCTGATCCGCGATCGCGCGCGTGATCGCCTGGCGGATCCACCACGTGGCGTAGGTCGAGAACTTGTAGCCCTTGGAGTAGTCGAACTTCTCGACCGCGCGGATCAGCCCGAGGTTGCCCTCCTGGATCAGGTCCAGGAACAGCATGCCGCGACCGACGTACCGCTTGGCGATCGAGACGACCAGCCGCAGGTTCGCCTCGATCAGCTTGCGCTTGGCGAGCTGGCCGTCGCGTTCGACGCGGCGCAGGAAGTCGTCGAGCGCCTCGCGGGTCTTCGGCTTGTAGGTCTTGCCGATCCGGTCCCGCCCGATCCCTCGACCTTGCCGAACTTCTCGACCTGGTGCTCGCGGATCGCGACGACGGACTCGGTCACCTGGCGCAGGCGCTTCTGGTCGACCCGGTCCTCCTCCTCGGTCAGCTCGCGGAGCACGGTCGCGAACTCCCCGCCTCGATCCGCCGGGCGAGAGTCGACCTCCTGGGCGGCCGTGAGGAGCGGGACCTTCCCGATCTCCTTCAGGTACATCCGAACGGGATCGTTCGTGGGTGCCTTCAGGAGATCGACGTCGAGCTGGCGCTGGGCGGACGCGTCGACCTCGTCGCCGGGGACCTCGATGACCTCGATCCCTCTCGCCGCGCAGGTGCTCCTCGACCTGGGTGAGGAACTCCTCGACCTGTTCGGGCGTGAAGTCGTCGACGGGAACCGATTCGAGCAGGTCGTCGGAGGTCACGAAGCCGCGTTCACGCCCGCGGGCGGTGATCTGCTCCTTCGCTTCTTCCAGCCCCAGGTCGCGGGTGACTTCGGTCAATGCTCTCGCTCCCGTACGTTCGAGGTGGGAAACGTCGAGAAGTGTACGAGACGTGAACGCCCGTGACCCGCTCGGCGACGCGCCCCTCGGATCGGGTCGTCCAACGGCCTAGGCCGCGTCGTGGCTCCGTTCCCGCAGACGGCGCAGCTCGCCGTCGGCCGCGATCAGCCGCTGGAACATCTCGTCGTACCTCGGGTCCGTCACCGGGTTCATCTTCTGCAGCTCCTGACGGAGCGCGGCGCTCGCCGCCGAAGGAGGAACTCCTGCAGCCTCGCCCAGCACCTCCTCCGCGTACCCCGGGAGGAGGTCGCCGTCGAGCGGTTCGAGCGCCAGCGCCGTGAGCGCCTCCACGACCTCGTCGTCCCCGCCCTCGGCGGTCGAGCCGCCCACGTGGCCGTCGCGGTCGCGCAGGAGCTGCAACAGCTCGCGATGCCGCGTCGTCCGGAAGTGCTCGTCGGACAGCCGCGGCGAGATCTGCCGGAACGCCTCGGCGTCCCGAGCGAGGATCCTGAGCATCTCGCGCTCGACCTTCTCCTGCGCCGAGGCCCGCTTGACCGCCTGCTGGACCTCCACCGGGCGTCCCGAGAGCTTCTGCTCGAGCGCGAGCACGACCGAACCCTCCGAGACCCCGGCGAGCTCGGCCAGCAGGTGCGCGTACTCGCTCTGGCGGACCGGGTCGCCGAGCCGTTCGAGCAGCGGGACGGCGGCGGCGACCGCCGCGCTCTGCCCCTCGATCGTGGAAAGGTCGTGCCGGCCCACGGTCCGCCGCACCATGTACTCGACCAGCGGGACCGCCGCGGCCGCGAGCTCGCGTAGGGCGTCGCCGCCGCGCGCGTCGACGAAGTCCGCGGGGTCCAGGCCCTCGGGCAGGATCAGGACCACCGGCTGGACCGGGAACCGCTCGACGAACTCGAAGGCGCGTTCGGCGGCGCGGGCGCCCGCGTCGTCCGAGTCGAACGCGAGCACCATCCGCTGCGCGAACCGCGACGCGAGCCGGAAGTGCCCTCGCCGAGCGCGGTCCCGCACGTGGCGACCGTGTTCGTCACGCCGGCGCGCACCATCGCGATCACGTCGGTGTAGCCCTCGACGAGGAAGAGCTCGCCGAGCTTGGTCGCCGACGCCTTCGCGCGTTGCAGGTTGTACAGGACCTCGGCCTTGCGGTACACGGGCGTCTCGGGCGAGTTCAGGTACTTCGGACCGTCCTCGCGGTCACCGGGGAGGATCCTGGCGCCGATCCCGACCGCCTTGCCCGAGAGGTCGTGCACCGGGAACGTGATCCGGCGCCGGAACCGGTCGCGGACGTTGCCCTCCTGGTCGCTGATCGCGAGTCCGGCCTCGACCAGGAGCTCGGCCGAGAGCGCCTTCACCAGCCGCTTGAGCAGGAAGTCCGGGTAGGCCGGCGCGTACCCGACCTCGAACTCGGCCGCCACGTCGCGGTCGATCCCGCGGGACTCGAGGTACGCGCGGGCCTCCTCCCCTCCTTGGCCTCCAGCAGGGTGCGGTGGTACAGCTCGAACGCGGCCTCGTTCGCGCGGACGCATGGCCTGACGCTTGGACGCCACGCGGCGCTCGGCGGGCGTGTCGCCCTCGTAGCGCAGGGTGAACCCACGTCCTTGGCCAGTCGCTCGACGGCCTCGGAGAACTCGAGGTGCTCGACGTCGCGCAGGAACCTGATCGCGTCGCCGCCCTTGCCGCAACCGAAGCAGTGGTACAGACCTCTTGGACGGCGAGACGCCGAACGACGGCGTCTTCTCGGTGTGGAACGGACACAGCCCGATGAACCGGTCGTGTCCGGCCTTCTTGAGCGTCAGGTAGCCGGAGACGAGCTTGACGATGTCCGTGCGTTCGCGGACCGCGGCGACGTCGTCGTCCCTGATCCTGCCGGCCACGTTCCTCCCCTCGACCTGCTCGTCGCGCCGGCTAGAGCAACCAGCGCTGGGGAAGGAACAGCTGCTCGTAGATCCGCAGAGCGTACCGGTCCGTCATGCCGGCGATGTAGTCGGCGACGCGGGTCGGCAGGTCTCCCGGCGCCCGATGGTACTCCTGCGGCACCTCCTCCGGGTGGTCGAGGTAGTGCGCGAACAGGCTCCGGACCATCGAGATCGCCTTGTCCTGCTCCGAGCGGGCCTCGTCGCGCAGGTAGACGTGGTCGAACAGGAACTCGCGCAGCGCGTCGAGCGCCTGGAACACGTCGTCGGACAGCCTGATCTCGGGGCCGTCGGCGCTGCGGCCGACCAGGTCCGTCACCAGGGTGTTGATCCGGGCCGAGTGCGTCGCGCCGAGGACCTCGAGGGGCCCGATCGGCAGCTCGTCCTGGTCGATCACGCCCGCCCGGACCGCGTCGTCGACGTCGTGGTTCACGTACGCGATCCGGTCGGCGAACCGCACCAGCTGCGCCTCCGGCGTCGAGGGCTGGGGCATCGACCACGTGTGGTTCACGATCCCGTCGCGGACCTCCCAGCACAGGTTCAGGCCCTCGCCGTCGTTCTCGAGGTGGTCGACGATCCGCAGGCTCTGCTCGTTGTGCCGGAACGGCCGGCCCAGGAACGGCGTGAGCGCCTGCTCGCCCAGGTGCCCGAACGGCGTGTGCCCCAGGTCGTGGCCGAGCGCGATCGCCTCGGTGAGGTCCTCGTTCACGCGGAGCGCGCGGGCCGCGGTCCGGGCGATCTGGCTCACCTCGAGCGTGTGGGTGAGCCGGACGCGGTAGTGGTCGCCCTCGGGCGCGAGGAACACCTGCGTCTTGTGCTTCAGGCGCCGGAACGCCTTCGAGTGCACGATGCGGTCGCGGTCGCGCTGGAAGCACGGTCCGGAGGTCGTCCTGCGGCTCGTCGTGCTCGCGCCCTTGCTCGCCGACGCGAGCGTCGCCGTCGGCGACAGGGTCTCGCGCTCGATCTCCTCGGAACGTTCTCGCGGGACGGCCATGCGCCGATACTACCGTCGCGCTCCGACGCACCTTATCCACGGACCCGCAGTACGATCGGCGCTTCGACGCGGGGTCCGCGGCGACCCCGTCCCCGGCTCGAGGAGGCTCGGATGAGAGGCGTTCGGATGCGCGTCCTGGTGGCGCTCGCCGACCCTCGCGGTGCTCGCGGCGGCGTGCGGTGGCGACTCGAACGACGCGGGGGCGGCGGCGCGACGCGCGACCGGCGCGACGGCGGCCACCGGGGCGACGGACTCCGGCTCGGGCGACGATCACGGCGCCGGGAGCCTCTACGGCGGCTCGAACGGGACGACGGGTGCCACGGGCCGCCACGGGCGCCACCGGCGCGAACGCCGACGTCTCGGTCTCGCTCAACAACTACCTGTTCGATCCGGCGACGGTGAGAGGTCAGCAGCGGCGACGTCGTGGCCGTCCGCAACGCCAACGCGAAGACACCGCACACGTTCACGGTGGTCGGGGAGGACGTCGACCTCGAACTCGCGCCGCTCACCACCGAGACGACGACGATCGACCTCGCGCCCGGGGACGTACCAGCTGATCTGCCGGTTCCACGAGTCGCTCGGGATGAAGGCGACGCTGAAGGTGACCTAGGCGGTCGAACGCGATCGCTTCAGTGCCCGAACAGGCGGTAGTAGATGTACGCGAGCGTCTCGCGCAGGTAGCCGCCGACCCGCGTCCCCTCGGTCCTGGCCGCCGAGTGCCACGTCGCCGACGCGTACGCCTCGAGACCGAGATCGGACGCCATCCGCTTGACCCGCAGGTTGTGCCAGGGGTCCGAGACGAGGAACGCCGACTCCATCCCCCGGTCGTTCATCCATGCCGCGGCGGCCTCAGGCTCTCGAGCGTGGTCGAACCCACCGGCGACGCCACGACCGCTTCCGCGGGGACGCCCTGCGCCACCAGCCAGTCGCGGCCCGCCTCGGCCTCCGTGGTCCGGTCGCCGGGCGCGCCGCCGCCGAGCACCACGATCGTGTCGGACCGTCCCTCGTCGTAGAGCAGCTGCGCGTGCTCGAGACGGCCCGCGAACACGGGTGAGGGATCGCCGTCGTACTGCGCGGCGCCCAGCACGAGGATCGCGTCGACCCGGTCGACCGTTCGGGCGTCGTCCGTGTGCGCCGCTCGCCACACGGCGATCCCCGTCCCTGCGAACACGAGCACGATCGCCGCGGCGACCGCGGCGATCGTGACCAGGACGGGTGACGACGCAGCGCCTCCATGCCGGCGATGCTAACAACGCCTCCCGCGAACACCCTGCGTTCGGGCGCAACGGGTTCAGGCGATGCGGATCCAGACGGCGTCCGACCCGACGGCGGTGGTCGCCGTCGACAGGAACTGCCCGCGGGTCCGCGCCACCGCGCCGAACCGGTACGAGCCGGGCGCCACGCCGGCGTTCGAGCGGTAGTACCAGGCCGGCGTCCCCGCGGTCTGCGCCGGGCAACACCGATACGTCCACGAGCCCGCCGGCAGCGTGCCGGTGCCCGGTCGCTCGAACCCGGCCGCGCTCACGTACAGCTCGAGCCTCGTCGGCGCTCCGAGGTTCACCGTGTGGCGCACCTGGTTCCCGATGGTCGCGGGGTTCGGCGACGCGGTCAGATCGACGAGCTTCGCCTGGGCGGGACCGGCCACGACGACCAGCGCCGCGACGAGTGCGAGCAACGAACGCTTCATGCTCTCCTCCGTGCGCTCTGGGGAGGCGTGGTGCGACGAGCTCCCGTTCGGGAGCGACGATCCGCTACGGGGCGGCGACGCCCGCTCGGCGGAGCAGCTCGAGGAACCCTCGACGGTCGAACCCGCGACCCAGGATCACCCTGGGGTCGCAGGTCCCGCCCTCGTCCCAGCTGAGGACCCAGACCTCGTGGACGCCGCCAGCGAGTCGCCCCGTGCCGCCGGCGGCGAGCTTCGACCGTGCCGGCGTCGGGAGGCCCTCGCCGAACTCGCCCGGTGATGCCCGGCGAACGCGTGCAGCTCGCGACCCTCTGTCATCGAGCCACCCGAGCCGTACCCCGACCCGGTCGGGGTACGGCTCCTCGAACGTCTCGGTCCGTTCGAACCCCTCGGGCGTGACGAACCGCACCTCGCACGCCGTCCGGTCGGCCGTGGGCGATGGCTGCGTCGCGGCCCCGCTCCCGCACGCCACGAGCGTCAGCACGCTCGACACGAACGCCGCCGCGTTGCGAACCGCCGTCACGGGAGCGACTCCGCCACCGGACCGAGCAGCGGACCCGTGCCGTCCGGGTCCGCCTCCTGGCCGAGACCCGCGTACAGGCCGCCGAGGCTCCGCACGCGCTCGGGCAGGATCGTCGCGGCGTTCCCGAACGACGCGGCGAGCTCCGCGAAGGCCATCGGCGCCCTCCTCGGTGCGGAACGCGCTGACGAGCGCGAAGTCGCCCGGCTCGCCGACCTGCTGGCGGAACCCCTGGAACTGCGCGACCGGGACCACGTAGTAGCCCTGGAGGTCGCCGAACACCAGGGTCTCGTTGGCCGCCTCCGCCTCCTGCCGGGACGGGAACACCCCGCCCACCACGGCGATCAGCAGCTCGCCCGCGCCGTTGTCGGGTGCGAGCGCGGGACCGACCGGCCGAACGCGGCCCTCGCACGGGCGCCTTGCCCGCGGCGGCCGCCATCACGCCCGCCGAGGCCAGCACGCCAACCACGAGTCCCGCCACGATCGCCTGTCTCCGTTTCATCGATGCCTCCTCGGGGGCTCAGTAGTTGGTGGCGAACTGGAAGTGCATAGGGTCGCAGAACGCGAGTCCCCAGTACCAGCCGTGGTTCTGCCAGATCGACGCGTGGTTCTTGTTGACCGACGACGTGCACTTGCCCATGTACTCCTCGGCCGAGGACACGTCGATCGCGATCCCGAACGCGTGCGTGCTCCACTCGTTGCCGTTCACGCTTGGCCCGGCACGCGTAGCCGTAGATCCCGTGCTTGACGTACGGCTGCAGATGGGCGTTCTGGATGTGCCCGTAGACGTCGTTGTCCAGGTTCGTCGACTTCCCGCCCTTGTCCGACACCATCGCCGTCGGGCGACCGCCGAGCTTGCGGTGGAAGCTGAACGTGTACGTCGTCCCGTTGTCCGCGGCCTGCCACTTCATCGAGATCGCGTGGGCCTCCGCGCTGCACGGCTGCGCCGAACCGATTGACGATCTGCGTGTAGCCGCTCGGCCGCGACGGGTAGATTGACGTGCTCGTCCCGCCAGCCGAGCCGGGCCCAGTGGAACCCGACGAGCCAGCGGCAGCACGACCGCGATCGGGACCGCGATGCTGAGGAACCGGAGCCCCTCCGTCCGCGCGAACCGTTCCGCACGTGTCACCTCCTCGGACGCGGGGAGGCGGGAGAGGTCTCGAGCTTAGCGAACGCGCGTTCGACCGCGCATCACCAAGTCGGGGGATTCGCGGGTCGCGGGCGGGCGATTCCGGTCGTTACTTCGACGCCGACTCCGGCAGAACCGATCGCGGCCTGACCCGCGGCCAGACGCGCGGTCTCGACGCGGAACGGCGAGCAGCTCACGTAGTCGAGCCCGAGCTCGTGGCAGAACACGACGATCGCCGGGTCGCCGCCGTGCTCGCCGCAGATGCCCGAGGTGCAGGCTGGCGTTCGCGGCCCGTGCCCTCCTCGCACCGCGATCGCATCGAGCCGCCCCACCCCGGCTGGTCGATCGTCACGAACGGGTTCGCCGGCACGAGCTTGCGCTCCTCGTACATCCCGACGAACTTGCCGATGTCGTCGCGGCTGAACCCGAACGCCGTCTGCGTGAGGTCGTTGGTGCCGAACGAGAAGAACTCGGCCGCCTCGGCGATCTCGCCCGCGGTCACCGCGGCGCGCGGGGCTCGATCATCGTGCCCCACTCGAGGTGCGTCGAGCTCGACGCCCTCGCGCTGCGAGCACCTCCGCGCGCAACCGGTTCGAGCTCGGCGCGCATCTGCTCGAGCTCGGGCGCTGGTCGCGACGAGCGGGATCATGATCTCGACCTTCGGGTCGCCGCCCTCCTTCTTGCACCCGCGCCGCCGCCTCGCAGATCGCGCGGACCTGCATCGCGTAGAGGCCGGGCTTCACGATCCCGAGCCGCACCCGCGCAGGCCGAGCATCGGGTTGGCCTCGTGCAGCTCGGTCGACCTTCGCCGAGGATCGCGCTGCCTCGCTCGACGACATCGTCCGTCGCGCAGCGACCTCGTCCTCGCCGCGCTCCTCCGCCCGGGCGACGCCGACCGCGAGCTCGACCTGGTTCGGGCAGGAACTCGTGCAGCGGCGGGTCGAGCAGCCGGACGGTGACCGGGCAGCCCGCTCCATCGCGCGTGAAGATGCCGACGAAGTCCTCGCGCTGCAGCGGCAGCAGCGCGTCGTACGCCGTCTGCTCCTCCGCCTCGGTCTCCGGCGAAGATCATCTGGCGCACCGCGCCCACGCGCTCCTCGCCGAGGAACATGTGCTCGGTGCGGCACAGGCCGATGCCCTCGGCGCCGCGTTCCGCGCGTTGCGTCGACTGGTCCGGGCGTGTCGGCGTTCGCGCGCACGCGCAGGCGCCGGCGCGCGTCCGCGATCGCCATCAGCCGCTCGAACGCCTTCCAGATCGTCGCCTCGCGAGCCGTCGGCGTCGCCCGACCGCGCCTTCTCGAGCACGGACTCCTCGAGCGGCAGCTCCCCACGTAACACGTTGCCGGTGAAGCCGTCGATCGTGATGACCTCGCCCTCCTGCACCGTCGTGCCGTTCGCGGTGAAGGTCCCGCGCCGCGAGGTCGAGCTTGATCGCGTCGGCGCCGCACACCGCCGGGATGCCCTCGCCGCGCGCCACGACCGCGGCGTGCGAGTTCGTCCCGCCGGCGCTCGTCAGGATGCCCTGCGAGGCGATCATGCCGTGGTAGTCGTCCGGGCGTGGTCTCGCGCCGGACGAGGATCGACCTTCGTCGCCGGCGTTCGCCGCACTCCTGGGCGTCGTCGGCGCGTGAACACGACCGCGCCGGTCGCGGCGCCGGGGCTCGCGTTGAGGCCCTTCGCGATCGGCGTCGCGCGCCGTCGGCCTTCGACGCGCCGCTTGAACAGCTCCTCGAGGCGGTCCGCGTCGACGCGCAGCAGCGCCTCGTCCTCGTCGATCAGGCCCTCCTCGAGCATGTCGTAGCGCCATGACCCACTCGGCGAACGCCGTCCGCTTGCCGATCGCGCGTCTGCAGGATCCAGAGCTTGCCCTTCTCGATCGTGAACTCGATGTCGCACATGTCGCGGTAGTGGCCCTCGAGCGTGGCCATCACGTCCATCAGCCCGCGGTACGACGTCCGGGTCGAGCTGCTCGAGCTCGGCGATGCGCTTGCGTGTTGCGGATCCCGGCGACGACGTCCTCGCCCTGCGCGTTCGCCGAGGTAGTCGCCGTACGGGACCTTCTCGCCGGTCGACGGGTCGCGCGTGAACGCCACGCCGGTGCCCGAGTCCTCGCCGCGGTTGCCGAACACCATCGCCACGACGTTCACCGCGGTGCCGAGGTCGTCGCTGATCTTGTTCTGACGCCGGTAGTCGATCGCCCGCTTGCCGTTCCACGAGCGGAAGACGGCGTCGATCGCCAGGCGCAGCTGGTCCTTCGGGTCCTGCGGGAAGTCCTCGCCCGGTGTGCTCGCGGTAGATCGCGCGGAAGCGTTCGATCAGCGCCGCTCAGGTCGTCGGCGTCCAGGTCGGTGTCCTGCGCGTTCGGGCCCTTCGCGGCCTTGGCCTCGTCGAGCGCGTGCTCGAACGCGTCGGCCGGCACGTCCATCACGATCTTGCCGAACATCTGGATGAACCGGCGGTACGCGTCGCGCGCGAACCGCACGTCGCCGCCGGTCTGCGTCGGCGAGCCCCTCGACCGAGCGGTCGTTCAGGCCGAGGTTCAGGACGGTGTCCATCATCCCCGGCATCGAGAACTTCGCGCCCGAGCGCACGCGAGACCAGGAGCGGGTCGTCGGGATCGCCGAGCGTCTTGCCCATCGCGTCCTGGAGACGCGCCGAGGTGCTCCGCCGACCTCCTCGAGCATCTCCGGCGGTGCGCCGCCCTTGCGCGAGGAAGGTCAGGCACGCCTCGGTGGTGATCGTGAACCCGGGCGGGACCGGCAGGCCCATGTTGGGTCATCTCGGCGAGGTTGGCCCCCTTGCCGCCGAGCAGGTCCTTCATGTCCCGGTTGCCTTCGGAGAAGTCGTAGACGTACTTGGTCATCGCAGGAGCCTCCGCCACGAGATGGGTTCGGACCGGACCAGTCTACGGACGCGTGCCGGGCCGGCAGCCGGGTCGTGGGTCCTCGGATGACGCGTGAGGCTAGGCGGGCGGCGCGGCGTCGCGGCGTGTCCTCGTCCGCGGCGACGAACGCGGACGCCATCTCGAGACAACGCTCCACGGTGTCGTGGTCGCCGTCCAGGAGCGCCTCGTAGGCGAGGAGTTCAGCCACCCGGAGCTCTTCTGCGCGAGCTCGACGTCCTCCGAGCGGAGCGAGACGCCCCGAGCACAGGACGTCCAGGACCGGACGGTAGGCCACGCTGAGGACGGCGGCGGCCGGGCGTCGAACCGCGCGATCGGGTCGGGCGGGGTTCGGAGCGCCTCGCGTTCCGGCCGCCGCGCACTGGTCGAAGCAGCGCGTGGTACGCCAGATCGATCTCGTCGGCCGGCGCGCCCTCGGTGGCGATGCCGATGAGGGCCCGGATGCTTCGCGTGGTCTGTACGAGGATGCCGTCCATGAGCGGAGCCTAGTGTCGTCCCCGCCCGGCGTCCGCACCATCGGCCGGGTGACCCGAAATGCGGCCGAAGGGCTTAGGTCCTTCGGCGCATCCGGTCCGGATGGACCTGCATCGCGTCGCCGTCAGTCGCTCGACGAGGCGAACGTCGCTCGCTCTCCCCACCACCAGCGACGTTCGGACCGAGCGTGGAGCATGCGCTCGAACTCGTCGAGACACCTCCGTGAGGGCGAGATCCGACGCCGCCGCGTTCTCCCGCATGTGCCGACCGTCTCGGCTGCCGACGACCGCGGCGCTGACGCCGGGCTGCGCGAGGACCCACCCGATCGCGAGCTGGGCCACGGTCGCATCCAGTCGGTCGCCGATGGCGCGCAGACCGCTCCACGACGGCGGTGCAGCGGGCACCCCACACCGGATCGAGGAGGTTGCGGTAGAAGTCGGTCTCCCACGCGCCCGTCCAGACCGCGCGAACCTGCTCGATCGTCTTCCGCTCAGGACCCCGCTCGCGAGCGGCTCGAAGATCGTGACGCCGATCCCGAGCTCCCCGCACCGGGCGATCGAGGCACGGTCGTCGAGGTGGTCGATCCGACAACCCGACCTGCACGACGTCGACCGGACGTGCGGCGTGGCAGCGTTCCACGTCGTCGATGGAGTAGTTCGACAGGCCGATGGCTCGAACGAGCCCCGCGTCCGCGAGCTCGGCCATGGCTCCCCACGTCTCCTCGAGCGGGACGCCGGTGCGGTCGAGCCAATGGAGGGAAGTACAGGTCGAGGCGGTCTCGACCGAGCCGGCTCAGGCTCGCCCGGCACGCCGCGTGGATCTCGTCGTGCCGGAACCCCGATCCGCCGCCGGTGACACCGCCCCCGGTGCGGCTTTCGACGCGATCGGCACGTCGTCCTCGACACTGCGCGAGCACGACGCCGATCAGCGACTCGTTCTGCGTGTCGAGGTAGTTCTCCGAGGTGTCGAGCCAATCGACCCCGGACTCGAGCGCGGTCCGGATCACCGACGCCGCTCGATCCGGGTCCGGGTGCTCACCCGGCTCCGGCCCCAGCTCGTACCCACCGAGGCCGACGACGGACACCGACACGCCGCTCGCACCGATCGAGCCGCGTCTGTATCGGACTCGCCACCTCGGTTCTCCGGGGCGATACTGAGGGCGCCGCCGTCGCCGGAGCAAGTCGCTCCGTCTGGGCGCCCGTCTCGGGCGGTCAGCGGCCTCGAGCCGTCTGGAGCGTCGCGGCGTCGCTCGCGAACAGCACCGTGACGGCCTTGCCGTCGGGTTCGACGCACCATCGCGGAGCCGTCCCCCTGGTCGATCCACTCGTTCATCGAGGCGGCGAACTCCTCCGCGTCGCGGGCGGTGTCCCAGACGGTGGACAGCTCGACGGCGGTGTTCGGTCCCGTCGGACCACGCGCGGTAGGTGCCGCCGTCCCACCCCGCGGCCGCCGTCGCTCGCCTGCGAACCGTCGAGCCGCAGCCCGAGCGCGCGTCTGCACGCCACGCCTCGCCGATCGCCATCGCGTCGAGGTCCCCCACCCCGGTCCCAGCTCCGCCGACAGGTCCGGACGTCGACCGGCGTGGGGACGTCGTTCGGGTAGCGCTCGGGGTGGATGATCTCGCTCCGTCGACGTGGGGAGGTCGACGAACGCCTCGTCGACCGCGTCCAGACCGCCGCGGGCATCGAGCGCGCTGATGAACCGCATCCCCTGGTCGTAGGGCCACGCCTGGAGCCGCGAGACGAACGGCGGGATCCCCTCGGTGGACGTGTCCTGGGCGGCGGCCTCGATCCCCACCTGGACCTGTTCGGCCGCCGTGAGGAACGTCTGCGCCCACCGCAACATGAAGAACGTCGCGTTGCCCTCGACGAGCGCGATCGCGGCCTCCGAGTCCTCGTCGCCTTGCACTCGGCGCCGAGCGCATCCAGCCGTTCGAGCCCGAACCGCTGGTCGTCGATCGCGTGCGTGAGCTCGTGGGCGAGCGTGATGCGTTCGAGCGGCGAGGGCGAATCGCTCCGGTGAACTTCAGCTGGCCCGTCACGGTGTCGTAGTAGCCGATCACCTGGCTCGAGCCGTAGTTCTCGTACGCGTCGCGGAGGCTGGTGCCGTCGGGGATCACGCCGATCGTGTCCCAGGCGATGCTCCGTCGCGCGTACTGGCCTGCGGGTACGCGGTGTCCGCGTACTTCACGATGTCGCGACCGATCTCCGCCTGCGACACGGGCTTGGCCACCACCCGTTGCGAGTAGTCGAACCCACGGATCTGCGCCACCTGCCGCATCACCTGCGCGATGACCGCCGGCGTCGGCCCCTCCGCCGGGACGTCCGAGCCGGAGTCCGGCTTGGGCCCGGGCACCTCGCACAGGCGCTTCTCGGCGGCCGCGGCGGACTCGGGACCGCTCGGGGCCGGCGAGGCGACTCGGGTGAGGCCGGCACCGGCTCGACGCGAGGTCTCCGGGACCGAAAGGGGTCGCCGGGGACGTCGGCGTCGCCCGTGCAGGCCGCGAGCGCGAGCCCGAGCAGGGCCGCCAGGGCGGCGGCTCGCAGCCTCACCCGCGCCTCGGGACCAGGACGCTCGCGACGGCCAGGCCGGCCGGACAGCAGCGAGAGGGCGCTCGAGATCCACAACAGCCCTATCGACCGCAGGGAGCCGAGCGATGAGGCCATGAGCGCGATCGCCGCCACGAGCATCACCGCAAACGCGACGGCGTACAGGCTCACCCAGCCCTTCCTGGGGAGGCTGCCGCTCGCGCCGATCGGCTCGTCCATCTAGAGGCGTTCGGCGAGGTAGGCCACGAGGTTCTCGAGTGGGATCCGGTCCTGGGTCATCGAGTCGCGCTCGCGGACGGTGACCTGGCGATCCCCGAGCGTGTCGAAGTCCACGGTCACGCAGAACGGCGTGCCCACCTCGTCCTGGCGGCGATAGCGGCGACCGATCGAGCCGGCGTCGTCGAAGTCGCACATCCACGCCCGCTTGACGAGGTCGAACACCTCGCGCGTCCGGGCGTGAGCGTGCTCGTTGCGCGAGAGCGGGAGCACGGCGACCTTGGTCGGCGCGAGGTCGCGGTGCAGGGCCAGAGCACGTGCGCTTCTCGGTGCCGCCCTTCGCAGTCGGCGCCTCCTCCTCCCGGTAGGCGTCGACGAGCGCGGTGAGCATGATGCGATCGACGCCGGCGGCCGGCTCGACCACGTACGGCAGGTAGCGCTCGTCCTTCTCCTGGTCGAAGTACGTCAGGTCCTCGCCGCTCGCCTCCTGATGGGCCTTGAGGTCGAAGTCGGTGCGGTTCGCGATGCCCTCGAGCTCGCTGCCAGCCGAACGGGAACTCGTACTCGACGTCGAGGCGGCCTTCGCGTAGTGCGCCAGCTCGTCCGGCTCGTGCGGCCGCAGCCGCAGCTTCTCCTTGCGGATCCCGAGGTCGACGTACCACTGCATCCGCTCGTTGATCCAGTACTCGAACCACTCGTCGTCGGCGCCGGGCTCGACGAAGTACTCCATCTCCATCTGCTCGAACTCGCGCGTGCGGAAGATGAAGTTGCCCGGCGTGATCTCGTTGCGGAACGACTTGCCGATCTGCGCGATGCCGAACGGCAGCTTCTTGCGCGAGCGACTGCTGGACGAGCGCGAAGTCGACGAACATCCCCTGCGCCGTCTCGGGCCGCAGGTAGGCGACCGCTCGACTCGTCCTCGACCGGCCCCATGTGCGTCTTGAACATCATGTTGAACTGCTGGGGTTCGGTGAAGCGCTTCTGCCGCAGTTCGGGCAGGTGGCGGGTCGTCGCCCAGGTGATCCTCGCGGAACCGTTGGTGGCAGTTCAGGCACTCGACGAGCGGGTCGAGAACCCGGCGACGTGGCCGCTCGCCTCCCAGACCTTCGGGGACATGATGATCGCGGCCTCCAGCCCGACGACGTCGTCGCGGAGCTGGACCATCGAACGCCACCAGGACTGCCGGATGTTGCGCCGCAGCTCGACGCCGAGGGGACCGTAGTCCCACGACGAGCGCAGCCCACCGTAGATCTCGCTGGACTGGAACGCGATCCCCCGCCGCTTGGCGAGGGACGTGACGGCCTCCATCAGGTCGGCCATGGGGTTCCTCCTCTCCCGGCCGCTGGCTGCGGCCGCTGGCGTGGGCTCCAGTCTACGGGTCAGCCTTCGGCGTTCCAGGACCGAGCCCGCCGATCCGCTCGACCGTCACCCTCGTGACGTAGCCGGGGGCGGGTCGGGCATCGGCGGGAAGGTGACGTCCGGGCCGAGGTAGGTGTGGGCGAGCCGCTGCAGGACCTCCGGTCCCCACCCTCGGTGACCCGAGCGTTCCCCGTAGAGCACCAGGTACTCGTGCAGCAGCCGAACGGGTTCACCCGATCCGTCTGGATGGAGATCGTCACGCGGGGTCGCGCCGCAGGTTCCGGAGCTTCCGCTGGTCGGGAAGCGTCGCGAAGACCACATCCTCCTCCTCGAGCCCGACCCAGGCGAGTGTGGTCTGCGACCGACCGTCCGGATCGATCGTCGTCACGCTGGGCGAGCGCATCGCTCTCGACGACGCGACGCGCCTCACTCCGGCAGCCGCACCAGCTAGCCCGAATCGTTCTCGGCGATGCGCGCCGAACCGTCGCGACCGCTTCTGGTAGTCGCGGATCGCCTCGTACAGGTGCTCGCGGTCGAAGTCGGGCCAGTACACCGGCGTGAACTACAGCTCGCTGTACGCGGCCTGCCACAGGAGGAAGTTGCAGATCCGCTCCTCGCCGCTGGTGCGGATCGATCAGGTCGGGGTCCGGCATGTCGGGGTGGTACAGCCGCTCGGCGATCGACTCCGCGCGTCGAGCTTCTCGCCGCTTGAGTCGGCCCGCGTCGTGGTCGCGCGATCAACGCTTCACGGCGTCGACGACCTCGACCCGCCCGCCGTAGTTGAACGCGATCGTCAGCGTCATGCCCGTGTTGTGACGCGTCAGCTCCTCGGCGATCTGCCATCTCCTTCGAGCACCGAGCGCGGCACCTTCCAGTCGCGCCGCCCGAGGAACCGGATCGCGCACGTTCATCCGGTGGAGCTCGTCGCGGCGGCGGCGGAGCAGCCCGCGGTTGAAGTCCATCAGGAAGGCGACCTCCGGCCTTGGGACGCTTCCAGTTCTCGCTCGAGAACGCGAACATCGTCAGCCACTCCAGGCCGAGCTCGTTCGCGCCGACTTGACCGTGTCCCATAGCGCCTCCTCGCCGGCGGCGTGGCCGTCGGTCCGCGGGCAGCCCGCGGAGCGTCGGCCCACCGGCCGTTGCCGTCCATCACGATCGCCGACGTGGTTCGGAGGCGATCGCGGTCCAGATCGTCGAGGTAGGTGCTCACGTGGTCAGGCTCCTGGCGAGGATCGGAAGGCTCTTCATGCGGCGCTCCAGGTGGTACTCGGTGAAGCCGAACAGCAGCGATCGGGACTCGCGGCCTGACGCTGGTATCGTCCTGGACGTCGCCCGCCTCGAGCAGCCCGCGTACCGCCGAGCGGTCGCCAGGATGTGCGAGCAGCGCGCGAGCGACGCCGGGCCGGCGTCGAGGTCGGCGTCCGCGTCGCAGACCGCGCCGCCGAGGCCGCTCGCGAAGCGCTGAGGCGCAGGGCGCCGCAGACCGCGCAGGTCGTGAGCGCAGGGTGGAAGCCCCGACAGGGACAGGAGCTTGAGCAGGAACGACTCGGCGACGGCGGCCGGGTCGGCCGGCTTCGCGTCGAGCGCCCGCATCCCGGTCAGCAGGAGCATGAACAGGCGGACGTTCCGTTCGTGCTCCTCCGCGACCTTGTCGACGGCCTCCAGCATGGTCTCGCCCGCGGCGAACAGACCGAGGTCGCCGCGGAGCGCCCGGAAGCGGCGAGACGATCTCGGCCTGGCTGACGGTGTCGAGCGAACCTCTGCCCCGGTAGACCATCAGGGAGACGTGCGTGAACGGCTCGAGCCGCGCGCCGAACCGGAGGTGGTCTTGCGGATGCCCTTGGCTACGGCCCGGACCTTGCCCGAGCCCTGGGTCATGACGGTCGACGATCTTGTCGGCCTCGCCCAGCTTGACCGAGCGCAGGACGACGCCCTGCTCCTTGTAGAGGGGCACGCCGGAATCGTACCCGTGGCCTCATGGCCAACCCGTCAGGGAACGTTGCGAAGTCGTGGAGATGCGGTGCGTCCGGCCGAATCCGGTCCTCTAGGCGCCCATCGGGTGCCAGACGGTCTTGTACTCCATCAGCGCCGTGACCTCGTAGGGGCTCTGGGCCTCCTCGGAGAACGGGTCGACGTCCCGGGCCTGACCACCCGCTTGACGTTCTCGGCCGAGAGGCGTTCGGCCTCGGCCCGGCGTCGTCGGGACGCCCGTCACGTCGATCGCGTTCACGTCCATGTGCGCTCGCGAGCCAGGGCACGAGCTCCTCGGTCAGCCCGGTGAGGACGTTCACGACACCGCCGGGGACGTCCGAGGTCGCGAGCACCTCGCCGAGTGACACCGCGGGCAGCGGTGACGGCTCGCTCGCGAGCGACGACCGCCGTGTTGCCCGACACGATCGCCGGCGCGAGCCGCGACACCAGCCCGAGCAGCGACTTGCTCGCCGGGCGCGACGATCCCGACGACGCCCGGTCGGCTCGGGGATCGTGAAGTTGAAGTACGGGCCGGCGACCGGGTTCGTCGCCGCCGAGCGAGCTGGGCCGATCTTGTCGGCCCACCCCGCGTACCAGACCCAGCGGTCGATCGAGGCGTCGACGCCCTTGCGCGGATCGTCGGCGCCCGCGTCGGCGAGCTCGGCCTCGAACTGCGACCGGCGGCCCTCCATGAGCTCGGCCACGCGGTACAGGATCTGCGCCCGGTTGTAGCGCGGTCTTGCCCGCCCACCCCGGCTGCGCGGCGCGGGCGGCGCCGACCGCGTCGCGCAGCATCCTGCGCGAGGCTCGCGCGGCGCGCGCGAGCAATCGGCCGTCGTCGCGACGAGACCTCGTACGAGCGCCCCGACTCGCTGCGGGGAACTCGCCGGCGATGAAGAGCTTCGCCGTCCGGCGCACCGGGACCCGGGACTTGGTCGTCATCCGTCCAGCTCCAGCGTAGGGCTCGAGCCCGTGCAGGCCGCCCTCGCGCCCGAACCCGCTCTCCTTGTAGCCGCCGAACGGCGACGTCGGGTCGAACCGGTTGAAGGTGTTCGCCCACACCACGCCGGCGCTGCAGGCGCTCGGCCATCCACAGGATCCGCGAGCCCTTCTCGGTCCAGATCCCGGCGGACAGGCCGTACGGGCGTGTTGTTCGCCTTCTCGACCGCCTCGTCCGGCGTCCGGAACGTGAGGATCGACAGCACCGGCCCGAAGATCTCCTCGCGCGCGATCCGGTGCGACTGCGAGACGCCGGTGAACAGCGTCGGGCGGAACCAGAAGCCGCGTTCGGGCAGGACGCAGTCGGGCTGGTACATCTCGGCGCCCTCGTCCACCCCGGCTCGCGACGAGCTCCTCGATCTTGGTCGAGCTGCGCCTGCGAGTTGATCGCGCCGATGTCGGTGTTCTTGTCGAGCGGGTCGCCGACGCGGAGCGTCTGGAGGCGGTCCTTGAGCTTCTCGAGCAGCGGCTCGAACACCGGCTCCTGCACGAGCAGCCGAGAGCCCGCGCAGCACACGTGACCCTGGTTGAAGAAGATGCCGTTGATCGACGCCCTCGACGGCCTGGTCGAGCGGCGCGTCCTCGAACGCGATGTTCGCGGCCTTGCCGCCGAGCTCGAGCGTGAGCCGCTTGCTCGGTCCCGGCGACCGTCCGGCGGATGATCTTGCCGACCTCCGTCGAGCCGGTGAACGCGATCTTGTCGACGTCGGCGTGCTCCACGAGCGCAGGCGCCGGTCGCGCCGCGCCCCGTGATGATGTTCACGACGCCCGGCGGCAGATCCGCCTCCTGGATCACCTGCGCGAGCAGCAGCGCGGTGAGCGGCGTGGTCTCGGCCGGCTTGAGCACCACCGTGTTGCCGGTCGCGAGCGCCGGCGCGATCTTCCACGCGGCCATCAGCAGCGGGAAGTTCCACGGGATGATCTGGCCCGGCCACGCCGATCGGCTCGCGGCGAGCGGTCCGGGAACGCGTACTCGAGCTTGTCCGCCCAGCCGGCGTAGTAGAAGAAGTGCGCCGCGGCGAGCGGCAGGTCGACGTCGCGCGACTCCTTGATCGGCTTGCCGCCGTTCATCGTCTCGAGCACCGCGAACTCGCGCGCGCGCTCCTGGAGCTGGCGCGCGATCCGGTAGAGGTACTTCGCGCGCTCGCGCCCGGGGAGCTCGCGCCACCGTTCTCGGAGGCGCTCGCGCGCGGCGCGGACGGCGAGGTCGACGTCCTCGGCGCCCGGCGTCGGCGACCTCGGCGAGCGGCTCCTCGGTCGCCGGGTTGATCGTCGGGAACCACTTGCCGCTCTTCGGCTCGACGAACTCGCCGCCGATGAACAGGCCGTACCGCTTCGTCGAGCTTGACGATGTCGGTAGACTCAGGCGCGTCGGCGTACTGCCACACCGGCTCGCGCTCCTCGAGCGCGGACGACGCTCTTCGCGTGTCGGTCATGCCCACTCGATCTCGTCGAGGGTCAGCGTTTCGAAGGAGTCGAGGAGGGGTCCCATCTCGGTGACGGCATCCCTGAACATGTCCGAGACGCGGAACGCCTCTGACGGCCTCGGATGCTCGGCCACAGCCCGAACGTCGCGAGCCGCGGTCGAGGCGGTCGCGTCGCGCAGGAAGCGTGGCGCGCGAGCGAGCCAGAACTCGACCTGTCGCCTGGTTCGCGAGCTTCGCCCACACGGCGACGACGCATCATCCATCCCCGGCTTGACCACCCAGGTGCCATCGTCCAGAGCGTCCGTCATCGATCCATCAGTCGATCGTGTAGTAGTCAGGGCCCTGGTAGCGGCCGGTCCGCTCCTTGTCGATCTGCATCAGCACGTCGTTCAGCAGCGTCGACGCGCCGATCCGGAACCGGTCCGGCGTCATCCACTGGGCCCGAGCGTCTCGCAGAACCAGCACCAGGTACTGGATCGCCTGCTTCGACGCGCGGACGCCGCCCGCGACCTTGATGCCGACGACGCGACCCGTCTCGTGGAAGAAGTCGCGCGCGGCCTCCATCATGCAGAGCGCGGTGGGCAGGGTCGCGTTGACGCCGATCTTGCCGGTCGAGGTCTTGATGAAGTCGGCGCCGGCGGCCATCGCGAGCACCGAGGCCTGGCGGATCCGGTCGTACGACCCGAGCTCGCCGGTCTCCAGGATCACCTTGAGGTGCGCGTTCCCGGCGGCCTCGCGCGCCGCGACGACCTCCTCGAAGCACTGCGCGTACTGCCCACCCAGGAAGTACGAGCGGTTCAGGACCATGTCGATCTCGTGCGCGCCGAGGTCGGCGACCTCGCGGATCTCGGCACAGGCGGGCGCCGAGCGGCCCGAGGCCCGCCGGGAACGCGCCGGCGACGCTCGCCACCTTCACGTCCGTGCCCTTCAGCTGCTCGAGCGCGGCCGGGACCAGATGGGGGTAGATGCAGACCGCGGCCACCGAGGGGATCGAGGGGTCGACCGGGTTAGGGTGGACGGCCTTGGCGCACATCGCGATGACCTTGCCGACCGTGTCCGCGCCCTCCAGGGTCGTCAGGTCCATGCTCCGGATCGCGAGGTCGAGCGCCCACAGCTTCGACTCCGCTTGATCGAACGCTTTCGCGAGCGAGGCCGCGCGCTCCTCGAGCCCCACCGCGTCGACCGCGGGGACCCGGGCGAGGAGCCTGGAGGCGTCCTTGGGCGCGTAGAGCGCCAGACCGGGGCGCGAGCGTTCGATCTCGGCTGCCTGGGACATCGCCAGCCATGGTACGTCCCTCACGCACGTCCTCGTCGGTTCCCGTCCTCGTCCCGCCTACTACCGTTTCCGGCAGGTCAGCGATGGTGCGCGGAAACGTCGAGCCCGCGACCAGCGGCTATTCGGACAGTCGAGTGGCGGCAGAAGGTGGCGGCAAGGGTGGCAGCAACCCGAGCGGCAGAGTTCCGCCCGCCCGGGTTCACGCGCACGAGCTTCGCGACGTCCGGGATCAGTGCCGCGGGTACCGGCCCGGATGGCGCCGCCCCTCGGTGCCCATCTTTCGAGAGGTTCTAGGTCCTTGACGCCGATCACGCCATCGTGTCCGCGATCAGCCAACCGAATCCGACGGCCCACACGATGACCGCGATGGGTGCGGTCTGCCTGACGAACCTCGGCCGGACCGCAACCAGCGCGCCTGCGAGGAGGCCGATCGCCCCGATGACCCCTTTCCAGATCAGCCAGCTGGTCGGCTGCAGACGGTCGGCGGGTGCTGGCAGATCCCTAGGACGTCGTCGAACGTCCCCGTGCGCAGGTGTAGGCCGGGATGCGGGAGGCGATGAGGACGGCACCAACGGAAACGAGGACCCCGAGCGCCCAGACGTAACGAGAGCTCCCCGCGGGATCGACGGACGGCGCCGGATCCGAACGAGGATGCCGACGCCCCAGGCGATCGCCGGTAGGGAGCCCATCGTGAGGATCACTACGCCGGCCGATCGCTCCACGCACTCGCCGTGGACCACTCCGCACACGCGCCAGATGTCATCCCACGACAGGGCGATCAACCAGATCGCGGAAGCGAGCAACGTCAGCGAAAACGCCCGCCCCGCGATCGTGCCTTCGCGGCTGATCTCCGACAGCACCATACCTGCGCGGTCTCGCGAACGGGTGCACGACGGGCACGGTCCTGACTCTCGGGTCGATGTACGAGTAGGAGATGTCGGCGACGAGGTTGGCGACGATCACCACGGTCGAAAACAGCAGGAACAGGCCCTGGAGCAAGGGGTAGTCCTGCGATTTGATCGCCTCGCACCGTGAGCAAGCCGAGTCCGGGATAGGAGAACACTGAACTCGACCCCGATCACGCCTCCGAAGATGAACCCGAGCGAGAGCAGCACGAGCGTAAACGTCGGCAGGAGCGCGTTCGGCACGACATGGCGCCACAGGATCTGTTTCCGACGTACACCCTTGGCTCGAGCGGTCGTGACGAAGGGGTCGTTCATCACGGCGATCAGGGAGTTGCGCATGATCAACGCGTACGAGCCGATGGAGCTGATCGTGAGGACGAACCACGGGAGCGCGAGGTGCTTGAGGACATCGGCCACGTGAGCGGAGCCCGTCAGGTCCATCCCGGGGTCGAATACCCCCCGGCCGGGAACAGCGAGGGGAACGGACCGATCCTCTGGGCGAACGCCATCAGCACCAGGATCGCGAACCAGAACTCCGGCATCGAGTAGACGAACAGGGTGAACAGCTGCGACCCCCTGTCGAAGCTGCTGCCTTGCCGCCACCCGCCGTAGATGCCGACGAGGAGACCGATCGCCACGGCGGCGATGGTCGAGGTGGCGACCAGGAGCAGGGTGGGCCAGATGCGCTCGTAGATCGCCAGTTTCACGTCCTGACCCTGGAGGGAGAACGAGTCCCCGAAGTTCAGCATGAGCGTGTCCTGCGCGTAGATGACGAACTGCTGCGGCAGGGGTTCGTTCAGGCCGAGATCTTGCGTCAGCTGCCCGATGTCCGCGGGGGTGAACGGGAGCCGTGCTTCGGGCGTACAGCTCGACAGGATCGGACGGATCACGCGGAACAGGAAGAAGTTGAAGAGCATCACGAAGGCCAGGGTCAGCAGCGCCTGCAACACCTTGCCGAGGATGTACGTGCGCGTCCCCACCCGGTTCTTCCGAACCTCCTTCCCGGTGCGGTAGAGGTTTCTTGGCGTCCTCGTCGCTGACGGCCGTCGACGAAGCAGTTCAGCGAACTCGCGAACGGACTCGACTCCCGCGGCGGAGTTTGGCTGAAGCCTGGGGCGGTCACCGCCGTCTCGTCAAAGAGCGAGTGTGACTCCGAGCGACTCCAACAGCGTCGGCGGGGCTCTGGCGGCAAGTCAGCAGGACGGCGCTCTTACCAGCGCATGCGGCCGGACATCGCCCGCCATGGTGCGGCGGGTTCTCGGATGGCGGCTATCCGTATGCGCAGGCCGGGCACGCCGCGCGCGCGGAGCGCGGCGCCCGATATCCTCTGCCGGAACCAACGAGGGAGGCAGGATGAGGAAGCTCGTATTCGTGCTGGTCGGGGTGTTCGCGCTCGGACTCAGCGCATGCTCGTCGGACGACGGTGGCGGGAGCACCGGCACCGAGACCGGGACCACGGGTCCACCGGGAGCACCGCCAGCGGCGACTGCGCGGACCTCACCGGTGAGGGCGCGACCTTCACCATCACGATCGCGGACTTCGCGTTCGACCCGAACTGCTTCACCGCCAGCGCGTCCCAGGGCATCACGATCGTGAACCAGGACGACGCCGACCACACCTTCACGATCCCCGACACGCAGGTCGACGTCCCGATCGCCGCCGGCGAGACCTTCAACGGCGAGTCCGGAGCCGTGGAGCCGGGGACCTACGACTTCCTGTGCACGATCCACCCGACGATGACGGGGCAGGTCACGGTCGTCGCGTAGGGTCCGTCAGAAGCCGAGACGCTGCAGGGCCTTCGGGTCGCGCTGCCACTCCTTCAGCACCTTGACGTGCAGGTCCAGGAAGACCTGGTGCCCGAGGACGCGTTCGATCTCCTGCGCGCGCGCGAGCCGATCGTCTTGAGGGTCTCGCCACCCTTGCCGATCACGATGCCCTTCTGCGAATCGCGCTCGACGATCAACGACGCGTGGATCTTCGTGAGCGTGTCCGAGTCCTCGAGCTCCTCGACCACGACGGCGATCGAGTGCGGGACCTCCTGCCGCGTGACGGCCAGCGCCTTCTCGCGGACGATCTCCGCCAGTCGGTCCTCGAGCGGCTGATCGGTGACCGTGTCGGCCGGGTAGTACGCCGGCCCTCGGGCAGCCGGGCGACCAGCAGGTCGAGCAGCACGGCGACGCCGCGGCCGGTCTTGGCCGAGACGGGTACGACCTCGTCCCAGCTCCCCGAGGGCGGCGGCCTTCTCGAGCTGCGGGACCTCCTCGCGGTTGCGCAGGGCGTCGAGCTTGTTCACCGCGCAGATCTTCGGCCCGGCGACGTCGCGAGCTGGCGTTCGAACACGAACGCGTCGCCCCGGCCGACGCCCGCGTGGGCGTCGACGACCTGCACGACCGCGTCGACCCCCTGGGTCGCCTCGCCGACCAGGTCGTTCAGCCGCGACCCGAGGAGCGTCCGCGGCTTGTGGAACCCCGGGGTGTCGGTGAACACGATCTGCGTCGTCCTCGGTCGACAGGACAGCGCGAACGTCCCGGCGCGTCGTCTGCGGCTTGTCCGAGACGATCGCGACCTTGCGCCCCGACGAAGGCGTTCACGAGCGTCGGACTTGCCGGCGTTCGGGCGCCCGATCGACGGCGACGAACCCGCCCGGAAGCCCTGCCTTCGGGGGCGTCACTTCCCGAGGTTCGACGGTCCGAACGCGTGCGGCAGGATCTCGGTCAGCCGCCACACGCGCTCGCTCGCCGGTGCCCGACTCGACCGTGACCGTCATGTCGGGGCCGAACTCGTTCAGCACCTGCCGGCAGCCCGCCGCACGGCGGCGTCGGCTCGTCGGCGCCGGTCACGACCGCGACCGCCTCGATCGACCGCTTGCCGGCGTTGACAGCGGCGGCGACCGCGTTGCGCTCGGCGCACACCGACATCGGGTACGAGGCGTTCTCGACGTTCGCGCCGGCGAACACCTCCCCTCGGCCAGGACCGCGGCGCCCACGTTGAAGTTCGAGTAGGGCGCGTACGAGCCGCGCTCCATCGCGTCGCGGGCGGCCGCCACCAGCTCGTCGACGCGTTCGGTCGGTGCGCTCATTCGGCTCGCGCCTCCTGTTCCTCGGTCGTGGGTTCGGGAGTTCCTCGCGGGTGATCAGGACCTTCGAGATCCGGCGGCCGTCGACCCGTTCCGCCTTGAACCGTCAGGCTCTGGAACGAGACCTCCTCGCCCTCCTCCGGGATCGAGCCCAGCAGGCCGAGCATCAGCCCGCCGACCGTGTCCCACTCCTCGTCGGGGAGCTCGACGTCCAGGAGCTCGTTCACCTCGTCGATCGAGAGCTTGCCGTCCACGCGGTACACACCGTCGGCCACCTGCTCGAGCTCGGGCTCGTCGGTGTCGTACTCGTCGGTGATCTCGCCCACGAGCTCCTCGAGCAGGTCCTCGAGCGTGATCAGGCCGACCACGCTCCCGTACTCGTCCGTCACGAGCGCGATGTGGAACTTCTCCTTCTGCATCTCGCGCAGGAGATCGGCCACCTTCTTGGACTCGGGGACGAAGTGCGCCGCGCGCACGATCTCGGACAACGGCATGTCGTTCTTGCCCTGGTGCAGGGCCTTGAGCACGTCCTTCGCGTAGACGACCCCGACCACCTTGTCGAGGTCATCCTCGTGAACACGGGGATCCGCGAGTAGCCGTGCTGGAGCACCAGCGCCTGCACGTCGCGCAGCGTCTTGTCGGCCTCGATCGCGGTGATGTCGGGCCGCGGCACCATCACCTCGCGGACGATCGTGTCGCCGAACTCGAAGATCGAGTGGATCAGCTCCTTCTCGCCCTCCTCGATCTGCTCCTCGTCCGGACGCGACCTCGGCGAGCGCGCGGAGCTCGTGCTCGGTGATGAACGGGCCCTGCGGCAGACCCTTCCCGGGCATGACCACGTTCGCCATCTTCACGAGTCCGCGTGGCCAGCGGTCCGACCAGGCGGCCCAGCCCGACGATCAGGGGGCGCCAGGAACAGCGCGACGCGATCCGTCTGCTGGATCGCGAACGTCTTCGGGGTGACCTCGGCGAAGACGAAGAGCAACAGCGGTCATCGCGAGCGTCGCGATGATCTCGCCGCCACCGTGGAACACGCGGACGGCGAGCGAGGTCGCGATCGTCGTGCCGCCGATCGTCGAGAGCAACACGAGGAGGAGCACGACGTTGAGGAACGGCGCCGGGTTGTCGGCGATCTTGACGAGCGACGTCGCACCCCGTCGGCCTTCCTCCTGGAACCGGTACGCGCGGACGCGGTTGGTGCGCGTGATCGAGACCTCGGCCGCACCCAGCACCGCGACCACCGCGATCAGCACGATCACGACCGCCAGCTCGAACCAGTCACCACCGCTCACGGCACGTGGATCCCGCGAATAGCGCTCCTGCCGCGCCCACATCTCGGCTCGCTCCCCGTCGTCCATCGTGGTCGTGCCCGAGCAGGTGCAGGATGCCGTGTACGAGCAGCAGCCGGAGCTCGGCGCCGGGTCGTCGGGGTTGTTGCGAGCGGCGACGGCGGGCGCGATCACGACGTCCCCGACCTGTCGGAGCCCGTCCTCGCCCGCCTCCTCGTCCAGCGGGAACGAGAGCACGTCGGTCGGGCCGGCCTCGTGCAGGTAGCGCTCGTGCAGCTCGGCGATCTCGGCCTCGGTGACCAGCGAGATCGAGAGCTCGGCGTCCGCGATCCCCTCGCCGAGCAGGGTCGCCTGCGCGAGGCCGATGAGGCCCTCGAGATCGACCGCCGCGTCCTGCCGGTCGTCGAGCGCGATGAGCGGAGGTTGGTCGTCGTCAGCCATCGGCGCGAGCACGCTGCTCTCCGAAGACGCGGTACGCCTCCACGATGTCCTGCACGATCTTGTGCCGAACCACGTCTCAGGCGCCGAGGTGCGACGACCTCGATCCCCTCGATGTCCCGGCAGGATCTCCTGGACGATCACCAGGCCCGAGGTCTGGCCGGTCGGCAGGTCGATCTGCGTGACGTCGCCGGTCACGACGGCCTTCGAGCCGAACCCGAGCCGCGTGAGGAACATCTTCATCTGCTCGGGCGTCGTGTTCTGCGCCTCGTCGAGGATGATGAACGAGTCGTTCAGCGTGCGGCCGCGCATGAACGCGAGCGGCGCGACCTCGACGGTCCCGCGCTCCATGAGCCGCGGCAGCGCGTCGGCGCCCAGTCATCTCGTACAGCGCGTCGTACAGCGGGCTGCATGTACGGGTCGATCTTCTCGTAGAGCGTCGCCGGGCAGGAACCCGAGCCGCTCGCCCGCCTCGACGGCCGGCCGCGTGAGGATGATGCGCGACGACCTGCTTGCTCCTGCGAGCGCCGCGCACGGCGGTCGCGACGCGCAGGTAGGTCTTGCCGGTGCCGGCCGGGCCGATCGCGAACGTGACGGTGCGCTGCGCGGATCGCGTCCACGTACCGCTTCTGTCCGAGGGTCTTCGGGCGCGACCCCCGTCCGCGGCCGGTGAGGAACACGTCGCCGAGCGACCTGCGGTCGGCGTGGCCTCCTCGCCCCTGATCAGCTCGGATCGAGCGGCCGACCGAGGACGCGTTCAGCTCGTGGCCGCGTTCGAGCAGCGTGATCGAGCTTCCTCGAACAGCAGCGCGACCCTCTCGACCTCGACGGCCGGCCGGCGATCGTGATCTCGTTGCCCCGGACCACGATCTCCGGAGTCGAAGGCGGCCTCGACGAGCTTCAGCAGCTCGTCGCGCTGACCGAGGAGGGCAACCATGCTCTGGTCCCCCGGGACCAAGATCTTGACCTGCGTGGTGGCTCTCGCCAAACGGCTCGCTCTGGGGTGGTGCCCCGCTCCTCCTCGATCGGACCTGGCTCGGATCGCTCTTCGTCTCGAACCCGGACGTCCTGCGACGGCCCGGGTTGCGCTCGGATTCTACCCCGGGGTGCGAGCCGTCACGCGCTCGTGCCCTCGGCATCAGCCCGGGCGGCCAGCTCATCGGCCGGCCCCCGAGGAGATGCAGGTGCAGGTGGAACACGCTCTGCCCGGCGTCGCGGCCCACGTTGGCGACCAGGCGCCACCCGGTCTCGTCGATGCCCTCGGTCTTGGCCAGGTGCGCGGCCGCCTGGAACAGGTCCATGAGCATGTCGGCGTGCCGGTTCTCCGAGGTCCCGGACGTCGGTGATGTGCTCCTTCGGGATCAGCAGCAGGTGCGTGGGCGCCTGCGGCCGCAGGTCTCGGAACGCCAGCACGGTCTCGGTCGAGTGCAGGATCTCGGCCGGGGCCTCGCCCGCGACGACCCGGCAGAACGGACAGCTCGAGCTCATCGACCCTGCGTCCCCGGACGCCGCAGCGTCCCCTCGGTGGTCGTGCGCTTGCCCGCGACCTCGCCGCGGAGCCGGGCGAGCTCCTCGACGAGCTTGCGCTGGTCCTTGGAGAGGTCGCGCGGGGTCTGCACGTCGATCGTGAGGAACAGGTCGCCCCGGCCCCCGCGGCCGAGGTTCGGTATCCCCCGGCCCTTGAGCCGGACGGTGGTCCCCGGATGCGGTGCCGGGGTCGATGCCCGACGCGTTCGGTGCCGTCGAGCGTCTCGACCTGACCTCGCCGCCGAGCGCGGCCTGCACCATCGGCACCTCGAGCACCGCGAACACGTCGGGCCCGTGGCGTTCGAACACCGGGTCCTCGTCCACGTCGATCGACAGGTACAGGTCGCCGGGCGGGCCGCCCGCGCGGCCGGCGTGTCCGCCGCCGCTGATCCTGAGCTCCATCCCGTCGGTGACGCCCGCCGGGACGTCGATCGGCACGACCGTCCGGGCGGGGACGCGACCCCGGCCGTCACAGCGTTCGCACGGCGTTGACGATCTCCTCCCCGTCCCCTGGCAGGTGCCACACGGGTGCGCGGTCATGACGGTCCCGAAGATGCTCCGGCGGACGTCCTGCACCTGGCCGGACCCGCTGCACGTGTGGCACCGCTGCGGCGTCGTCCCGGGCTGCGCGCCGCTGCCCTGGCAGACCTCGCAGGTCTCCATCCGCCCGATCTGGACCTCGCGCCGCGCGCCGAACGCGGCCTCCTTGAACCCGAGCCCCAGATCGGCGAACAGGTCCTCACCGGGCTGGGCGCGGCTCCGGCGACCGCCGCGGCGCCGCCCGAACGTCCCCGTCCCGAAGAACGCCTCGAACAGATCCGGTGATGTCGCCGAACGGCGCCTCCATCGGCCCGCCGTGGCCGTACGTCGTCGTAGCGGGCCTCGCTTGTCGGCGTCCGAGAGGATCTCGTACGCGCCGGCGACCTCCTTGAAGCGCTGCTCGGCCTGGGGGTCGTCGTTCACGTCCGGGTGGAACTCGCGGGCAAGGCGCCGGTACGCCGTGCGGATGTCCTCGGTCGAGGCGTCTCGTCCGACGCCGAGGATCTCGTAGAGGTCGCGGACGGTGCGCCATCCGGTCAGGCGTCGAGCTCGGTGGCGAGCTCGGAGAGGCGCCGCGCGACGGCGCGGACCGATGCCATCACGCCGACGTAGTCCATCGCCGTCGGCCCCACCACGCCGACCGCGCCGATCTCGGTGGATCCCGCCCGGAACGGTGCCGAGACGATCGACGCCTCCCAGTCGCCCGGTGTGCGGATGCTCGGCGCCGATCGTGACGCTGAGGTCCTCGGTCGTGACGTCGCGGAGCAGCTCGAGCATCTCGACTCGTGCTCGAGCGCCTCGAACAGCCGCCGGACGGTCTCGCGGCGCCAGTGCGCGGCCTCGTCGGCCAGGTTCGCGACGCCGCCGATCAGCACGTGGTGCGAACCGCCACCCGCCTGCATGTCCCCGAACACGTCCGCGGCCGCCGCGAAGATCCAGCGTTCGGCCTCGCTCGCGCCCGCGGCTGCCTAGCGAGGGTCTCGGCCCGTGCTTCCGAGATCGTCTTGTCCTCTGACCCGGTCGGCGAGCGAGCGCTCCAGCGCGGCGAGCGCCTCGGCGTCGAGCTCGTCCGGGCGGTCGATCATCACCTTGTCCACCTGGCCGCGCTGGCCCGACGACCAGCAGCAGGAGCCCGCTCCCGAGCTCGATCAGCTCGGTCCGCGCCACGAGCTCGCTCGAACCCGAGGGGGACGGCGACGCTCGCGTACTGCGTGACCCGTGACAGGAGCTGGGTCGTCCCCTTCAGCACGTCCTCGAGATCGAGCATCGTCTCGGCGAAGAAGCCCGCGATCGCGCGGCGCTGCGTGTCGCGCATGCGTCCGCCCGGCGGCAGCGCGTCGACGTACTTTGCGGTAGCCGGCGTCGGTCGGGATCCGGCCGGCGGACGTGTGCGGGTGCGAGAGATACCCGAGCTCCTCGAGCGCCGCGAGCTCGTTGCGGATCGTCGCGCTCGAGACGCCGAGGCCGGTGCGCGCTCGGCGATCGTCTCGCTGCCGACGGGCTCCCGGTGCGCACGAACTCCTCCACGACCGCGCGCAGCACCTCGACCTTCCTGGTTCCCATCTCGCGCTCGGCCATGAGGGTTAGCAGTCTACCCTCGAGAGTGCTAGGGACCGCTCAGGCGGTGAGCGCGAGGACGAGCTCGTTCAGCAGGAGCATGCCGCGCTCGGTCGGGACCAGCGACCGCCGTCCCGGTCGAGGAGCAGGCCGCTCTCGAGGAACGGCAGCGACCTCGTCGGCGTTCGACCCACGACGACGGGATGCCCTGCGAGGATCCGCAGACGGAGGAACACCTCCTCGAGGTAGGCGTCGCGACGGCTCGAGCTGCTCGTCGCCGCCGACCGGCAGCGTTCCCGCCTCGACGCGCGTCAGGTACTCCTCGGGCGGGCGGACGTTCCACCAGCGCCGGTCGTCGCGGTACGAGTGCGCGCCGGCGCCGAGCCCGAGGTACGGCCGCCGCTCCCAGTACCCGAGGTTGTGCACGGCACTCGAAGCCGGGCTTGGCCCAGTTCGAGACCTCGTAGTGCTGGTAGCCCGGCGTCGCGCGAGCAGCTCGCACGCGAGCTCGAGAACATGTCGGCCTGCAGGTCGGGATCGGGCGGCGGGACCGCGCCGTGCTGCACCTTGCGGCCGAGCGGCGTCGCGGGCTCGATCGTGAGCGCGTACGCGCTCACGTGCTCGGGCGCGAGGTCGATCGGCCTGCGCGCAACGTGCGCTCCCACGACTCGAGGCGCTCGCCGTCGGCGCCGTAGATCAGGTCGAGGTTCACGTTCGCGTAGCCGGCGGCGCGCGCCGCGACGCATCGCCGCGGCGGACGCGACGCGGGATCGTGCAGGCGTTCGAGCGATGCCAGCACGCCGCGGGTCGAACGACTGCGCCCCCATCGACAGCCGGTCGAACCCGGCCGCGCAGCAGCCCTTCGAGCTTCGGAGGTCGACCGTGTCGGGGTTGGCCTCGATCGTGACCTCGGCGTCGTCGCGCCACCGCGAAGCCGGTCGCGGACGTGCACGAGCAGCGCCTTCAGGTCGGCGACCTCGAGCGTCGTCGGCGTGCCGCCACCCAGGAAGACGCTCGACCGACCTCGTCGTCCGCCCACGCCGGGCGCCGCCGAGCTCGGCCTCGCGCCGAGCAACGCGCGCACGTACCGCGGCGCCAGGTGATCGAGGCCCGGCGTACGCGTTGAAGTCGCAGTAGCCGCACCGCGTCAGGCAGAACGGCACGTGGACGTAGATGCCGACGTCGCTCACTTCTTCGTCTCTCGCGCCTCCGTGCGTCCACGCCGCAGCGCCGCGATGAACGCCTCCTGCGGCACGTCGACGCGTCCGACCCGCCGCATCCGCTCCTTGCCGCGCTTCTGCTGCCTCGAGCAGCTTGCGCTTGCGGGTGATGTCGCCGCCGTAGCACTTGGCCAGCACGTCCTTGCGCTTGGCCTTCACGGTCTCGCGCGCCACGATGCGCGAGCCGATCGCGGCCTGGATCGCGACGTCGAACAGCTGCCGCGGGATCAGCTCGCGCAGCCGCTCGACCATCTGCCGTCCGTACGGCGCCGCCTTCGTCGCGGTGCACGACCGATCGAGAACGCGTCGATCGGGCTCGCCGTGCAGCGAGGATGTCGACGCGGACCAGGTCCGGCGATCCTGATACCCCATCGGCTCGTAGTCGAGCGAGCGCGTACCCGCGGGTCCGCGACTTCAGCTGCGTCGAAGAAGTCGAAGACGATCTCGGCCAGCGGCAGCACGTAGTGGACCTCGGCGCGCTCGGGCGTGAGGTAACGTGCATGTCGAGCAGCTCGCCGCGTCGCGACTCGCAGATGCTCGAGGACGGTGCCCGAGGTACTCGCTCGGCGTGATGATCGTCGCGAACGACGATCGGCTCCTCGACGCGGTCGTAGCGTCCCCGGCACGCGGCATCTCGCTCGGGTTGTGCACCACGATCGTCTCGTCGCCGCGGATCACGTCGGAACTCGACGTTGGGCGCCGTCGCGATCAGCTCGAGGTCGAACTCGCGCTCGAGCCGCTCCTTCACGATGTCCATGTGGAGCAGCCCGAGGAACCCGCACCGGAACCCGAACCCGAGCGCCATCGACGTCTCGGGCTCGTAACTGCAGCGCCGCGTCGTAGAGCTTCAGCCGGTCGAGCGCCTCGCGCAGCTCCGAGTAGTCGCCGCCCTCCGCCGGGAACAGGCCGCGACCACACCATCGGCTTCGGCTCGCGGTAGCCCGGGAGCGGCTCGCGCGCGCGCCTGCTTGCCGGCGAGCGTGATCGTGTCGCCGACCTTCGACCTGGTGGACGTCCTTCGAGACCGGTGACGAGGTAGCCGACCTCGCCCGGCCTCGAGCGCGTCGACACGGCGTGGCCTCGGGCGCCATGACGCCGGCCTCCTCCGCCTCCGACTCGACGCGCGTCGCCATCGAACCGGACCTTCGCGCTCGAGGGCAGCGAGCCGTCGCTTCACCCGGACGTACGCGATGACGCCGCGGTACGGGTCGAACGATCGAGTCGAAGATCAGCGCGCGGAGCGGCTGCGTCGCGTCGCCCGTCGGGCGGCGGGACCTGGCGCGACGATCGCCGCGATCAGCTCGGTCACGCCCTCCCCGACTTGGCGCCGACGATGCGCAGGACGTCCTCGGGGTCGCAGTCCGACGACCTCGGCGAGCTCGTTCGGCGCGTCTCGTCGGGCTCGGCCGGCCGGCAGGTCGATCTTGTTGAGCACGGGCACGATGACCAGGCCCGGCGTCCGCGCGCGAGGTGGAAGTTCGCGAGCGTCTGGGCCTCGATCCCTGCGCGGCGTCGACGAGCAGGACGGCGCCCTCGCAGGCCGCCAGCGAGCGCGAGACCTCGTAGGTGAAGTCCACGTGGCCCGGCGTGTCGATCAGGTTCAGCTCGTGGTCGACGCCCTCGAACCGGTAGCGAGGCGGACGGCCTGCGCCTTGATCGTGATCCCGCGCTCGCGCTCCAGGTCCATCTTGTCGAGGTACTGCGCGCGCATGTCGCGGTCCGTCGACGGTGTGGGTGAGCTCGAGCAGGCGGTCGGCCAGCGTCGACTTGCCGTGGTCGATGTGCGCCACGATGCAGAAGTTGCGGATGTGGGAGATGTCTCGGTCACGGGCGCCTATCGGTACGGGCGCCGGCCTCGGCTGCGCGTTCGGGACGTGCCTGAGGCCGCTGGTAGCACTCGACCGTCTCATGGCCAACATCAAGTCCCAGATCAAGCGGAACCAGTCAGAACGAGAAGCGGCGCCGAGACGCAACCAGGCCGTCCGCACGTCGCTCAAGACCGCGACCGAAGAAGGTGACCACGGCCGCCGCGACGCGGCGACGCCGAGGCCACCACCGCGGCCGTCAACGAGGCCTCTCGCGCCTTCGACAAGGCCGCCTCGAAGGGCATGCTCCACAAGCGCGCCGCGGCCCGGCACAAGTCGCGTCTCGCCAAGGCCGCGAACCGCGCCGCCGCCTCCTCCTCGTAACGCCCTAGACCGGCAGGGCCGCCGGCTCCGCCGCGCGATCGCCGCGACCAGCATCGGGAGTGACGACGTCGTCGGTCGCGCCCGACTTCAGGCGCCCGGTCGGCCCACGTGATGCGTTCGTGGAGGCCGGCGAGCTCTTCGGGCGAGAAGCGCTTGGCCTGCTCGCGGTAGCGCCGTACCTGCCAGTCGAACCGGAGCCCCGCCTGCCGGGCGGCCTCGGCGGGCGCGAGCCGTTCGGGCAACGACTTCACGCGGATCAGGTCGCGGAGGCCGCGACGCGATCGCCGCCGAGGAGCATGAGGCCCGCCTCCGCCGGCCTCGAGCAGCGTCCGGAGCGAACGCATCGCGCCGGGGAGATCGCGCGAGAACGCCTTGTCGCACAGGTCCCACACGCTGCTGCTCGCCGAGCCCGCGGAACTGCCGCGCGACGATCTCGCGCGTGATCCGCTCGCCGGCGAACGCCGTCGCGAGCTGGTCCAGGCGCGCGTTCGAGCGACCCGGGCTCCTCGCCGAGCGATGTCGACGAGCGCGGCCGCGCCGTCCGGCGCGAGGTCGAGCTCCTTCGCCTTGGCCCGCTTGAGGATCCAGCCCGGGAGCTCCTTGCGCGCGATCTTGACCTCGGTGACGGTGCCGACGCCCTTGACGAGCTTCACGAGCGCCGCCGGCGCCTTCGCCCGGTCCCCCACCACCGCGACGAGTCACGAGCGGCGCGTCCGGGTCGGGCGCCTCGAGGTATCGAGCGAGCTCCCGAACGCCCTCGTCGGGCAGCGCCTTCGCGTCCGAGACCAGCAGCGCTCGTCGCTCGCCGAACAGCGACGGCGTCGCGAGATCCGCCGTCTCGCCCCCTGCCACAGCCCGCCGTCCACCTCGACCGGCCGCAGGTCGCCGAGGAGCTCGAGCGCGGCCTCCCGAAGCAGGAACCCGTCCTCGCCCCACAGCAGGTGAGACGGGCGCGGCCTTGGCGGCTGAGGGGCTCACGCGGCGGACTCTACAACCACGCCTCCACTCCTCGAAGGTGACCGTCACGGTCCCCGCCCGATCGGTTCGGAACACGTCGGCGCCGGTCGCGCGGATCCAGTCGAGGACCTCGGGGACAGGGTGGCCGTAGGTGTTCGGGCCGACGCTGACGACGGCCACCTCGGCATCGACGGCCTCGAAGAACGGCTCGACCGGACGTCGCGGCGCCGTGGTGCGGCACCTTGAGGACGTCCGCGTGCAGATCCACGCCCTCGTCGAGGCAGCACCTGCTGCGCCGGCTCCTCGGGTTCGGTCGCGAACAGGACCGAGTCCTCCCCGATGCTCGCGCGGACGACGATCGCGTCGTTGTTCGCGTCGGACTCCGTCCCGGACCAACAGCGGTCGGGCGACAGGATCTCGAGTCGGACGTCGCCGACCTGGAGCACGTCGCCCGCTCGCGGGTGCCGGACCGTGATGTGCTCGCCCGAGGCGGCCTCGTCGAGCGTCGGCCCCGTCCGGCGAGTCGTCGCGGCACCCCGGCTCGAGCAGCAGGCCGACGGGGAACCGCGCGAGCACCGCCGGGGAGCCCGACGACGTGGTCGGCGTGGGGTGGCTCGCGACCATCAGGTCCAGCCGCTTGACCCCGAGCGCCGCGAGCTCGGTCGCGACCTGGGCGGGATCGGGGCCGCCGTCGACCAGGATCGCGACCCCGGCCGGCGAGGTGAGCAGCGCCGAGTCTCCCTGCCCCACGTCGAAGAACCGCACCGTGAGCGCGCTCGGCGGGCCGGCCGAGATCGCGTTCGTCCACACCAGGAGCGGGAGCGCGGCGAGGATGCCGACGAACGCGCGCCTGGGGAGGCGCCGGCCGGCGACGCAACCACCAGGCGAGCACGGCCGCGAGCACCAGGCCGAGGATCAGCGCGGAGCGCGCCGCCGCCGGTGATCCACGGGATCGGCGCTCGGGCGAGGCGGTCGGCGACGGTCTCGAGGTAGCGCATCGGCACCAGCGCGAGGGTCGAGACCAGGTGCCCCGCTGCCGGGACCACGATCCCGATCGTCGCGGCCGCAAGGCCGAGCAGCAGCGCCGGCGCGACCGCGGGGAACGCGAGCACGTTGGCGGCCACGGTCGAGACGGGCACCTCGTGGAAGTAGAACAGCAGGAGTGGCGTCACCCCGACCTGCGCGGCGAGCGTCGCCCCGGCGGCGAGCGACAGCGACGACGGGAGGAACCGCAGCCGCGTCGACGATCGGCGTCGCGAGCGCGACCATGCTCGGCCGTGGCCGCCACCGAGAGCTGGAACCCGACCGACCACACGAGCGCACGGATCGAGCACGAGCAGGACGACCACCGCGCCCGCGAGGATCGAGCCCGGTGCTCCTCGGCCGGCCGAGCAGGACGCCGATCAGCGCGAGCCCCGCCATCACGCCGGCGCGCATCACCGAGGGCTCGGCGCCGGTCAGCACGACGAAGAACGCCACGGTGCCCATCCCGAGCGCGAACCGCGGCCACCGCGACCACCCCAGCGCCGCGCCGAGCGCCACGATCGGCGCGAGCACCATCGCGACGTTCTCGCCCGAGACCACGAGCAGGTGCGAGAGCCCGGTCGCGCGGAAGTCGCGTTCGAGACCGGGGTCGAGCCGGGAGTCGTCGCCGAGCGCGAGCCCCATCAGCAGCCCGGCCTCGCGCGGCGGGAACGAGGACTCGATCGAGCGGCCGGCGAGCGCTCGGAACGACTGCGCCCACCGCACCGGCGCGAACGCCGGCCGGGCCGAGGCGTTCGGCCTCGTCGACCTCGAGCTCCCCGGCGATCCCGCGCCGCAGCAGGAACGACGCGAACCCCGCGTCGTCGACGGGACGCACCGAACCCGAGACGCGGAGCCGATCGCCCCGGACGGCGTCGGGCGGCTCGTCGCGGCCCGAGAGCCACACCGTCTCGCGGACGCTCGCGCCGCCCCCGTCCCATCGGACCGAACGGACGTCGAGCACCGCGGACCACCGATCGAGCTCGACCGACGGGTCGACGCGGAGCGAACCTCCACGGTGACCGGACCAGAGATCCCGCGCGAGCACCGCGTCGAGCGACCCGATGCTCGTGCACGCTCCCCCACCCGATCGCCAACAGGAAGCGAGCCCGCGAGCGCGAGCGGGAGCGGCGCTCCACACCGTCTCGGTCCTCGGATCGGCGCGGGCGCGACCGCGGCCCGGAGATCGCCCGCCGCCGTCGCGACGAGCCCGGCGCGCTCGAGGGACGTCAGCGCCTCCGTGCGGCCGGGCGCGAGCGCCAGCGCCGCCCCCAGCAGCGCGCCGCCGGCCGACAGCCAGACCCACGGGTCGACGAGCTCGCCGACCCGTGGTTGCAGCAGCAGGCCGGCCCAGAAGACGGCCGCGAGCGCCGGCGCGATCCAGGCGCTCACACGGTGACCAGGTCCCGGATGTTCTCCAGCGTCGCGTCCCCGATCCCGCTCACGTCGAGCAGCTGGTCGACCGAGGTGAACGGTCCGTTCTCCGTGCGGTAGTCGACGATGGCCTGGGCGATCACCTCGCCGACGCCGGGCAGCTCCTCGAGCTCCGTGGCGGTGGCGGTGTTGACGTTGATCAGGCCGCCCGCGACCGCGCCGCCCGTCACCGGGGCGGCGCCACGCCCTCCTGTCCCTCGCGCGGCACCAGGATCTGGGTCCCGTCGGCGAGCGGCGCGGCGAGGTTCAGCGCCTCGAGCAGGGCACCGGGCCGAGCTCCGCCGGCCGCGTCGATCGCGTCGATGACCCGAGCGCCCTCGGTGAACTCGTACACGCCGGGGTGGCGAACCCAGCCCGCGACGTCGACGAGGACGATCGACCTCCGGTGACGGGCTCGCCGACGATGGGCGCGGATGCTGTGCCGCCGCTCGGCGCGGTCGAGACCTCGACCGGGCGCGGCAGCGACCGGACGTACCAGAGGCCGGCGCCGCCGAGGGTCACGGCGAGCAGCGCCACCAACCCGATGAGCTCCCGCGCGAGAGCGCGGCGAGGCGTTCGCGGATCGAGCCTTCGGACATGCCTCCCCGACCGGGGAGATCGCGGCGCCGAACGCTAGCGCGGACCGCCCGACGGAACCGTGACCTGGTTCACAGCGGACGCGAAGCCGGCGTCGTCGTCGACGGGGACCGACGCCTCCGAGGGACCGACGTCGACCTCGTGCTCGCCGGGGTCGAGCACCGGCAGCCAGAACGTGAACCGCGTCCCGCCCTCCACCGGCGGGTCACCCACCTCGAGCTCGCCGCCGTGCGCCCGAACCAGCCCGCGCGAGATGTACAGGCCGAGCCCCGTCCCCGGCGCCCCGTCTCGTCGGCCCGGCGGAACCGTTCGAAGATCGCCTCGCGATCCTCCTCCGCGATACCGCCGCCCGCGTTGCGAACCTCGACCGCCACGCGACGGTCGTCGACCACGACCGCGCACCGCGATCGGCGTGCCCTCGGAGGAATACTTCGCGGGCGTTGTCGAACAGGTTCGTGAGGACGCGGACGATCGCGTCGGCGTCGCACACCACCCGAGCGGGCGCGTCGAGCTCGAGCCGCAGCCGCTCGGTGGTGCTCGAAGCTCGCGCCGCGTCCGCGATCAGGTCGCGGGGGTCGACCGGCTCCATCGACAGGCGCAGGACCCCGTCCTGGATCCGCGAGACCGTGAGCAGGTCCTCCACCAGCCTGGTGAGTCGCTCGGCCTGCGTCTCGGCGCCGTCGATCAGCTCGACCCGCATCTCGTCCTCCAGGACCGCGCCGTGCTGCTTGAGCGTGCTCAGGACGCCCGAGGATCGCGGCGAGCGGCGTGCGGAGCTCGTGCGCCGCGACCCCGACGAACTCGGTCCGCGCCAGGTCGACCCTGCGCAGCCGCTCCACCTCCGCGCGCTCCCTGCCGAGCTGTCGCGCCCGGGACTCGGCGATCGCCTCCATCTCGAACCGCTTCTGCCGCTGATCCGCGCGCTGCAACGACAGCACCCCGATCGCGAACCCCGCGACCAGCAGCAGGGTCGGCCGGTACAGCCTCGACGTCCACAGGACGCCGTTCTCCACCAGGAGCACCATCAGCAGGACGGCGAGCCCGACGGCCACGGCGACGGTCTCGATGATGCCGAACCGCAACGCGACCGCCACGATGACGATCAGGAACAGGGTCCAGAACTCGCTGCGACCGCCGCCCGTCGACGTCGATCCACGCCGTGATCAGGGCGACGTCGATCGCGAGCGTCACGACCCGTCCCCACACCGACGACTCCTCGCCACGAGTGGAGAGCACCAGACACACCAGCGCGTAGACGAACGCACCGATCAGCAGGAGGAGCGCGCCCGGCCCCGCGACCCGGCGGACGCCGACCGAGCTCAGGTACAGGACCGTGACGACGGCGAGCACGCAGATCCGCAGCAGGGCGATCGTCCGCTTGGTCCGCAGGACGGAGGGAGCGAACCCGATCCCTCGTCTCCGTCCGGCATCGGGCGGTGGGGCCGTCGCGGTCATCGGTGTCCCTCGGTCAGGCGGAAGCAGGCCGAACCCCGGCCTCGCCATCTCTATCGGGACGGCTCAGGCGGATGTTGAGCGGCGTGCCTCGGCGTGCCTAGCGCGACGTGACCAGGTTGACCAGGCGCGGCGGCCGGACGATCACGTTGGCGATCTCGCGCCCGTCGAGCGCATGGCGCGCCTTCTGCGAGGCCAGGGCGAGCTCGCGGCAGGTCTCCTCGTCGGCGTCAGCGCGCCACCTCGATCCGGTCGCGGACCTTCCCGTCGACCTGGACCACGAGCGTGACCGTCTCGTCCCGCGCGAGCGCCTCGTCGAACGACGGCCACGATGCCAGGTGCACGCTCGTCGGGTTGCCGAGCACCTCGCGCCAGAGCTCCTCGCTCGCGAACGGCGCGAGCGGCGCCAGCATGATCACGAGCGCGGTCGCGGCCTCCCGAGCGCCGTCGCCCGCGTCCAGCGCCGAACGCATCCCGTTCGTCAGCACCTGCAGCTTGCTGATCGCCACGTTGAACCGGAAGCGTTCCATGTCGTCGGTCACCGCTCGGATCGTCCGGTGGGTCAGGCGCGCGGAGCTGCTCGGGGTCCGGGGCGTCGCGTTCGCACGCCTCGCCGACGGCCGCGAAGACGCGGCCGAGCCACGTCGTCACGCCCGGGCGCGTCTCGGGATCCGGGCGCGATCAGCTTCCAGTCGATGTCGTCCTCGAACGGCCCCGCGAACAGGATGTTCAGGCGGATCGAGTCGGCGCCCCAGCGTTCGACGAGCGGCATCGGCTCGACGATGTTGCCCTTGGACTTGCTCATCGACGCGCCGCCGAAGATCACCTGCCCCTGGTTCATCATCCGCTTCATCGGCTCGGTGAAGCCCGACCATCCCCATGTCGAACAGCACCTTGGTGAAGAAGCGGCAGTAGAGCAGGTGCAGGATCGCGTGCTCGACGCCGCCGATGTACTGGTCGACGGGCATCCAACGCTCGACGGCGGCCGGGTCGAACGGCCCCGACGTCTCGTGCGGCGAGCAGTAGCGGTAGTAGTACCAAGCCGAATCGACGAACGTGTCCATCGTGTCGGTGTCGCGCTTGGCCGGCTCACCGCAGATCGGGCAGACGGTGTTCACGAACCCCTCGTGGCGCGCGAGCGGCGATTCGCCGCCGGGCCGGAAGTCCACGTCGTCGGGGAGCAGCACGGGGAGCTGGTCGTCGGGGACGGCCACCTCGCCGTGCTCGGGACAGTGCACGATCGGGATCGGGGCGCCCCAGTACCGCTGGCGGCTGATCAGCCAGTCGCGGAGCCGGAAGGTGACCGCTCCGTCTCCCTTGCCCTGCTCCTGGAGCCAGTCGATCAGCCCGTCCGATGGACTCCGGCGACCGCACGCCGTCGAACGGTCCCGAGTTCACCATCACGCCGTCGTGATCGTGCGCCTCCGTCATCGTCGCCGGGTCGCGCGGCTCGCCCTCGGGCTGGACCACCACCCGGATCGGCAGGTCGTGGGCGCGCGCGAACTCGAAGTCGCGCTGGTCGTGGGCCGGCACCCCATCACGGCGCCGGTGCCGTACTCCATCAACACGTACGGCGCGACGAAGACGGGGATCTGCTCGCCGTTCACGGGGTTCACCGCGTGGACGCCCAAGAGGATCCCCTCGCGGGTGTCCGCCTCCTCGCGGCTGGTCAGCGGGTCGTCCGCAGGGTCTCGAGCACCGACTCGATCTCGGGCTTCGCCCCTCCGGCCTCGACGAGCTTGGAGACCAGCGGGTGCTCGGGCGCGAACACGAAGAACGTGACCCCCACAGCGTGTCGGGGCGCGTCGTGAAGACCTCGACGGCGTCGCCCGTCTCGGCGATCTCGAACGTCACGCTCGCGCCCTCCGAACGCCCGATCCAGTTGCGCTGCATCGTGATCGACGCGTTCAGGCCACTCGAGCGACGCCATGTCGTCGAGCAGTCGTTGCGCGTAGTCGGTGATCTTGAAGAACCACTGCGTGAGATCCCTGCGCACGACGGGCGTGCCGCACCGCTCGCAGGCGCCGTTGATCACCTGCTCGTTCGCCAGGACCGTCTGGTCCTTGGGGCACCAGTTGGTCGGCGCGTTCTTCCGGTACGCGAGACCGCGTTCGAAGAGCCGAAGGAAGAACCACTGGGTCCACCCGTAGTACTCGGGGTCGCAGGTGTTGAGCCGGCGCGTCCAGTCGAACGACATCCCCAGCCGACGGTACGACCGCGCCTGCTGCTCGATGTTCGCGTAGCGTCCACTCCTTCGGGTGGATCCCGCGCTTGATCGCGGCGTTCTCCGCCGGGAGACCGAACGCGTCCCACCCGATCGGATGGAGCACGTTGTAGCCGCGGAGGGTCGCGAACCGGGCCACCGCGTCCCCGCCGCTGAACGCCTCGGCATGCCCCATGTGGAGGTCGCCCGAGGGGTAGGAGAACATGTCGAGCGCGTAGAAGCGGGGTCTGGGGTCCGCGGGATCCTCGGAGGCCCGGTACAGGCCCTCGGCCTCCCAGCGTTCGACCCACTTCGGCTCGATCTCGGACGGGTCGTAGCGGCGCATGGGGTGATGCTACCGAACCGACCCCGCCGGATCGGTGAACGTCGACCCGGTCAGCGGTCCTCGAGCTTGTCCAGCGTGTTGGCGAGGCGCTTGCGCTCGAGCGAGACGCCCGCAGCTCGGCCTCGGCGGCTCGGAGGCGGTCCTTGGCCTCCGAACGCTTCCGGTCCAGGTCCGCGATCGCGTTGCGTCCGCGTTCGACGGCGGCGGCCGCGCGCCGCTCCCGGGTCTCGGCCGCCGCGAGCTCGCGCTTCAGCTTGCCCGCATCGGGCTTCGGCTTGGGGGTTCGGCCGGCGCCGCGGGACGGGAGGGGCCGCCCTCGAGCACCCGGAGCCCGGCGCCCGCGAGACGTGGCCGGCGGCCGGACGGGCTTGGTGAGCCGGCCGGCGCGGACGAGCTCGGCCGTCTCCTCGTCGGACGGTCGCGGCCTCCAGGGTCCCGGCGATCGCGTCGATCGTCGCCCCGGTCGCGCCGCCGGCCCGCTCGAGGATCGCTCCCCGCCGTGCGCGTGAGCTCGTTCACCATCTGACGGCGCTCCTCGGTCGCCGCGCGGAACGGTTCGACGTCCCGGCCCGACACCGCACGCCGATGGGCCGACCGGAGTTCCTCCCCAGCTGGATCAGGGCCTTGACGCCGTCGGCGTCCTCCCGGGCGAGCGCGTTCACCGCCCACGCCGCCACGACCGGCTTGCGGAGCGCCTTCACCCGCGCGGCGCCGTCGCGGTCGCCATCCGCCGCGAGCTCCTTGGCCAGCGCGTCGCGTTCGGGCGTGAAGCGTTCGAGCGGGAGCGCGTACAGGTCGTCGATCCGCGATTCGAGTTCGTCGGCCATGCGTCCAACCTCTCACCCCGAGGTCGCGGACGCCACCTCCGGGAAGCTCCGTTCGTACCAGGCGACGTCCCAGTATCGCCCGAACTTGCGCCCCTGCTCCGTGTAGTAGCCGACGCGGCGGAACCCGAACCGCTCGTGCAGGCGCACCGACGCCGGGTTCGGCATCCCGATCCCCGCGTACGCGCGGTGGACGTCCTCGCGTTCGAGCGCGGACAGGAGCGCCTCGTACAGGGCCGAACCCAGTCCCTGCCCCACGTGACTCGGCGCGACGTAGACGCTGGTCTCGACCGAGGGCGCGTACGCCGCCCTCGGCCGGTAAGGCGCGCGCTCGCGGCGTACGCCACGGTCCTGCCCTTCGTCGCGAGCGACCAGCAGTCGGTGCCGCCCCGACGTGTCGAACATGGAGAACCACTCGCGGCGACACGTCCGCGCTCGGCACCTCGAGATCGAAGCTGATCGCCGACGTCCGGACGTAGTGCCCGTAGATCTCCGAGATCGCCTCGAGGTCCTCGAGCGAGCCGGACGCGACCTCGACACCGGCGGCCGTCATGCCCGTCCATCTTCCCGAACGACCGCGCGAAGGTGGTTACGCGAGGCGTTACGCCTGCGTACCGATCCCGTCAGGAGCGATCAGCGCTCCGCGAGCTCGCGCAGGTACTCGTCGAGGCGGTCCCACGTCTCGGCGGCACCTTCCTCCATCCCGGTCTCGAGAAGGGCGTCCCGCTGCTCGACCGTGTCGAACTCCGCCGTGCTCGTGAGCGTCGTCTTGCCGTCGTGCTCCTCGAACACGTACGTCTCGGGCCCGGGTTCGCCCTGCATGCCCTCGAACCCGAACGTCCACACGAACCGCTCGGGGCGAACGACCTCGCGGTACTCGCCGAAGAACGCCGGAGTCGAGTACTCCCCTTCGGGACCCCGGTGCACGATCCGCCAGGTGCCGCCCGGCCGGAAGTCGATCTCGCACGTCACGACCTCGTACTTGCGCGGGCCCCACCAGTGGGACATGTGCTCGCACGAGCTGTGCGCGTCGAACACGAGCTCGCGCGGCGCGTCGAACACCCGGGTCATGACGATCTTCCGGCCCGGCGTCTCCATCGTGTGCTTGTAGCTACCGTTCCCGCCCATCGTCCATCTCCTTCCTCGCTCCGTGTCCTCGGCCCTCGTCCCTGGAGCTCGTCCAGGTACTCGTCCAGCCGGTCGTAGCGCTCGTCCCAGAACCGGCGGTACCGGTCGGTCCACTCGGCGACCTCCTTGAGCGGTGCCGCTCCGGAGCCGCGCCGGCCGCCACTGGCGCTCGCGGCCACGCGAGACGAGCCCCGCGTGCTCGAGCACCTTCAGGTGCTTCGAGACCGCCGGCAGGCTCATCTCGAAGGGCTCCGCCAGCTCGGTGACCGAGGCCTCCCCTTCGCCAAGCGCGCGAGGATCGCTCGCCGGGTCGGGATCGGCCAGCGCCCCGAACGTCCGGTCGAGCCGCTCCGCCGTCGTCGCCGCCATTCAATCCTCCCGGTTGCTGTGCAATCCGCAACGGTAATACAGCTCGCGGTCGGCCGCCGGCGTCAAGTGCGACATCCGGTTTTACGTCCTGCCTAGAACATCGGGTGCGGGTTCGCGTTTCCCCGGGAACGGCTGTGCACCGATGCTAGTGGCGTTCCACGGTCCTTGCCGTCACCCGAGTCGGACGAGCCGACGGCAACGGTCGCCCTGAGCGTCGGGCGTGAACTTCAGCCAGGCCGTGGTGACGACGATATCGCGCGTCGGCGAGGGCCGGCGGATGTCGACGCGAGCCTCAGGGCACGCGCCTCGTGACGAACCCAACGAACGCCTCTGGTCCGTCTGGGGCCTGTGGACTGCGCCGAGATGTCGGAGCGCGGGCCCGCGTCACCTCTCGGGAGCCTGCTCCGGCTCGTTGTTGTTGAACGCGGAGTTCGTCGAACGCAGCGACCGTCTGCTTGTCCAGTCTCGATGGCCCGCCGTGACACGTCCCCTCATCATCGTGGACCAGACGGGCTCGCTCTACTGGATGCGCAACGACGGATGCCGTCTCGCCCAGCTGCAACCCGACTGGTCCGCGGGTGGCACTCGTCGGCGGGCGCTCCGCGATCGAGCCCGAAGGGATCGACGACCTCTGACCTGCAGTAGGACCCAATGGGATTCGAACACTGGGGTTCTCGCAGCCAGATCGGCCAAACGGTGCGCTACTTTATTGGCCCCCGCAGAGTCTCGAAGCCCCTGACTGCACTGCAGGGCGAACGCGGACGCCGTCGGGATGGACATCCGATGTTCTCCGCGAGTGGTGCTGCGGCTCCCAGGAAGACGGAGAGCGAAACGCGTTGAAACTATTCACGCCGGGACTTGCTGGCCGAAGTCTGCGCACTGCGCCGGGTTCTCGATCGTAGGGTCGATGTTGGCCAGACAGTCCCAGCTCGAGGGATCGTCGCGGGCGGGCAGAGCCGATCACGATCGCGATCTCCTCGCCACTTCTCCAGGACGATGGTCGAGATCGGTTGGGTGTAAACCTCGTGCCGTCCACGTAGGCCGCGAGCTTCGTGTCCGGGCTGCAGTAACCGCCGATGCAGTCGTTCGTCAGCCGCACGCCCCACTCCGTGAACAGCATCGCGACGGTGAAGTCCTGCTCCTCCGGCGCCTCGATGCGGATCAGCCCCGCTGGTGGCATGCGTGTGGAGCCGGCGAGAACAGGCTCTGGTCCTCCGCCCGATGCTCGAGGCGACGGGCTCGGACTTCCCGTCCACGAAGATGTCGACGTGCGAGTGGTAGTGCACGGTCAGCGACTCGGTGGACGAGGAGGGCAGCCCCGCGGCGTCGATGCGGTCCGCGACGTTGTCGGGGTTCGGCCAGGGAGCCGGCCCGGTGTTGAGCGTGAGGTTCGAGCCGCCCGAGTTCGATCCGCCGCAGGCAGCGGCGGGCCGGGCCAGCGCGAGCACGATGAACGAGGAGCGGAGACGCATCCGGGCGATTCTAGGAGTCCGCGGCAGGCTTCGGGTCACTTCGCCGAGGAAGACCTGTTGGCGACTGCGGGTCAGGGCCCACCTCCAGCCGCTCTCCCGATTCCGGCTCCCCAGTTGGCGCGGTGCCAAGGTCGGCCGCCGATCGATGCTGCTCCGGAACGAGATGGCGTGGAAGGAGGGACTCGTGTTTCGGGGGATTGACTTCATTTCAAGCCTTCGTGGACGACATCGGGAGAGGCGCGTTGGTATTCCGGACGTGCTGGGCATCGAGCCGTACTTCCGGTCCGAGGACGCCGGACTCCCGGCCGGGCATGTCGGGTTCCGCGTGGGCAGCATCGACGCTGGCAGAGTTGGGCGCCGCGGACCGCAAGCTCGCACCGGAGGAGTTGCCGACCGGACCCGCCGCACCGATGCGCCTACTGGCGGGTTGATGACGGCGTGGCCGCGCGCCTTCGGTCGGCTGACATCCCTGGGGGGCGGGACCCCTTCAACCTCCAGGTAGCGGAGCTCAGCAAGGGGCTTCGTGATCGCTTCGGTGGTGGATCCGTTCGGAAACGTCCTGGGCCTCGGAGTTCGACCACAGTTCTCCTGATCGTTCCCCAGGACAAGCTCGGGCGCCGCCTACGGGCGCGCCTCTGACGCCCTCCGGGCCGCTCCCGCGCGGACACCTCTCCACGTCCTGATCAGGCTTCGAGCGCGCCAACAAGGAACGGTGCTCGTCAGAGATGCTGCGGGAGGCCGATGCGCCGGAACTGAGCTGAGATGGAAGGACCCGAGTGCATCGGGGAACGTGACCGGGGTCCGTTCCGAGCAGGAGCTTGCGGTGACGGTGAGCCGCAGAGCACGATGACGCCCGCGATCATCACGGCGATGCCCGGAGCCGGCAGGGGTTCGCCTTCGCGCATCGCGGCGTCCATCGCCCGCCACCGGCGCCGTGCCAGGGCAGCGGTCACGACACCAGCCATGATCAGCAGGACCCCAACCGTCTCCCACGCCCAATGGAGCGTCTGCCCCGCCAGGAGCCGTGCGGCTGCGACGCCGGAGGCGACGAGTGCGAGCGCCGTCCGCAGCCACGCGAGATACGTCCGTTCATTCGCGAGTTGGAACTGCGCTTCAGGATTACGCCGTTCGCTCATGTCCGCACCCCGCTTTCGAGATGCCGAGAGCCTAGCGCGTGGCACTTGACGGACTTGGCCACCTGGATCGGCCTGGAGGACCTCTCGATGTCTCTCGCCCCGCCTGCCGTGTGGCGGCCCACGACTTTCGACTGAGGCGATGCTGCCCCTTCAGCGGATGTTCGGCTCCCCTACATGGCTTACGGTAGCTGCGTGGACGCGCAGACCGACCTCCCATCTCGTGATGCACTCATGCCACGCTCGTCTTCGAGGCGTGCGGGCACTCGCTGTACGTCCACCGGGATAACGAAGATCGAGTTGTCTGTACTCGGTGTGCTCGTGCCTAGCTTCACCAAGGGCGGCATAGGAGAGTCTCCGGCGCAGGTCTTCCTACCTCCTTTCGACGCCCGCGTTCGGTTCGCCAGAGAGGGCCGGGGATGAGAACCATTCCCCGGCCTTCCGGCCTTCCTTGTCATCCCGCCAGTCTGTGCCGCTCACCTGCGGTGGTGGACCCAAGTTAGCCTGACCTTCTGGCTGCCAGCCAGACGCTCTACCAGCTGAGCTATGGGCCCGCGGGAGGCTCAGTCTAGCGAACCGGCTGCCGCCTGCTCCGAGCCGTTCCAGCCGAGCCGCGGCGCATCGCGCCACAGCCGCTCGAGGTCGTAGTACTCCGCGCTCCTCCTGCGCGAACACGTGGACCGCACCACGTCGATGTAGTCGAGCAGCACCCAGCGGAGTCGGCGTCGCCTTCGCGCCGGACCGGCTTCTCGCCGAGGTCTCGGACGGCCCGCTCGACCTCCTCCACGATCGTCTTGACCTGGCGGTCGGTCTCGCCCGAGGCGATCCACGAAGTAGTCGGTGATCACGATCAGGCCGTCGCGTCAAGATCGTGACGTCCGCAGCGCCTGTTTGGCGGCCGCCGCGCGCGCCGCGGTCACGGCGATGTCGCGGCTCTCGGCGTGGGTGGCGTCGCTACCCGGCACGCCGTCCTTCGCTCATGCTCACCCGGTGAAGTCCTTCCCGATCACGACCGTCACGGGAGCGATACCCGAACCCACCGACACGGACACGCTCCCCACACCGAGCAAGTCTCGCACACGTTCGGCCAAGGCGACGTCGTCCGGGCGAGCCGACCACGATCAGCGTCTCGGGGTGGTCGAAGTCGAGGCGTTCTGCGAGACCGCCACCGGAACCCGCCGGGCAGCGAGCCTCTCGGCCACCGCCTCGCCGATCCCCGGCACGCCGTTGCCGTTCAGCACGATGACCGGCACGGCCTCCTCGGCCGGCCCGCCGAACGCCGCGACCAGCGCGTCCGTGACCTGTTCGGGGTCGGCTCGGAACACGCCGCTCGCCACCTCCTCGGCCTCGAGCGTGGCCACCTGCGCACCGGACGCCGCCTCGAGCATCCGGACCACGCTCCCGGGATGCTCGGCGTCGGCCAGGTCGGCCGGCGACCAGGCCACGTCCGCGGCCAGGAGCGCCTCCATCACGATCTGCAACCCCGCGACGTCGCCGGCACCGCGACGCCTCGAACATGCCCGAGACGTCCGCGCCGTCGACGAGCTCCCCGCCGATCCGGACGCCGCCGACGTCGTCCGCGATCGCGGCCGAGACGGTCGGCCTCGATCATCGCGTAGTCCTCGATCCACACCCGAGCAGGTTGCCGACGGCCGGTGCGCCGCCTGGCGCGGCGGGAGCTCGAGGGCGTCCGCCGATCGTGGACTCGCCCTGGCCGGGGATCACGACCGTCGCGTCCGGCGGCACGACGAGCGCGCCGCTCGTGCCGAACCCGGTGCTGCCGACGACGACCGGCAGCGGCCCCCGTCGGTCGTCACCACCAGCAGCGCAAGCCCGGCGGCCGCGGGCGGCGCGACCTCGGGCTCGGTGCGGAGCGCGTTCGCGCGCGATCAGGAGCGCGCCCGTGCCGGCGGTCGCCAGGACGGCGACGAGCACCAGGAGCGCCAGCCGTCGCGTCACCGTGTACTAGCGCCGCCTTCTCGACGTAGCTCTTCACGCCCTCGGGGACGAGGTACCGGATCGGGCGGCCGTCGCGCGATCCGTTCGCGGATGTCGGTCGGACGATGATCGCGAGCGCCGGGATCGTCATCATGCTGACGCTCGCGTCGCGCGCCGGGCCGGCCGCCTCGAACCTCGCGAGGTCGTAGCCGGGTCGCGTCGCCGCGATGAAGTGCGCGATCGACAGGACCTCCTCGGGATCCTTCCAGTCCAAGATCTCGAGCATCGGCGTCGGCGCCGGTGATGAAGTAACAGCTCGGCGTCCGGGTCGTCGGCGCTGAGCGTGCGCAGGGTGTCGACGGCGTACGTGGGTCCGTCCCGGTCGACCTCGACCCGCGGAGACGCTGGAAGCGCGGGTTGCTCGCGGTCGCGATCACGCGTCATCAGGTAGCGGTCCTCGGCGGGCGAGACCACGCGCCCCTGCTTCATCCACGGATGTCCCGTCGGCACGAACACGACCGCGTCCAGGGCGAACTGGACCAGGGCCTCCTCGGCGGTCACGAGGTGGCCGTAGTGGATCGGGTCGAACGTGCCGCCCATGACCCCGAGCCGTCGTCCCACGCCGGCCATCCTACGGCCGCGACCAGCGACGACGGTGGATTTCGCGCCCGGGCGGCGGGCTAGGGCCGGCTCGTCCGGACCCACGCCTCGAGCTCGGGGGCGTGCTCGGCGTAGTGGCGGGGCCCGCTCTCCTCGAACCACCTCGTCGGCATCGGCCGTGAGCTCGGTCAGGGCCCCGAACCGCTCGAGCATCGCGGCGCGCGCCCGGTGCAGCTCGGCGCGGACCTCGTCGACCTGCATCGCTCGGGACCGCTCGAGCTCGCCGATCGTTCGATGCGGTTCACCTCGGCGTCCCGTACGGCTCACGGACGCGGTCGGACCGTCCCTCGGCGATCTCGCGCGAGCGCGCGGGCGGCGTCGGCGCACCAGAACGCGACATGCCACATCACGTCCCGGACGGCCCAGCCCTCGGCGTTCAGGCCGGGCGGTTCAGGCGATCGCGGGCGGCACCGCGTCCAGCAGCGCGACGAACGCCTCCCAGCCCTCGGCCTCGGCACGCAGGAGCTCGCTCACGCCGTGCCATCTCGCCGCCCCTGCCGGGAGGTACTCCGAACGCGACGTCGCCGATCACGACCTCGTCGCCGCGCCGGGCGCCCGCGGAGGCGAGCTCGCGCTCGACCCCTTCCTTGACCAGCCGGCGCTGGAGCTCGCGCGAGCTTCTCGGGGTCCTCGAGATCGGTCTCGGACACCCAGGTCTCCACGCCGCGACCGATCACCCGGAACCGCTCCCCCTCCTTCTTCACGACGAACCTCGGGCGGGCCGGGCGCAGCACCACGTACGCGCTGCGCTCCTCCGCCACCGCGGCCGCCTCGCTGCGCGAGCGACGCGATCCGTTCGCGGAGGGTGTCCAGCCCCTCGCCCGTGACGGCCGAGACCGCGATCGCCCGCTGCCGAGCGTCGACTGCACGTCGACGTCGGGCGCGAGATCGAGCTTCGTGCCGACGACCAGGCTCGGCCTGGTCGCGAGCGAGCGTCGTACGCGCGGAGCTCCTCGCGGACGGTCGCCAGGTCGGCCGCGGGATCCGGCGTCGACAGGTCCACGACCAGCACGAGCGCTCGGCACCGGCTGACGTGGCGCAGGAACCGATGCCCGAGGCCCTTGCCCGCGTGCGCGCCCTCGACGAGCCCGGGACGTCGGCGACGACGAACCGCTCGTCCTCGCCGCGCCACGCCGAGGTTGGGCGCAGGCGTGGTGAACGGGTAGTCGGCGATCTTCGGGTGGGCGGCCGTGAGGCGCGGCGAGCAGCGTCGACTTGCCCGCGTTCGGCAGGCCGACCAGGCCGACGTCGGCGACGGTGCGCAGCTCGACGGCGAGCCGCTTCTCCTCCCCAGCTCGCCGCCTTCGGAACCCTTCGGCACGCGGTCGCGCGAGGTGGCGAGCGAGCGTTCCCGCGACCGCCACGCCCGCCGCGGGCGAGGACCGCCCGCGCGCCGTCGCCGACCAGGTCGGCCAGCAGGCCGTGCTCGTCGCTCGATCCGGTCCCGTCGGGGACCGGATCACGAGGTCCTCGCCTCCGGCCCCGGTCTTGCCGCGCTTGCCGCCCGCGCCCCCGCTTTCGGCCCGCAGGTGCGGGTGATCGGCGAGCCACGCCAGGTCGCGGACCCCGGTCGACACCTCGAACACGACGTCGCCGCCGCGGCCGCCGTCGCCCCCGTCCGGGCCACCCCGGGGTTGTACGGCTCGCGCAGGATCGACGACGATCCGTGGCCGCCGTGGCCCCCACGAGGCGAACACGGTGAGCTCGTCGACGTAGGTCATGGACAGATTGTGGCCGAACGCGCGCGTCCACGGCATGATGGAGAGGTGCCGAGAGCCGTGACCGTGTGGGCCGTCGAGCTCGGGAAGGACGTCGAGCCCGAGCGAGATCAAGGGCACGCTCGAGCTCAGCGACCAGGCCCTGCTCTTCTCGCCGAACGACGAGGCACGGCCCGGCGATGCGGATCGCCCTGCACGACATCGCGAAGGTCCGTCGCCTCCGCGGCTCACCGGTCCTGATGGTGGAGCGGACCACCGTCGGCGGGCTGCAGGAAGACGGCGTTCTACTTCGCGCAGCCCCCGCCGCTCGCCGTGCTCCTCGGGGCCCGGTGGAGCGATCGGCCGGGTTCGACCGGTTCCGAGCCCCAAGCGCAAGGCGCGGCGGGACAACGTCGGGCTACCTCGGCCTCATGAACCGCCAGAAGAAGTCGGCGCTCACCGAATGGGTTCGGGCGGTCAAGGACGCGGTGTCGAAGGCCGCGTCGGGACCGGATCAGGCGGCGGCGCAGGGCTGAACGAGGGCGACCGGCGAGCGGGTGCGGCTGGCCTAGGGAGCCTGGACGGAGGCGTACCGGCGGCCGCGCGACTCGCGTGGTACGAGACGATCCCCGGCTGCATCGCGAAGAGGGTGTCGTCCCCTCCACGGCCGACGCCCTTGCCGGCATGGATCCGGTCCCGCGCTGGCGCACGATGATCGAGCCGGCGGTCACCTCCTGACCGCCGAACACCTTGACCCCGAGCCGCTTGGACTCGAGTCTCGCCCGTTGCGGGACGAGCCGCCGCCCTTCTTGTGTGCCATCGCGTGTTCGAGCCTACCAGAGGGTCCCGCGCTACTCCGCGGCCTCGGCGGCCTCGGCGGGCTCGGTGGCTCGGCCTCGTCCTTGGCCGGCTTCTTCTCCGCCTTCGGCGCCGCCGCGCGCTTGGGCGCGCTCCCGAGCTTCACCTCGGCGATCTCGATCAGCGTCATCAGCTGCCGGTGGCCCTGCCGGCGGGCGTAGCCCGACTTGTTCTTGTACTTGAACACGTGGACCTTGTCGCCCTTCTGCTCGCCGAGCAGCTTGGCCGTCACGACCGCCTGCGCGGCCTCCTTGCCGTAGTGGGTCTTGCCGTCGTCGTCGACCACCAGCAGGGGCTGGAACGTGACCGTGTCGCCGTCGGCCTGCATCAGCTCGATCTCGAGCACGTCGCCCGTCTTCACCTTGTGCTGCTTGCCACCGGCCTTGATGACCGCGTACATCGGTGTCTCCTATCGCTCAGTTGACGTCGTACGTGAGGAGCAGCCCTCGACCCTCGCAGGTCGGGCACGTCTCCGAGAACGCCTCCAAGAGTCCACCAGACACGCGCTTGCGCGTCACCTCCAGGAGCCCGAGCGGGCTGATGTCGAAGACCTGGCTGCGCGACTTGTCCTGGGCGAGCGACTCCCTTCATCGGCGTCGATCACCTTGGCCTTGTTCTGCTCGAGCAGCATGTCGATGAAGTCGATCACGATCATGCCGCCGATGTCCCGGAGCCGGAGCTGGCGAGCCACCTCGCGCGCGGCCTCGAGGTTGGTGTTCACCACGGTCTCCTCGAGGTTCGACTTGCCCACGGACTTGCCCGTGTTCACGTCGATCACGGTCATCGCCTCGGTGCGATCGATCACGAGGTAGCCGCCGGAGGGCAGCCACACCTTGCGGTCCAGGCCCTTGTGGATCTGCTCGACGATGTGGAACTCCTCGAACGCCGGCAGCGGCCCTCGTGCAGCCGCACCTTCGAGAGCACGTCGGGTGCGACGTCGCGCGAGGTAGTCGGTCACCAGGCCGAAGATGCGCGGCGAGTCGGTGATCGAGCTCGCGGTACTCCTCGTCGGTGAACAGGTCCCGAACGACCCGAACGGTGAGCTCGGGCTCCTCGTACAGGACGGCCGGCGCCTTGGCCTTCTTCGAGAGCTTCTCGATCTGGGCCCACTCCTCGAGCAGGCGCTTGAGGTCCAGCGCGAGCGCCTCCTCGGAGGCGCCCTCCGCGGCGGTGCGCACGATCAGCCCGTGCTCCTTGGGCTTGAGGTTCTTCACGAACGTCTTCAGGCGACGGCGCTCGGCGTCGAGGAGCCGCCGGCTGATGCCGGAGACCTCCGAGTTCGGGCGCGAGGACGAGGAAGCGGCCGGGCAGCGAGATCTGCGCGGTCAGCCGGGCGCCCTTGCCGCCGATCGGGTCCTTGGTCACCTGGACCAGGACCGACTGGCCGTTCTTCAGCACGTGCTCGATCCGGGGCGGTGCGCCCTCGAGATCCTCGGGCGACCAGTTCACCTCGCCGGCGTACAGGACGGCGTTGCGACCCGCGACCGACGTCGACGAACGCCGCCTCCATCCCCGGGAGGACGTTCTGGACGCGGCCGAGGTACACGTTGCCGACCATCGACCGAGCGCCCGCACGGGTGACGTAGTGCTGGACGAGCTCGCGCTCCTCGAGCACGGCGATCTGATCGCGCTCCCCGTGCTGGGTGATCACCATCAGCTTGTCGGTGACCCGGGGCACGATCGGCATCGACTCGCGCCGGCGACGCACCGTCGTCCGGCCCTGCCGCTGCCGGCGCAGACGCGTCGGCGCGGCACGCTCGCTCTCCGTCCGTCTTCGGTTCGGCCTTGGCCTTCTTCGGCTGCTCGGTCTTCTTCCGCGTGGTCGGTCTTCGCGGCGGCGGACCTGCGCTTGGGGCCGGCTCCTGTCCGTCCGCGTCCGCGGCCTCCGCGGTCTCGCCCGCCGGCTTGGCCTTGCTCCGGCCCCGTCCGCCGCGCGAACGGCGACGGCGGGTCCCGGTCTTGCGTTCCGGTCGTTCCTCGGTCGTTCCCTCTGGCGTTCCGTCTGGGGTCTGGCCGTCCGGCGAACTCGGGCGCCGTCTCCGTGGCCGGCTCGGCCTCCGTGGTCGCGGTGTCGCTCGAGGACGGCGGTCCGACCGAACCCGATCCGCTCCCGGCCTCGGCCGCGACCGCCGCGCGAACGCCGGCGCGTGCCCGGCCGGGCGTGGGCCGGTGTCGCGCGCTCGACCTCGCCCGGGCTGGGCGTCGAGATCGACCTCCGGGCTGCTCGTCCGCCGTCGCGGCCGCGCGCTGCCTCGGGGCGCGTGAGCTTCGCGCCGGTGGGTGTCGCCGTCGGACGAGGCCGGATCCTTCGGTCGTGGCGCCGCCATCCTCGGCAGCCGCGCCGCCGTCGCCGTCGCCGCGGCGCCGGCGCCGGAACGCCGGAGCGCCCGCGTCCGCCGCGACCTCGGCCGCCAGCGCCGCCGGCGCCTGCGAGCACCCGAACCCGGCGCGGAGCTTCCGCCCCCGCCGGACCCGGACCCCGTCGAACCACCATCGGTGGAACCCGGCGCCTCGACCGGTTCGGCGATCTCCGTCCTGGAGGCCCCGAACCTGTAGTCGTCGTTCATCGTCGCTCCCTTCGTCTGGGGAGGGGCGACGGCGGTGCTCGCCGAGCGGGACGGGGTCGGTCGCGCCGGAACGCCCGGTTGGGGCGTCGGGTCGTGACGGGCTGGCCGGACGGCCTGGCCTCGTCGGTTGGACGCACGGTCCCGGGGACGTCGTCCCCTGACCTTGCGGCGCTTCGTTGCGCACGCGGAAAGCCCTGTTCTCGGCGGGCTCTTCCGGCCGCGGCCCTCCGGGTTCGGTCCCGGGGCCGGCGTGGCTGGCGCCTCGCCTCTCCTTACCTCGCCGGTTCCTCGCGGCCCCATGGCCGCAACCCGGCGGGCAAACCTGGTCCAAGGATACCGGACGCCGATGGCCCCGAACGGCATCTGGGACAGGAACGCCTGGTGCGTGCCTGGACCCGGCCGCGCACGCTGACTAGGTAGTTCAACCTACCCGCGGTGTCGGTTCCATCGTCCTACGAAACCCTCGCTCGTCGGATGGCGCCGGACCCCACCCCGCCCGAGACTTCCGCACATGGAACCGGCGGTCCTTCCCGCCCGGTCGACCACAGTAGGCCGATCCGGGTTCTCGTCGTGGACGACAACGCCGGCTTCCGCGAATCCCTCCTGTCGCTCCTGGAGGCCGGGAACCTGCAGGTCGTGGGCGAGGCGGGCTCGGGCGCCGAGGCCCTGGGACTCGTCCGTTCGCTCGCCCCCGACGTGGTCCTGATGGACGTCCGGATGCCCACGATGGACGGCATCGAGGCCACCCGCCTGCTGAAGGCGGACTTCCCGACCTCGGGGTCGTCGCGCTCTCGGGCCACGAGGACCAGGAGATCGTCCGCGGGATGCTCGTCGCCGGGGCGCTCGGGCTACGTCCTGAAGGACTCCGACGGCGACGAGATCCTGACCGCCGTCAGCCGCGCCGCCGAGGGTGGCGCGCTCCTCTCCTCCGAGGTGACCCCGCACGTGATCGAGGAGCTGACCGAGGCGCTCGAGCGCGAGCGGCGCCGCATCCGCGAGCTCGAGGCGGCGCAGGATGCGCTCGTCGAGCGCTCGGCGCGGCGCCAACAGCTGGTCGCCCGGCTCTCGCACGAGCTGCGGACCCCGGTGACCGTGATCCTCGGCGTCGCCCAGACGCTCGCCGAGGTGGAGGCCTCGCCCGAACAGGAGGAGGAGCTCCTCGCGCGCCTCGTGACCCGGGCTCGCGACCTCGCGCAGCTGGTGGAACGGTTCGAGCTCGCGATCGACGCCGGGCTCACCGAACGCGTGGACGTCGGCGACGTCGCCCGCGACGTCGCCGCGCGCGACCAACGCGTGCGCGTCACCACCGGGGACGGTCTGCCGCCCGCGAACCTGAACCGGGGCGTCGCCAGCCGGATCCTCGAGGAGCTCGTGGACAACGCGCTGCGCTTCTCGACCGAGGCGACCGGGGTCGAGGTGCAGGTGACGGCCGCGGCCGGCGACCGGGGCGATCGAGGTGCGGGTCGTCGACGGGGGCCGGGGATCGATCCTCGCGAGCACGAGCGGGTCTTCGGTCCGCTCGAGCAGCTCGAGGAGCTGAACGTCCGGGTCCATCAGGGGGCCGGCATGGGCCTCGCGCTCGCGCGCACCGCCGCCCGAGCGATGGGCGGCGACGTCGTGATCGAGACGTCCAGCAGCGCCGGGTCGACGTTCCTGTGGACGATCGCGCGCTCGAGCTGACGCTCGCTCAGACGAACCGGCGCATGTGCACGTTCAGCAGCAGGCCGACCGAGGCGAGGTTCAGGAGCAGCGAGCTCCCGCCGTAGGAGACGAACGGCAGCGGGATGCCCGTGATCGGCATGATCCCGACGTTCATCCCGACGTTCGACGAACATCTGCAGCGCGAACATCGAGGCGATCCCCGCCGCTAGGTACGTGCCGAACGGATCCCGCGACAGCAGCGCGACGCGGAACGCCCGCCACAGCAAGACCCCGTACAGCCCCAGCAGGACGACGGACCCCATGAACCCGAACTCCTCGCCGATGACCGTGAAGACGAAGTCCGTGTGCTGCTCGGGGACGAAGTCGAGGTTCGTCTGCGACCCCTTCCCGAACCCGACGCCCGTCAGCCCGCCGGACCCGATCGCGATCTCGGCCTGCTCGCGGTTGTGGAGCGCGTCCGCGCTCACGCTCGCCGGGTCGAGGAACGCCTGGAGGCGCTCGATCTGGTACTCGCGGACCAGGCCCACCTGGAAGCCCGCGACGATCAGCACCACCGCCGTGAGCGCCAGCACGCGCGAGGTACCGCGCCCGAGCCCCGCGACCACGAGCATCCTCGACCAGGATCGCCGCGAACACGATCGAGGACCCGAGGTCGGGCTGCAGGAACACGAGGAACGCGGGGATCGCCGCGAGGCCCGCGGTTCGGAACACGTCCTGGAGCGTGAGGTCGCCCGCGCAGCTCGGACAGGAACGCCGCGAGCATCGCGATCAGGGCGAGCTTGGCGATCTCGGAGGGGGCGAGCTGGAAGCCGAAGAGCTCGAACCAGCGCTGCGCGCCCTGACGCTCGTGCCGAACGGCGTTCGGACCAGCACCAACAGCACGAGCGAGGACACGTAGATCATCCCGGCGTAGACCTTCAGCAGCCGGTAGTCGAAGCTCACCGCCAGCATCAGCACGACCGCGCCCACCGCGAGGAACGTGAGCTGGCGCTTCACGAACCGGCCGGGGTCCAGGTGCACCGGCCGCGAGCGACTGGTGGGTGGCCGAGTAGATCGCGAACAGGCCGATCACCGCGAGCCCGATCGCGGCCGCCAGCAGGATCGGGTCGATGTGGCGGAACGCGTGCCGCTCCCCGCCACCACCCGGCCGGTCGCGAGCTCCATCAGTCGGTCCCCGCCACATCGCGCGAACTGGGAGAAGTCCAGGCCGTAGAGGCCCTCGATGATGTGGCGCGCGATCGGCGCGGCGGTCGTCGCGCCGTGGCCGCCCTGCTCGACCATGACCACCACGACGTGCTCCTGCCCGCCGGCCGCGGTCATCGCCGCGAACCACGAGTAGTCCTGCTTGGGCGGAACCTCCGCGGTCCCGGTCTTGCCGCGCCACCCAGACGTCGCCGAACGGGAAGCCGGCGAACGCGGCCGCGGCGGTCCCGCTGCCCGTCATCGTCCCGGTGAGCGCGTCGCGCACGTAGGTCAGGTACTTGTCGTCGATCCGCACGTGCTTGCGGCAGTTCTGTTGGTAGTCGCGCACCACGGTCTCGTCCGGCGCGACGACCCGGTCCAGGACGTGCGGACGCACTCCTTGCCGCCGTCGTTCTCCAGCGCGCCGTACGCGGCGGCGAGCTGCAACGGCGTGACGAGCGTGTCGCCCTGCCCGATCGTCATCAGGATGAAGTCGCCAGGGAACCACTCGCCCTCCGGGAACGACTCGGGGTACTGGTCGTGGATCGACTGCTTCCACTCGGCGGTGGGGACCCGCCCGTCCTGCTCGAACGGGAGGTCCGACCCGCGTCTGTGCGCCGAACCCGAAGCTCCCGAGGTCGTGCTGCAACGGTTCGTGCGAGGTGACGCCGTGCGCGGCCTCGTCGTCGTTCACGTAGAACAGTGTCCCAGTAGCGGTAGCCCATCGGGTAGAAGACCGTGTCGCAGTGACCTCGGCGAGCGCCGTCGACGAGGTTCATGAACCCGAGGTTCGCCGTTGTCCAGTTGTTGAACACGTACTGCATCGCCTCTGGGGTCGCTCTGCGTCGAACGGCGCGGTCCAGCTGGGCGGGCAGCCGTACGACTGGCCCGTCGTGACGATGCCTCGCTGCAGCGCGGGCGGCGACGAACGGCTTGTACGTGGACCCGGGCGGGTACTGGTCCTGGATCGCACGGTTCAGCAGCGGGCAGCTGTGTCCCGCACCGAACCGACGCTCGAACTCTTCCTGCGAGAAGCCCCGAGTGAACAGAGCGGGGTCGAACGTCGGGTAGGAGGCCATGGCCTCGATCGCGCCGGTCTGAGGGTCGAGCACGACCGCGGCCCCGGCGTTCGCCTTCAGGTAGCCGCTGTCGGACTCCACGACCGTGCGGGCGTGCTGGATCCCGGCCTTGAGCGAGTCCTCCGCGAGTTCGCTGCGTGCCGGCGTCCAGCGTGGAGCCACACGTCGTCGCCGGCGACGGGCCGCTGCCGGCCGATCAGGCCCAGGTTCTCCCGGTCGAGCTGACGCGGTACTCGACCAGGCCGCGCGTGCCGGCGAGGTAGCGCTCGTAGATGCCCTCGATCCCCGAGACGCCGATCACGTCCCCCGGCGAGTAGTCGGCGAACCCCGGGTCCTGAGCTTCTCCTTCGAGATCTGGCCGAGATACCCCAGGACGTGGGCCCCGCCGAACCCAGCGGGTACCGCCGGACCGGTACCGGGAGCACGTCCACGCCTGGGAAGTCCTCGCGTGCTCCTTTGATGAAGTACGCGACGCGTTTGGGGACGTCGGTGGCGACCGGGATCGGGCTGAAGACGTAGTAGCGCGGGTCGTCCAGCCGCGCGCCGAGCTCGTCGGCGGGGATGTCGAGCAGCTCGGACAGGTCGAGCAGGACGCGCTCGGTCTGGTCGCCGAGCTCCTGACGGTTGATCGTGATGACTACGCTCCCGCGGTTCTGGACCAGGAGCGTGCCTGTTCGCGTCCTTGATCACCCCTCGCGGGCGCCGGCACCTCGATCAGGCGGACCGCGTTGTCCGCGGCCTCCGCGCTTGAGCTTCCTCGGAGGCGAGCACCTGCAGGAACCACAGGCGCGTCGTGAGGCGCCGCGAACATCGCGAGCACCAGCAGGGCCGAGGACCTTCACGCGCAGACCCATCCTGGGCTCGGTCATGCCCGTTCACCCCGGCGGCGCTCACCATCGGGCGACGCGGCGCGAGCGCGACCCCTCGGCGGCGCGGCGCAGCAGCGGATACACCAGCGGGGTCAGGATCGCGTTGTAGATCGCCGAGAGCAGGCGCCACGCGGAACAGGTAGAGCCAGCCGACGTCCAGCTGGCCGAGCAGGAACGACACGACCCCGTAGAAGACGACGCCGGCGAACGTGCCCGACCGCCACCAGCAGCACCGGCGTGACGGGCGAGGGACTCACGATGTACTGGCGAGCCATCCCGACCGCGTAGCCGAGGAGCGTGAGCGTGAGCGCCGTGATGCCCTTCGGGGCGTCCAGGAGGAAGTCCTGCGCCATGCCGCCGGCGAACCCCGTGATCGCCCCGAGGCAGGCCCTCCAAGATCGCGAAGCAGATCGTGAGCAGGTACATCAGCTCGGGCTTGGCGCCGAGCAGGTTGACCTCGGAGAAGACCGTGGTCTGGAGGATGAGCGCGGTCAGGATGACCGCCGAGAGCAGGAGCACGCGGCGCACGGACGACGACCCTACCCTCGCGTGTCACGGGAGAGCACCACGAGCACGAGGGACAGGGAGGAGAAGTCCACCGCGGGCCGGACCGGTGAGGAGCTTCTCGGTCGCCGAGTCCTCGTCCAGGACCCGCGAGACCGTCCCGATCAGGATGTTGGGCGGGTACAGGCTCTCGGCCACGCCGGCGATCCGGTAGCCGGCGGTGACGACGTGCTCGTCCGGGGCGGCGTCGACGGTCGGGTCCACGAGGCTCATCTCGAGGTCGGAGGGGCCTGAGCCCGAGAGCAACCCGGTCTGGCGCGAGACGTCGAGGCGCCCGGCGACCGACGAGTCGGGGTCGATGATCAGCTGCACGACGGACGAGCTCGACGCCGACGCGCACCACGTGCCCGACGAGCCCGGCGCTCGAGACGACCGGCATGCCCACCGCGATGCCGCTGCTCGAGCCCTCGTCGATCGTGATCGTCCATTCGAAGTTCGAGACGCCGTTGGCGATCACCTGGGCCGCCGTCGTCTCGATCCGGTTCCCGAGGCTCTCCTGCAGGCCGAACAGCGCCTCCAGCTCGGCGAGACGGGCCTGGTCGGCCCTGCCCTCGGCGAGCTGGGTCTCGAGCGCGTCGACGCGTTCGCGCAGGACGTCGCGTTCGTGACGGATCGACGGCAGCCGGACCAGCGTCGAGAAGAAGTTCCCGATCGGGTGCGTGACCTTGGAGACGACCTCCTGCAGCGGGCTGATCACGGCGAGCGCGCGCGTCGCCGAGCGACGCCAGCGGCCCCTCGTTACCCTCGCGGTAGTCGACGGTGATCGTCACGAGCGAGATGGAGACCAGGGCCACGACCAGCAGGCGGGTGCTGCGCGCTCGGGTGCGCAGGGCCACCGCGGACCTACCTCCGGGACGGGCTCACCAGGACCCGCTGGAGGACCTCGAACTCCTCGAGGCACTTGCCCGGATCCGATCGCCGACCGAGGAGAGCGGGTTGTCGGCGATGTGGATCGGCATGCCGGTCTCGTGGCGGAGCCGCTTGTCGAGCCCGCGCAGCAGGGCGCCGCCGCCGGTGAGCGTGATGCCCCGGTGCATGATGTCGCCGGCGAGCTCCGGGGGTCCGGTCCAGGGTCGCCTTGATCGAGTCGATGATCGCGCTGACCGGCTCCTCGATCGCGGCCGCGGATCTCGCCGTCGGTGATCTGGGAGGGTCTTGGGGAGCCCCGAGACGAGGTCGCGCCCGGGGATCTCGGCCACGAGCTCCTCCTGCATCGGGTAGACGGCCGCGATCGCGAGCTTGATCGCCTCCGCCGTCCGCTCGCCGAGCAACAACGAGTACTCCTTCTTCACGTGGTTGATGATCGCCTCGTCCAGCTCGTCGCCGCCGATGCGGAGCGACGACGACGTGACGATCCCGCCGAGCGAGATCACCGCGACCTCGGTCGTGCCGCCGCCGATGTCGACGACCATGTTGCCGGCCGGCTCGTGGATCGGCAGCCCGGCGCCGATCGCCGCGGCCATCGGCTCCTCGATGATGTAGGCGCGGCGAGCGCCCGCGGCGATCGTCGCCTCCTCCACGGCGCGTTGCTCGACGCCCGTGATGCCGGAGGGCACGCAGACGACGACGCGAGGCTTGGCCAGCAGCCGGCGCTTGTGCACCCGCTGGATGAAGTACCGGAGCATCTTCTCGGTGATGTCGAAGTCGGCGATCACGCCGTCCTTCAGCGGGCGCACCGCCTGGATGTGCGACGGCGTGCGGCCGATCATCCGCTTGGCCTCGTTGCCCACGGCCAGGACGGCCCCGGACATCGTGTTGATCGCGACCACGGAGGCTCGTTCAGGACGATGCCGGCGTGCCGAACGTAGACGAGCGTGTTCGCGGTCCCGAGGTCGACTGCCATGTCCTGACCCAGGAACCCGAGTACCCCTTCACCGCCCGCGCTTCGACGGCCCTGGGATGCGGGAAGTTCGCGACGAACCTTCTCGGCCATAGGTTCGCGCTTCTTTGTACAGGACCCCTATTTGGGTGGCAACTCTCGACCCGACGTGGAGGCAACCTTAGGGTTCACGCATGGTGCGACCTGCGCTTTCACTCGCCCTCGACCCACCGGGTAGGGTTCGTCGAGCGTTGGTCGAGGGCGAGTGAGATGCGTGCAGCGATCGTGTTCCCGGGTCAAGGTTCACAGTTCGTCGGTATGGCGGACGTGTGGAGCACGCATGACGCCGCACGAGCGGTGCTCGACGACGCAACGGCCGCGATCGGACGCGACGTCGTCGCCGGCAGCCGCGACGAGGATGCGCTCGCGACCACCGAGTTCGTGCAGCCGGCGATCCTGGCGTGCGATGTCGCGGCGTTCCGCGTCCTGGATGCGCTCGGCGTCGGGTTCGTCGGCGCGGCGAGGCCATTCGCTCGGCGAGTTCGCGGCCCTGGTGGCCGCGGGCGTCCTCGAGCTCGCGGACGCGCTGCGGATCGTGGCGGTGCGTGGCCGGGCGATGCAGGCGGCGGGCGAGGCCCGGCCGGGAACGATGACCGCGCTCCTCGGCGTCGGGGCCGAGGCCGCGATGGCGCTGTGCGACGACGCTCGCGGCGACGACGTGCTGCTCGTCGCCAACGAGAACTCGCCGCAGCAGGTGGTGATCAGCGGCAGCGTCGCCGCGATCGAACGCGCGGAGACCCTCGCCGCCGAGCGCAAGATCCGGGCCGTGCGCCTGAACGTCGCGGGGGCGTTCCACTCCCCGCTGATGGAACCCGCGGTCGAACCGCTGTCGGCCGCGATCGCGGAGGCGGCGTTCTCGCCCCCGCGGTTCCCGATCGCCTCGAACGTCACGGGCACCCTGGTAACCGACCCCGCCGAGCTCCGGGCCCTCGCCGAACGCCACGTGGTCTCCCCGGTCCGCTGGGAGGCGAGCGTCGGCGCCCTGGCGGAGCTGGGGGCCGACACGTTCGTCGAGGCGGGGCCCGGAGACGTGCTCACCAAGCTCGCGAAGCGGGCCGCGCCCGGGGCCCGGGCCGTCGCGGTGGACTCGCCCAGGCCGCGGCCGCGCTCGCCGAGGAAGGGACCTGAGCACGCACGGATGCGGCGAGTCCTCGCGGCGCCGCGTCGAGCACCACCCGCGGGCGATATCCTCGGCCATCGACGCGGGCGGCGACCGTCGCCCCGAGGGGGATCGTGAGCGCGCAGCGACACGCGGCCGTCGCCGGCCTGGGTTCGGTCCTGCCGGACCGCGTCGTGCCCAACGAGTGGTTCGAGGCGTTCATCCAGACCAGCGACGAGTGGATCGGGAGCGCACCGGGATCCGCGAACGGCGACTTCGCCGCCGACGGACAGACCACGTCCGACCTCGCCGCCGTGGCCGCCACGCGCGCGCTCGAGGCCGCGTCGATCTCGCCGGAGCAGGTGGACCTCCTCGTCTGCGCGACGCTCACCGGTGACACGCCGATCCCTCCACCGCGGTGTGGGTCCAGCGCAAGCTCGGGATCGGGGCGCCCGCGTTCGACGTGAACGCGGCGTGCGCCGGGTTCTCCTACGCGATGTCGACCGCGACCGCCTTCATCGAGTCGGGCAGGCCGAGACCGTGGTGGTGATGGGTGCCGAGGTCCTGTCCCGGGTGATGAACTTCACACGACCGCACGACCTGCGTGCTGTTCGGCGACGGCGCGGGCGCGGTGGTGCTGCGGCGTTCGGAGAGAGCCGGGCGTGCTCGGTTCGGTCCTGGGGGCCGACGGGCGTGCCGCCGAGATCCTGATCATCCCGGCGGCGGTTCCGCCGAGCCGGCGAGCCACGATTCGGTGGACGCGAACGACCACGCGATCCAGATGCCGAACGGCCGCGAGGTCTTCAAGCGGGCGGTCGTCGAGATGTCGAACGCGTGCCGGCAGCTGCTCGAGAAGTCCGGGTTCGGCCCCGACGACGTGGACCTGCTGATCCCCCACCAGGCGAACGCCCGGATCATGATCGCGGTCGCCGAACGCCTGAAGATCCCGATCGATCACGCGGTGGTCGACGTCGAGTCGGTCGGCAACACGTCGGCGGCCTCGATCCCCGTCGCCCTCGATCGCGCGTGGCGCGCGGGCGCGGGTCCGCGAGGGCGACCTGATCCTGCTGACGTCGTTCGGCGCCGGGCTCGCGTGGGGCGCGAACCTGATCCGCTGGACGGGACCGGCGGCCCCGAGCGAGCGACGCCCGCAAGGTCGCGGTCGTCACCGGAGGTTCGCGCGGGATCGGGCGTGCGTGCGCGGAGGCGCTCGCGCGGGACGGCTGGAGCGTGGCGATCGGGTACCGCTCGAGCGAGGCCGACGCGAAGGAGACGGTCGCGAGCCTCGAGGCGATCGGGACGCCCGGCCTCGCCGATCGCGATGGACGTCACGGAGGAGGTTCGGGTCACCGAGGCCTTCCGCCGGGTCGGCGACGAGCTCGGGCCGGTCACCGGTCTGCTGAACAACGCCGGGATGTCGCGGGACGGGCTGCGTCCTCGAAGTACCCGATGGACGTCTACGAGCGGACGATGGCGACCAACCTGCGGGGTGCCGTTCCTGTGCTCGCAGTCGCGCGCTGCGCGGGATGCTCCGGGCCAAGTGGGGCCGGATCGTGAACATGTCCTCGGCCGTCGCGCTCCGCGGCAACGCCGGCCAGACCGTCTACGCGGCCACGAAGGCCGGTCTGCGTCGGACTGACGAGGTCGCTCGCCCGCGAGGTCGGGGCCAAGGGCATCACGGTGAACGCGCTGTGCCCGGGCCTGCTCGACACGGACATGACCTCCCACCTGACCGAGCCAGGCGCGGCGTACTACCTGGACCAGACGCCGGTGGGGCGGGCGGCGCACCATGGAGGAGGTCGCCGAGCGTGGTGCGCTTCCTGATGTCCGAGGAGGCCTCCTACGTGAACGGCGTGGTGCTGCCGGTGGACGGCGGGCTGACCGCCTAGTCGAAGGACGGTCGGCCCCCGTAGCATGGGCCGCCGAAGCGACACCGACGAGCAAGGCAGTCAAAGACCAAGACGACGACACAGCCAAGGAGACACAGGAGGAAGGATGGACAAGGCAGAGATCGAGTCTCGGGTCCGCAAGGTCCTCGCCGAGCAGCTGGCGGTCGACGAGGCTCAGGTCGTCCCCGACGCCCGCTTCGCCGAGGATCTGAACGCCGACTCGCTCGACCTCGTCGAGGCGGTGCTCGCCCTCGAGGAGGAGTGGAACATCGACATCCCCGAGGAAGAGATGGAGGGCGTCAAGACCGTCGGACAGGCCGTCGCCCTGGTCGAGCGAAGCTCGGATCGTCCTGAGCCCGATGGGCGAGCGGGTCGTCGTCACCGGGATCGGGCCGGTCACGCCGGTGGGCACCGGCGTCGACGACTTCTGGACCGGCATCACGTCCGGCCGCAACGGGATCCGGCATGATCACGCGCCTTCGAGACCGACGATCTCCCCGTGAAGGTCGCCGGCGAGGTCCGGGTTTCGACCCGCGCCGTCGGCTGGACCTCAAGGAGATCCGCCGGACCGATCGCTTCGTCCACTACGGCGTCTCCTCGGCCGCGCTCGCCTGGGACGACGCGGGCCAGCCCGAGGTGCCCTCCGAGCGCGCGGGCGTGATCTTCGCGACCGGCATCGGCGGCATCGAGACGCTGATCGCGCAGCACCTGGTGCTGCCTCGAAAGGGTCCGGGGCGCGTCTCGCCGTTCATGGTGCCCGCCCTGATGGCCAACGCGCGCGAGCGGCCACATCGCGATGCGGTTCGGTCTCACCGGCCCGAACTTCGTGCACGGTCTCCGCCTGCTCCTCGTCGAACCACGCGATCGGCGAGGCGCTGCGATTACATCCGCGACGGCTACATGGACCTGTGCGTCGCGGGCGGTTCGGAGGCGGCGACCCTGCCGCTGACGGTCGCCGCGTTCGCGCAGATGACGGCGCTCACGAAGAACCCCGACCCCGAGACCGCGTCGCGGCCGTTCGACAAGGCGACGGGACGGGTTCGTGCTCTCCGAGGGCGCCTGCACGCTGATCCTCGAGTCCGAGACGCACGCGAAGGCCCGGGGCGCCCGCGTCTACTGCGAGGTCGCGGGGTACGGCGCCTCCGACGACGCCTTCCACATCACGGCCCCCGATCCGAAGGGTTCGGGCGCGGCCCTCGCGATGGCCTGGGCCCTGCGCGACGCCGGCGAGGAGCCTGAGGCCGTCACGTACGTGAACGCGCACGGGACCTCGACCCCGTTGAACGACGCGGCGGAGACGGCCGCGATCAAGGCAGACCCTCGGCGAGGACGCGGCCCATCGCATCGCGGTCTCCTCGACCAAGTCGATGACCGGTCACATGCTCGGCGCGGCGGGTGCGGTGGAGGGCGCGGTGTGCGCGCTGGCGATCGCGAACGGCGTCGTGCCGCCGACGATCCACTACGAGACCCCCGACCCGGACTGCGACCTCGACGTACGTGCCGAACGAGGCGCGCGAGCTCGACGTCCGACTCGCGCTGTCGAACTCGTTCGGGTTCGGCGGCCACAACGCCGCGGTGGCGTTCCGCAAGGCCTCGTAGCTCCCGGGGCCGGTTCGTCGTCAGCCGAAGAAGAGCTTGAGCTCGCGCTCGGCCGACTCGGGCGAGTCGCTGCCGTGCACGAGGTTCTCGGTGATGACGAGGCCGAAGTCACCGCGGATCGTGCCGGGCGGCGCCGTGGCGGGGTCCGTGGGGCCCATCATCGTCCGCCAGACGTCGATCGCACCCTCGCCCTCCAGCCGCACGACCACCACGGGTCCCGAGGTGATGAAGTCGACGAGCTCCCCGAAGAACGGCTTGTCGCGGTGCTCGCCGTAGTGCTCCTCCGCGAGCGGACGATCGATCGTCAGCGATCGGATCTCGGCCACGCGCAGCGCCCTTGTCCTCGGCGCGCCGCAGCACCTCGCCGACCAGCCCGCGACCGGACGCCGTCCGGCTTCACGATGAGCAGCGTCGATTCCACAGCCATCTTCAGGAGTCCTCTCGTCGTGCTCTTCGGGGGCTTCACTCGCCTGCGGCTCGGCTACGCCCCCGAACCCCCAGCAGTGCTCGACGAGCGCCCGCGACAGTGTACAGAGAGCCCGTCACCAGGATGAGGTCGCCGGCATCGGAGGCGCTCGCGGCCGCGTCGAGCGCGTCGCGCACGGTGGCGAAGGCCTCGGTGGCGATGCCGTGGGCAGTCATCGCGTCGGCCACCTCCGCGACGGTCGCGCCCGAACGCTGTCGACCGCGGCCGCGTACCCCGCGTCCGCGAGCGGGGCGAGCGGAGCCACGACGCCCTCGAGATCCTTGTCGGCGAACACCCCGAGGACCAGGTGCAGACGATCCCACGTGAAGAAGTCGGGCAACGAATCGGCCAGCGCCCGGGCCGCCGCCGGGTTGTGCGCGCCGTCCAGGATCACCAGCGGTCGATGCGCCGCGACCTCCAGGCGCCCGGGCGACGTCGCCGCGCCGAGCGCCAGCCGGACGGCGTCCGGGTCGAGGGCGCGTTCGAGCAGCGCCTCCACCGCGACGACCGCGGCCGCCGCGCTGTGCGCGGCGTGCTCCCCGTAGATCGGCAGCAGGATGTCGTCGTACGTCGCGTGGAGCCCGCGGATCGCGAGGGCCTGCCCCCGACGGCCGGCGTCAGATCGTCGATCCCCCAGTCGCGCCCCTCGAGCAGGGGCGTGGCGATCTCCTCCTCGCATCGCCGCTGGATGACCTCGAGCCGCCTCGTCCGTCTGCTCGCGGACGACCGCGACCTTGCCCTGCTTGATGATGCCGGCCTTCTCGGTCGCCACCTCCGCGATCGTCGAGCCGAGCTCCGGATGATCGAGCCCGATCGGACAGATCACCGCCGACGTCGCCGGAGACGAGGTTGGTCGCGTCCCACGTCCCGCCCATCCCGACCTCGACCACGGCGAGCGCCACCGGGGCGTCCGCGAAGGAGAGGAAGGCGAGCGCCGTGAGCGCCTCGAAGTACGTGACGGGACCGACCTGCTCGTCGACGGTCCGAAGGTACACGAGCAGGCGCTCGAACTCCTCGCCGAACGCCTCCTCCGCCATCGGCTCCCCACAGATCTCGAACCGCTCGGTCACCGACTCCAGGTGGGGGAGGTGAACAGGCCGGTCGTGAGGCCGTGGGCGCATGCGACCGCGGCAGCCAGGCGCGCGGTGGTCGTCTTGCCGTTCGTCCCGGTCACGTGGATCGTCGGGTACGTCAGTTGCGGATCGGCGAGCAGGGTGGCGAGCGCGCGGATCCGGTCGAGGTCGGGTTTCGGCATGTGCTCGGGCTGGCGACGCTCGAGCTCCGCCATCGCGTCGGCGAACCGCACGGCTACTCCTCGGGCGCCAGCTCGACCTCGACCGAGGGTTCGGGCGCCTCCAGTACTCGACCGAACGCACCTTGCCGGCCTCGGCGACGTCGCGCTCGACGCCTCGCAGGATCTTCAGGCGTTCGGGCGTGTCCCGGACGACGAGGCGTTCGACGTCGGTGCGCAGCGACCGCTTGGCGAGCGCCTTAGCCTTGCGGACCTCGCCGAGCGCCCACGCGGCCACCTCGTAGACGACCGGCTCGCCGCCGACCGGGAACGCCTCGGTCGAGGGCCAGCTCGCGCGGTGGATCGAGCCCTGCTTCCACCACGACCACACCTCCTCGGTGCGCGTACGGCAGGAACGGCGCGAACAGGCGGAGCAGGACCTCGAGCGCGAACCGCAGCGATGCGATCGCGGATCCGGCCGCCTCGGGTCCGTTGCCGCCGTACGCGCGACCCTTCACGAGCTCGAGGTAGTCGTCGGTGAACCCCAGAAGAAGCGCTCGACGATCTCGAGGGCGCGGGCGTGCTCGTAGCCCTCGAGCGCGCCCGTCGCCCGGTCCACGACGTCGGCGAGCCCCACGAGCATCGAACGGTCGAGCGGGTCGTCGATCTGGGCCTCCTCGCCCTCGAGCAGCAGGGCGAACCGCCGAGGCGTTGAGGATCTTGATCGCGAGGCGACGCCCGATCTTGATCTGCCGCTCGTCGAACGCCGCGTCGATCCCCAGCCGCGCGCTCGCCGCCCAGTAGCGCACCGCGTCCGCGCCGTGCTGCTCGAGGTGCGCGATCGGGGTCACGACGTTGCCCTTGGACTTCGACATCTTCTTGCGCTCGGGGTCAGGACGAACCCGCTGATCGCCGCGTCGGTCCACGGCGAGATCCCGAACTCCAGATGCGACTGCAGGACGGTGTAGAACAGCCAGGTCCGGATGATCTCGTGGGCCTGCGGGCCGCAGGTCCATCGGGAACACGCGCGAGAACAGGTCCGGGTCCTCCTCCCACTCCGCGGCGATCTGCGGGGTGAGCGAGGACGTCGCCCACGTGTCCATGATGTCCGGGTCACCCACGAAGCCGCCGGGCCTGCCTCGCTGCTCCTGCGAGAAGCCCTCAGGCGCGTCCGAGGACGGATCGACCGGCAGCCGATCCTCGCTCGCCACCAGCGGATGTTCGTGATCGGGCTTGCCCTCCTCGTCGAGCCGGTACCACACCGGGAACGGGACGCCGAAGAACCGTTGACGGCTGACGCAGCCAGTCGCCGTTCAGACCCTCGACCCACGATGCGTAGCGAGCGCCCATGTACTCGGGGTGCCAGCGGAGCTCGCCGCCGCGTTCGAGCAGCTCCTCTCGGAACTCGATCGTCTTCACGAACCACTGCCGGCTGGACACGATCTCGAGCGGTCGTTCGCCCGCGCTCGTAGAGACTTGACCGGCATGGCGGATGGGCGTGGGTTCGCCGACCAGATCGCCGGACGTGCGGAGAGCTCGGCGATCGTGGCCCGTGCCTTCTTCGAAGTCAGGCCCGCGAGCGCGCCCTGCGCCGCCGCGGCGGCGACCACGTCGCGCGACTCCCAGCCGGGTTCGCCCCACCGCGACGGCGAGACGGCCCCGTCGCGCCCGATCGCCACGCGCGCGGGGAGCCGGAGCTCGCGCCACCAGGTGACGTCGGTGATGTCGCCGAACGTGCAGATCATGGCGACCCCGGTCCCCTTCTCGGGATCGGCGAGCTGCGTGCGCGACGATCGGGACCTCCGCGCCGAACAGCGGGGTCACCACCGTCGTCCCGAACGTCCGACCGGTACCGGTCGTCGGTCGGGATTCACGACCAGGGCGACGCACGCCGGGATCAGCTCGGGGCGCGTGGTCTCGATCTCGACCCAGCCCTCGCCGTCGGCCCGCGCGAACCGGATGCGGTGGTACGCGCCGTCGATCTCGCGATCCTCGATCTCGGCCTGCGCCACCGCGGTCTGGTAATCGACGTCCCACATCGTCGGTGCCTCGACGCTGGTACGCAGTCCCGCGCCGAGCAGCCGCACGAACGCGCGCTGGAGGCCCGGCGCGAACGCTCGTCGATGCGTGGTGTAGGTCTGCGTCCAGTCGACCGAGAGCCCCGTGCGGCGGAACACGTCCTCGAACGCGCGCTCGTCCTCGGCGGTGAGCCGTTCGCACAGCTCGATGAAGTTCGGGCGCGAGACCGCGACCAGCTCGCCCTGGTTTGCGCTCGAGCGCGTCGACGTCGAAGCGCGGGTCGTACGGCAGCGACGGGTCGCAGCGGACGCCGAAGAAGTTCTCGCACGCGGCGCTCGGTCGGCAGGCCGTTGTCGTCCCATCCCATCGGGTAGAAGACCGTCTTGCCCCGCATGCGCTGGAAGCGCGCGATCAGGTCGGTGTGGGTGTAGGAGAACACGTGCCCGATGTGCAGGTTGCCGCTCGCCGTGGGCGGCGGGGTGTCGATCGCGAGACACCGCCTCCCGCGGCTGCGAGCGGTCGAACCGGTAGGTGCCGTCGGCCTCCCACCGTTCGTCCCACTTCGGCTCGAGCCCGTCGATCGTGGGCTTCTCGGGCACGTTCATGCGCGGGAGTCTAAGCGATGCCCGACGGCGCACCGGAGCGCGCGGTCCTCGGGCTTCGCGCGGGTGGGCTGCAGTGTCAGCCCTGCATGAACTGCAGGACCGGCGTCCCGTCGGTGTCGTTCATCGACATCGAGCGGCCGCTCACCTCGAAGGAACCGATCTCCGCGAGGGAGCTGGAGGTAGCGGTCCTCGGTGCTCTGCTCATCCTCGGGACAGATCTTCTTCGTCGCGGCGATCGGACCGAACGGAGATCTCGCTCCCGGTGGCCTCGTACGACGCGTTGATACGAGTTGCATCCGGCGTTGCCGCTGATCGTCGAGCCCGTCGAACGCGGCGCTCACACACGTCTGGACGATCTCGGTCTGGCCGCCGGCGGTCAGCATCTGCGTCAGGATCACGGACTCGCCCTCGAGCGCGGCCGGGTCCTGGGTGCCGCCGCCGTCGAACCCGATCCGCCGTCATCGCCGCCGCACGCCGCGAACGCGAAGGCGAGCACCACGAGCGGGAGGAGCGCGATGCCGGCGCAGCTTCACGCGGTGCGTTCCTGGCGCTGGCGCTTGGGGGTCTCCTTCACCGGCACCAGCGTCGGGTTCACCTTGCTGCGGACGACGTCCTCGTCGATCACGCACTTGGTCACGTCCTGGCGGGAGGGCAGCTCGTACATCGTGTTGAGCAGGACCTCCTCCATGATCGCGCGCAGACCGCGCGCCCCGGTCGCGCGCAGGATCGCCTGGTCGGCGATCGCGTCGAGCGAGCCGTCGGTGAACTCGAGCTCGACGCCGTCGAACTCGAAGAACTTGTGGTACTGGCGGACCAGCGCGTTCTTCGGCTTGGTCAGGATGTCGACGAGCGCCAGCTTGTCGAGGTTGTGGACGTTGGTGATCACCGGCAACCGGCCGACGAACTCGGGGATCAGGCCGTACTTGAGGAGGTCCTCCGGGAGCACCTGACCGAGGATCGCGCCGAGGTCCTTCTCCTCGACCCGCCGGACGTCGGCGCCGAACCCGATCCCGCGCGAGCCGATCCGGCTCTCGACGATCTTCTCCAGGCCGGCGAACGCGCCGCCGCAGATGAACAGCACGTTGGTCGTGTCGATCTGGATGAACTCCTGGTGCGGGTGCTTGCGCCCGCCCTGCGGCGGGACCGAGGCGGTCGTGCCCTCGAGGATCTTCAGCGAGGGCCTGCTGGACGCCCTCACCGGAGACGTCGCGCGTGATCGAGGGGTTCTCGGACTTGCGCGCGATCTTGTCGACCTCGTCGATGTAGATGATCCCGGTCTCGGCCTTCTTCACGTCGTAGTCGGCGGCCTGGATCAGCTTGAGCAGGATGTTCTCGACGTCCTCGCCGACGTAGCCCGCCTCGGTGAGCGCGGTCGCGTCCGCGATCGCGAACGGCACGTTCAGCATCTTCGCGAGCGTCTGCGCGAGGAGCGTCTTCGCCGCACCCGGTCGGGCCCAGGATCGCTGATGTTGGACTTCTGCGAGCTCGACGTCCTGGTCGCTTCGCGCCGACCTGGATCCACTTGTAGTGGTTGTAGACCGCCACCGACAGGACCTTCTTCGCGGTCTCCTGCCCGATCACGTACTCGTCGAGGAACGCGTAGATCTCCTGCGGCTTGGGAGCTCCTCGAGCTTGAGCTCGGAGGTCTCGGAGAGCTCCTCCTCGATGATCTCGTTGCACAGGTCGATGCACTCGTCGCAGATGTACACGCCGGGTCCGGCGATGAGCTTCTTGACCTGCTTCTGCGACTTGCCGCAGAACGAGCACTTCAGAAGATCCGAGTCGCCGATCCTCGCCATGCCCCCTGAGCCCCTGAGCCGAGCGGCCGGGCGAGTCCCAGCCGTCCGAGGTCGAAATCCTACGACGAGCCGGCGGCCGCCGCTGCGAGTTCGGGTTTGATCTTTCGGCTCGTGATGACCTCGTCCACGACGCCGTACTGCGACGGCCTCGTCGGCCGTGAGGATGTAGTCGCGGTCGGTGTCCTTCGCAGCCTTCTCGAGCGGCTGTCCCGTGTGCTCGGCGATCGAGCTCCTCGAGCAGCTTGCGGTACCGGGTGATCTCCCTGGCCTGGATCTCGATGTCGACGGCCTGGCCCTGCGCACCGCCGTGCGGCTGGTGCAGCAGGATCCGCGAGTGCGGCAGCGCGTAGCGCTTGCCCTTGGTGCCGGCCAGCACGAGCACCGCCGCGGCCGAGGCCGCCTGACCCATGCAGATCGTCGAGACGTCCGGCTTGATGTACTGCATCGTGTCGTAGATCGCGAACAGCGACGTGATGTCGCCGCCCGGCGAGTTCACGTACAGGTTGATGTCCTTGTCGGGATCCTCGGACTCCAGGTGCAGGAGCTGCGCCATGATCAGGTTGCCGACCGCATCGTCGATCGGCGTCCCGAGGAACACGATCCGCTCCTTGAGCAGGCGCGAGTAGATGTCGAACGAGCGCTCGCCGCGGGCTGGTCTGCTCGACGACGACGGGAACGAGGTAGTCCTTCGCGACGTCTCCTCTGCTGTTCCGTCCGTGGCCGCGGCCTCTTCGGAAGACCCTTCCGACTGCTGCGTGGGCTCCTCGGCGCCGGGGTCCGGGCTGATGTCCGCGTGCTCGACGAGGAAGTCGAGCGCCTTCGAGCGGATGATATCACCGGCAAGTGCTACGACTTGACCGGTCCGGTCGAGACTCTTGGCGAGATCCTTCGGCTCGCGTCCGAGGGCGGCGGCGAGGCTGCCGATCTCGCGACCGATCTCCTCGGCGGTGACCTCGATCCTCTCCTGACGCGCGACCGCCTCGAGCACCAGGTCGGCTTTGATCGCGCGGATCGCGTGGTCGCGCGCGTCCGCGCCGGAACCGCAGCTCGTCGAACCCCTGCGCCTCGAGCAACTGGTCAGGGTCATCGCCCGCCTGCTCGGCGCGCTCCTGCGCGTGCACGATCCGGTGCTGCACCTCCTCGTCGACGCAGCGAGTCGGGCAGGTCGACGTCCACCGTGTCGATCATCGCCTGGAGCACCCGGTCGCGAACATCCGCGTCGGCCGAGCGCTCCCGGTTCTGGCGCAGTTGCTCGCGCAGCTCGGCCTTGAGCTCCTCCAGCGTGTCGAACTCCGAAGCCACCTTGGCGAACTCGTCGTCGGCCTCGGGCAGCTTCTTGCCCTTGACCTCGCTTCGACCAGCACGCGGAACGACACCTCCTGGCCCGCGCGCTCGCCCGCGCCGGGGCCGAGGGTGTCGTTGAACGCGAAGGATCTCGCCGGCGCTCTTGCCCGCGAGCTCGGCGTCGAGCTTGTCGCCGAACTCGCCCGAGCCGACCGCGTAGAGGTGGTCGGGACGGGTGGCCTCGGGGATCTCCTCGCCGTGCACGGCCGCGTGCAGGTCGACGACGACGTAGTCGCCCTCCTGCGCGGTGCGCGAGACGGTCTCGAGCTCGGCGAACCGCTCGCGCAGCGAGTCAGGTAGCCGGTCGACCTCTTCGTCGGAGATCTCCACCGCCGGCCGCTCGACCTTCGACGCCCCGGTAGTCCGACCCCTCGAGCTTGAGCCTGCGGCCTCACCTCGACGACCGCCGTGAACACGAGCGGCTTGCCTTCCTCGACGTCGCCGAGCTCGATGTCGGGCTCGGTGATCGGCGCGAGGTCGTGTTCGCGCAGGGCCTCCCGGTAGTAGGTCGGGACGGACTCCTCGATGAACTCCCCAGCACCGCGTCGTGACCGAACTGTCGCGTCGATCACCTGCCTGGGGACCTTGCCCTTGCGGAACCCGGGGATCTTGACCTGTTGCGCGATCTTCCGGTACGCGCGTTCGAGATCCCTGTCCACCTCGTCCGGCGGGATCTCGACGGTGAGCTTGACGGTGTGCTTGTCGGTCTCTTCGAGGCGTCGTCTGCATGGGCTCCCGAGCGTAACGGAAAGGAGCATCCGGTATCGTGCGCCGCGGGCTCGCTCCGAGCATCGCCGCGCCGGGAGGCCCAAGTGGTCGATACAGACGTTCGACGAGGAACTCGCGTTCGCGCACGAGCTGGCGGACCTCGCCGGGGAGATCGGTCTCGGGGTTCTTCCGCGGTACGTTCGAGGTGACGATCAAACCGGACCGGACGCCGGTGACCGAGGCCGACCTCGTCGATCGAGGCCGCGATCCGGGACGCGCGGTGAAGGAGCGCTTCCCCGGGCGACAGCGTCCTGGGCGAGGAGGGCGGCCTGCAGGGCGGGAGGCAGCGGCGGTGGATCGTCGATCCGATCGACGGGACGAAGAACTTCGCCGACGGCGTCAGATCTGGTCAGAACCTGATCGCGCTGCGCCGTGGACGAGGAGCCGGTGGTGGGCGTCGTCGAACTTCCGGCGCTCGGCGAGCGCTACGACGCCTCGCGTGGCGGCAGCGCGCGCATGAACGGCGCCCCGATCACGTCTCGCGCCGACCGCGTGCCCCGGTCGCTTCGTCGTTGTTCGCGGGCATGGGCAGACTGGGTCTCGGGTCCCTCGCTCGCGGGGTGCAGCACCTCGGTCTCCGGACGCGCGGCGCGACCGCCAGGGTTCGGCGACGCCTGGGGCCACTGCACTCGTGGCGCGAGGCTCGGCCGACGTCATGCTCGAGCTCGAGCTGTCGACCTGGGACTTCGCCGCCCTGCGGGTGATCGTGGAGGAGGCGGGCGGCAGGATCACCCAGTTCGACGGGGCTCCCTGGTGCACGGCGGGACCGTGCTGACCATCAGCGGCTCGCTGCACCAGGAGATGCGTCGCGAGGCTGAAGCCGAAGGCGAGACTGAGTGCCCACCGAGGCCAGGACCCACGGACCCCGAGCCGTCGCCAAGCGCGACCTGATCGCCGAGACCGCGCTGCGCACGTTCGCGGAACGCGGCTACCGAGGGACGAAGGTCGAGGACGTCGCCGCCGAGCTCGCGCATCTCCAAGGGCTCGGTCTTCCAGCACTTCGGGAGCAAGGCCGGGCCTGTTCCTCTGCAGCGTTCCGCAAGACGCGGTCGAGTCGCTGCCCGCGTGGCTCGACGCGCCCGACGAGGTGAAGGCCGAGGGCTTCTGGGCGGTCCTCGTGTACTAGCTCGAGCGGACGGAGCACCTCGTGCAGGAGGACTGGGCCCCGTACCGGGTGACGCTGATCGGGACCTACTGGCACCGACCTGACGCTCCCGCACCGAGATCAACCGCTACATGGTCAGCGAGGACCGTACGGCGGACACTCGAGTTCGTGGAGTTCGGCGTCGAACGCGGCGACCTGCGCGCCGATCTGGACGTCGAGATGGCCGCCTCGATGCTCGACTGGATGGCCGGTGGGTTCCAGGACGCGCTCGTGAGCAAGGACCTCGACCCGGGCCTGCTGCATCATCATCCCGACCCGGAGAAGCAACGGCGCGCTGCGCATCGAGCAGTTCGTCGACCTGTTGCGGCGGTCGCATCAGGCTCGTCGCCCTGACGGGACGCCGAGCGTCCGTTCACGCGGTCGGCTGACGCCGCATCGCCGAGCGGGCGTCGGCGACGGGCTGACCTCCTTCTTGCGGTAGTTGCGCGGCGCAGACCAGGTCGCACGTGAGTCTCGGCCGACATCCCGCGACCGTGGTGCCGGTGCAGGTACCGAGTGCATCCACTCGTGCAGGTGGAAGCGCAGCTCTCGCGGCGGTTCCGGAGCGTCCCACGCCCTCGGTGAGCCAGATGAACCGGATCGAGCGTCCGGGCCGTCGCTTGGCGCCGAACGCGACCACCCTCGCCGAACGGCAGGAAGGGTTCCAGGGAGCTGGAGCGTGATCCGCCCGGATTAGTCGAACTCAGTCTGCGCGGCGAGGTGCGGCTTCTCGCGGTACCGGGCGGCTTGACCAAGGACCTCGAAGCCCGTCGGTCTCGGGGAGGCCGGCCAGCATCAGCGAGCGACGCGGGCGTCGGAGAGTTCAGGACCTTCGAGGTGAGAACACGGTTACAGGCTAGCCGTGGTCCCACGTTCGGTCGGCGCCGGGGCCGGTCGAACCGCCTTCCTCCTGCTTCCGAACCCAGGATCGATCACGCCACGACGCGGTACAACCGCCAGCGGTCGGGCACGCCCTTCAGCTCGTGCTCGCCGGCGTCCTCGAACACGAGCCGCTGCCGGCGGTGAGGTCCTTCACCGTGGACGAGGCCCAAACCTCCGCAGGACCCGCCAGACCGCCGATCCGGGCCCCGATCGCCACCGCGATCCCGCCGACCTTTGCCGTCGATCGGTCTCCACCTCGCCGGTGTGGACGCCCCGCGCGGACGTCGATGCCGAGAGGATGGACCGCCTCGACGATCGAACGAGCACAGCGCACGGCCCGAGCGGGGCCGTCGAAGGTCGCGAAGGAACCCGTCGCCGGCCGTGTCGACCTCGGTGCCTCGATAGCGACCGAGCATCGCCCGGACCGTCGCATGGTGACGCTCCACGACGTCGCGCCACGTCCGGTCCCCGAGTTCCGCGGCCTTCGTGGTCGATCCGACGATGTCGGTGAACATGACGGTCGCGAGCACCCGGTCGAACTGCCGCCTCCTCGGCTCAGGAGCGAGGCGAGGAATCGATCGATGGACGGGAGGGCGAGCGCGAGGTCGACGATCGATACGTCTCGATCTCTGCGAGCGCAGCGCCGGGGATCCGGCTCGCGATGTAGCGACTCTCCTCGGCCACGCCGGCGACGTCGTGGATCGAGCTGATGTACGTCACGAGGGTGGGCGCCTGGATCGTGGGGAGGATGTCACGCACGTCGGTGTCCTTCCACATCCGGTCGACGGCGATCGCGTCGCAGCCTCGTGATCGACTGGCGAACGACAGCCGCCAGTAGCTGCGGGCGAACGCTTCGTCGCCCAACCGGGACGGGTACGTCTCCTGGACGAGGCCGTAGACGAACTCCCTGGTTCCCCAGTCTCGTTCGACGTGCTGCGAACCACTTTCATCCCAGGCACTCCTCGGTCAGGAGCCATGGCGCATCCGGTGCCCAACACCCTCTAGGACGCGCCTGGTACGCGATCAGCGCCGCGACACGGTCGGGGTACGTGGCCGCGAAGAGGAAGCAGAGGGCCGCGCCGTCCTCGAACCCGGCGAGGATCGCCCGCTCACACCCTCGCGGTGTCCATCACGGCGCGGATGTCGTCCATCCGCGCCTCGAGCGTGAGGAGATGGTCGCGCGAACCTTGTCGGAGAGACCCGTCCCCCTCCGATCGAACAGGATCAACCGTCCGCGCTGTGCCAGGCCTCGGAGGAACGACGCTGATGGGCGGCCACTCCCAGACCAGCTCCACGTTCGAGATGTAGGAGGAATTGGTGAACGACGATGTCCAGTGGGCCCCGACCCCACCACCTGGAAGCGCGATGGACGCGCCGTCCGACGTCGTGGCGTAGCGGACCTCCGGGATCTCCACGGAGCCAATCGTTGACCTTCGCTGCGAACGCCGCAACCAGACGAGCTTCCTAGGGTGAGTGGATGACCTCGGTCGGGGGCGGGCGGACTCGAACCGCCGGCCTCCTGCTCCCCGAGCAAAAGCGACGCGGGCGGCTTTACCTGCGGAGACGATCGGCGTTCGCGCCTTCTGTGGCCGATCGCTCCTCGGTGCCTCGGAGGAGAGACCCGGACCCTGATGGAATCGGGTGGAGTCTTTCGGCGGAAACGCCCATTCCGGGTGACCCCGCCGCTCGGGTGTCGGGTGACGGCCCGGTACGCGCCGCCGGTCCGGACGCCGTCAGCTCGTTAACGCGCCGGCGTCCTCGGGGGCATGATCCCCGGAAGCCGTGCCAGAGCGGATCGCACCGTCTGCGAACTGGCACCTCCGACGCCTCCGCGAGGCCCGATCGCTCGCCCACGACCGCCAGGCCGCCGGCCTTGCCATCCGATCGTCTCGACCTCGCCGGTGTGAACACCGGCGGCGCGGACCTCGATCCCGAGCGTGCTCACCGACCGCCGGACGATCGCCTGCGCGCACCGGTACCAGCAGCGGCCGGGCCCGTCGAACGTCGCGAAGAAGCCATCGCCGTGCCGTTAGCCCCGTGGCTATAATTGACGACATAGAAGTTGTTTTTAGTGCGCGTGAGCGTGAGCAGCGCCCGGACCCTCGCGTGATGCTGCTCCGGCAGAGCTGCTTCACGCGCCTGGTCGCCGAAGAGCGCCGCCGCGCGCTCAGATGAGCCGACGATGTCGGTGAACAGGACGGTGGCGAGCGCACCCGATCCGAACGCCGCGTGCTCTTCCTCGATCGCTGAGCAGACCCCCGGATGGCCTCGGCAGCCTCCCCGACCTCGCCGAGGTAGACGTCGTCTCCGTCGCCCGGCACGGGGACGAGTTGCGCGCCCCAGGATCTGGTCGCAGTCCACCTGCGCCTCCTGCGTAGGCGTCGATCCGCAGTTCGCATCAGCACGGCGGCCGGCACCTGGATCAGCGGGAGCACGCTCCGCGCATCGGTCGTGGCTCACACACTCGGCCAGACGTCTGCGCGGGTGAGGCCGCATAACGCTGGAGCCGGGTCAGCCATCCTCGCACGAAGGCCGGATCCTTGGCCAAGCGCTCGCCGATGCCCGGAACATCATCCGGGCCGCCTCCTCTGCCCGCCGACTCGTCGCCCCAGATCACCATCCGCCGAGCGAGCTGGCCGCTCCTCGAATCGGTCCTCGGACACACCCACGGGTAGTCCGGAGCGCGGGCTGTTCGGACACCGCCGCGCCAGAGAGGTCCGCCCGGGGTACGTGGCGGCGAACAAGGCTGCCAGGGCTCCCCGTCGTTGTTCCCGACCACAAGGGTCCGTTCGGATCCGACCGCGTCGAGGGCTGCCCGGAGTGTCGAGCCGCGCCTCGATCGTCAGGATCACCGACAGCCGGTCCGACAGGCCGACGCCCCGCTTGTCGAACAGGATCACCCGCGCCCATGAGCTCAAGCCTTCACCGACGAAGCGCTCGAACGCCGGCAACTCCCAAGAACACCTCGACGTGCGAAACGAACGCGTGCACGAACACGAGATCGATCGGGCCCTCGCCGACGACCTGGTAGGCGATCGAGACGCGGTCGTCGGTGGTCGCGTACCTCGTCATGGGCCGGTCCATGTGCGCATCCTCGCCGCGACCGCGACGCGCTCGACAAGCTTGTGTGGGAAGCCCGGGAGCTGCCTCGGAACGTCGCGCAGGGATGCCCCGAGTCTTCGTCGTCGGGGCGGGGGCGGACTCGAACCGCGAAGCCTCCTGCTCCCAAAAACAGGCGTACGCTACCGAGCTGCTACGCCCGTGGGATGGATGCTAGCGCGCTAGCCCGATGGAAGCGCTTCCAGGCGGGCGTGCTCGTGCAGGCAGACGACGCTCTGCCGCCGCGACCGGGCGGCGTTCGATCCGGTAGTCCCCGATCTGGAGTGCCGATCCTCGGGTCCGAGCTCTGAGCCGAGCTTCGTCCCGCAGTTCGTACAGAACCGGCTGTCGGCCGAGGATTCGCAGTCCACGGATGGCGTGAGCTCGTCGTCGGCTTCGCGCGGCGGAAGGACCGGCTGCAGTCGCACCGCCAGAGTGGAGGAGCCAGGGCGGCGCGGTCGGGGCCGGACTCGGACCGCCGGGGGCGCCGGCGCCGGGCCCGCCGGAGGCGCGGGGCTGGGACCGTCGCCTATGCCCGGGCCGCTGGGAGCCGGGCTCGAACCGCTGGGACCCTCCGGCGCTCGCCGAGGGGCCGCCCCTGCGTGACCGGCGGCCCGCCGCGCCCGGCGCGGCGCGCCAAGGACTGCGCGCCGACGGCGCCGGCCCGTCCCGACGACCACCGGGATCCCGCGGCAGCTCGCCGGCGTGAGCGGGAGCGTGCAGAACTGCTGCAACAGGACCGCGCCGCCCAGACCCGCCGTCGCTCCCCTGCGAACCCCTGCAGCGGAGACCTCGCCGCGCCGAGCCCACGAGCCCGCGTGAACGACAGCACGAGCGGATCCCCCACCGACCCCGATCGCCGTCGCGCCGGCACCGGCGGCCGTCGTGAAGGGGCTCCGTCCCTCGATGCACACGTACGCGACCCCGCTGCAGTCCTGACCGGTCGTCTGCACCTCGGCCGTCACCTCGAACAGACCCGACCGTCACGTTGGAGATCGACTCGAGGTCGACGGTCCCGGACCACTCAGGCCGTCCTGCGCGATCGTGACCGTGCCGACCTGCCGCCACCGCCCGCGATGTGCACCGTGTAGCTCAGATCGGTGACCCGCGACTCGCGCGATCCCGTCGACCGGGAACCTGCGAGCCCGACTGCAAGGGATACCGCGCTTCCAGTGCGCCGTGTCCGTTGCGTGACGTCCACGCCGTCGATCGAGGCCGTGCGCGGGCCGGTGACCGTCGCGAGGGCTTGCGAGGAAGCATCGAGATCCACGCGACGGCGAAGGTCGCGGACAGGCCGGAAGAGCGCGAACCGCGCCTCATGATCCGAGCCACGCTAGGCCGCGCCACCGGGCAATCGCAAGCGCGCTCGCGCGTTCGGACGCCGATGCTGCGCGTTGGGCACGCGGCTTGATCGGACTCCGCCACCGCGCCGTCCTCTCGCCCCGGTGACAAAGGGGACCCGATGCGCACCCTCCCTCGCTACCATCGGCCTGAAGGACGCCGCGGTGGACCTGCGCGGCGTGAGCGAGACTGTTCGGCGCGGCGCCGGCGTCGTGCGCGTGGATCCGCGATCGAGCGGGGCGAGGCCGTGGTCCTGCGTGGACCCAACAGCGCCGGCGAAGAGCACCCTGCTCGGATCGTGGCCACGGCGTATCGCCGACCGGCGGAGGGCTCGGTGCTCGGGTTCGACCTCGCCGAGGATCGCGGAACGGATCCGCCGGCGCTCCGAGCTGCTCACCCATCGCACCCATCTGTACGAGGAGCTCACCGCCCGGGAGAACCTGGAGCCGATCGCCGACCTGCTCGGCATCGCCCACGAACGCGTGCAGGAGGCGCTCGAACGCGTCGCGATCGCCGACGTCGCCGACCGAGCGCGTCCGAACGTTCTCCGCCGGGATGCGGCAGAAGGTTGCGGTCGCGCGCGATCGTCGCGACCCCGAGGTCCTGCTGCTCGACGAACCCACGACGGGTCTGGACGCCGCGGCCCGGAGCGCGGTCGACGAGATGATGCTGCGCGTCCGCGCGAGGCGGACTCCTCGTGATCGCGACCCACCACGACGTGACGCCCTGCTCGCCGCTCGCGTCGTCACGCTGCACGACGGCTCGGTCAGGCGGGCTCGCGACGTTCGCGCGCCGGGCGACGCTGATCGCGCGCAAGGACCTCCTCGATCGAGGTGCGCGGGCGACACGCGCTCGGGACGCTGGTGCCGTTCGCCGCCACGGTCCTGGTGGCGTTCAGTTCGCGTTCGGCCCCGGCCGCGAAGTGCTCTGAACGCGTCGCGCCGGGCCTGCCGTGGATGGCGGTGCTCTTCCGCCGGCGGTGATCGGCGTCGCGGCGCGCGTACCAGACCGAGTCCGAGGACGGGGCGCTCGAGGGGTTGCTGCTCGCGCCGATCGACAAGGCGACCGTGTTCCTCGGGAAGGCGAGTCGCCGTGACGGATCGAGCTGCTCGCGCTCGTGATCGTCGGTGCTCTGCTCGGCATCGTCCTGGTCGACCTGTCCGTCGCGGACACGTTCCCAGTCCCGGCCGCGTTCGTGTTGGGCGCGATCGGGCTCAGCCGCGGTGGGGACCTGTTCGGCGTAGTGGCGGAGTCCGCCGAACCGCGCGAGGCGATCTTCCCGATGCTCGTGTCATCGCCGCTCATTGCGCCGGTGCTGATCGCGAGGTGCGCGGCGACCGACCTCGCGGCGGCAGGTCGGTCGGGCGAGGTGCTGGTGTGGCTCGGGCTGCTCGCCGCGTTCGACGTACGTGTTCCTGTCGGTCGGCGTCCGCGGTGTTCGGCTACCTGTTGGAGGACTGATGGCGGCGACGGCGGGAACGCGCGCGCTCGGCAAAGGCGACGTCGCGCAGCGGCGAGCATCTGTCTCCGGCATCGCGGCGCTCGTCGCGCTGCAGGGGGTCTCGGCCGTGCTGTCCCTCGTCGTGGCGCCGCCGGGACGCGGCGCAGGGCGAGGTCCAACTGAGCATGTACGTGCAACGTCCCGCGCGCCGCGGTCTCGCGCAACTCCTGCTTCCTTCGTCGTGTTCACCAGCGAGCATCGCGTACCTGAAGACGAAGAAGACGCGGTGGGACGGGTCGCGGCGGCCTGCGGCCGAGATCGGCGTCCTGTTCACCTCGCTCGCGATCGTGCTGGGATGCTGTGGGGCAAGCCGGTCTGGGGCACCTGGTGGACGTGGGACCCGCGGCTCACCACCGACCGTCGTGCTGCTCACGATCTACGTCGCCTACCTCGGCGATCCGCCGGATCACGGACAACCCGCCCGCGGCGGGCACGCTGGGCGGCGGTGATCGGAATCGTCGGGTTCATCGACGTGCCGATCGTGCACCTGTCCGGTCGTGTGGTGGCGTTCGCTGCACCAGGGGCCGACGCGTTCCGGCTCGGCCGCCGAGATCGAGGGGACGATGCTCCTCGCGCTGCTCGTCAGGGTCGCGGCGTTCACGATCACCTACGCCTACCTGATGACGCTCCGCCTCGGGTGGGCGCCTCGAGGAGCGCGCCGCGCGCGAGGCGCTCTCGCCGCTCGTGGGGCCGAACGCTGATGGCGCCGAACGCCGGTTACGTGATCGCGGGTACCTGATCACCGCGCTCACGCCGGCCGGCGACATTTCGGCTGTTCGCGCGGGCCGGGAAGCAGCGCCGGGCACAGACGACGCCGATCACCGACGCGACGGCTGAACCGCGAACCTGCGGCACCCGCTGGGTGACCTTCGCGACACCGCGGTACTCGACCATATATAGCAGCGTCTCCCCCCATCAGGTTGTCGGATACAGGCCGTGAGCCGGTAGTACGGCGGCAGGTGAGCGCAGAATGCAGGGCGCAGTCGACGCGGTGACCATGCTGCCCCGGCGCCGTGGTCAGGTGATCGAAGATGTAGAGGAACGGTCTTCTCGCGATCGTCCTCGCCGGGTCTCGGGCAGGTCGTAGGCCTTGAGCGGCGCCATCACCTGTTGGGTCGCACGACGCGCGTCTGCAGCTGACGATGTCAGGAGCAGCAGACTGGTAGGGGACCTCGAGGAACCTGGCCCGTCCCACTCGGGGTCGCCGTCGGTCGGGATCTTCTGGAAGTTCGTTGAGCCGCGGGTCGCACGGTCCGTCAACGGCGCCGGCACCGTGAGCCTGGGTTCGCGTTGTTCCGCGGGCTTGCCGGCGGCCTCGAGCTCGTCGCCCGAACGTTCCCGCGACCTGCCTCGGATCGCAGGTCCGCGGGTCTTCCTGCGGCGTGTTGGCGCGTCCCGCGACGAGCAGGGGCGAGTCGATCCCACGCAGGTCGTCCAGTCCGGTGACCGGGTCCACGGGACTGGAGCGGGCAGCGGGTCGCCGTTCGCGGGTCTGCCGCCGTGGCCTCGAGCCACCACTGGCGCGCGAGCGCTGATCGGTCGAGAGTCGTGGCCGATGTCGTTCGTCCGGACCGTGACCGCCGCGACGGTCAGGGTCCGCGCGTCGACCTGCTCGACCTCGGGCGTCATGCGTCACGGCGGCTCGAGATGGGCCGGTCGCGCGCGCGGCGAGCACTTCGGTTCGAGCGTCGTCCCCCACGCCCGAGCCCCTCGTAGTGGCCCGGCTCGAGGTCGTTAGTCCACGCCGACGAACTCGTGCGAGTGCAGCGGGCGGTCCGGCGCAGCGAGAGAGGCCGCCCGGCGCGTCGTTGACCGTCGAGGCCCCTGGCCGAGCCCGGGCATGTGGCAGCGGCCACAGGTGTCCGCCAGGTTGGAACCTGGTCGGGCTGGACGTAGAGATCGCTCCCGCTCGTCGAACGTGGTCTGCGGAGCACCGGAGTCGAGGAGCTTGTTCGTGCTCGTCGATCGTCGCGCTCCGGGGCTGCCCGGGGTCGAGGTCTACCTGGCCCGGCCGTGCTACGTTCAGGTCGACGAACTGCAGGTCGTTCTACCGATCCGGGCACGGTGCGGTCGGTGTCCTCAGTTACAGTGACCCCTCCGTCACGTCGTCGCCGGTGGCCGAGAATCCGTCGCGGGCGGCGAGGCGAGTCCCACCTTCCGTTGTGACTGCGCCCACCAGAGACTGATGCGCGGTCGCGATGCTGGAAGTCGGTCATGGGCCCGGCGATCGACACGCGGTGGTTCGGCACCGGGAGCGGGAAGTCCCCGTTGATGCGGCGGCGCGAAGACGAGGCCGTACGAGCGCGCCCGCCGCCGTTGAGCCTGAGGGAAGTCGTGCCTGCAGCGCCCTCGATGCTCCGGTCGGGGCGTTCGGGAGCGCGTGGCGGGTCAAGCAGGTGACGCCGTCGCCCCAGATCGCGTCGCCGCCGTCCTCACCGCGGCAGCGGGAACGTGTCGCTGTTAGCGCGATCCTGGTTGCCGATCGGCGCGTGGCAGATTCGCGTGCAGACGCGCTCGGAAGTCCGGGTACCGCTGGAGGGCGAGCTTCGATCTGGCGGGGCGGTCGCGGTCGGGATTCGTCTGCGCGATCGCGCGTGCATCGCTGAGCTTCCGACTCGTCGACGATCGTCCCCGTGTGGCAGTTCGCGCACTGCGCCGAGTCCGGGAACTGCAGTGCGCCTCGCTCGCCGAGACCTTCTCGCTCGGTACCGAGGACGTCCGCGACGTGGATCGCAATCGCGGCGCCCAGGATCGCCGCGTAGCGGCAGAGTGCAGGACCTTCCAGCGCTGCAATCGAGCTTGGTACCGCTCCTGCTTGGGTTCACGACCTCGGTACCGAGTCGCGACGCTCGGCCAGGTCGTTGAGCTCCTCCACGTCGCCTGCTCCTCGAGGCGAGCGCGCCGCGGCTGCACGGTCGAGATCGGCGAGCTCTTGACCTTGCCCGACAGACGCTGAGTGCGGCCAGCGCGCGGGCTCGTCGGAGGCACCGGCCAGCGCCTTCTCGATCTCGACCTGGATGCTGCTCGAGACGCGAACGCGTGTCCTTGACCGAGAGGTTCCCACCGAGCCGGGGACACGCCTGGGGACGGTCTGATAGACGATGCGCCACGCGATCCCGGACAGCACGAGGACGATCGCAGGATGCGCGAGCGTGATCTTGCCCGGTCGTGATGCTCGAGGTGATCGGGTGAGAGCCACGCGTGCACGAGGATCGCGACGAACGCCGCGAGCCCGATCCAAGACGTGGCCCCTTCAGCCAGACCATCATCGTTCCGGGCAGGTGCTCCTGGAGGCCGCGGCCGCCGCGGGCCGAGTAAACCGACCAGGAGCATCAGCACGACCTGCGATCACGCCGACGATGGCGATCGCGAAGAACGCGTCGTCCGAGTTGCCGCCGGCGTCGTGCGCGCTCTGCAGCGGCGACGTCCCGAGCGCGAACACCGCGCCCACGATCAGGGCCGGCGATCGCGTCCACGGCCACGGACGTCGAACAGCTTCTTCGGCCGGACGGGCTTGGGGCCGGGGGTGGCGCGGGACCGCTTCGGCTTGGCGTCGCTCACGCCTTGGCCTTCTTCATCTCCAACCCGATCGAGCAGGTCGGTACGACCGAAGACCTCGACCGGTCGACGTCGCATCGCGGCGCCGACCGGACAGGCGTGCGACGCACGGCGTAGTAGTCGTACCCGGCGCACGGGTCGCACTTGACGGCGAGGCGCGTTGCTTCAGCTGGTCCTCGGCGGAAGGCTCCTCGGCGCGGCGGAACGAAGCTTGGACAGGGCCGCCTATCACGCTACGCTCCGGTCAGTTCAGCAATACGTAAC
>ERZ1370068.1885-contig-11837_pt1 | contig 100069 bp, 184 predicted proteins | sample MGYA00561227_ERZ1370068 | MGnify/ENA primary metagenome ERZ1370068 (study PRJEB38410, sample SAMEA6850437) | metagenome | study: Metagenomic assessment of the ecological functions of the soil: analysis of the soil microbiota associated with the...
TGGTCGTGACCGGTTACCTTGCGGGTGGCGGCGCGGTGTTGATTCGCCCGCGCAGTTCTCGGCCACGGATTTCTGGCGCGACGTAGCGCGGCTTGAACGCTGCACGCTTTGTTCCAGTACGTCGGCGAGCTGTTGCCGGTATCTGGTCAATGCGCCCCGCCAGGAAATCGAAACCTTCCACGCGCTGCGCATCGCCTGCGGCGGCGGGCTGCGGCCCGGGGTGTGGGAGAGCCCTTCCAGAGCCGCTTCAAGGATCCACGCGAGATTCTCGAAAGTACTACGCTGCTTCGACCGAAGGCGCTGCACTACAACTGCGAGGGGCGCGTCGGCGCTAATCGGCCGAGATAGCCGTCGTTCCCTCGCGCGCACCGACTGCCCGTGGCATTGCTGCGCTTCGACGTCAGACCGCGGCGAAAGCCGCGGCGCAGCGGCGACGGATTCTGGGCGATACGCTGCGGCCCCAGCGAGGTGGTGAGGCCGTCGGGCTGATTCCCGGCGCCGGGTCAGGAGGACTCGCCAGACGATTCGAGGGGTATGCCGGACGCGGAAAGCTTCGCGCGCGCAAGGCGTGGTTGCGCAACGGCCGCTGACTGGCTCGAAGAGGCGAGGCAGCGGTATCGGACCGGCGACCTGACGCCGCCTTCCGCGATCGAAGCCGGCTTCTGCTGCTTCGTGGACCGCGTCGGCGAAGCCTATCGCTGGAGGGGCGAAGACGTACCGTTTTAGCTCGACCGCGGAGGTCCTGACGGCGCTCACCGCGGTCGCGCGGTGTGCTCTGACGGGGTGGCTCTCGCGCGGGCTCGCGGTGCCGGGCGCCGACGGCCCAGCGCGGGCATGGCTACGCCCTGGTGGTGGATGCGTACCTTCGATGCCGCGGCGTTCCGCGCCGGGAGCGCTGCCCGCGGCGGCTTGCCGGCTTATGCGCGGCCCAGCCCGTATTCCGCTGCGCCTGCACTGCCGGTGCATCGCGGGCGATCCCCACCGGCGCCTGCAAGCCAGCGCAAGCGGGACACTGATGCGGGCGGCGCCCGATCCGGCGAGCGCATCAAGGACGAAGCTGCCATTTTCCACGACGATCCGCGGTCGCGGGCGCCTATTGTCGCCCTCGAGCGCCGCGCTGCACGCGGCAATCTCGGCCGGTACGGCGCGCGGCCATCTAGGGGTCGCGGCACCACAGGCCGCCGGCTTATGGGCGTGTAGATCTGGGCGAAGGCACTGAAGCGCACAGCATGGCTGGATCGCTTGCAGGCCGCCAGAGTGCGGCGGCGGGCATCGAGGCGAGATCGTTCTTCCCGGCCAGATCCGGGCGTGTCGGAGGCGGCCGAGCTCGCAGGATCGGCGAGCACCACGTCGGCAACCACGACCGCGCCGGCGATGGACGACTGCGCATCGTGCACCAGACGACTTGCGCAACCGCCGCGGATCGGCGTCTGCGGCACCGTTCACTTCTTCGGGATGAGACAACTGGGGCCGCCGACGTTGATGACGCCGCCGATTCGGCCCCTGAAACTAATGGCGTCCGTCCTCGAGCTCCACCATGTCGTGCCGGTGTCCACGTAACCGTCTGTCGCCCGCGAGAAGAGCGGGGCGGTTCCGAGGATATAGTAGGGCGGCGTTGCGTCGCGAGCGAATTCGCGGCGATGTGGTCCACGACCCTGAGCTCACATTTGTCGATGTCGCCGTGAGGGCTGGTCGATTGTACGCCGTGGTAAATCCTGCGAGCCCATCGTTCACGTCGAGCGGCAACGCCCGCCCGGTCGAGGCAAACGCATGGGCACGTTTGATGCGCGCCTGCGGATGCGCGACCCACCGCGCGCAGGTGGTCGAGCACGGCCTGATCGGCCGCTTCGCCCGACAGCCTGACATACTGCGGCTTCAGGAGCGCACGGCCTCGCATACATGAGCGCGCGGCGCCAGTGCGAAGGGGGGTCCCCGAGTTGTGCGTGACTCCGGCCGCCGCCCCGGCACGCGCGTGAAACTCGACCGTGGCTTCGCCCGGGCTCGGACGGCGCCCAGGGGCGAGGCCCGACAACACGGCGCGCAAATAAGTCTGCAGTCCGCCATAGCGGCGAAGATGTCGTAGAGCGTGCTCCAAATCGATGCGCCGCCGGATGGCAGGCTGGGTCGGGACGAGAGCACGCGACCAGGAGTGCAGAAGAGTATGCACGACCAGCTTCGGCGTGCCGGTGGTTCCGGAGGTCAGACAATCCATTCCGTGCTTTCGCCCGCCCGACGCGCACGGGGACCTTGATTAGCGGCGGCGCACAGGTAGGCAGGATACGGGATCGCCGCCGTCAACGCCGCGGCTGTCGCGCGTCCAAACCCGAGTCGACGACGATGGCATCGGCCTGCGCCGTGGCGGCGACGCCGGCGAGCTGTTGCGGCGTCAAACCGGGGTGCATTAGCACCAGCGCCGCGCCACGCCGTCGAGTTCGATCAGCGCGAGCGCCGTCGGCAATTGCTCGCCGGTTGCGAGGAGCACCGGAGCGGCCGCGAAGCGATTCGAGCGCCGCGCCGAAAATAGCCGCCGGCCAATTCGGCCACGGTGAATCACGGCGCCGCGACCGTGAAATTCGCCACGGATCGCCGCGCCCGGCGGTGCAATGGATTGCCAGAGACTGCTCACCTGAATAATTCAGGCAACCAGGGTGCCGCGGCAATTGCACAGGTCGGATCCAACAATAATTCTCCGGCCGGTCCCTTGGCCGCCAGCAAGACGGAATCCGGGTCCCTCCTGAAGTCCATGCCGGCCGCCACCAGGGTGTAGTCGCCGATGTCCGAGCGGGCCGGGGACAGTCCGTTCGCGAGTTAGTGTGATGGGATCGGCGGCGCCGAATTCTTTTCGCCAGTTCATCACCCGCCGCGCTTGGTACATCGATGCGTCGATCGCAATGGAAACCCAAGACTCGCTGGAGATGCGGCGCCGCGCGCTCGGTATCAGCTACACAGCGCGCACACTGGATGTGAATGTGAAACCGTCCTGGGTGGCGTGGCGAGATCGCGCAGGTCAATACGCTGCGGCGGGGATGCGTCCACAGACCCTCGCGATGATCCCGCGCCGCCCAGGCGGCCGCAAAAATAATCTGGGAGTGCCGGGTTCGAACAGCGCGGCGCTCTCCGCGCTGGCGACGGTCTTGGTGGGTGACAAGAGAAAATGCGCGCCTCCTTTGCGGTCGGCGAGAACTGGCGAAGCCTTCATCGACGCGCCTGCAGGGGCGGCCGTGCTGCCGCAGCCAGTACCGGCGCACTGCCCTGACGATCTGGCGCAACGCGTCGGTTCGGAGAGAGCATGCACTCACCGACACGACGAGCGTCAAAGCAGGCCCTGGCACCGGCCGCCACGCGAATCACCTTCGGACAGGCCTCCCAGATCGGCGCCGCTTCGAAACTCAGCAACGCATTGGCGACCGGTATTGCGCCAGAAGCGAGGTGCCGCCGCGGATCGAGCTGCGGATGTCCAAGCGTCCGCCGAGAGCGCGAACGCGATGGCGCATGGAGGCAATGCCATGCGAACCGACGGCCGTGGAGGCCGGCGGGGATGCCCTGCCGTCGTCCGAAATCTGTAATCATAACGACTCTCTGACGTTCAGGGTGATGTCCATGGATGTCGCAGCCGAATGCTTCAGGATATTCGTGAAGGCCTCTTGAGCAATGCGGAACAAGGCGATGGCAGCCCGGAATTGAACCTCGCCTGTCAGTCCGGATACGACTCGATGCACTTGAGCCCGGCCCTGCCGCAGGTCTCCTTCAACTGCCGCAGCGCGGCGAACAAGCCGATATCGTCCAACAAGGTGGACGCAGCTCGTCGATGATGCGAAGCCGCTTCAGACCGACGCCGGCCGACAGATTTTGCTGCACCCGGTGCAGGCGCTGTTTGAGGTCTGCGTTGTCGCCGGAGAGATGTTGTTCGGCCCAGGAAATATCCATGCGCGCGCGACCAGCAGCCCGCCGAGCTCGTCATGCAATTCACGCGCGAGGCTTGCCTTCCGGCGCTGGCGACGCTTTTGTAGATGCGGTCGACAGCCTCGATGAGTTCGCGGTTACGCTCCGGCCTGCGCTCAGCCAGCTTTTGATCGCGCAGCCCGCTGTCTGCAGGGTTCGGCGCCGCATATCCATGTACACCAGGCGCGCGGCGATGCCCACCAGCAGCATATTGAATATCGTTCCGGCGACGGTGACCCAACGCGCCAGACCAGAGACCAACTGCGGGGCCTCGGCGGCGTTGTGTTCCCCGACTCCCGGTGCCGCAACTGTTCCAGGATCGCGTCGTTGATGGCCCCCACCGGTAATGGCCGAGGCTGGTTTTGACCGCGTGATTGCGGAGTGGTGCCTGCGCTTTTCGTATCGTGACCAGCATCGACAGGTCGGCGAGGCGCTTGCCGATCAACACATGCAAGGTGCGCACATCGGCGAGATTACCGGTTTCCCAGCCACCCGCACGCTCCAGCCGGGGTTCCACTCGGCGACGATCCTGTCGTAGTTCTGAGAAATTTCTCAATGCCGGTCAACAAGAAGCGCGCCGGTGCCGACTGATCGGGCGATCGACGATTGCGCTCATCGATGGTGAGTTCGCGAACCGCGGATTCCTGCAGCCGCCCGCCGCCTTGCAGCTGCCGCTGCCCGGCGCCCGTCAAAAACAGTGCGGCCAGGAAACCGACGATGAGAAAGGGCAGGCGGCCACGTACCAACGGCTCAAACCATCCAGCGCCTCGCCGAGGATGTCCACGCGTTTCATAACTCACTGCAGCCGAAATCACGGAAACGCGAATGTCGCGGAGGGGGATCAGTACACGGCGAGGGTCACCGTATCGGTCAGCTCTTCGGCAGGGAAAATCGACCGGAAATGCGATCACCGGGCACCCGCTCCCGGCTGGCGAGCCATGCTTCGAAGGCCTCGAGGGGTATGGGTTTGGCGTATGGGTAGCCTTGTCCGACATCGCAGCCGAACTCGCGTAGGCGGCCGCCGCCGCTTCGGTCTCGATGCCTTCAGCGACCACCTTGAGGCCCAGGCCGTGGCCCATGTCGATGGCGGAGCGCACCACGGGTGCGAACTCCGATCCGATTCCGCCCTGCACGAAACTGTGATCGATTTTGACCTTCGTGGACCGGCATGCGTGCGAGATGGCTGAGGAGGAATAGCCGGTGCCGAAATGTCTATGCGGACAGGTTCACCTCGAGAGCGGCAATGGCGTCGGTTACGCAGCGCGCGGGTGGGATCCTCGATGAAGCCGCTCGGTGAGTTCCACGGTCAGAGCTGCGGCGCAACTGATGCCGGGTCAGCGTAAAGAGGCACCGAATTACCGTACGTCGCCGATATCGTCGGCGCTGATGTTCACCGCGAGGGGCGAGCGCGCTGCGCCCGAGTTGCGCCAGCGCGCTCCCCTGCGCGATGGCGTGGTCGAGAGTCCAACGCGTCAGGCGCCGAATGAATCCGGTTTGTTCATGAATGGAATGAAATCCACGGGTAGAGCAGACCGTGGGTCGGGCGTTGCCAGCGCAGCAGCACCCGGCCCCCGCCACCCGGCCGGTCGGCAGCTCGATTCGGCTGATAAAACAGACGCAGCTCGTCATGCTGACGGCGTGGCGCAATTCGCCCAACAGCGAGTTGGTCGTGCCGGTTTGAGCGCGTCTAGATCGCGAGCGCGCGCTTTTCGCGCCGTGCGTGTTCCAAGGCGAGATCAGCGCAGCGCATCATTTCATCCGCGGATCTGTTGCCATCGACGGCCGCGCCAAACCCTGGGTGGCGTAATATCGATGGGCTGGGCCTCGACGAACACCGGGTCCGCCAGTGCCATGATCAAAGGAGTTCCCCAGGCCTGCAAACCTTGTGCGTCCCGCAATTGCGCAGTCGCAAACTGATCGGCGGCGAGTCGCGCCACCGCCGCATTCACCGAGGGCACGGCCAGAGGCGAGCCGCCATCTGCGATACGCGTCGCCCACCGAGTAGCCTGATGTTCGCTGATGCGCCGGAAGCGATCCAGGTTGATGACGGCCACGGCGATCGGCGCGCCGTCCGCCGCGTTCAGGGCCTTCCCCTAATGCCGCGCCGAAGGCGGTCCGATGGGTCAAGGCGCCTCCGTACTGCCCGGAACCGTATAAGAGGTCCAGGTGATGCCGTTATCGGTGGAAACGGCGACCCCATTGGTGCCGCCACCGAAGCTGCATGAAGAGTTTGGAACGGCTAGACTGTGCCGTCGGGGGCGACTTTGATATGACCATGGATACCACCGGTACATTGCGCCGGATTAAACAGCAACACACTAGGACCGAACGTTAGACCACCATCATCGCTGCGGGAAACTTCTGCCTCGGCGACAATATTCTGCGAGGCGTAATAAACCGCATTGGCATAAAGCGGATGAGGCGGTGGCGCCGGAGAAGCGTTCGGGTTGTATGGCCCACCGCCGAGCGTTTCGTGATCCGGCCTGCGGGCGCACCGCCACCTTGCCCGGGTGTAATTGTTGCCATCGTCATCGGAAAAGGCCATCAGGCTATTTCTTGTCCCCCGATTAGGTCCAGGGAAAGACACGACCAGTATGCCGATCCACGAAACCGATTGGATCCGGAGAGAGCCGCTTGCTGTACGAAGGAGTTGAAACATCGTCCCACTGATCTGGCGGGCGAGAGAACAATCATCGAAATTCGCGCGCAAAGTGTTAGGGCCAGACTGAAAGAACGAGACGCCACCGGTGTTGACTTTGTCATGCTTCAAACTCGCGAGGTTGGGATTCCAATCTACGCCAATCGAAGGCTCACCGGCGTTATCGCCGAGACCTGAAGGCGCGGCGTAATTCTGGTAACGAGGCGCGAGGCCCGATCCGGTCGCGACTGTAGCCGGGGATCAACCAACGCAATTGTTCCGGAGATGCTGTCACCCAGGGGCGTGGTGGGAATGACGCGAATAGTGTAAACGGTGCCATCGGCCGGAATGTTGAGAAATACAGTTCTCCGGATCGCTCGACCCGTGCGAGCCTGCTGATGGTGGTAGAGCCTTGTAGTACGTATAGATCAAAATCGGCGGTGGAGGTTGGCCATTGAACCTGTATCAGCAGTTTCTGGTAGCCGCTACGCTGGCCGCATTCACTGTCAGCGTGTAATCATCGCACAACGGTGTGTTCGGCTGACAAACCGGAGTTAGTACGCCCCCCCTGCCCGGATTCATTTGCAAAACCACGAATGGCCCGGCGGTATAGCTGAGAGGACCACTCGCCGCACTGATTGTGCCGCTGGACGGACTCGCGGCAGAACTGACGGCTGTCAGTATCGCCAAAGTCACCGGCAACAGAATCACTACCGCTACCAGAACCTTCGTTCGCGTTACTGAAGAGGGATCCTCCTGATTGAAGTTGACAGAATGCTGACCAAGTTTCTGCTGTGTCGTTCGTTTAGCATTTTTCTCCTGAGCGGCGAACTCTGGTCATGGCACCGTTGCGCCGGACAACGGTGCCGATGTCATTCCCATCAGCGCCCTACCGAGAAACCAGGGCGTAGCAACGGACCAGATCTCTACCGGCCCGAGGCTGAGGTTAACGGTCTTGATGATGTAAACCCCGCTTTGCGTGATCGGTGCTTCGAGAATTGCTACGCCCGGACGACGAGTTAACGGTTTGCACCACCCTTCCCGACGGATCGAGCAACAACCAACGTGATCGGCACATTGGCGCTCGACTCCGCCGCGACCGAAATTCAGCTTGTGTTCCCGCCGGCAGTGTGATGCTGCGCAACTACTTCTTGTCCCGGGGACTGACGTCACACTGGATTCGGATGTCGCGCCGGGATGTGCCGCAGGCGATCCGGTTGCGGTGGCGCTACCTATGCAGAAGCCATCGATGTAAGATCGCTTTCTGAATGGGCCTGATCTCGAGCGTCGTGATGGCCGCCGATCGTTACTCCATAATTGAAGCTGCGGGAGACGCCGAAAACAGGCGCCCGGTTGGAACCTGGAAGGCCCGTTGTAATTAACAGTCCCCTGCGAAGCGCCGTCGATGAAAACCTCTGCGCTGCCGCCCTTGGGACTGGTGGCGTAGAAGTAGGCAATCGAGCCCGTAGGTTGAGCCGGCTGGAGCGTCGAAGGTAAGCACTACGGGGTGTTGATTATTGCCGCCTTCATTGAGGCGATAGTGACCAGCGCTCGCGCCAGAGTTATTGATCGCGTGCCAGCCGTTCGAGTAAGCGATGTGCGCATCGTCGTCCTCGATCGCCGGTACCGTTGCAGGGCAGCGGATTTGGATGTCGGCGTCGGTGTAGGAGTTGGCGCACTGGGAGCGTTGCCGACAACCATGTAAGGCAAAGCCTGTGTACGGATCCTGAATCGCATTGGTAGTGATGTCGATCGCCGTATTCGAACGCAGCGATTCGTTTCCGTTGCCGGCGAAAGTTCTCTCCGCTCTGGCCCCCAATTACATCCGCCAGCCTTTGGACCACCGATCTTGTCAGACGAAAGCACTACGGTAATGATTCCGTTTTGTTGATCGACGGATCCGCTGTCGGCGTCTCCGATTCTGTTTGGCTGGCCTAACGCGACCGGAACATCCTCGATCGTCGTCACCGTGCCGTATTCAAAGGATGGCACACTCGACGCATCGGTATTCATACCGACGTAGTAGAGAGCCGGTGAAAAGCGTGTCGTCGATTCCGGTAGCTTTAATCGGGTAGTTCCAAAGGTACTCTCCACTGTCGGTTGGGCAGCAGTGTGCTGAGGTCAGCCAGCTTCATCTTAAAGGCGATCTTCTGCGCCCCACCTTCGATGTAATCCGCCAGCCGCACTTCCAGAATATCGAGGTCAGCATTGGCGGGTGCGACTTTTTGATCGCCCGCGGGATCGAGTGCGGTAAGAATTCCCTGACACCTGGAATCACCCACCGGCTTCGAGACTACTTCGTTGTTGCCGCAGGACGTTCCACGCGAGTTGGTTGCCGTTACTTTGTAGTAATAGATTGTGTTTGGGGCTGCCGCCGTGTCGTCATACTGTAGTAGCGGTCCCGACATTCTTCAACAACGTCTCGCCCGCCGCTGGTCGTGCCTCGATAAACTTTGTAACTCGTAATAGCGGAGCCACCGTTGTCGGATTCAGACCACGTCAAGTGGGCAACACCGCCGTCGCGCCCAACGGTGATGGCGGGCGCGCCCGGGATAGTCGGACCGTTTGATTCGCCGGGTGTGGCAAACAGCCGCAAGCCCCTCCGGTCTGTCGCGCGATCGAGGCCAGAGCCGTATAAGCATTGCCCGTCGCAGTGTTGGGCGCCTGGACGCAGCCGGGTCCGGTGCAGCCATCGTCGTAACCGACGAGCACGCGGCCCTGCTTGTCTATGTCGATACCAATGAAGTCGAGCAGATTGCGGTGTGGCGGTGAGCCGCCTCCGAGATGAATGCCGTTACGCTGAATCGGATCGTTCGGCGTTGCATCAGAGATGAGCCAGGAGTTACCGCCGTCGTAGGTGGTGGCAACATGGACGATGCCAGAGACCGGGGAAAGCTCTGTCATCCGCGGAACCGCGGTTGTCGATCCGAAAAATGCGAAAGCGGCGCGGTCATCATCGCCGGCGACCATCGTCGGAAATGCAGCGGCTCTGATCCCTGCTAGCGAACCAACATCGACAATATTCTTCCAGCTCAGGCCGTGATTGTCCGAGACGGCTACGCGCCGCCACGGTGTTGCCGCTGGCAAATGATTCGTAAAGTCGGCCGAAGCCACTCGTTTTATCTCCGCGGCCGATGGCGACTGCCGGATCGTCGGCAGAGGACGTTGTTCCGGGAATTGAATGAACATTGAAAGTGATGCCGTTGTCTTCCGAAACCACAACGCCTTGATGATTGCCACAGCTTCTGTTTGGTAGATAGACAGTGCCGTCAGGCGCCACCTTGACGTGGCCATGAAGGTTCGTGCACTGCGTCAGATTGTAAGCCACCACACCTGGACCAAAGGTCAAACCACCGTCATCGCTGCGGGCACAGAAAATAGCTGCGACGTCTTGTGAGCAATAGTAGATAGCGTGAGGGTAACCTACTCCTCCGATCAGAGGTGCGTGATATGGACCGGCGCCAATGCTCTGGTGGTCCACGCCCGAAGGAATGCCACCGCCCTGACCGGGTATCCAGGAATCTCCATCATCATCCGTGTAGGCCGACAGACTGTCTTGCCCAGTTAACTCGGAAACGATTGTTCGTCCGGTGTCCGGATTCTGATTGTTGTAGCCGTGATCGGTGAACAGGATCGGGTCCAGACTAGTCGCATTGTTTGGAGCGCTCTTGTCTTCCCACAACGCCGTTGGTGACGTTGGACAAGAATCATCAAACGTCACTCGAAACGTGGTCAGGTCTGAAATGAACATTGCCCTGCCGGTTTTCCAATTGACTCCGATGGAAGGCTCACCCGCGTCCGTTCCCTTTCCGGTCTTGACCAGATCGAGCTGAGGAGTGAAGTTTTTGAAATCTCGGCGCCAGGCCAGTGCCTTGCGTCGCCGGACCAAGCCACGGCCACTACGCTGGCCGGTACCCTGATGCTGATCTGTATTCGGAACGGGATTCACCGCGGAGGCGACGTGAACTGCGTAAACTCCAACCCCGCTGGCTCGCGGATCAAGATAAGCGACCTCTTCCGTGCCTGGCTGGCCGCCGTTCGTCCCTTGCGCGGCTGACCGGTCCGGTTAAATCGCCCTTGTGGACGTAAAGGTCGTAGTCCGCGGCTTGTAGTGTCCAGTTAACTCTTATCTGAACAAGTTTGCCGGTCCAGTCTGCGTCTGTTCCCGAGACCGTCAACGTGAAGCTGTCACAATTGCGTGCTGCTCCAGAGTCAATACACTGGCCTTCACCGCCTGTGCCTCCTGTTCCCGGCGCATCGCCGACCCAATTCAGGGTAGGGCCAGCCGGGCTGATTGTTCCGCCGCCGGGGCTGGCGGCGTGGGCCAGAGAAACAAAAATGAAGCGCCGATAGCCGCGCAAATGCTTAGAGCCAGGACGGGCAAACGACGCCCTCGGCAACGCAACACTGATTGCTTGAAATCTTTTTTCTCATTTTCAGCCCTTTCTCTTTGGTCCGGCTCCTATCAGGGTCCGTACTAGTTGCCGCGTGACGAAAACGCGCGCGTTAATTAAGCTGATTGGTATGTTTTGAGGTTAGAGGTTGTGGGCTGAGAAAAACTTGAGGAATGGTTGAGAACGGGACACCTGACAACATTGCATTCGCAAGATAATGCGCTTTGCAAAATTGAAAGGGCGCTGCAGGGCTTTCGCTGTGAGACTCAGCAGAAGCCCTCCGTGTCTCTGTGGTGAACAGACGTTAATCAGCACAATCATCACTGAGACACAGAGAACACCTAACAGGCAGGCTACTGCAGCCCGTTCCCGCTCAGCTCAAGAATTTCTCAAGCGACGGTATGTAAGGTAGCTTTGATAGACTCGCTAGCGACAAAATGAGGAGTCAAACCTTTTATGCGAGTAACCTACTCCCGCATTAGTTTTCTGGTCACGTTGTGCACCCTTGTCTTCGGGGTGGTTGGGTGTGCAGGAAATCTGAGGCGCCCCAGTCCTCTGCCAACAATCGAGCAGCAATTGCCGCGCAGACAACTGCGGGTTCCCCGAGCGCCCTGTCCCAGAATGGCGAACCCGCAGCGACAACTTCGAGGCACCGCGACGGCCCGCGGGAAAATCGACGCTTGCGCCCTGTTGACCAGCCAGGAGATCCGATCGGTTCAAGGCGAACCCCTGAAGGAAACAAAAGCAAGCGGCAGTGCCGAAAAAGGCTTTAGTATCTCTCAGTGCTTTTTCACTCTGCCCACTTTTAATAACTCAATTAGTCTCTCAGTCACGCAAAAGGCGACGGCGCGGATGGCCGCGATCCGAAAGAGTTTTGGGAAGCGACTTTCGACAGGGAGTCGGAAGGCGAAAAAGAGAGAAGAACGCGACAAGAAGTCAGCGAAAGAGCGCGAGGAAGAAAATGAAGAGGCGGCTCCGCCACAAAAGATCGCGGGCGTGGGAGATGAAGCGTTTTGGACGGGCAGCCGCGTCGGAGGAGCACTCTATGTGCTGAAAGGCAGTACTTATCTCAGAGTCAGCGTCGGCGGAGCGGGTGATCAGCAGTCGAAGATTAATAAATCAAAAGCGCTGGCGCGGCTGGCGCTGAAGCGGCTTTAGCTACTGTTCTTGAAATCTCTGTGCAGTCTCGTGCGGTCTCTGTGATCTCTGCGCACTCTGTGGTGAGTGTTTGCTTAGCGGTTATTCACCACAGAGACACGAGAACTCGAGAGATTGCAATAGAAAACTGAGATATTCAGCACGCTATCGCGGAACACCCTGGAATCGCTAATTGTTCGTACTAAAAGGTCGCCTATTATCGCGATCAGTTCATTCGTTTCGACCGGCTTCGGCACAAACATTTGATAGCCTGCCTCCAGTGCTCGCATTCTCTCTTCTACTCTGACGTAGCCTGTCAGCGCGATCGCAGGAACATTAGCTCCTTGTTCAGGCGATAAGGCTCTAATTTTACGAATCAGGCTGTAGCCGTCTTCTCCCGGCATTCCAATGTCGGATATCAGCACATGCGGCTTCCATGCCGTCAGGGCCTCGAGCCCTTCTCTAGCCGAGGCAACCGTCAACACGTTTGCCCCACAATCTTGAAGCAGTGTTTGCAGCATGTCGCGTACATCTGGTTCGTCATCTATCGCTAGTATCCGTAGTCCTTTTAAACTGAGTCTCAGCTTTGCCATTGGAAGCGCTTTCGCGCTGCTGTCGATGTTGGCGTGGTCGAGACTAATGAACCACTCGAACGAAGGGGAATGCTTACCATGAAAGTAGCGCCTTTATTCAACCCTTCACTCGAAGCCTCAATCGTTCCTCCGTGCATTTCTACCAGATGGCGGGCGATCGCCAGTCCTAATCCCAGGCCACCGTGCCTTCTCGTAGTCGTTCCGTCGCCTTGCTGAAAGCGGTTAAAGATGTAAGGTAAAAACTCGGGGCTGATACCTTCTCCGGTGTCGGTCACGGTGACTTGAGCTTGCGACCCGACGCGATCCAGTTTCAATTGCACGAACCCTCTGCGAGGAGTGAACTTGATCGCGTTGGCTAAAAGATTCCAAATGATCTGCTGCATCCTGGTCGCATCTGCCTGGACATGATCCGCAGCCGGGTCCAGCAATAGTTGCAACTGAATGTCTTTCGCTTCCGCAGCCGGACGAACGGCGTCGACAGCTGCCTGATTACAGAGATGAGTTCGACCGGTTTGATGTCAAGTCTGAGTTTGCCGGAGATGCTTCGCGAAACGTCGAGAATATCCTCGATAAGTTGGGCCTGCACCCGCGCATTGCGCTCAATTGTTTCCAGGCCGCGGTGCACATCATCGCCTTTGAGTTTGCCACCCAGAAGCATCGAAGACCACCCCAGGATTGCATTCAGTGGTGTGCGCAGTTCGTGAGAGACGGTGGCGACAAACTCATCCTTAACCCGGTTCGCCATCTCTGCTTGTTCACGGGCAGATTGCTCCTTCGCCAGCAACCGGTTCGCGCTCTTCCTGCAGCCGTTTGTGTTCGGTGATGTCGCGGGCGATTTTGGAGGCGCCAATAATCTGACCCAGTGAATTCCGAATCGGAGAGATCGTTAAGGAGATGTCTATCTTTTGGCCGTCCTTTCGAACCCTTACTGTTTGATAGTGGTCGACTCGTTCGCCGCGTTTTAAGCGTTCGATAATTGCCGGTTCCTCATCGGGCCGATCGGCTGGTATCAGGATACTCACTGACTTACCAACAACTTCATCTTCCTCGTATCCGAAAATCCGTCGCGCACCATCATTCCAGTTCGTGATGATGCCTTCCAGAGTTTTGCCGATAATGGCGTCGTTAGAGCGACGCCACAATTGCCGCAAGTCTCAACCTTGATTCTTCAGCTCGAAGTTTTTCCGTTATATCCCTGTTGGTTTCCAGGACGAGCTGCCTACCATCTGAGTTCGATTACTTGTTGCCGACTCTCGACCCAAACCTCACTTCCATCGCGGGCTAAGTGCCTTAGGACACCTGACCACTGGCCAGATCGCTTCAGCGTATCCAGGTATTCATTACTTGGAGACAAAGGAAACTCGGTTTTCAGGAGGTCATGACTACTCTTTCCTATGGCTTCCGCACGGTCATAGCCATAAAGCTGCTCACAGCCTTTGTTCCACTCCATAATCCCATCGTCAAAATGCCAGGTGAAGATTGGCTCGTAAGACAATTCAATCAAGCTGGCTTGTCGCCATAGTCCTTCCTCCTTTCGCGCAGCTCCAACTCCACAGCAATTCTCAACTTCTCGACTTCGCTCAATTTGCGGGTGCTTCGCCAAATCGCGATCGCAAAAATAACGATGATGGCCAAAACAAGAGCGCAATTCCAAAACCAACGTCGTAATAACCCAGCCGCTGGCCAAGCACGCTCACCCAGCCGAGCAGAAACGGAACAACCACGACTACTAAACAACAGCCGGCGGGCCATCAAGCCCCCCGCATGCGCGCGCGCTGCTATTACGGACGTGGTTCCTGAATCAACGCGAGCCGCCAATAGCCCGAGTCCAAGTACAAAAGTCCCACCGATGTCGGCAGGGGCGATGCCAGTGAAATGTGCGATTTGGTAGAGTTGTTCCGCCTGATATAGGTAGCCGATTATTGCCAGCAATGCCCACAGGCAAACAAAAATTGAGAGGACCTGAGTAAGGCGGATGGCCTTGCGCGTTGTGAAGCAGCAATAACGCGATGCCGGCAAACGTAAAGCAAGTTGAGGCAGGTGGACCCATGCGACCGGGACTCGCTGTTGCCAAGGCGCCACTTTGGCTCTTCGAATAGAAGCTGGTCTATTCCCAGATTCCAGCCCGTCAAGTGTTCACCAAGTGTCAAAACGCCGACGATAGCAACAACGGCCGCGCACACCTTGGCAGCAATCCGCAGAGCCCCTTTTGTCCGGTTCAAAATTGAGCAGGCAAAGCGACAGGCCTGACAAAACCAGCAGGAGTGCCGTATTGGCCTTCATCATGATGTCGCCATGAATGCCTTGCAGATCTTGTGATATCCAGGAGCCATCCGGCGAGCACAATGGCGCCAACCAGTATTATGAAAATGCCCGCAGCAATAGAGAATTTCTTTGCGCGAGAAATGAAGCGATAGTCGAATTGCTCAGAAAGGTCGAGCATCGCGGGTTCACCATTGAACGCTTAGAATTACGTATGCGGGGGGGTGGTAGACTGCTAGCGCACAATTCAGAGCGCAAGTTTTCCAAGATTCAATTCACGCTTCTACTTTGTAGAATTTGCCGTGAGTGTAGTTTGGGTGATTTCGCGGGTATCATAGCGGTCATGGAATTCCAACTTGACCAGGCTAAAGAAATTCTCGGGCGTACTCCGATCACACTGAATTCACTGCTGCGCGACGTCCCTGAAACGTGGCTTCATTCAAACGAGGGTCCAGAGACCTGGAGTCCTTTCGATGTTGTGGGTCATCTGATTCATGCGGAGGAAACCGATTGATTCCTCGTGCCAGGATCATCCTTGAACAGGGTCAGCATGGAACTTTCGAACCTTTCGACCGCTTCGCCATGTTCGAAAAATCCAGAGGTAAGAGTCTGGGCGAACTGCTGGACAAGTTCAAGGAGCTTCGCGGGCAGAGCTTGCAGGAGTTGGAAGCGATGAACCTGACGCCGGAGTTGTTGGAGAAGCGCGGGATGCATCCAGAGTTCGGTCTGGTGACACTCAATCAACTGCTATCGACCTGGGTCGTGCATGATCTTGGCCACGTCGGGCAGATCGTCCGAGTGATGGCCAAGCAGTATGACGAAGCAGTCGGACCTTGGAAGGCCTACTTGCCTGTGCTGACTCGGTAAGCTGATAGTTTACTTAGATGCAAAAGTAAAAGGCCGCTCAATCTGAGCGGCCTTTCTTGAACACCAATAGTATTGTTTAGCGACCCATCGCCGAAACCACCGTGGCAGGGTTTTTCGCGTGGAATTCCTGCCAGTAATTCTGAATAAAGTCCAACTGCTTTCCATGACCGTTGCTGGTATAGAAGTCGTACTTCAGCATCTCGGCGTATGCCTGATCATAGTTCCAGTGATCGTGATTGAAGCGGTAAACGGCTGCCATTATACCGGTGCGATGCCGGCCCCCGGCGCAGTGTACGAAAACTTCCCGGTGGCGGGGTCGTTGACCACCTTCAGAAACGCATTTACCTGATCCGCTGTGGGATAGCTTTTATCGACCAGCGGGATGTTGACGTAGCGCAGGCCGGCAGCCTCTACGGCAGGTTGCTCATACGACCTGGAGTTGTCAGTGAGATCAATGATGGTCTTGATCCCCAGCGCGGCCAGAGCTGGATAGTCACCATCTTTGGGCCGGGCACCGATAGAAGCGTTCGTCCATCTGTCCGGAAATTGCTGATCTTAATGTTTGAGGAAATTGCTGCTCTTTGCAAAAGAGACAACGGATAGCGTCAGGATCAATGCGAATAGCGCCAGGGTCTGGGGAAACTTGTTTAATCTCATTATTCTAAACTCCTTGTAGTAATCGGACACAGTTAATAACTATTGGGCCGTTCAGGGCTTTTGAACGAATCAAAAAAGGTTCAGTTTTTTAGGTTAAATCCGCTTGTAGGGGGACCAAAAACGTAACTAGTCGAGGAAGTTACCACTCAAACAACTTCGTATCAAGCAACCGACAATAAGATTCCGAAACTCATCATATCGTTGCTCAAAACGTGTGCCTCATTTCCGACGTCAATTCACTATTTGGTGAGGTGACAGAGGGCCCATGCTCTCTCAACCAGCACTCTGAGAAAGATCGCGCAATGAGCCGATCGCGTAGATTGCTACTGCGAAGGGTTCAAACTTGAATTCGCCTTGATCAAATGTGCAGAAGAACTGCGTTCCTAAATTTGAAGGTTTTACTGCCCCGGCTACCGCATCGTCGTACTTACCATCAATTACGGGAAGCCCGGCAGCGCGAAGCTTCAGGTTCAGTGCCGCAATGTCTTGCGTCTTTATCGCCTGCCAGGGTGTCCTGAAGAGAGCGCGAGTCTTTACAACGTCGGAAACCCCGGCGGCAGCCTGCGGCGTCGGGGCGAGATCGACCTCTTCTATTAAGTTGAAGAGTGTTCTGACTCGGCCGGTGGTGGTTGCTACATTTAGTCGCGCGGCCGCGGCAGCGCCCGCCCAGGCCCGGCGGCTGGCGCGCTTGAAAAGGCCTGAAGCTTTTCGGCAAACGCATTAAGATGTGTTTTCAGATCACCCGCTGGTACTCGCGGTTGCAATTCAGAAATCTGGGTCTGAATGCGCTTCACACTTTCCGATATCGAATTCAGCGCCAGCCATGCGTCATAAGCTTGCTTCGAAAGTCTAAATTGCTCGGCCAGATGCGCATTCGAGGTCTTGACTCTCGAGGATCCATCACCAGGGTTAGCGGTTGGTCATAATTCTTTGCCGCCAACTGTCAGCACCACCGTGTACTTTCCCCGGCATCGCCCATGGCGAGGTTGCCTCCGGTGCGGTGTTGCGATAGATGGCCGCGATCGGATACTGCGGCTGCAGCCGGAACCGGAGCGTAGTGCATGTCCCAGAGAAGCGATGCATGCCTGGCTCGCTGCCGAGCTTTGCGGCGGCCTTACCCAGTAAGGCGGAATGTTAAGAGTCGGGTCGGGAGCAGGCGGCGGATCGTCGCTCGAGTAGCGACGCACAACCTGACCGCTTCTCGTCTTTTATTTCCAGCGGTCACCTTCTCGACCCAGCCGCGCCGATGTAGTAGTCGACCATCGCGCCGTCGGGCGGAGGTTTTCACCCGCAGGCTCGTCGGGAGGCAGAGGCGTATCGGTGTTCGTGTTCCAACGAACACGAAAAGCCGTCTGCGGACGAAACAGCACGGCCGGCGCACTCTTCACGGAATCCTGAAACTGTCGCAGCGGCGTGATGTTATCGAGAATCCAGAAGCCTCGGCCGTGCGTCGCCACGCACAAATCGTCGCCCTTGATGATCAGATCACGAATCGAACTCGCACGCCATGTTTAGACGCAGCGACTGCCAGTGGTCGCCGTCGTCGAACGACGACATGAACGGCGCGCTCGGTCCCGGCAAACAGCAAACCCTTTCGTTCCGGATCCTCGCGCACCGACGTCGGTGTTCTCGTTGTCGGGAATGCCATTGGTTACTTCAGTCCAGGTGGCGCCGCCATCGCGAGTTCGATAGATGTGCGGCCGCAGATCGTCGAGACGCAGAGTGTTGACGGCTGCATAGGCGGTGTTTTTATCGAAGTGGCCGGCGTCGATGAATCGAAATCTTCTGCCAGGGCTTGAGTTGTTTTGGCGTCACATCGGCCCAGTGTGCGCCTCCGTCAGTGGTGACGATGAATCAAGCCATCGTCAGTTCCCACCCAAATCAGATTTACGTCGAGCGGCGACGGCGCGATGCGCGTAGATCACGCCGCGCTGCGTCGGCTGCGCGGTCGGTTGCGAGCGAATACTTGCCGACAGTCTCTGGGACACTCGAAGGTCTTGCGGGTTAGATCCGGGCTGATCTGTTCCCAGTTGCGCCCGCCGTCCTTCGTCTTCCATAGCGTGTTCGTCGAGAAGTAAAGCAGATGAGGATCAACCGGCGAGAAAAGCACCGGCTGCGTGCGGACGACGCGAAAATCAGCCGGAGCGAAAAGGCTTCGGCATGATGTTCTGGGCCTGGCCCGGTGCGGCGATCGTAACGCGGTGAGCTTGCCGCCATAGACGATATCGGGATCGAGCGGATCCGCCGCCACGTAGCCATATTCCTCGGCGGCGACCGGGATGCCATTCGCGGAAAGTAATCTCGCCGTCGTTGCCGCGGCTGGCGACGCAGGCCGAGCCGCTCTCCTGCTGGCCGCCGCACAATCGATACGGAAATGCGTTGTCAGCGCTGACGTGATAGAGCTGCGCGGTCGATTGGTTGTACCAGCTGCTCCAGGACTTGCCGCCGTTAACGGTAATGATCGCGCCCTGGTCGCTGGCGAGCATGATAACGTCCGGGTTGTTCGGATTAATCCAAACGTTTTGATAATCGTCGCCGCCCGGCGCGCCGCGAAATGCCGACCAGGTCTTGCCGCCATCGGTCGACTTCCAGGAGACAATGCTCGCTGAATAGACAACGTCCGGGTTCTTGGCATCGACGCGGAGCACTGCGAGATCGCCACCACCAATGCGTCCGGCCGGCCGGGCATCAGTAGTGATCTTCACCCAATGATCGCCGCCATCGTCGGAGCGATAGATTGCCAAACCGCCGACCAGCGCCACGGAAGCAAACACGCGTTTAGTTGAACTGGGCGCGATCGCGAGGTTGGCTTGAATTATTTCATTCGGCAGCCCGCCGCCTAACTGTCGCCACGTCTTGCCATTATCAGTCGACTTGAATACTCCACCGCGGTTGCCGTTCCAGGCAGCGTTTTCCCAGGGGCCCCTGGCGCGCTTCCCAAAGCGCAGCATAGGCAGTATCAGGATTCTGCGGATCGATCAGAACATCCGCGCCGCCGACGTTCTCATCTTTGTAGAGGACTTTCTCGAACGTCTTACCTCCGTCAGTCGATCGAAAAATGCCGCGCTCTTCATTCGGACCGTAAGGGTGGCCGGCGACCGCCACCAGGAGGCGATTCGGATCTCGCGGGTCAACGGCTATCTGCGGAATCTGTTGACCATCGCGCAGGCCGAGATGCGTCCAGGTCCGCCCGGCATCCGTTGACTTATAGATGCCATCGCCGACCGAAAGATCAGGACGCTGCAAGCCCTCTCCACTGCCGACATAAATAACATTTGCATCTGAAGGCGCCACCGCGATGCATCCGACCGAGCCAGTCGGCTGGTCGTCAAAGATCGGCTTCCAGGTAACACCGTAGTCATCCGTCTTCCAAACGCCGCCGTTCACCTGGGCCATATAGAACAGGTTCGGTGTTGACGGCACGCCGGCGATGGCGCGCGTTCGGCCGCCGCGAAATGGACCGATGTTGCGCCAATGAAGTGACTTGAACAGATCGGCACTGAACTGCTGGGCAAACACCGGACTGACGCCCGCGATCATCAGGGCCAAGACGAAGGTCGACAACAGGCGCGAACGCGTCAAAGCAAAGAAGTAGTTTTTCATTTAAGGGTACTCGTAGATTGGAATTGGTTTAAGACTGTTCCGGCGCTGAATAGTATCGCCAACGTCGCATCTAAGTCGAACCAGCGTGAGAGTTGCCAGGCCCAAGGAGATGTCTAGTCCTTTTTGAGTGCGCCGACCTGTCGGCGCTTTGGTCGCTGGCGACCTGTCGCCAGCAGCGTCGCGACAGGTCGCGACGGACGAAAGCGGTGACAGGTCACCGCACTCCAAACCGCTACCGCGTGGCGGTCCTGACCTCATTTCTCACCATGTGGACCTGTTCGATGAATGACGTAAATCCAGCTTCAATCAGCATCGTTATCACGGCATGGTTCGACTTCCTGAAGTTGTAGGTTGAGCGCTTGCACTCCAACTCCAGAGGAGCGTATGCGGTCCGCAGGGCGCAGCCAATAATTGCTTCCGTATCAGCATGAGGGATCGCTACACATTGATGCAGCGCAATCTCGGTGATCTCTTCCCTGCTCATCGCGGTTCTTCTTGTAAAGCGCGTATCCGACAGCGAGTCCATTCGCATTGGATACGACGAGCGCCTCACCGTTGTATCGAATGAGACTTTGCCAGTGACCCTGCCAGGGAGCCGATTCGTCATAGAACTCAAGCCCTCCAACAAAGTGAGGCGCGACCTGGGCAGCGGAATACGTCTGACTATTCGGTTGCGGAAATGCTCGTTCGCTCAGCGCGCCTTCGTGATTGAAAAATACGAGGCGATCAACGACTTCATATCCGAATTGCTGGTACAGCGAGATTGCCGATTCGTTTTCGCTGATAGCTTCCAACGTAGCTACCTGAATCTCGTGTTCTTTATACAGATCGACTGTCGCTCGCATTAAGGCTTTACCCACGCCGCGTCCCCTAAACTGTGGGCTAACTCCCGTGCCACCGTTCCACGCCACTTTGCGCCCCGCGTTTGTCCTGATTCCGTTTAGAAGAGACCCTGCCGGTGTTCCGTTAATAAAGGCCATCAGCGAAAACTCAGGTGACAACCCCTCGCGTTGCAGTCGCGACAGATAGCGATCCAGAGACAGTGTCATATCGACGAAGTAACCCTGAAATCCTTCGTTCCAAATCTTCACGGCATCATCAAAGGAGCACGCGCTCAAACGCCGAATCTCCAAGGTGGAAACTTCACTGCTCATTTGGTTCCGTTGATGCGCGGCGCCATCACCGTCTTCCGCCGCGTCCGGCAAGCCATCCGGCGAGGGCACCTATTCCCAGGCCGGCTGCGAAGGTGATCGCGACTGAGCGGAGCGGATCACGCTTGATACGATGCGCTGCATCATCAACCAAATCTTCGGCCGCATAACGACCTCGTTTGGCCAGTCGCCTGGCCTCAACCATGGTGTCTTCAACTGCATGGGAAGCGCGCACTTTCAAACGTGCTGCCTCTGCTCCCAGTTCGACCACGCGTTCACCGGCGTGAACCGCTTTGTCAAGCAAACCTTTTTTCTCGTCTTCGGCCACAACGTCCTCCTTTGGGTAGTGAATTAATTTAAGTTTGCCTCTGTGCCACCTTTCGTGTTCTCTGTGTCTCAGTGGTGAATTTTATTCCACGAACACTCACCACAGAGGCACAGAGGACACAAGAGAAGCGCACAGAGACTTTCAACTATGGTCGTGTCTGACAATTTAACTTCGCGCAGGCGTCGCTCGAGGAAGCGACGTTCACTTTCGTTCGTGACCAGCAGCAGTGCTCGTTCGTAGCTCTCTGCCGCTTCCCTTCTTGATCCCATCCGCCGCAGTAGGTCAGCGCGCGCCGCATGCAGCAGATGATATTCGTTGAGTTCTGAAGCGAGCAAATCGATTAGCGCCAAAGCTAATCTCGGGTCCCTCCGGCCATTGCAACCGGCCACCGCGCGGTTGAGTGAAATAATCGGCGAAGGTTGCAGTTGTTCGAGAAGATCGTAGAGACGCACAATCTCGTGCCAGTTTGTATCCTCCGGTCGCGCCGCTTTGCAATGTTCCGCTGCTATCGCCGCCTGAAGTGCAAACGGTCCGGCCTCACCTTCGATTGCCTCTCTACCAGCGGCAGTGCTTCAGCGATCTGCGTTTGATTCCAAAGGCTGCGATCCTGATCTTCCAATACGACGAGATCGCCAGCCCCATCCAATCGCGCTTCGCGCCGTGAGTCATGCAGCAACATGAGTGCGACCAGGCCAGTAACTTCGCCGGGCACTGCCGGCGTCATCAACGTTCCGACCAGACGTCCCAGCCGGATTGCCTCGTTACAAAGATCGGCCCGCACCAACGGCTCGCCTCGAGTTGCAACATAGCCTTCGTTGAAGACGAGATAGATTACGGTCAGCACTGCGTCGAGCCGTGCGGGCAGATCATTCGTGTCAGGAACTTTGTAGGGAATACCCGCGTCGCGGATCTTTCGTTTGGCGCGAACTAGTCGCTGCGCCATCGTCGTAGCAGGAACCAGAAACGCGCGCGCATTTCGTCAGTTTCAGACCACCCAGAGTGCGCAGCGTCAGTGCTACCTGTGCTTCCGGCGCCAGCGCGGGTGACAACAGGTAAAGATCAAACGTAAGCGATCATCAGGAATTTCATCGGTATCATAATTGGGCTCCGTTACCGTAGCGATCAATCCTGATTCCGCATACGATTCAAGCTTTTCCTTGAACCTTGTCTGGCGCCGCAGGCGATCGATGGCCTTAAACTTTGCCGTTTGCACGATCCAGGCGCGTGGAAACTCAGGGATGCCGTCAGTGCGCCATTGATCCACGGCAGCCACGAACGCCTCCTGAGCGGCCTCTTCAGCCAATTCGAAGTCGCCGAAGTGACCGATGAGAGTGGCGACAATCCGGCCCCAGTCGGAGTGGTACACTGCATCTACCGCGGCATTGGCGTTGGGAAGCATCGTTTGTCAGTCTCGCTCAGAGCGGGTTACCCGCCCGGGCATTCCGGTCTGGATCGTAGTGGCAAGCGTGTTTTCCAGTTCGATAATAGAGTTTTTCGGTGAGGTGTCGATCCTGGCCCTCCCCGTTCGATTCACTGTTGGAGGAGCACAGAATGAAATACATGTTGCTGGTTTATCTCGACGAGCAGGTCATGAGCGACGAAGAGCGCGAGCATTGTTATGTAGAGTCGGCGCAGCTGACGCAGGAACTCAATGCCAGGGGCCAATATTTGAGCGCCAGCCCGTTGCATCCGGTGGCGACCGCAACCAGCGTGCGCGTGCGCGACGGCAGGCGCCTCGTGACCGATGGACCCTTCGCTGAGACGCGCGAACAACTCGGCGGTTTCTACATAGTCGAGGCCGAGGATCTCAACGAAGCGCTTGATATAGCTGAACGGATTCCGCCGGCCCGGTTCGGCACCATCGAGGTCCGGCCGGTAATGGAGATTGCGGGGCTGCCTGACAAATCGTCGTGAATGACCTTTGAAAAATCTCCGGCAACTGTCGATCTGAACATTCGTCATTCGACTCACTGTTAAGAGGCAAGAATGAAATACATATTACTGGTCCACCATAACGAGGAAGTTCTTGGCAGTCTAAGCCCGACGGACTTGCAGCAAATGCGCGAGGAATCGGTACGACTCGCAAACGATATTAACCTGAGCGGGCATTATCTGGACGCCGCGCCGCTCCAGCCAGTTTCGACTGCTGTCAGCGTCCGCGTACGCGAAGGTAAACGACTGGTAACTGATGGACCATTTGCAGAGACGCGCGAACAACTCGGTGGTTACTTCTTCATCGACGCCGGCGATCTCGATCAGGCTCTCGACATCGCGGCACGCATTCCCGGAGCGCGTATTGGCACCGTAGAGATTCGGCCGGTGATGGAGATCGAGGGACTGCCAACCAAATTGTGAAGGAAAATCTGTAAACGTTCGGATTGTCTAGCATTAATTCGAAATAATAATTCGAAATAATAATTCGAAACATTAGAAACCACTTCCCGGATCAGCGGCTAAAGCGGACAGAGCGCGGAACAAAACAAAAGGAGAAACGAAGATGCGATTCATGGTTATTGTTAAGGCAGACAAGAATTCGGAAGCAGGTGTAATGCCAACCAAAAAGCTGCTCACCGAAATGGGAAAGTTCAATGAGGAGTTAGCGAAGGCGGGCGTGATGCTGGCGGGCGAAGGACTCCACCCGTCCTCGAAAGGTGTGCGGAGTTAAATTCGCAGACGGGAAGCAGAGTGTGATCGATGGTCCCTTCGCGGAGACGAAAGAAGTTGATCGCCGGCTTCTGGCTGTGGCAAGTGAAGTCTTTGGATGAAGCGATTGAATGGCTCAAGCGCGCGCCATCTTGAAGACACCGAGGTCGAGATTCGCCAGGTGTTCGAGGCGGCAGACTTCGGCGACGAGTTCACACCCGAACTCAGGAGAGCAGGAGGAGCGCGTCCGCGCCCAGTGGCGGCGAAGCAATAGTCCGGACGGATCCACGTAATCACACAAACTACATCAAAGGCATTCGAGTTAGTTCGTGTCCTTTCGTGGATCTAATCCTGAACACATTCATCAGAAAGTTCGAAGAAAAGGAACGACCTCAGATGAAAACGGATCGATTCACTGCTGAAGGAGTTTGAGCACGAAGCGCAGACGACGCGCAAGCACCTGAAAGACTGCCGGACGGAAAGCTCGCCTGGCAGCCTCACGAAAAGTCTTTTACTGCAGCTGGGCTGGCATCGCACATAACCGAATGCGTCAGTTGGACCGAGGTGATATTCAAAGAGAACGAATTCAACTTCGATCCGGCTACCTATAAGCCTTATGTCGCCAACTCATCAGCCGACTTACTTAAGACTTTCGATGACAACGTCGCTAAGGGCAAGCAGGCTCCTGGCCGGCGCTACGGAGGAAAGTTTGGAACAGCCCTGGTGCTTGAAGATTAAGGGACGCGTCCTGTTCGAAAAACCGCGAGCGGAGGTATTCCGAGACTTTACTCTGAGCCATGTGATTCATCATCGAGGGCCAATTTTCCGTTTACCTACGATTGCTGGACATACCCGGTGCCCGGTTCGTATGGTCCAAGCGCTGATGAATTGGCAGGTGACAAGTGATGAGCGAGGCGCGCAAACCACGACGCATCCTGCGTCGCATCGGCGCTGTGCTCGCCGGCCTGGTCGTGGTCGGTATGCTTGACCTCGGCATCGATTCCATATTGCACGCGACCGGAGTCTATCCGCCCTGGTTCCAGCCGATGAGCAGTACCGTTATGGCTGCTCGCAATCGGCTATCGCACGATCGACGGCATCACGGGCGGTTACATCGCGGCATGGCTCGCGCCCGATCGACCCGTGACGCACGCGCTGGTGCTGGGCATCATCGGCGTGGTCTTGAGTACTGCAGGCGTTGTCGGCACCTGGAATAAAGGACCCGAGTTCGGGCCCAAATGGTATCCGCTAACGCTTGTCGGTATCGCGTTGCCATGCGCTTTGATTGGTGGGCTACTGCGCGACAGGCAGTTGAGCGCGCGTGCCTGACGGCTGATGAGGAAATGAGTGCCGGCAAATATTACAGCAGCGCAGTTTGTTAAGAAGCTTAAAGCTCACAGTTCGGCCGCGGAGCTGAAGAAACTCCAGCGCTACTTCAAATCCGGCGAGGGTGAATACGGCGAAGGCGATGAGTTTATCGGCGTGCGGATGGGACAGGTCTTTGCATTGGCGAAAGAGTTCATTGAGATGCCGCTAAGCGAAATTGAAAAGTTGCTTGAAAGCCCGATTCACGAAGTTCGCGCCGGTGGCTTAAGTATCATGGGCAAACAGGCTCGCAGTAAAAAGACGTCCGGATGAGCGCCGCAAAGAGCTGTTCGATCTTTATATGAGACGTCACGACCGGGTTAACAACTGGGATCTGGTGGATCTTGGCGCGCTCTACGTGGTCGGCATCTACCTGCTTGATAAGCCTCGCAACGTTTTTGTATAAGCTCGCGCGCTCAAAAACATCTGGGAACGCCGCACCGCGATTGTTGGCACCGGACAGTTTATCAAGCAAGGTGACGTCGCCGACACTTTCAAGATTGCCGACCTTCTCGTTAATGATGAAGAGGACTTGATCCATAAAGCGACTGGTTGGATGTTGCGCGCCGCGGGCGATTCGGATCGCCAGAAGCTGCTGAAGTTCTTAGACAAGCATGCGGTTACCATGCCGCGCACTCTGTTGCGTTATTCAATTGAACATCTTGATAAACAACAGCGAGAGCATTACCTGAGACTGAAGAAGGCGCGATAACTGACGAATTTGTTCGCTTCAAGAGATTGAAAGGAAACTAAATGCAGAAGATCACACCATTCTTGTGGTTCGACACTCAGGCCGAAGAGGCGATGAATTTTTATCTTTCCGTTTTCAAGAATTCCAAAGTCCTGAGTTGTAGCCGCTATGGTGACGCCGGGCCCGGGCCAAAGGGAGCAGTTATGGTCGCGAAGTTTCAGCTGGATGGACAAGACTTCATGGCCCTGAACGGCGGTCCCGGCTTCAAATTCACAGAGGCCATCTCGCTTCTCGTTACCTGCGAGACGCAGGAAGAAATAAACGAGAAGTGGGAAAAGTTGTCTGGAGGGCGGAGCGAAATCACAGTGCGGCTGGTTGAAAGACAAGTTCGGCTTGTCGTGGCAAGTTGTTCCGCCGATTCTCGGAGAATTGTTGCAGGACAAGGATCCTGAGAAATCAAAACAGGTCATGGCGGCGATGATGAAGATGACGAAGATTGAAATCGCCGCATTAAAGCAAGCCTATGATGGCGAGTAGTTGGGTAGTGACCTTGTTTGAAAATGTTTGAGAATCTCTGCGTCCTCGGTGACCTCTGTGTCTCTGTGGTGAATGTTGCCAAGTGATTCAACGCTGAGACCCAGAGAACACAAAGGTTGCACAGAGTTGAGCGAAGGCGACGAAGTATGACACAACAGAGAATCTGGATAACATACGCTATCCGATTGGCCGAGTGCAGATTGCCACTGACGTTACGTCAGCCGATCGCCGCAAGTGGATCGCGCAGATGGCAGAAGTTCCGGCAAGATTGCGAGCGGCATTGGCGGGCTTGACCGATCAGCAACTTGATCGGCGTTACCGCGAGGGCGGCTGGACCTTGCGTCAGGTCGCGCATCATCTGGCCGACGAGCACCTGAATGCCTTCGGCTATCTTCAAGAAGGCGGCTACCGAGGACTATCCGCCAGTCAACGTATATGTCGAGCCGCGTTGGGCGGAGACGAAAGACGCTTCCGAGGCGCCGGTTGAGTTGTCGCTGGATCTGCTGACCGCACTGCACGCTCGCTGGGTCATTCTGCTGAATTCGCTTTCGGAAGAAGATTTCGCTCGCGGGTATCTGCACGGGCGGCGTGGAAGAGTTTCCCTTGACGAGGGTATCCAACTCTATGCCTGGCATGGCCTTCATCACACGGCCCACATCACGGGCCTGCGAGGATCGTGAAGGCTGGTGATTCAGTGGCCAGTGATCGGTGGCCAGTGGCCCGTGGCCAGCAAGACTCGAGACCGAACCACGATTACTGATCACTGGCCACTGATCACTGGTCACTGACCACTGCAAAAAGGAGAGCAATCATGGCAAGGTAAGTCCATCATCTCAATTTCAACGGTCAATGCGAAGCCGCGTTCAAATTCTACGAGAAAGTCCTGGGCGGCAAGATCACCTTCTCGATGACCTGGGCTGAAATGCCCGGCGCTGATCAATTTCCTCCCGACTCGCACAAAGCTAATCATGCACACGGCGCTAAGTGTCGGCGACGAAACGTTGATGGGCGCCGACGCACCGCCGGACCGTTACCAGGAGCCGAAAGGCATCAACGTATCGCTACATCTGAAGAGCATCAGCGAAGGTGAGCGTATCTTCAAGGCGTTGACTGAAAGGGCAGACGTGACGATGCCTTTTCAGCAGACCTTCTGGTCTCCGGGTTTCGGCATGTGCGTCGATCAATTCGGAATCCCTGGATGGTTAACTGCGAGCAAGCAGCGTAGGCCTTCGGGTCAGAACGAACAACACCTTTAAGATTGCGGAACAACTACGCATGACAAATGAAAATCGTCCCACGCTGTCAAACGGCAAAATCTGCTACATCGAGATTCCCACTATAGACGTAAACGTTTCGGTGCGTTTTTATCAGGAGGTTTTGGCTGGCAGACCAGGCAGCGTGGCGACGGCAGTATCGCCTTTGACGATACGGTGGGCGAAGTGAGCGGTACCTGGATAACCGGCAGGCGGCCGTCACCAGAACCAGGCATCTTGATCTACATCATGGTTGACAGTGTTGCCGCGGCAATCGATGCCGTCGTCGCCAACGGCGGCAAGATCGTCCAACCGATCGGCATGGACGCGCCGGAAATCACAGCGCGATTCAGCGATCCGGCAGGAAACGTATTCGGCCTTTATCAGCAGCCGGGCTGAGGTATGGCCATCAATAGGACAACAAGGAGGAGCGATGCGTAGGTTATTAGTTTTTAATAGTGTGACTGTAGACGGTTATTTTACAGATCAAGAACGGCGACATGAGCTGGGCCCACAAGCAGGATGATCCGGGTGGAATGCATTTACCGCGGAGAACGCGAAATCCGGAGGTGAACTGCTCTTTGGCAGGGTCACTTATGATCTAATGGCCAGTTTTTGGCCGACTCCCGCCGCGGCCCAGATGGCCCCGGAGATAGCTGAAGGCATGAACAAGGCACCCAAAGTAGTTTTTTCGAAAAAGCTGGACGAGGCCTCGTGGAACAACACCAGGGTCATAAAGGTAACCTCGCTGAAGAAATACGGAAGCTGAAAGAAGCACCGGGAGATGGCCTGGTGCTGATGCGGAAGCGGCACGATCATTTCCCAAATTGCACTAGAGGGCGTGATCGATGAATACCAGATGATCGTGAATCCCCTTGCACTTGGAAAAGGAAAGGACGATGTTTGATGGCATTGAAGGCAAGCTTAATCTGACGCTGACGTCGACGCGGGCTTTTCAGAACGGGAACGTTTTGCTTTCCTACAAGACCTAATCAAAGGAGACAACCACATGCGCACTAAAGCTGAAGTGAAAAGCGCTCCAACAAGCGTAGACAACTACCTCGCGGAGGTGCCAACGGAAGCTCGGGCCACGCTCGAAAAACTTCGCCAGACAATCAAGGCTGTTGTGCCCACGGCGGTTGAGGTCATTAGTTATCAGATCCCAACCTTCAAATTAGACGGGCGGATGCTGGTGTCGTATGCGGCGTTCAAGGACCATTGCAGCTTCTTTCCGGGCGCGGCGCCAATCAAGGCGCACGAGGATGAACTCAAGTCGTACCAAACGTCTAAGGGGAACCATCCGTTTCCCCACGAGCAAGCCATTGCCCGCGACGCTGGGTTAGAAAACTTGTTAAGACGCGTATCAAAGAGAATGAAGCGCGTGCGAAAAGGTGAACTGATTATCTCTGTGCAACCTCTGTGTTCTCTGTGTCTCCGTGGTGAGTCTTGTTATTGATTGTTCACCACAGAGCCACAGAGAACGCAGAAGGTTGCACAGAGGATGAACTTAGATCCAGCAAGGAGAGACTAATGGAGTCAAATATTCAACCACCCGTTTCCAAAGGAAAGCTCTGGGGTGGCCGCATCATGAGCTGGCTACAGGCGTTGTTCCTGCTCGTTGACGGCGTTATGAAATTATTTAAGCCGGCGGTGGTTGTAGAAGCAACCACTAAGCTTAGATATCCGAGAACATTATCTTGCCCCTCGGAATCATCCTGACCCTGAGCACTATCGTCTCATTTGATTCCGCGCACTGCCGTGCTTGGAGCGATCTTGTTGACGGGATATCTGGGCGGAGCAATTGCACGCACGTTCGCGTGGGCGAGGGGCTGTTCCCAATCTCCTTCCCGATTATCTTCGGTGTGCTGCTTTGGGGCGGCCTTTACTTCGCGCGACAATCGCTTGCGCACTCTCATTCCACTGCATCAGGAAGGAAGCTGACGGATGAGCATCGCCCTCTGGATTATTCAAATCTTGCTTGCCTTGCTTTTCTTTTTGCCGGAGGGACGAAGTTGTATTTCTCGCCCGAGGTTTTAGCGGCAATGGGACCGCCCAACCGGGTTCACTTGCCTGGTCTCTTCATCCAGTTTATATGGCGTATGTGAAGTACTGGGGGGCACTCGGACTCGTGCTTCCGGGACTCTTTCGGATTCGCCCCTCAGCTGACATTCCCTCGCCGCTGCCGGCTTGCTGATAATCATGATCGGCGCGGTGGTGGTAGCGATTGCCGGTCCCGGTGTGGCGGCCGCGATCCCTCCGTTCGTGATTGCACTGCTCTGCGCCTTCGTCGCTTATGGCAGGCGACCGCAGCCAAGCGGACTTGAAACGTGTCAGGTCTAGCTTTCTTCTCGCTGATTTTGTTTATCCGTTGAACTGTCGCTTTCGGCCAGCAGCTTTTGTATCCACCTGCTCCGTTTTGTCATACGCGCCTTCGCCGGCACGTGCGTCCAGCGAACTCGGCCGGATTTATCAAGCACAAAGATTGTGGGCCAGGCCGCAGCAGCGTCGTCAGGCGCGCCAGGTCGCATAGTCGGTGTCAGTGACAGCGGGATAATGAATCTGAAGCTCTGCGACCTCGCGTCGCACATCTCTCAGGTTCTTCTCTTCGGCAAGACTCCGGTGAATGCACTCAACAATTGTAAGACCATAGTCGCTCGCGGTAGCGCGCATCCCAATTCTTAAGGGCCGGTAAGGTGTTGCGACAGTTGTAGCAGCCGAAAGTCCAGAAATCGACGAGTGACAACTCGTCCCCGCAGGCTTTGAGTGTCAGCGGTGCGGAATTGATCAATCGCCGGTCGCGAATTCGGGCGCCACCGAAGCCTGGCTCTTTGAAACCTGAGGCATCCAGCGGCGCGCTTCCGCTGCGTAGCATCCCGCAGACGCGTGACCGTGCAACTGATAACGCCAAGCGGCCCGCGTCCACTGGCATAACCGGCGGTCACTCACGACCGTCAGCACTCACACCCAACAACCCGATCGCCAAAATATTTTGTCTGTGCATTTTCTTGGGACCTTCCGCGCCGGGGCTACTTTGCCCCATCCACTCCAGCTCACCTTAAGCCGGCAAACTAACAACATTAATAACTCCTGACACTACTAACACACGATTCATATCGCCGTAGGTTGGATTGTCTGTTAACGACCTGAGGTAGCTGATGCGGTTTGCTCTGGTTCTCATTCACACCTGCCGCTTCAGCGCGGTGTCGCATTTCCTAAAAGTACTGAGAAACCGTTTAAACGATTTCCTCTGTTTGGTCCTGCCGGAAATCACCGGGCTAAAGCCGCGGTGTGAGATCAGATTCAAACTGCATCAGTACCCGACCCCTGAATGGACGCACCTTGGTCGGTAAGTATCATCGCTATTCATTCAGGAGAGCGTAGGCCAGGCGCCCGAGGTTGGTATGATCAAACTGCCGGATTCAGACGAGGAATTATTGCGGAGAGTGTGAGGTGGAGACTTTTCGGTCGAGCGGCCCCGGCGGCCAGCATGTAAACAAAACGGAAAGCGCCGTGCGGCTCAGGCACAAACTCTTCCGGCGTCGTAGTAACTTGCCAGCAGGAACGCAGTCAGCACCGAAACAAACAACTCTGCCTGGGAAGCTGCGCAAGAAGATCGAGAGGCTCAACTACCGACCCGCCAAGCGCGGTGCCAACGCGCGTCCCAGCCGGTGTGAAGGACCGCACCCTTTGAAGAGAAAGCCCGCCGCTCGAATATCAAGCGACTCGCGCGCGAAGCCGTCTACACAGAAGATTGATCAGAGTGATTTGCTGGGACCGCGGGCGTCCCGCCCGCAATGAGCGCGAAGCGCGAAAAGATTGACTCGAAAAAGACTGCGCGCCTGACGGCGCGTTTGCGGGCGGGACGCCCGCGGTCCCAGCAAATCACTTGACCGGCTACTGCGCCCGTTATTCCCGCATCGTGTATCATGAGACAAATGAGACAGAGGTAATCCGCAATGATAAGTGTAGCGAATCGTATCTACGTCAAACAGGAATACTGCCGACGCTTTCGAACAGCGGTTCCGCGACCGTGCCGGACTCGGTCGACCAAGATGCCCGGATTTATTTCCAATCATGTGCTGCGCCGGTGAACGAGGGTGACCCTTACGTGGTTTTCACTCTCTGGAATAGTCGTCAGGACTTTCTCAACTGGGTGCGATCCGATGAGTTTGTTGAAGGGACACGCGCAGTCAGGCACATTGCCGAAGGACGCGTTTCCTCAGGCAAACGTTTTGGAGATGCATGAAGTCGTCCAGGATTCGACCCGCCCCGATCTGGAACCGGAGCCGCGCGGGGCGCATTCAGGATGCACTGATGGGAGGGCGTCTTCGGGTGCGTCACTTTCAAGACTGCGGATAAACTCTCAGGTAACCGGCAGGCAAGATTAATCGACAATGACCTACTGAAATAACTGCACCGATTCGCCAAACAACTTACCAGGCAGCTCGCGCACGTGGCCTCAGGAATCGAGGCCCACTTTGCCGAGCATATCAAGAACGCGCGCGAGCGCGGCGAAGAGAGCTTGCTCCCAATCCCGATCGAGCGGCGATTGAAGCGATTATCGATGCCACGTTCTGGGCCAGCTTTGCCGTGAAGAGGGACGCTCGCCAAAGATTTCGCTGGCGTTCTTTCACCATACGCAGGTGCCGCAGCCGCTGGATATTTGAAGCGCCCGCTGCCACTTGCTCCGGATGTGCTGACCAAGCTCGGGACCGGCGGTTGAGCGGCCGGGAGTTCATCTCGTCATCGATCGTCGGGCGTGATGAGGCGAGTGATGAGCATCCGTATCGGGGGCGCGACACGCAAGGTGCCGAGTCTCTGTTTCGTCTTGGAAGTCATCGAACCCGGCCTGCTCGTAATCAAGCATCGGCGCCGGGACGGTTTTGGTAAGTTCGCCAACGTCGCTGTCCTCAAAGGGCGAAGAAGTGAAAATTAGTGGACGAGCATGGTGCCAGCTTGCCGGATTGTCCGGCACTGCTCGCGGCGTTGGTTCCCTTCACTTCGCCAGGATCATGGGATCACCAGTTCAATCTGCACGTACAGCTGGCCGCGTCCATGCGCGCCCACGGACGCGGTGGGTCGCTGCTGGTCGTGCCCGCTGGTACCGAAGATGTGGCGCAAGTCCATCGTGCATCCGATTCTCTATTCCGGTTACGCCTGCCTTTTTCGGCGCTCGCCGAGTTGATGCGGCAGGAAGTGCAATGAAGCCGAACGAAGAACTTGCTGGAGGCCGCGGTGCGGCGGGCGGTCGACCACAGTTGCCGGCCTCACCGCGGTCGACGGCGCCACGATAATTAACGACCAGTATGAAGTGCTGGCATTTGGCGCGAAGATACGGCGGCCGAGCGGCAGCGCTGCCGGCTGAGCAGATGGTCATGACCGAGCCAGTCGTCGGTGATAGTCCGTTGTCATCCAGCCGGCTCAAAATGGCGGCACCAGACACCTGTCAGCGGCGCAGTTTATTCACGATCAACGCGATGGGCTGGCGCTGGTGGCTTCGCAGGATGGTCGCTTCACTGTCTTCGCCTGGTCACCGTGCGAACAGATGGTACACGCGCATCGCGTCGATACCTTGTTGTTGTAAAACAATCGGAGAGAAGCGACTTCATGAGCACACCTCTGAACATGCACGCGGCGCGGATGGCACTCAACCAGGACTCGGAACTTCGCAAGTGGGCTGAAGCCTGGTTGAAGGATAAGGAACGGGCAGTCAGTCGACGATGACTGACGAAGAGTTTGCGAAGCACTGGCTCTACGTTCGTCCGGAGCGCATGCACGAAGGCGCGGTTGACGCCGTCGCTTGCCTATCAGATGACCAACAAGCCTTAGCGCGCGGTCAAGCGCTTTGTCTGGACCGCTGGGCGATCCCGCCCGCTCAGTCACGTTAATGCCGACCTCCGATACTTGCACCTGCCATGCGCGGGCGGGCGAGACGCCCGCGGTCCAGAAGGCGCTTGCTATCGCAGCCTTCTTTGTTATCTCCGGGAACCGAAGCTAACAATTATTAATCCACGAGAGTGAAAAGTATTGGATACCAACGCTTACCTGGAATCGGATCAACTACTACGGCTCGCTTGCCCCTTCCGCCGAGACGCTTCGTGGACTACAACTAGCACATTTGCTGGCGGTGCCGTTTGAGAACCTGAGTATTCACGCAAAGCAGCCTATTGTTCTCGCCGACGAAGCACTGTTCACGAAAATCATTGAACGCCGGCGCGGTGGCTTCTGCTACGAGTGCAATGGCCTGTTTGCATCGCTTACTGCGCGCAGTTGGCTTCGAGGTCGCTATGCTCTCAGCCGAAGTTGCGAATGCTGATGGCGTCTTCGGTCCTGCCTTCGACCACATGACACTGATGGTTTCCCTGGAGCAGCGTTGGCTTGTAGACGTAGGCTTCGGTGATTCTTTTTCGTGAGCCTTTGCTGCTCGATGAACCTGGATGAACAGTTGCAGGGCAACCGTGCCTACCAAATAGTTACTGACGGTTCGGTATTTACTCTCAAGCAGAGAATTGAGGACGATGAATGGAAGGCCCAGTATCGTTTCACCTTACAGCCGCATAGAGTATGATGACTACGCCGAGATGTGCCGCTATCACGCAGACTTCCCGCCGCAATCCCACTTCACCAGGGCTCGCATTTGTTCGCTCGCAACAGAGGAAGGCCGCATCACACTAAGCGATATGCGGTTTATTACGACGTCGACGAATAAAGAGAAACAGGAGCGGAAATCTAACGAGTGAAGCAGAGTATGCGGCGATACTGCGCGAACGTTTTGGTATTGTCATGACGAGCTAATGCTAAAAAGGCCATCGGAATCGAGCGGTTTTATTCTGGGAGCTGTGCCTGAGGCATATCGGCAGGAAAATAACAACCGGAGACTCGCAATGAAAATCATGTTGTCGATAGGTCTGGCTCTCGAGCTTCGTTATTGCGTCTTCCGCACAACATCGAACCCATCGAACCCATCGAACTAATGCTCCTTCGGTCAGAATGCCCCGCCTGCGGCAAGAGTTGCTCCAGCGAGTATCTGAGGACCAGCGAATTCGTAACGAGCTTATCAAGAAAGGCATAGATCACCCGGACCAGGCACTGTTGGATCAAATGAAGAGAATCGATGCGACTAACACCGCTCGAATCAGAGTTATCATCAAGCGGTATGGCTGGCCCGGGCCCGAACTAATCGGACGAGATGGCACTGACGCGTTTTTCCTGCTGGCACAGCACGCGGATCCTGCCTTTCAGAAAAAGGTATTGCCGCTGGTGCAGAAGGCTTATCGGCGTGGCATCTTGACCGGACAGAATTACGCGCTGTTTACAGACCGGTGTGCTGGTAGAGAGCGGCAAGCCGCAAATATATGGGACGTCGGCCAGGCCATTTGACCAGTGGAAAGGCGGAGAGCCGGTGTTTGCCCCGATCGAGGACGAAGCGAATGTAGACAAGCGGCGAGCAGACGTGGGATTGATGCCACTATCAGAGTATCGAGAGTTTCTAAAACAGTTGTACTTCCCGCAGGAAAAACCAAAGCCATAGAGGAGTAAGGCACTGATGCAGTTTGAGGAGTTCTCCTTTGACGCCATTGCCATTGGCAGCGTGATGAGGTCAGTACCACCACGCGGTAGCGGGTGGGTCTTCGGATTTTTCCGCTTTGCCAATTGACTTTATCGCCAGACGCCAATCGGAAATCGGCGCACCCACTTCTGCTACCGCGTGGTGGACACCCAACCTGCGGAGCAGGTGATAGCGTAAAAGCCTGCCTCGCAGGTCTGGGATTACTGATCAACTATGGGCAGTCCCCTACTCTCACGAATATCCTCGATCCGCTCCTGCGACGCCCACGACAAGGCGCGGGCTTAGGTTGCTACTGCGAGTCACAGCGCTTGCGCTGGTCAGCTTTCTCATCTGGTTCATGGCGATGACGTGGAGCGTGGCACGCGCGCCCGTGATCAAGAAAAGAGTCGCCGCTGGTCGTCAACGATGTCAGCCAACTCAATCCGATCTCAGGTCAGCGAAGTCATCACTCCGACTTCGACAGCAGAAATCGTTGACGCTGTGAAACAACATTCGGGGCCGATTTCGATCGGAGGCGCGCGTCACAGCATGGGCGGCCAGATCGCTACGGCCAAAGCGCTTGCATCATTGACATGCGCCAGTTCAATCGCATTCTGAACTTTTCGCCGGCTGACAAAACCATCACCGTGCAGGCGGAACGCGCTGGCGACTAAATCCAGGAGTACATAGACGCTCAGAACCTCTCCGTCAAGGTCATGCAGAGCTACGCGAATTTCACGGTTGGCGGCTCGCTTTCGGTGAACGCGCACGGACGTTACGTCGGGCTCGGCCCCACAATCATGTCGGTGAAATCCGCTAAAGGTTGTGCTGGCTGACGGTGCGATTGTTGATGCAAGCCCCACTCAAAATTCCGAAATCTTCAACGGCGTCATCGGCGGTTATGGCGCACTCGGTGTAATCGTAGAGGCAACGCTGGAACTGACTGACAACGTAAAGATCAAGCGTCAAACGCAAATGATGGCGGTAACGGAATACAAGCAATTCTTTTTTGATCGCGTCCGCAGTGACTCACAAGCCGTGTTTCACAACGCCAACATTTTCCCGCCCGATTACACGACGATGAGGGCCGTCACTTACTCGATCACCAACGATCCGCTGACCATTCCGGATCGTTTGAGTCCCGCCGGCCAGCCGTACCGCCTCGACCGCTTTGGCTGGTGGGTGGTTTCGAATGGCCCTTGCAGAATCGATCCGCCGTAACTTTCTCGAACCTGTTTACCTCGACGGCGACACGGTCACCTGGCGAAACTATGAGGCCAGTTACGATACCGCCGAACTTGAGCCTGCCTCCCGCGAGAGTTCGACTTTATGTGCTTGAAGAGTATTTGTTCCGGTTGGATCGCTTCGACGATTTTGTCGCTAAAAATGCGGCTGAGTTTGCGACAGCACAATCCAAATATCCTGAACGTCTCCGTGCGCCACGCCCGGCAGGATCCGGGTTCGCTTCGGCCTGGGCGCGTAATGAGGTCTTCGCTTTTGTCATCTATTACAAACAGGGACGAGCGATGCGGACCGGACCGAGGGTTGGCATCTGGACGCGCAAGCTCATAGACGCAGCGTTGATCTTGATGGCTCTTACTACTTGCCATATCAGCTCCACGCCACACCGGATCAATTTCGCCGCGCGTATCCACGCGCGTCTGACTTTCTATCACCTCAAGCGGCGACTCGATCCAACCAACAAGTTCCGGAAACGAATTCCTTGACAAGTACCTGCATCCCGGACTAAACACGACAACCGTAAACAGCGCGACTTGTACTTACCGATTCAAGCAACCGATTCTTAGCCAACGGCTAAGGGTTTTGACCATAGTCCCGCGCGTAAGTCTGTTCCGCTTCAACATCAGCACTTCCTCACATCCACTCAACCAAACCGAGGAGGAGGACTCCGCATGACCAACGGAAAAAAGGACCAACCAGACGCAGGTTTCTCGAGCGAGTCGGATTGGCCGGCGGCTCGGCTGCACTTTATGAAACGATGACTGCGCTCGGGCTGATTAACCTGCCCGAAGCCTGGGCCGGACCACCGGAACTGCCGCAAGGGTCAGGCAAAGGCAAGTCAGTCGTTATCCTCGGCGCCGGCATCGGCGGACTGACGGCCGCCTACGAACTCACGCGCGCAAACTACACTGCCAGATTATCGAGTTGACCGAGCGCGCCGGCGGCACGGAATCACACGGCGCGGCGCGGCACCAGTCCTGAAAGAAGTGAACTCGAGAAGGGTGAGACCACAGAACAAGTCTGCAACTTTGACGAGAAGCTGTATCTGAATCTCGGACCGGGTCGTCTTCCTTATCATCACCGGCGCGTCCTGCATTACTGCAAGGAACTCGACGTCGCGCTTGAAGTCTACGTCATGGAGACGATGGCCAACCTCTTTCAAAGCGACAAGGCTTTCGGCGGCAACGCGCAGATCAAGCGTCGCATCGCTAACGACATGCAAGGCTACATCGCCGAGATGCTGGCGAAGGCAGTGAATCAGAACGCGCTCAACTCAGGTGCTCGACCGCGCAGGATCGCGACAATCTGCTGTGTCTCTTGAAGAACTTCGGCGACCTGGGCGACAACGAGATCTGCAGTAAGTGCGGCGAAATGCCAAGTGCAAGAACGTGCAATGCGAGTTGTGACGCCTGCGTGCGCTGCAGCAAGCAGTGTCTCACTTGTTTTCGACTACAGCGGCTCGACGCGCTCGCGGTTGCGAAAAACCGATGACCGTCTACGCAGCCTGCGACACCGGAAACGAAGCTCGGAATGAAGGACCTGCTCAGCTCAGAGTACTGGCGCTTCCGTTTCTACCAGTCGTTTGAATACGAGTGGCAGCCGACGCTGTTCCAGCCGGTGGGCGGCATGGACAAAATCGTGGACGGCTTTGTTAACAAGATTGGCTCGCTGATTCAGTACAACACCAAGGTGCTGGACATACAAATCAGCGACACGGGTGTCACTGTCGTCGTCGAACACGAGGGACAGCAACGCAAGCATCGAGGCGGACTATTGCATCAGCAACATTCCGTTGCCGCTGCTGAAAGACAAGAAGAAGATCAATAACAACTTCGCGCCTGACTTCGAAGCGGCCGTCAATCGGTGCAAGTATGATCCCACCTGCAAGCTCGGCTGGCAGGCAAACTCGCGCGCTTCTGGGAAAATGACAGAGTGGCAGATCTACGGCGGCATCAGCTACACGGACGATCCGATCACGCAGATGTGGTATCCGTCGTATGACTACTTCACTAAGAACGGCACGCTGACCGGCGTCTACAACTACGATCAGAACGCCATCGATTTCGGCAACATGAGTCCTGCACGATCGAATCCGCGACGCGCGTCGCAGGCGCCGTCAAGTTTCATCCGGAGTTTGCCGATGAGCGGCTGGTGCCGTCGGACAAAGCGATCTCCGATCGCCTGGCAAAATATTCCCAACGAAGGCGGCGGCTGGGCCAACTGGAGTCCCGACAGCAAGGAAGACGCGCAGGCTTATGCGCGACTGCTGGCGCCGGATCGTCGCTTCTTTGTGACCGGCGATCAGGTTTCCACGCTGCCCGGCTGGCAGGAGGGCGCGATGATGTCCGCCCAACACGTAGTCGAGCAGATAGGCGGACGACGTTTGCTTGACGGTGCCGCGCATCAAACGCGCACCAAACACGCGGCGACTGGTCAGGGCCGCGGGTAAGACGAGGAAAAGGGGAAGGGGAATAGGGGAAGGGGAAGCGGGACGAGCGAGAGAAAACTGGCGAAGTCAAATTCTCCAGTTTTCCTTTTCCCCTTCCCTCCCCTTTGCAGGTTACCCTTTCCCCTTTCCCTTTTCCCCTGTTACCCTATTCCCCTATTGCCCCCGTTTCTCCATGAGCCAACCGTGCGACGAAGCGAGTGATCAAATCGAAACCGGCGGCCGTGCCCGTGCCCGAAAGCCTCGGGACCCTGGATTCTCGCCGCCACGATCCTGGACTCGAGCATGGTCTTCATCGACGGCACTGTCGTCAACGTCGCTCTGCCGGCACTGCAAACCAGTCTTAACGCGACTGTCGTCGATGTGCAGTGGGTGGTCGAAGCCTACGCACTTTTCCTCGCGGCGCTCTTGCTGGCCGGGAGGTTCGCTGGGCGACCACTTCGGTCGTAAGCGGGTTTATGCCGATCGGCGTCTAGCCTGTTCGCGTTGGCGTCTGTCTGGTGCGGCCTGGCGCCAAACATCAGCCAGCTCATCGTCGCGCGCGCCGCTGCAGGGAATTGGCGGCGCGCTGCTGGTGCCGGGCAGCCTGGCAATAATCAGCGCTTCATTTGCGCGAAGATCAACGCGGCAGGGCGATTGGCACCTGGTCAGGGTTCACAGCCATCACCGCTGCTATCGGCCCCGTGCTCGGCGGCTGGCTGATTGAAAACGTTTCGTGGCGAGCCGTCTTCTTCATCAACGTGCCATTGGCGCATCGACCGTCCTCGCCCTGGTCTTCCTGCACGTCCCGGAAAGCCGCGATCGTAGACTCGAAGGGACTCGGACTGGATCGGCGCGACCCTGGCGACGATCGCGCTTGGCGAGAATCGTCTACGGCTTGATCGAGTCGTCGCGTCTCGGATTCAGGAACCCGGCCATTGTCGTAGCTTTGATTGGTGGGGTCTTAATGGCAATTGCATTTGTGATTGTCGAGGCGCGTCAGGAAGAGTCGGGAATCCGATGTTGCCCTTGAAGTTGTTCAAGTCAACTAACTTCAGCGGGGCGAATTTGCTGACGCTGTTTCTCTACACCGCACTGAGCGGCGCAATGCTTTTTCTACCGCTCAATCTTATTCAGGTGCAGGGTTACTCAGCGACCGCCGCCGGCGCTGCACTGCTTCCCTTCATCGTGATCATGTTCCTGCTCTCACGCTGGTCGGGAGGGTTGATAAAGCGTTATGGCGCGCAAGCTTCCGCTCGTTATCGGACCAATCATTGCGGCGACCGGCTTCGCATTGTTTATGTTGCCGGGCGCCGGCAGCGTTGAGTCGAGGCCCGGAGCTACTGGGTAACTTTCTTTCCAGCCGTTGTCGTACTCGGACTTGGCATGGCGGTGAGCGTGGCGCCGTTAACCACGACCGTGATGAACGCAGTTCCGCAAAACCGCGCCGGAGTCGCATCAGGAATAAACAATGCTGTTTCGCGGACTGCCGGATTGCTTGCCGTCGCGGTGTTGGGAATCGTCATTCTGCACACTTTCAACGGTGAGCTCGATCGACGCTTGCAAACACTGGGAGTAACGCCTGAAGTTAAGCAAGCTCTGGATGAGCAGCGGACAAGGTTGGCTGCCGCGGAAGTTCCGGCAACCGTAGAACCCGCCACCGGGATGTTGTTGAAGCAGGCAATTAATGAGTCGTTCGTGGCAGGCTTCCGGCGCGTGGCGATGGTCTGTGGAACATTGGCGTTACTTAGCGCCTTGAGTGCTTGGTGGCTGATCGACGGAAAGAAAGAAGGCAGAAGGCACTAAGCAGAAGGCAGAAAGCGGATGAGTCTTCCGCGCTTACTGCCTACTGCCTACTGCCTACTGAACTTAAGGCAACCGGATTCCGCCTTCGAACGGATCGAAATTCTTGAGAGCTACCACGACAACCACGGCCACTACCACAGCGGCAGCGCCTACGGCGATTCCGATCTTCGCGCCTGTGCCCAGGCCCTGACCCTTTCACTTTCAGGACGTCGCTATAACTTAAGTTCGATCTTGTTGCCCGTTTTGTCCTGACGGATGGTGAACTTGTTATCGTCTGCTTCTTCGAGGCGGCCTTTGAGTTTGTCGCCGTTACGCAGCTCGATGTTCACATGATTCTTCTTGTTGGCGATGCGTTTGGCGACTTCAGATTTTATCTTCGCCGCCTGGTCAGGATTGGTTTGACGTTGAGCGCGAGCTGTTTGCGCCAGGGTGTCAGAACCAGCATGAACGCCAGCGCCAGGGATCTCACTTTCATCTAAGCCTCCGTCTGTTTCGAGTGACCCCCTGGAATTGGGCGACAGACTAGACCTAATAGCAGTGAATCGCAAGGGTGTGCGAATCTGCAGGGAGGAAAACTTAGTTTCAAGTTCAAGTTTCAAGTTTCAAGTTCTGAGAATCCCAAAATCAAGAGTCGAACTCCAGCTAGTCAATCAAAGCTAGGACTTGCAGCTGGAAACTTGGGACTGAACTTGGAACCTCCGTTCTTCCTTCTCGGCGTAATCTGTGTAATCTGTGGATGAACTTAAAATCCGAATTCTACATTCCGAAATCCGAAATTCGTTACATGAGCACTGAACCAAACAAAGTCATCTATTCCATGGTCGGCGTCAGCAAGTTTTACGACAAGAAGCCGGTCCTCAAAGACATCTACCTTTCCTATTTTTACGGCGCGAAGATTGGCGTTATCGGTCTGAACGGTTCGGGCAAGTCTTCCCTGCTCCGCATACTCGCGGGCGTCGACAAGGAAATTAATGGCGAGACGGTAATCTCCCCGGCTTCTCCGTGGGTTATCTCGAACAGGAACCGTTAATCGACGACTCTCGCACAGTGCGCGAGGTCGTTGAAGAGGCCGTGCAGGAGACTGTTGGTTTGTTGAAAGAGTTCGATGAAATAAACGCCAGGTTTGGCGAAGAGATGTCTGAGGAAGACATGGACAAACTCCTCGCGCGGCAGGGCGAGGTACAAGGAGAAACTCGATCACCAGGACGCCTGGGATCTCGATGCGCGTCTGGAAATGGCGATGGACGCGTTACGCTGTCCGCCTCCTGATACGAAAGTTGCGGTGTTGTCTGGTGGCGAACGCCGCCGCGTTGCCTTGTGTCGACTGCTACTGCAAAAACCCGACATCCTTCTGCTGGACGAACCAACCAACCATCTCGATGCGGAGTCGGTCGCGTGGCTGGAGCACCATCTGCAAAGCTATCCCGGAACAATCATCGCGGTGACGCACGACAGATATTTCCTCGACAACGTTGCCGGTTGGATTCTGGAACTTGACCGCGGTCAGGGCATCCCCTGGAAGGAAACTACACGAGCTGGCTCGAACAGAAGCAGGAGCGTCTGCGGCGCGAAGAGAAGTCGGAAAGCGAAAGACAAAAGACGCTGCAACGCGAACTCGAGTGGATTCGCATGTCGCCAAAGGCTCGTCACGCAAAGGCAAGGCACGCATTAACGCCTATGAATCGATGTTGCAGGAGGGTTCGGAGAAACGTCGCGAGGATTTGGAGATTCACATTCCACCGGGCCCACGGCTTGGCAATGTCGTGGTTGAAGCTGACGGCGTGAGCAAAGGCTATGGTGACAAGCTACTCGTCGAGGACATGAAGTTTTCCCTGCCGCCGGGCGGGATTGTTGGCGTGATTGGTCCGAACGGCGCCGGCAAGACCACGCTGTTTCGCATGATCACCAAACAGGAAGAACCGGATGCCGGAACCATTCGCATCGGCGAAACGGTGTCACTGGCTTACGTTGATCAGAGCCGCACGCTCGATCCCGAGAAATCTATCTGGGAAGAAATCTCAGGCGGAACGGACATGTTAATGCTCGGCAAGCGTGAGGTCAGTTCACGCGCTTACGTGGGCCGATTCAACTTCTCCGGATCGGACCAGCAGAAGAAGGTCGGCATGTTGTCGGGCGGCGAACGCAATCGTGTGCATCTGGCAAAGATGTTGAAAGAGGGTGCGAACGTCTTATTGTTGGACGAACCAACCAACGACCTGGATGTAAACACTTTGCGCGCATTGGAAGAAGCTCTGGAAAACTTTGCCGGTTGTGCGGTGGTGATCTCCCACGATCGCTGGTTTCTCGATCGAATTGCAACGCACATGCTGGCCTTTGAAGGCGACAGCAAAGTCGTCTGGTTTGAAGGAAACTATTCGGAGTACGAAGAAGATCGCAAGGCTCGGCTGGGCGCGGCGGCGGATCCAACCGCATCGGATCAAGTATCGACAGTTGACTAGAGGATAGCCTGACATACCGTCAAGCGATTTGCTGGGACCGCGGGCGTCTCGCCCGCTATGAGCGCGAAGCGCGAAAGAAGCATCATCGGGATTGCGTCCGAACCGAAAGAGAACTTGCGCCAGCTCGATTGTTCGCCGGGCGGACTGGTCGATCTACTTGGTGTAGAAGCTCGCGGTGAGGCTTTAAAGATTTCGCGCTTCGCGCTCCTTGCGGGCGAGACGCCCGCGGTCCCAGCAAATCCCTTGAATCGTATTCCCAGACAGCGATGACCGGGCGAAAACGTTCAAAACACGCAGTCGATAGTCAGCTAATGTCACCGGCTGCCGAAACCGCCTCGAAAAAGTCTCCTCACAAAGCTCTTCGCCAGGACCAATCGCGGACTGCTGTTAGACATCTTCGTCTTCATCCTGAACATTTTCCTGATGCGGTTGCTGACGCGGCAGTTCATCGACCTATTCAACCAGGTCTCCGCTGAAAATCCGCTGGCAAAGTTGACGCTTGGGCTCATACTCGCTGCGATGTGGATCTTGCCTGCGGCGGGCGCCGTTTTGAAACGCTGGCACTTTCACCAGCGTCGCGATGCTTTAACGCTCGATGCCATGGAATCAGGCCTGGGCGGTTGTTTATTCAATCCTCTTTTCTATTTCTGCCTGAATCTGGTGATTAGTTCGGCGGTGTTGGCGAGCCTCGGAGATTTCTTTTTCGGCAGGCGCGGGATGGACTCCGCGGCGATCTTCATTCCGTCGATCTTCGCCATCCTGTTTCTGACCATCGTGCAAACATATCTGATCTACCGATATTTCTCGCCGCCGAAAAAGCCTCAAAATGGGACCTCTTGCGCACGCCTCAGAGCGAGACCCTCGGCGATATCTGTCTCTTCCTCAACATGATTCTGTTCCAGGTGTTCTGGAACATGCTGACTTTCGCGGACCTCGGCCACCCGTCCGGGAGTCGTTGAGTTCCTCGGCCGGCTCTTCTTCCTTTGCTTTATCGCGCTCTTGATTTACTTCCCGCCACGCATGTTTTATCTTGCCGAAGACATCCATCGCCGGCGCACGTGGTTGACGATGCTGCTCGCGAACTCTCCCGTAATCGTTCGCGTACTCATCGGCACTCGAACGCGACCGGGTGGTGAACATGCACACACTAACCGGCGTTTACGCGTAAATGAAACAGATCAACTCAATACTCATAATCATTAGAGCGAACGCGCTTCCCCTTAACCCTCAACTGCAAAGGAGAAACTCGTGGCAGGAGAAAAATTCAAGGTCAGCAACGAAAACGGTATGTGGGTCAGGTCTGAACCGGTGGTAAGCAAACAAACCGAGAGGAAATTGCTACCCAAAGGCCAGTTGGTAACGAAACTGGGCGACTCGGATAACCCGGACTGGTGGCATGTCACAACGAATTTTGAAGGCCAGGATATTGAGGGCTTCAGCAAAAAGACTCTCATGGTTGCTGCGGACCAGACGGTTTCTTCGTCTGGAGCCGGCGACATCGACCATCTGCTGGCACGCACGCTCGCCGCCTTTGATCGGCTGACGGACTCCCACAGGGTAAAAGCCGTTTACCGTGAAGCGATTCAGAATGGCGGATCCCTTTTCGTGAAACCAGGAGTTACAACGCCGCGGCGCATGGCGCACTTTCTGGCCCAGGTGATGCAGGAGACGGGTAGTTTCACTGTCCTGCGCGAAAGCATGAGCTACCGGGTGCCACGTATGTTGGAGATTTTTGGTGTGGGCAACCACTCCGCGCGCATCTCACCGCGGCCGAAGCTCCCAGCCTGGAGCACAATGAACACCACTCTCGCTGAACGCGTCTATGGTTTTGGTAATCCATCGAAGGCTGCCGAACTGGGCAACACTCAGGCAGGAGACGGCTTTCGCTATCGCGGCAACGGCCTGATGCAGACAACCGGACGAGATGCGCATCGTCGCATGGGGGCGAAAGCCGGCCTCGATTTCGAAGGCAATCCAGATCTGATGACCTTGCCGGAACATGCGCTGAAGCCGGCGCTCCAGGAATGGACCGATGGAAATCTAAACGATGCCGCGACCACAATCAGAATTGTGAGGATCACGAAGGTGATAAACGGCGGGGATAACGGGCTTGCTGAACGCCGCGCCTTCTTCGCCAACTTGTTGCCGCTCCTTAGTTGATACGCTGCCGCTGCTGAGTTGAGGTGAATTAAGGTCTTAATCTTCGTCAGGTCGTGGAGTCTGAAGGAGCGGAGTTGGTATCGCACGTTTCTGGAGGAGCCGGTCGGAGTGATTGAGGTCGATAATCGGCAGATTCCGGTACGTGCGGTGTTTACCGGGAGCGAGCGGGTGAAGGCGGCAGTTGATGGGGCTTACGCGGAGAAGTTTAATACGAAGGGATCGCTGCATTTTGTGGAGGGTTCAAGGAGAAGACGCGACGCGATACGACAACGGAGCTCTGTCCCCGTTAGCTGTGTGTGGGGCTTGATAAAGTAAAGGTCGAGTACTTTGAGTTGTTAATCAAAGCTGCAATTAACGGTGGCCGAACGCGGGAGGAGCATCCGGCAGTGCCGGTGAGTCCTACCGAAGTGGCCGCGGATGCGATTGAGTGTCTGAAGGCTGGAGCTGGCGCGATACATCTTCACGTTCGCGCCACCTCAGATGTTAATTCAGAACATGAAAGTCTCGAGGCAGAAGATGTCGCGCGGACAATCCAGTACCGTGCTGGGCCGTCGCTCCAAGCGAACTGATTGGCATAAGTACCGGCGCCTGGATTCTGCCTCATCCGGCACGGTTGGCAAGCAGTGACGGCGTGGAACGTATTGCCGGGATTTGCCTCGGTGAACTTCGGTGAAGAAGGCGCGACTGAACTTGCGACACTTGCCTTTCCGCGAGGCGTGGAGAGTCGAAACCGGATTGTGCGATGCGGATAGCGCGCTCAGATCTTTCTGCAGAGTGGATTGGCAACGCGCCTGCATCCGCGTGCTACTCGAGCCACAGGAACAGGAGGTGAAAAGCGCACTTGAAAACCGTGAGACGCGATGGAGAAAGTCCTAAAGTGCGGCGCAGCAGATCTTCCCTTTTTGCTTCATGGGACTGAAGCCACTGCGTGGCCAATGCTGGAGGAAGCAATCGCGCGCGGCTATGACGTGCGGATTGGACTCGAGGACACGCTTGTTATGCCTGATGGACGAAGCGCGAAAAATAATGTCGAGTTGTTGACGGAAGCAGTTCAGCGAGTAAGAAAAAGAGCCGGGGCGAGCCCACCTTCCTGACCTTGAGACTACCGACCTTGAGTGGTCAGCGTTGAGCGACAGGCAATTCCGCAATCCGGAATCGGAAACTCTTATTCCGCCATCTCGTCGTTTATCGATTTCAAGGCGCTCTCGAGCATGGTCGGTGTGCGGGGTTAGTGGCCCCGGCCAATTGGGTCATGATACGTGAACGCGAGAGTCGCAGGGACTCAAACTTCGCACTGCGCGCGCGTTCCTCCACCGAGGAGGTGCCGCGGTTTGCCCGGGCATCAGCAGCCGCCTGTTGCCGCTCAAACACTTCTTCCATCTTGCCAGCTAAATCGTCGCCATCCCATCCCATATCACCACCCTCCAGAGTTGCTAGCATAGTAGCACCTATTGCGACTATGCACACCGTCAGCTTACCTCCCGCCGGCTTGTGCCCCACTTGCTCTTTGACCCTTCCACTGCGAACATTGCTCTCCATATATGAGCACCGCAATAACTAAACCCGAAAAGAAACGTATCACGGCAGCAACCGCGTGGCGCGACGCGCGTGAGCTAATTTGGGCACACCGCTATCGCCTCGCGCTGGGTTTGATGCTGATGATTGTCAACCGGCTTGCGGGGCTGGTATTGCCCACCAGTTCAAAATACGTAATCGATGAAGTCATCATGAAGCACCGCAGCCAGCTGCTGATACCGCTTGCGATGGCGGCGGGCGCAGCGACGCTGGTTCAAGCGGCCAGCTCGTTTGGACTCTCACAGGTGCTGGGCGTCGCCGCGCAACGCGCCATCACCGAGATGCGAATGAGTGTGCAGGAACACGTGTCGCGCTTGCCTATTCGCTACTTCGACTCAACGCAAACCGGCGTTCTGATTTCGCGCATCATGACTGACGCCGAGGGGATACGTAACCTGGTTGGCACGGGACTGGTGCAACTCGTCGGCGGTCTGGTCACTGCGGCGATTGCATTGGGTGTTCTCTTCTATTTGAACTGGCGGCTGACTTCCATAACTCTGCTGGCGCTCGGCTGCCTTTGGTAGTGTTATGGCCCTTGCCTTCAAAAGCTGCGGCCGCTGTTTCGCGAACGCGGTAAGATCAATGCGGAAGTCACTGGCCGACTGACTGAGTCGCTCGGCGGCATTCGCATCGTCAAAGCGTATGCGGCCGAGAAGCGCGAGGAGTTGGTTTTCGCGCGCGGCGCGCACCGCCTATTCCGCAACGTTGCCCGCTCGATGACGGCAGTCTCCGGCGTTACAGCCTTCTCGACCGTAATTGTCGGCGTCATCGGCGTCATCCTTATTCTCGTCGGCGGGCGCGACATCCTCAACGGTCAAATGACGCTCGGCGATTTCTTCATGTACATCGTATCTTCACCGCGCTGGTGGCTGCACCGCTCGTTGAGATTGCCTCACATCGGCACACAAATCACCGAAGCATTTGCCGGGCTTGATCGCATTCGCGAAATCAAGCGCATGGCTACCGAAGATGAGGAGGACGCTACGCGGCAGCCCTGTCCGGCGATTCTCGGCGAGGTTGCGTTTCGAGGATGTCAGCTTTGAATACAACGACGACACTCCCGTATTGAAGCGCGTGTCTCCTTCCGCTCGCCGGCGGGCTCGACAACAGCGCTGGTTGGGTCGAGCGGGTCAGGCAAAGTCGACCCTGATTAGTCTGGTGATGGCCTTTAACCGGCCGATCGCGGGCAGCGTTTCCGGTCGATGGTCGCGATTTGGAATCTGTTCGCCTACGAGATTATCGGCAGCAACTCGGCGTGGTGCTTGCAGGACAACTTTCTTTTCGACGGCACTATCGCCGAGAACATTGGCTTCTCTCATCCCCACGCCACGCGCGAGCAAATCGTCGCTGCCAGCCGGGTCGCCGCATTGCGAGGAGTTTATCAACGGTTTCGCCGACGGCTGCTGACACTATCGTTGGCGAACGCGGCGTTAAGTTGTCCGGCGGACAGCGACAACGCGTGGCCATTGCGCGCGCAATTCTGGCAGAGCCGAAAATTCTAATCCTGGACGAAGCCACTTCGAGCTCTCGACAGCGAAAGCGAAGCGATGATCCAGGATGGCTTTGCAGTCTTTGCGTCGTGGTCGCACCACCTTTGTCATCGCGCACCGGCTCTCAACCATTCGCAGCGCGGATCAGATTCTTGTGTTGGAGGCCGGCGAGATTGTCGAGCGCGGCACACATGAAGAATTGCTCTCCGCAGGCGGACGCTACAAGCAGCTTTACGACAAGCAGTACCATTTCGAGCGGAACCAGTTCATCAATCCGGGCGAAGACTTCACGCCTGAGTTACCCAAAGCCGCGAATGCGTCACCAGCTTCAGACGCGATGCCGACGAATTTGTAAAGTAACGTGACGCAGGACCCCAGCCACAGCAAAGGACAAAACATGGATCCCCAAAATTTCGCAAACCACACGCGTTGGCATCCGACTTTCCACTTTTTCGTCTTGCCGGTGATGTTGATTAATTTTTCTGGGCGGTGGTGGCGTTTGTTAAGGCTCCTGGCTGGAATTCAGGTTGGTGGATCGTAGTCTCGGTGGCCCTGCTGATGCTGACGACTTTTGTGCGAACTTATTCTCTCAAGGTACAGGACCGACTTATCCGTCTCGAAGAGAGACTGCGTTATCAACAAGTCCTCTCCCCCTGCTCTGGCGCAGCAAACCAGCACTTTGACTGCCGCGCAAACAGTCGCGCTCCGCTTTGCCGCAGACGAGGAACTGGAAGAACTGGTCAACTCCGTGCTATCCGGCAAGTTCGTCAAAACCAAAGATATTAAACGGGCAATCAAAGAATGGCGCGCCGATAACTTCAGGGTCTGACGACCCAATAGTCAGTCGCGTCATCGCCAAGGCCCTGACTTCACTTCAGCCTCCTGAGTTCGACCTCGCATATTCGAGCGATTTCGCCCAGATCCTTCCCCATCTCCCTTGCCCCCATTTTTCTATTCTCCCATGTCCCTATTCCTCCATGTTTTCAACCATATCGTGCATCTAGTTCGTGAATAGATTCGCTAATCGTCTACTTTCCGCGAAAGAAGAAATTCACAACGACTTTTTCCTCCGGTAATTCGCCTAATAATAAGAGCTCGGACAGATGTGCTCCGAAGCCCATTGCTGGCACGCTCGTTGCCAAACTACTTCCCGGCCTCGCCATTGCAATTTGGACTTTAGCAGCGGCGCCGCTCGTTGAGGGAGTTTGAAAATGGCTACGTTAACGAACTGGAAACAGCAGTTGCGAGCGGCGAACGCGACCCGAGCAAAGTTGAGGCGTTTGAAGTTACGCCGGTTGAAGCTGCGGCGGCTGAAAGAAAAACCGGCTAGCCGAGAACTTCAGGACCTGGTGCTTTCAGCGTCGTCGACAAACTGAAGTTTGTCGGACGTTAAAGGATCGGCAGCCTCGCGGCCGCCGATACGTTGGGAGCCCGCAAGCGAAGGGGAGAGCGCGGGTGGGCTTCCAACATCGATTTGATGAACAAGTTTCGGTCGCCCCGGTAATAACGTAAGTAGGCGACTAACGGAAAACCCGCCGCGAAGGGAGAGCGCGGCGGGCTTTCCATTTTCGGATTGCGGATTTCGGATTTCGGATTGAAAGCGGGTTCTCAAATCCGCAATTCGAAATCCGAATTCCGAAATTTATCCTGACGCCTGGCGGTGTTTCGCGTCAGTGATGCGTGTGTAGTTGGGATTAAGATAGACAACACGACCACCGACGATGGTGGCAACCGCTGCGCCAGTCATCGATCTGCCATGAAACGGCGTGTTGCGACTCTTCGATTTAGAAGTGGCGGCGTCGAAGATCCATTCGCAGGCCGGATCAAGAATCGTCACATCAGCGTGAGCGTTCTCTGCCAAACTTCCACGATCTTTTAAACCAAAAATGCGGGCCGGATTTGTCGAGCACAGTCTGACCAGTTGTTTGAGATCAATAATTCCCTGATTGAACCAGGTCAAAAGCGAGCCCAACCGCAGTTTCCAGTCCGGTGATACCAAATGGCGCCTGATCAAATTCCAGGTCCTTCTCATCAGCGTGATGCGGTGCGTGATCGGTCGCGATAGCATCGACAGTGCCGTCTCTGCAAACCTTCAACAATGGCCGCTACGTGGTTCTGACTTCGGAGGGGCGGACTCATCTTTGTATTGGTGTCGTATTCGGCCAGCCGCGTCGTCAGTTAACGTCCAATGATGGGGCGCCACCTCGCAGGTGACCTGCAATCCCATCGTTCTTGGCGCGGCGGACTGCGTCGAGCGCCCCACTGCGTGGAAACATGAGCGATGTGAACCGAAGCTCCGGTAAGTTTCGCTAAGACGCAGTCACGAATCACGTGCAACATCCTCAGCCGCCGCCGGCATCCCGCGTAACCCCAGAATGAGCGACCAACGCCCTTCGTGCATCACTCCTCCGGCAGTCAGCGAAACGTCCTGGCAGTGATCAACTACTGTCAGATCAAAACCGCGCGCATATTCCATCGCCCGTCGCATCATGCCAGCAGTCGGCACGGGACGGCCGTCATCGGAAACGGCTACGATACCCGCGTTCTTCATTTCACCCATTTCAGAGCCAGTTCTTTGCCGCCGCAATCCTTGGTAATGGCATCCGATAGGAAAACGTTGGCCAGCTGCGCGCGCTGGGCTTGTCTCGATCACGAAGCGAGTAACTGCCGGGCTATCGTTCATCGGATCCGTGTTGGGCATTGCGCAGACGCTGGTCCAGCCGCCTGCCACGGCCGCCGCCGCTCCACGTGGCAATTGTCTCTTTGTACTCGGCGACCTGGCTCTCGCAAGTGGGTGTGAAGATCGATGAAACCCGGAGCGACGATCGAGCCCAGTTGCGTCGAACAGCTCGGCCCCGTCCGGCGAGTCTCCTCTCCACGCTCAAGCACACCGACCACACGTCCATCTTCAATCAGAAGATCGCGTCCGGTGTTAATCCCTGCTGCCGGATCAATCGATGTAGCCATTAGCAATTAGTAGCTTCATGTCCTGTAGTTAGTTTGCGTCGAACGCGCTTGTATACTCTGGCTACTGTCCTTTTTCATCCAGTTCTGCATGACCGCCGCCCGGCAAGAGATAAAGCACGGCCATCTAGCACGGCAACACCATTTGTTACCTGATCCAGAATGAGCGAACGACCGCCGTCCGCGATTTCCGACGCCATCTCAATACCGCGATTAATCGGTCCGGGGTGCATCACGATCGCATCTGGCGCTGCGCGTTCCAGATGTTTTGGCTTGAGACCGAAGTGGACCGCATACTCGCGCATCGAGGGAAGAACGCAGCGTCCTGCCGCTCGCGCTGAATGCGAAGAATCATCACCACGTCTGCGCCTTCAATCGCGTCTTCGATTGTCTTCTTCGACGCGCAAGCCTTGCTCGACCAGTTCGCCAAACTCCAGCGGCACAAGCGTTCCGGGCCCGGCGACGCTGACCGTGGCGCCAAGTTTTGTCAGCAGGTGAATGTTTGAGCGTGCCACGCGCGAGTGCAACACGTCACCAATGATCGCGACCTTGAGCCCTTCTATTCGTGCCTTTGCGTTCGCGGATAGTCAAGCGCGTCCAGCAAAGCCTGAGTGGGATGCTTCGTGCGAGCCATCGCCCGCGTTGACGATTGGTGCGTTGCCCATTCGTGCCAGGTGTTGCGGTGCGCCCGCCATCGAATGCCGCACCACGATGCAGTCAGGCGCCATCGCCTCCAGATTGCGGGCAGTGTCGAGCAGTGTTTCGCCCTTGCTCACGCTGGAGGTTGAAACGCTGATGTTGACGGCGTCGGCGGAGAGTCGTTTGGCGGCGATTTCAAAGGAAGTACGAGTTCGGGTCGACGATCTCGAAGAAGAGGTTGATGACTGTGCGGCCTCGCAGAGCCGGCACCTTTTTGATCTCGCGACGGGAGATGTCGCGGAACGTTTCAGCCGTGTCGAGCAGGTAAGTGATTTCGCCCGGCTTCAAGTTCGCGGATGCCCAGGAAGATGTTTGCGACTGAATTGCACAGTACTCATGAAAATCGCTCTTTGGTTTTGGTATGCTTTGGACTTAGGTCTTTGATCTTTGATCGTCATGTTAGTTTCGAAGTGTCCGCCAAGTCCAAAGACCGAAAGCCAAAGACCAACAGATAAAAAAGCGGCCATCGCTGGCCGCTGTTGCTTATACCAGCTTCCGCCGGGCGGTCGTTCGACGATTACCACGCCTTCTTCCTCGTCAAACTCCTGGAGCATCACCTTGATAATCTCGCTCTTTTTCGTCGGCACCAGTTTGCCGATGTAGTCGGCCTGAATGGGCAGCTCGCGATGTTCTTTGCCGCGATCGATCAGCACTGCGAGTTGCACGCGCTTGGGCCGGCCAAAGTCGATCAACTGATCGAGCGCCGCGCGAATGGTGCGTCCGGTGTAAAGCACATCATCGATCAGCACGATGTTACGGTTCTCAATATCACCGGGAAGATCCGTGCGGTTGACGATCGGTTTGGCGCCGACCGTCGAAAGATCGTCGCGATACAGAGTTATGTCGAGCATGCCAACCGGCGGGCGATCGCCTTCAAGATCCGGCGATCTTGTCGGCCATCCGTTCCGCGAGCGGCACACCGCGGCGGCGTGATTCCCACCAGATACAAATCGCCGGCGCCGTGATTTTCTTCGACGATCTTCCGAAGCCAGGCGGGCCAACGCGCGATTGATTCGCGGGCTGTCCATGATGCGTGCCTTCTCGATGAAATCCATTTCGCGGGATACTAACAAGAACGCTTAGGCGGTGACAAGCAGACCTAAAGATGTCTGTTGCCAGGATCGGAGACCCAAGCCATGGACGTTGGTGACCTTGTTCAACTCACCGGCTCTGGTAGTCTCATTTGCAACTTACGAAGCAGGATTAAACCAGAGCCGTTCATGCTCTATCGCTCATTGCTGCGACCTTTACTCTTTCGCCTGCCACCTGAAACGGCCCACGAACTGGCGCTCAATTCCCTTTCTTCGCTCCAAAATTCATAACGTCCGTACTTGGCAGCCGTTTCAAGCGCAGCCCTTTTGGCGAGCTGCAGACGCTTCGGTTTGACGTTCGCCAATCCGGTCGGCCTGGCAGCGGGTTTCGACAAAGATGGTGTGGCGCTCGATTCACTCGCCGCGCTTGGATTTGGCTTCATTGAGGCCGGGTACGGTTACCTACCATCCCCAGCCCGGCAACAAACGGCCTGCGACTATTCCGCCTGCCTTTGGACAAGGCCCTAATCAATCGCGCTGGTTTCAACAACGAAGGCGCCAGAGCCTTTGCGAAGCGCGTTAAGCAACAACCGCCCGGATTGTGTTCTGGGAGTGAGTATCGGCAAAAGCAAGGTAGTCGCATTTGAAGATGCGGTCGCCGACTATTTGCAAAGCTTCGAAGCAGTCTATCCCGTGGCCGATTACATCGCCGTTAACGTGAGTTCGCCAAACACGCCGCGTTTGCGCGAGTTGCAAAAACAGATCAACTCGAAGTACTATTGCGGGCGCTCCAGGAATGTAATGAGAAGCTAGCCGATCAGGCTGATGGCCGTGGTGTGTTGCCATTGCTGGTAAAGCTTTCACCAGATCTTGATGCGAACGAGCTTGAGAGCATTGTTGCAGTGGCGCGGAGAAATAAAATAGCCGGACTGATTGCCACCAATACGACTGTCAATCGAGCATCGCTGGAGAACAAGCCGTGAGACAGTGGAAGCCTGTGGTGAAGGTGGCTTGAGTGGTGCTCCCTTGCGACGTCGATCCCTCCAAATGATTGCGACGCTCTACAATATGACGGAAGGGTCGTTGCCTTTGATTGGTGTGGGCGGCGTTTTCACAGCGGAGGATGCCTGGGAGATGATTAGCGCCGGCGCCAGCTTGTTGCAAATCTACACCGGGTTCATTTACGAGGGTCCGGCGATTGCCAGAAAAATAAATGATGGCTTAAGGCGCATTATCTCAGATAAAGGATTCGTCTCGCTTGACGAAGCCGTGGGTCGCGCGCAAAGGAGTTGGCCGCTTGAGGTAGGAATCGACTGATATGAGAACAAACAAACCAATCGTTGCTCTCGATGTTGACAACGTTCAGAAAGCGCGTGAACTGGTAAATGCGTTACGAGGCGTCGCCGGCATGTTCAAGATTGGCATGCAGTTGTTCACTGCCGCCGGGCCTGCTTTAGTTCGCGAGATCATCAGGTCCGGCGAACGCGTGTTTCTGATCTCAAGTATCACGATATTCCTAATACGGTCGCCCTGGCGGGCGTGGAGGCTACACGCCTTGGTGTTTCCATTTTTAATGTTCATGCGACTGGCGGCCGCGAAATGATGCTGCGGACTGCGGCGCGTATCTGAGTGCGCGGCAGCTGAAGGACTCTCTCGCCCGCTGGTGATCGCTGTCACGATACTGACCAGCGCAAATGAAGCTTGTCGTAGCTGAAGTTGATTTAGCTCGGCGCCCGCGGAGCTGGTGCCTCGCCTCGGCCTTGCTGGCCGAGGCGAGTGGGATGGACGGCGTAGTAGCCTCACCACGCGAGGTTCGTATCGTACGCTCTGTCGTGAAACGGCCTGAGTTTGTGGTGGTAACACCCGAGTTAGACCGACAGACGCTGCTCTGTTTGATCAGAAACGCGTAACGACTCCTCGCGAGGCCATTCTTGCCGGCGCAGATTACGATCGTGGTGGGCCGGCCGATTCTTGATGCGCCCGACCCGGCCCAGGCCGCACAACAAATCCTTGATGAACTCAAACTGAGCGAAGGCAAACAGAGCTACAATTTGAAAGGAACCGGATTCTGCAGCCTGCGTGTACAATTTAGCCCTGAAGGCTGCGCGATTTGCTCTGATCGCGTTTTGCACTATGATTCAAAGGTGACCCAAAGTTTGAAATTTCCGACTGCCTGTCTTTTATTGGTCCTGGGCGCGTTCGTCTTATCGTCTTCCGCTCAACAAACAAGTGACCTGAGTTCTCAACCGTTTTCACCTCGCTCCTTACCGTGTCGGTGAACGACTAACTTACAACATCTCATTTTCAAACTTTATTAGTGCCGCTCACGTGGAGCTTCGGTTGCGGCTCGTGGGAATTTCTTCGGGCGCGAAGGCATTCAGTTAAAAGGTCATGTCGAAACTAACGGCGTGATCAATGCAGCCCCTTTGCCATTAATAACGACTACATCACCTACGTTGATCCGGCAACTGGTTTGCCCTATCACGGTCAACAAACGATCCGCGAAACCGCTCGTACCACTGGAGACGTCCGCGGAGTTCAATCAGCCAGCGGGAACTGCCGCCATTCCGGACAAACGCCACCGCAAGCGTCTCTGGAACCTACGATTTTCTCTCGGCAATCTATCGCCTGCGCGCGCTTTCTCTTGCGGATGGAGCGACATATTCGCTTTCCAGTGCACGACGATACTCAAAACTACCAAATCGACGTCAAGGTTAGCGGTCGAGAAGTGATCAAAACCAACGTCGGATCATTTAATACGATCGTCGCGCAGGTGCGCGTAAGGGGCGACTCGGAGGGACACGGCTATTCCCTCAAGGCCTACTTTAGCGACGACCAGCGACATGTTCCGGTTCTAATCGTATCGCGACTTTCAGCTGGTGAGGTCAGGGCCGAGCTTGCTGGTTCAGGCTTCATTCCAACTCCAACACTTCCTCCAGCGCCGAGTCCAACCCCAACGCCGGTGGCCGGGACGCCACCAAGAACGCCCCTGGTGATTCCCAGCACTCCCGCCGAAGACACTAGAAGCGGAGATCTGCCGTTCAAGGTCGGCGAGCAATTGAATTACCAGGTCTTTCTCCCCAGCATCCAGGGGTCAGTGGGCCACGGCGACATTTCAGCTGCGTGCCCGATCGAAGTATTTTGATCGTGATGGCTTCCAATTCACAGTCAGCGCTCAGACCACGAACGCATTACAGACGTTATTTGTGGGCAAGCGATACCATGAGTTCCTATGTTGATCCGACGACGCTGCTTCCCTTCCATTCGGAAATGACCTTCAACGAAGGGCGCCGCCGCTTCAGCAGCAAGCTCACCATCAACCAGGACTACGGTACGGCCACAACTGACTCAGGCAACCGAATAGAGATTCCGGTTGGAACACAACGATTATCTCTCGCTCTTTATGTCCTGCGCACTTTGAGTTTGAGCCCACCTAAGCGCAGTGCGTTGTCGATTCTAGTCAACAACCAACCCAAGACACTTTTTATCACCGCCCTGAAACGCGAGAACGTGCAAATTGGCTCGCAAACAATTCCTGCGGTTCAGTTCTCGCTAACCACTGACGATGCTGATGGCGATAAGTATCAGATACGGGTTGGATCAGCGACGATAAGCGTCTGGCTGCCACTGCGCCTTACCGCAGTGACTGAGCTTGGCCCGATACGTGCTGACCTGGTAACAATTCCCGTTACATCTCAATAGTTCCGAGTTGCGTCTGGCAGACGCCTGAACATAGGCGCTTTTGAAATTGAAAACTGTTTTCAATTAGGATTATACCGCGGCGGCGGCCAGGACCCCGTAATTTCTTGCTAATTGCCTGGTCAAACTTAGCTCGGAAATTGGAAATATCGTCGATGCTTAATTCCTTCATCATCGTTTTGCGCGAGGGTTTTGAATCTTTCCTGCTTGTCGCTGTAATTCTCTCTTACCTCCGCAAGTCCGGCCAAAAATGGCTAACGTCCGCGGTTTACTTGGGAATAGCGGTGGCATTGACGGCCAGTGGAGCGCTCGGCTATCTACTCAGACAAGGGGTTGATGAATTAGGTCTGGAAAGATTTTCGGCGCCACCATGGGCGGGTATCTCAGCCAGTTCCTGGGAAATGAATCGCTGCGCGAGGGCATTCTCGGTCTCGTGGCAATGGTGATGGTTGGCAGTCTGGTTATCTATATGTGGCGTACCGGACCTAAAGTTCAGGAAAGAATGCGCACTCGTTTGAATGCGGTGTCATCGCGGCGTTCTCGATTGGCAGCTGTTCTTGGCGTGTTTCTTTTTACTTTTCTGATGATCACTCGAGAAGGGATGGAGACTGCGCTGATGCTTTTGCAGGTGCATGGTTCAGAAATGCTCACTGAGCGTTGCTTGGCCTTTGCGCTGCTGCAGGATTCGCGTGGGGCTGGGCAAAATTCGGGCATCTGATCAACGTGAAGAGATTCTTCCAGGTCACCGGAATCTTCCTGCTTCTTTTTATGGTTCAGGTCGGTATCTATTCTTTCCATGAATTTTCTGAAGCAGAACTCCTCCCAAACAGCGAAATGCTGCACGCCGCTACTGAGAAGTTCTCACCGGATGGTATCTACGGAAAATGGTTTTCGGTGGTGATGATTTCCGTATGCGCTTTGTGGTTAGTCGGGGGTGGCTAATCGATCGTTTGCGGCAACCGCCGGCGCCAACTCCTGACACCCGCGCCAGGTAATCGATAAATCCCCGCATCTTAATCTAGATGACGAAGGCGAGAGCAGATGTGCCTCGCCTTTTTCTTTGTCGTTGCACTCGAAGCCGGAGAAGGACCGCAGTGCCCGTTTTACGCATGCCGGGAGATTTTATATGGAACCGATGTTTGGTAATTGTGGATTGCCAAGCCGCACTTTCCATCAGCTTGCACTTCGCTACGCAACACGCGACCTTGAACAGAGGCCGTTACGCCTGACGCCGGACCACTTAAGAGATGTACTATCAGTTTCACTTCCCTTCCGTTACCAACCGCTATTGGCGTTTTCAGGTACAAACCGGTTGAACTTATGTTGTCCACCACAGCGTCTGCGTTGAACGGCAAGTCGCCTGAATCAACTCCCCAAATCCTCGCGGGAAATGGCTCCCTGATTCGCGCTTTTTGCCTACGCTCTTGCGTCCGCGAACCGAAATCGGTGCTTTCTCCTTCAGCGATCAGCTCATCGATATGCAGATCGAGAGTGCCCTTGTTTTCGCTGTTCGGCATCTTCGCGGATCCCGCTTGGGCCAACTGACTCACCTCTAACTAATTATTAGCCTGATTATTAACCTGCGATAATAATTAGATTGCAGAATCATTGCATCGGAGGGGGCTGCCCTTTTTGACGGCAGGATTCTGCTGGCAATATTGGCTTCTTCGAATACTGGACCATGAAGCCTGCAGCCGGACCGAAACGAACGCTTCTTAATCGCTGGATTTTTTCACTTCGGTAACCGGGCCAGGTCGTGGCCAAAGGCGTAAATCACGGAGTTCGAGACGGTCGGAAACGTCCAATTTTGAAAAATAGAACTGAGATGGTGGGTGACTGTGGTTTCACTAATGAATAGGCGTTGAGCAATTCTGCTTGTTCTTCAGACCCTCAGCTATCAGGCTAATGACCTGGAGTTCTCGATCAGTAAGGCTTCCTCTTCGGGTTTCATCAAGATCGCGCTCATCCGACTTTTTCCTCGTCATTTCACTAAAGAGGCTGCCCATGGTCGTTCGATCCAGCCAAACCTCGCCGGCATGTACCTCGAACTGCCTTGATCAGTACCTCCGGTTCCTGACTCTTGAAAACAACTCCTACCGCACCTGCTTGCACCGCTCGTTGATGACCTTCCCTTCATGAACCCTGTCAAAATAAGCACGCGAGCATTCCTGGCTGCCTCCCTTATATCGGGAACAAAGCGGAGAGCATCTTCGCCGTCGACCCCGAGTTCGATAAGGATTACGTCCGGCTGTTCTCGAGCTGCAAGAGCAATTGCCTCGGTTCGATCTGCCGGCCATGGCGACCACTTCGATCCCGGCATCTTCAAGAAGCTTGCGCAGGCCGGCTCGTACCATTAGCTGGTCGTCGACAATCATTGTTCTGAGCGGGCCTGTCGCGGAGTTGGGCATAGAGGAACCTGGAGTTTTAGTACAAAGGATAGTCTTCAAAATTCGAGCGTGGAGTTTTCTGTTCTTCCGAGAGAATCACCCAACTCCTTAAGAAGGGTAAGGAAGCCCAAAGGCTTGCATATATCGGTTATCCACTTCCTATAGCCGATGGGGAGCGCAAGTAATCTCTTCGAGATGGGTATCCCTTAAGTCGGGCGCGCATTATATTCCAGTTACAATCGCAACCAAAGTCCAAATCACTAACCGGCCTTCTTTTGGTCCGGCTCCTATCATCGTCCTTAACTAATTGCCACGTGGCTAAGATATGTGCCTTAAAAAGCGTTTGTTAGGATTTGAGGTTAAAGGCTCTGGGTTGAGAAAACTTGAGGAATGGTTGAGAACGGGATCGATGGACGCATGCAACATCGCATTCGCCAGATAATGCGTTTGCAAACTTGAAAGGGCGCCAACTGGCGGCGTGCAGGCGACGCCGGGGGCAGCCTAAGTGGTCATAGACTGAACAAAACTTGCTGACCAACTCGCGCTTGAGAAGTTTGCCGGTTGGTCCTTAGGAATTTCTTTACAAACCGGAACTGCTTCGGGCACTTGTAATCGGCGAGGCGCGCACAACAAAAGAGATGATCTCTCCTTCAGTCGCCTCCCACCCCTCCTTCAGGACGATAAAAGGCAGCGACTTCTTCGCCGTAAAGCCGATCAGGCACTCCTATTGTCGCAGCCGCCGCCACTGCGGGATGTTGATACAGCACTTCATCGATCTCGCGTGGATAGATGTTTTCGCCGCCGCGAATAATCATGTCACTCTTGCGATCGACGATATAGAAGAACCCGTCCTGCGTCGCGATAGCCGATGTCGCCGGTGTGAAACCAGCCATTGCGAAATGCAGTCGCAGTTGCCTCTGGATTTCTGTAGTAGCCCTTCAGAATGTTCTCGCCGCTCAGCACATATTTCGCCGAGTTCGCCCGTGAGCTACTTCCTTATCATCCTCGTCAACTACCTCGCATTTCATTCCCGATCGGCATGCCGCAGGATCCCGGCCGGCGTCGTTCGTCGGGCGGATTGAAAGTCGAGCGACAGGTTGATTCCGACAGTCCGTAGCCTTCGATAACCAGACAGTTGAAAGTCTCTTCAAAACTTCTTCATTACCTCGGCCGGAACAGGCGCCGAGCCGCACATCGCAAACCGGAGCTGTTCGGTTCTGAGTCCTTCGGGAACGCCATCAGGATAAGTAGTCAGCAGCATCGACAGCATCGTGGCAACTGAGCCAAACGACGTGATTTGGTAATCAGAAATGATTTGCCAGAAGCGCGAAGCAGAAAACTTAGGACTAACTACCGTCGAGCCGCCGGCGTAAAGCGCCGACATCGTGGTGACTGAGACGGCGTTCATGTGAAAGAGCGGCATGAGAGTTAACAAACGATCGTCTTTGGTGAATCCCAGCCACTGGCTGATCTGTCGCGGCATTGGCGATCAGATTTCCGTGAGTCAGCAAACATCCTTTCGGTTTCCCGGTAGTGCCTGAGGTGTAGATGATTATTGCCTCGGTATCGCGGTTGATGTCCGACAGGCTCGGGACTGTCAAACTCGAGGAGCTCTCGAGGTCTTTGTTGCCGCGCCGCATCGGCAAAGTCGATCACCTCTCGCAGGCCCGGTAGTTCGCTTCGATGCTATCGATCGTTGGCAGGAAATCTGGATGAACCAGCAGGGTCTTAGCCTCCGAATCGGAAATTACGAAAGAAATCTCCTGTGCTTTCAACAATGAATTTACCGGCCCGGCTATGGCGCCCAGTTTCCAACAAGCAAAATACGCGATGATGTATTCTGGCGCTGTTCGGCATCAGCAGGCTCACCACGTCGCCTTTGCCGACATCGTGTGCTTCCAGCAGCCGCGCCGTCCGGTTCACGACCCGATCGAATTCCGCAAAGCGTGAACCGCCGGCCATCCGCTTCGCTGAAGAGGAAATATTTCTCAGGAGCCGCAACCACGCGACTTCTCCAGCAACTCGCGCAGAGTTTCCGGCTCATTCGTCCTCTGCGGCTCAGTCTGATTTGTGTGCGTCACACTTTGCATTTTGATTGACCAATCACTGCTTCCGGCCCGACGTGCCTGACTGTTACCCAAACCGTTTCAGATGATATATTAAGCAGCGTTTAATTCTACAACCTGCAGACACATAATCTCCTACTCTATGGACACCTACCGAAATTTTATCAACGGCCAGTGGTTTGAATCCGCGTCTTCAAAGACGGTCAACAACATCAACCCGGCTAATACCGACGACATAATCGGAACTGTCAAACAGGCTACGCGCGATGAGGCAAGGAACGCGGTTGAATCGGCGGCCGACGGCTTTCCCGGCTGGCGCGTCAATGCCCGCACCTTCGCGCGGAAAATTGTCGCGCGCGCGGCCCGTCTGTTGGAGGAACACAAGGAAGAGTTGGCGCAAATTCTCGACTCGAGAAGAAGGTAAGACGTTGGCTGAGTCGCGCGGCGAATTGCAGCGCTCAATCAACGTCGCAGAGTTTTGCGCCGGCGAATCGCGCCGCATGAACGGCGAGACGATTCAATCCGAGTTGCCCGCAAACTTTGCTTACACGATCAAACAACCGTTAGGTGTTGTGGCTTGCGTAACTCCCTGGAATTTTCCCGTCGCCATTCCGGTCTGGAAGATCGCCCCGGCGCTCGTTGCCGGAAACACCGTGGTCTTCAAGCCTGCAACGCTCACGCCCGCGACTGGCGTGCGGATTGTTGAACTGTTCGCCGAAGCCGGTATACCCCCGGGCGTATTGAACCTGGTGCTGGGTTCAGGCTCTGAAGCCGGCGACGAGATCATCAATCACCCGCGCAGTGAAAGCGGTTTCGTTTACGGGCTCGAATGAAGTCGGCATCCGTCTCTACGAAGAAGTTTCCGCGCCGCGGCGCGAAAGTTCAATGCGAGATGGGCGGCAAGAACCCGGTAGTAATTCTTGAAGACGCCGATCTCGATCTTGCTGTCGAATCGACCGGCGCAGGGTGCGTTTGGATCTTCCGGACAACGTTGCACCGCCACCAGTCGGGCAGTCGTCGTTAACGACATTGCCGACGAATTTGTCGAGCGCATCGCCAAACGCGCCGGTTCGATGCGAATCGGTGATGGCATGGATCCGAATACCGAGATGGGCCCAACTGTTGATGAGAGTCAATTCAAAACTGTCCTGAAGTACATTGACATCGGACGCGAAGACGGCGCAACGCTCGTGTGCGGCGGCTCACGTGCCACCGGAAACGGTCTCGACAAGGGCTTGTTCGTTAATCCAACTGTTTTCGATCACGTGACCCCGGACATGCGCATCGCCCGCGAAGAAATCTTCGGGCCGGTGCTTGTCTGTCTTGCGCGTGAAGAACTTCGAAGAAGCGATGCAGGTTGCGAATGACACTGAATACGGACTGTCTTCGTCAATCTTTAGTAATGATGCGGCGCGTATCTTCCGTTTTGTCGACGAGATTGAAACAGGCATGACGCACATCAATTCGCCTACGACCGGTGGCGAGGCTCACATCCCGTTTGGCGGAATCAAAGGCACCGGCATTGGCGATCGCGAACAGGGATCGACCGCGCTGGATTTCTATACGGAGTTGAAAGTTGTGTACGTTGATTACACCGGCCGCAAACGCGAAGGTAACTTGTATTGATGGCGGAGGGCTGCTTCCTTCTCCTCCTCAGTTTTTCCGACTTTCAAACGTCATTTCTTATGAACAGCCTTAGCCAGGATTTATTGGCGATCGCCCGGAATATCGGCCCTCAGTTGCCTTCTTTGTTGACGCTGCTGATTTGCCTTGTGATTGTGCTGCTTCGCCGGAGGCGACACCCAAAGGCCACGCTAATCGCCGCGCTTGGTCTGATCCTTCTTATTCTGCACTCATTGGTTTTGCTGTCGCAGACGTTTGGTTGTTGCGGTCGTTCGTCGAGGCCGAGTCTGCAGACCTCGACCGCTTTTATGCGATTTTGGACTGGTTGCCAGCGTGTGTCTCGCGATTGCGTTCGGTGTTTTGCTGGTTGCTATTTTTATTGACCGCGACCCTGTGGCGTCAAACCGCTTAACGCAACGGTCAAGATTTGGGGGAGGAATGTTGAGCAAACGCTGTGGAGATTAGCTACTTCTACTATCTATTCGGAAGGCGTTGGCCGATGCTCCTGCTGGTCTTAGCGGGGATCGCAGTTGCAATTGTGCGATGGAAACGCCACCCGAAGGTTTCTCTGCTAACTGTGTCGGGTATGGTTTTGTTCATCGGGCAGTCTTTGACGTTCGGCTCCATCTTCTACTTTTGCCGCGGCTTCATGATCGAGGCGTTTCATACGACACCATTAATAACCTTTACCTTGTAGTTCGAAATTTGCCGGGACATTTTTATTCGGCAGTGATTGTGTTGCTGGTTAGCGCTGTATTTAGTCAGCGCAACCCTGCAAAAATCCAAACAACGTCATAACATCAACGTGAATCCAGGCTTTCGTTCCAATTGCTATCCAGTTGGGAGTTTCCGCAGCGACAAGGAGACACCGGTGAGCTCAGTCGAAAGTAAAACTACGCAATCCGGAGATCGTTCGCAAGCACAAAGAGTTTCTCTTTCCGGCTGTTGCCACTTATTACGAAGAACCGCTCGCGCTCGTCCGCGGCGAAGGCTTTCACGTTTGGGACGATCAAGGCAACAAGTATCTCGACTGTTTTGGCGGCGTGCTTACGGTCAGCGTCGGACACGCTAACCCGAAGGTCAGTGAAGCAATCATCAATCAGGTGAAGACGCTGCAGCACACGTCAACGCTTTACGCGAATAAGCCGCAATCCGATCTGGCAGAAAAACTTCATCAGATCACGCCCGGACGTCTGAAGAAGTCTTTCTTCACCAACAGCGGAACAGAAGCCGACGACACCGCCGTTCACGCCGCCAAGCTCGCCACCGGCCGTCACGAGATCGTGGTTTTGCGCCACAGTTACAGCGGTCGTTCGGCCACCTCGCTTTCGGCGATGGGTCACGCGCCGTGGCGGCCGCTGCCGGCTCAGGTCGCCGGCTTTGTCCATGCGCGCGCGCCTTATTGTTACCGTTGCCCTTTCAAACTTACCTACCCGGAATGCGGTCTCGCCTGCGCAAACGATATTGAAGAGTTGATCATGACCATCGACTACGGGCGAGATTGCGGCGTTTCATGGCCGAGCCGATTCTTGGCGTCGGCGGTTTCATCGTGCCGCCGCCGGGCTACTTTGAACGCGCCGTTGAGATCGCGCGCAAGCATGGCGGCCTGTTCATAGCCGACGAAGTGCAGACCGCCTGGGGACGCACCGGCGACAAGTGGTTTGGCATTGAACACTGGAACGTCGAGCCCGACATCATCACTTCAGCCAAAGGACTGGGCAACGGCGTGCCGCTGGGCATTACTGTCGCTACGCCTGAAGTAGCGGACAAATATCCCGGACTTGACTTTCTCGACCTTTGGCGGCAATCCCGTCTCGATGTCGGCGGCGCTGGCTGTTATTCGGGTGATTGAAGAAGAGGATCTGCGCACGAACGCGACGGTGGTGGGAGCCTACCTGCGTCAGCGTCTTGAGGAGTTGAAAGACAAATACTCCGCCATCGGCGACGTGCGCGGACTGGGTTTGATGCAGGGGCTGGAACTCGTTAAGGATCGCGAGACGAAAGAGCCGGCGCCGCAAACGGTTGCTAAAGTATTTGAAGAGACGAAGCGCCAGCGCGTGCTGATCGGCAAGGGCGGCCTCTACGGCAACGTAATTCGAACCGGCCTGATGCTCAACTCAACCGAGCGATCATGTCGACGAGATGGTCGCGGCGCTCGATGCCGGCTTTGCATCGCTGAACTGACGATGTCAACTACTGAACTGCCGCTGACGACGATTGTTCGCGGGTTTTGCTCGCGTTCCTAAAGGAACATAGTGCCGTCGGTCTTGCATTCTCAAGCTGCCCTGTTAGTCACAAAACGAGGAGCCTCATGCCAATTGCCTTTTGTAAGAACTGCCTCGACGCTTCTTGCCCTCTTTTAATTCAGCATGAGGCTCGCAAAGGAGATACTCCATGAAAATTTCATTTGCGACCACGTAGTTAACTTCTGCCAGCATCCTCTGGCTTTGCTCTTCTTAGGCGGCTCTCTGACGTACATTATTGCCCCCATGATCGTCAACGGGATTAATGAAAGAAAACTGATCCAAGAAACAAAACAGACGAGAGCGCTTGAGATCTGGAATCACGACACTCAGTTTAGTAGCCGAATTAAATGCACTGAAGACAATGCTGGAGTCTTATCATAGCCAAAATGTCCGGTTGCAACTTGGAGCCTGAGGATCAAAGAAGCTCAAAAGGAATTCCGGCGAAACTTCAATCAAAGGTATCTTGAGTTAGATGAAATGGCATGGTGGTGGCGTATCGCAGTGTCCAAATAGAGGCTCGAGACTCTCGGTTGGTTCCGGCGAGCGAATTACCTCGTCTAAATGCCGATCTCAATGAGTACGGAAACAATGTTAACAAGAGCATTGGCGCATTGCGCGCCACTGTAGCGCGCGCTTACCTCCCGACTATCGACCCAATGAGGAGAAATCAAGAGCCGGGTTTGAAGCGCTGAAGATGCGGAGGACCAACCTACCGGACCTTTTTAATGAGCGAGCGAGAATATAGATGAAGTGACAACAATCATTAAGACGCCGCGATAGGCGGCGTAAAAACAAGTTCATGGCGCGGTCCGACCTTACTGCAAACCCTGAGCATGCATCGCGCGTAATACACATTTCGGTCTCGATTCCTTATTGCCTGAAAGCCAAATGAAGAGGTTTTAATGAAGAGTTTCTACCGCAAATCGCTGGCGTTTGTGTTTGCAATTCTCTGCGCGGGCTTGCTGGCGGCAACACCGCGCTCGGCCTTTGGTCAAAACGGCGCGCAGCCTCCGATCATCGACCGCGAGCTTTTCTTCGGCGACCCGGAGATTTCCGGGGCGCAAATCTCACCAGACGGAAAGTTCATTGCGTTTGTTAAGCCGTTTAAGGGCACCCGCAACGTCTGGGTGAAACGTACCGAAGAACCCTTCGACGCCGCGAAACCAATCACCAACGACAAGAGCCGTCCCGGTCACCCAGTACTTCTGGAGCCGCGACGGCAAGTACATCCTGTTCGTGCAGGACAAAGCCGGCGACGAAAACTATCTGGTCTATGCGGTCAACCCGGCTGAGAGTCCGGCGGCCGGCGAGGACGTGCCCGCCGCCCGCAACCTGACCGATGCAAAGGGCGTGCGCGCCGCGATTTATGCCGTGCCGCGCAGCGAACCCGACGCGATCTACATCGGGCTAAACGATCGCGACAAGGCCTGGCACGATCTTTACAAAGTGAAAATCTCCACCGGCGAACGCACGCTGGTTCGCAAGAACACCGAACGCATCACTGGCTGGGTGTTTGATCTCAAAGATCAACTGCGCCTGGCGACCCGCTCCGCAGACAACGGCGACACCGAAGTCCTGCGCGTTGACGACAACGGCTTCACCAAAGTTTATTCCTGCAGCGTCTTTGAAAGTTGCGGGCCGGTGCGTTACCACAAGGACGGCCAGCGCGTTTACTTTGAAACCAACAAGGGCGCGGGCATCGATCTGACTCGTCTCCGAGCTTTTCGATCCCGCCACCGGTAAGGAAGAGCTGGTCGAAGTCGGATCCGCTTGAACCGCGTCGATTTCGGCGCCGCAAACTTTTCTGAAGTGACGGACGAAATGATCGTCACGTCCTACGACGACAGAGCGCACTCGGCTCTACTGGAAAGACAAGTCGTACGAAGCGGATTACAAACTGTTGCAGAAGAAGTTCCCCGGCAAGGAAATCGGCCTCGGCTCCGGCACGACGGGACGAGAGACTCTTCCTGATTGTCGTCAACAGCGACACCGAACCCGGCGAACGTTATCTGTTCGATCGCAACACGAAGAAGTTGACGCTGCAATATCGCATTCGCGAAAAACTCAACCGCGACTACCTCGCACCGATGACCGCCGTTCGGTACAAATCGTCTGACGGACTTGAGATTCCGGCTTATCTGACTTTGCCGAAGGGCGTACCCGCAAAGAACCTGCCTGCGATTGTGTTGCCGCATGGCGGTCCGTGGGCTCGCGATTCCTGGGGCTACAACGGCTTTGCGCAGTTTCTGGCAAACCGCGGCTATGCGGTCTTGTTGCCGAACTTTCGCGCTTCCACCGGCTACGGGAAGAAGTTTCTGGACGCCGGCAACAAACAGTGGGGCGACAAGATGCAGGACGACGTAACCTGGGGCGCCAAGTATCTCGTGGCCCAGGGCATTGCCGATCCGAAACGGATCGGCATCATGGGTGGATCCTATGGCGGCTATGCAACGCTGGCGGGTGTGACCTTCACGCCCGATGTCTACGCCGCCGCCGTGGATATCGTTGGGCCATCAAACCTCGTGACGCTGCTGGAAACCATTCCGCCCTACTGGGAGTCGATCCGCAAACTCTTCTACGCGCGCATGGGCGATCCGGCCACGCCCGAAGGCAAAGCGCAACTCGAGCGCCAGTCGCCGTTGAATTACGCCGCCAAGATCAAGACGCCGTTGCTGGTGATCCAGGGAGCAAACGATCCGCGGGTCAACAAACGCGAAGCGGATCAGATTGTCATCGCCCTGCGCGATCGCAATTATCCGGTTGAATATCTGGTGGCTCCGGATGAAGGTCACGGCTTTGCGCGTCCGGTTAACAACATGGCGATGTTTGCCACTGCCGAGAAGTTTCTCGCGAAACATCTGGGCGGGCCGGTATCAGGAGACGATGACTCCGGAGGTTGCGCAACGACTGAAGGAGATCACTGTAGACGTGAAAACGGTCTCGCTGCCAAAGAAGATCGGAACCGGTCGGCGCCAACGCTCCGAAGCCGGCGGTTGACCTGAAGGCAGGTAGCGCAAACTACAATGCTTCAATCGCTCTTGGCGGACAGAACATACCGCTCAGCATCAAGAGCGAAACGAAGGAAGAGGATGGCGCCTGGGTGGTGACCGAAACGGTCGGCACGCCGCAGGGAACGATCACCGACACTTCGACCATCGAGAAAGGCACGCTGGTTCTGAAGCATCGTGTCTATACACAAGGTCCAGTGACCATCGAGGTCGACTACAAAGACAACAAAGCGAGCGGTTCGATGTCCATGAACGGTCAAGCGAAACCGATCGCGGTTGATCTGGGCGGCGACATCTTTGGCGACGGCGCCGGTGGATCTCGACGATTTGCCGCTCTACCTCTCGCCGATGGTTACGCAACGAGTTTCCGCAACCTCGATCTCGAAAAGCAGAAGATTGAGATGAAGAGTCTGAAGGTCGTGGGCATGGAAAGCGTGACGGTTCCGGCCGGAACGTTTGACGCCTACAAAGTCGAACTCACTTCGGCGGACAACGAGGCCAATAAGACCATCGTGTGTGGATCGCGAAGACTCGCGCAAGGTGGTTAAGTTGAGCGCGGTTGCTAGCTGGCGCTGAATGGCGCGATACTGACGTCGGAACTGGCGCAGTAGCGAACAGCTAGAGTTCAAGTAGTCAAACAGTGGCGGCTGGTTTCTTCGGAAGCCAGCCGCCCACTTTATCAACATCGCGCCTCTTCGGGACCGCCGCGCCCTACTTCCCTCTTGTTCCGTGATGCAAAACCTCTTGCTCTCGCGCTCCTCGCGATGTGGCGGAGAAGCTTGCTCTTCGCTCGTTAGGAGCGAGATGTTTATAGAACGAAGCTTTCCAAAAATCACTCAGCTCCGTTAGGGGCAGATGTGTGGTGCAGAGTGGCGAGGCCATTTTCCCAGATCCACGTTCGAAACCCGCGTTTACCAGTAAGCAACAGGCAGTCGCTTATCAGGCCAGAATTCAAAGAGGAACTCCTGCAAGCCATGTCTCTCCGGTATCGGTAGGAATCAGGGCCGAAGCTGATTGCAATCAGCCCGGCGTAACCAGATCGTACACTCATTCTGATCCGGATTAAGGCCTGCGATGGCGCCACGGCGGATCTGGATCCGAGATGATCGAAGCTGGCTCCTCGAGGCTCTATCGTATAAGGAAGGTTCAGTTCATTGGGAAGTTCAGTTGGCAGGAGGCTCACGGTGCGTTCGCCTGCGGACGTTCTCAGCTGGGCCACAATAATCGCGCTGACACTACACAGTCGGGAAACACGCCACCGCGGCGATCATGTCCGAGAATGAGTGCCTGAGCCGCCGTTCGCGGAGTTCAGAATATTGCCTTTGAAGAAGTACGTTTTCGATTCGTTGGTGAGTTTTCGCGCGAGCGGTCTAGTCGGGAAATCCTCGACGCGTCGACGAGGCCCCGATAGGAGCCCAATCGTTTCTCAGAAGGTCGGATTGTTACCTAAAGCGGTGAGCTCCGTTAGGAGCGCAATGTACGATATCGAGTTAACATTTCGCTCCTCAACGGAGCTGAGATTCCCGGTTGAGTGAGTTGCGGGCTACAAGCGTTTCAGCTCCGATGGAGCCGAAGGAGATTTCTGGCAATGATCATCAGGCTATAAGCATCCCGCTCCTCGGGAGCGAAAAAGGCACTGATTTCCGCAACCTAGATTTATGAAAACCTAATCAAGAACGGCCGCGTGATCACGGCCACTGACGACTACCGAGCTGACATCCTGATCGAAGACGAGCGCGTTTCCGTCATCGGCGCAAAGCTCGGAGATGGAAGCGGACAAAGTGATCGACGCCGCCGGCAAGCTCGGTTATTCCCGGGCGGGATCGATCCGCACACGCACATGGAGCTTCCCTTCGGCGGCACGCAAGCGTCCGACGATTTCACCACCGGCACGCGCGCGGCAGCGCACGGCGGCACCACCACCATCATTGACTTTGCGGTGCAGTACAAAGGCGAGTCGCTCATTCAGGGCATCGACAACTGGCACCAGAAGGCCGAAGGCAAGACGGCGATCGACTATGGCTTTCACTTGATCACGACTGAACTTGAAGACAACCAGATTGAAGAGCTGCACACCGCCATGGACGAAGGCGTGACCAGCTTCAAGATGTTCATGGCTTACCCGGGCGTTTTCCTGGTTGACGACGCGACGATCTTTCGCGCCATGTCTGCCGCCGGCGAGCGCGGCGGTCTGATCTGCATGCACGCGGAAAACGGCATCGTCATCAATGAGATCATCAAGCACGCGCTCGCCAAGGGCCACACGGCGCCGAAGTATCACGCGCTCACGCGCCCAACGATCGCGGAAGCCGAAGGCGTGCACCGCGCCATCGCCATTGCCGAGATGGCCGAGTCGCCGGTCTACATCGTTCACCTATCCTGTGCCGATGCGCTGAACCAGGTGCGGCAGGCGCGCGATCGCGGCATCCCGGCATTTGCTGAAACGTGTCCGCAGTATCTTTTCCTTTCGCTCGACAACTACGGCGACCGGGTTTGACGGCGCGAAGTATGTGATGACGCCACCGCTCAGGGACAAGTCAAACCAGGCAGAGCTTGTGGAAGGGTCTGAAGATGGACGACCTGCAGGTGATCTCAACCGACCATTGTCCCTTCTGCATGAAGGAACAGAAGGAACTCGGCCGCGACGACTTCACCAAGATTCCCAATGGCGCGCCGGGCGTCGAGAATCGCGTCCCGCTCATCTACAACGGCGGCGTGGTCGAGAACCGTATCAGCCTCAATCGCTTCGTCGAGCTGACCTCGACCGCAGCCGCCAAGATGTTTGGCCTGTTTCCAAAGAAAGGAACGATCGCCGTCGGGCTCGGACGCCGACATCGTCATCTTTGATGCTAATAAAGAACAAACCCTCGGGCTCAACACCAGCCACATGAACGTGGACTACAGCACTTACGAAGGCAAGAAGATCAAGGGCGTCGGTGGAAGCCGTTCTCTCGCGTGGCAAGGTGGTGATCGAAAATGGCGAATACAAAGGCAAAGCCGGCGATATGGTGCGAGTTTCTGGAAGCGCGGTACGTGTGCTAAAGCATGTGAGGACACGAGCTCTCGCTTTCTGTGGCGTTTTCGACGCGCCGCACTGACCAATAATGTTGAGAGGGAATCATTCACGAGCCTGCGAAGCTGGCCGGAGAGAAGAGTGCTGGCCCCCAGGCGAGCGGAGCCGAGCCTGGGGGATAGGGCCACCAATTTCGGAGAGCCTGCAGAGCTGGCGATGGAGTGTTGATTGGTCGTAGGTTGTATAGAACCACCCTGAGTCGAAAGCGCGCAAGCTCCGCGACGTTTGCTCTGCCGCCCACTTCGTGGGCTGCGACGTACATGCTGGGCTCGCATCCCCCAGGCTCCGGCTTCGCCATCACCTGGGGCCAGCACTCTCACCGCCAGCTTCGCAGGCTGGTTGAGCTGGTTTTGTTCCTGCCGACCATTTCAAATTGGGTGCAACCAAACGCTGCTTGTAGCGCTTGCTTCTATTGTCTTACTATTCGCGCGGTCTAAATCCCTTCAGAACTAATCCACGGAGAACTGACGACCGTCCGTTTGAGTGGCGCCATTAACAATGCGAATGACTAGAAAAATACTGTTGGTTTTTGTAATCGTGCTGACTGCGAGCTCGCCCTTGCGCAAAATGCAGTTGACCGTCCACTGATTACCGTGACTGGCCAGGCTGAGATGAGAGTGCCTCCAGACGAAGTTGTTTTCACGCTCGAGTCGAGTCCGTCGATAAGGACGTTCTCGCTGCGAAGAAAAAAACGGACGAGGCGTGAAGAGCTGTCTTCGCACTCGCCAAAGACAATCACGTCAAAGCTGAGCGACGTGCAGACCAAGCTCATCAGCGTTGAACCGAAATACAACACGGATGACCTCGAATATGGAAATGAGCGCCGCGGCATAAGCGCGTTTTCTGGGTTACGCGGTACTCAAAAACTATCGCTATCGATTGAGCGATATTTCCAGGTTTGACCCTCTGCTATCCGATGTCTTAAGAGCCGGCGTCACTAAAGTTAGAAACGTTGAGTTTCGTGACTCACAGATCCGCAAGCACCGGGACCAGGCTCGAGCTATGGCCATCAAGGCGGCCCAGGAAAAAAGCTAATCCTGCTCGCACGCGAAATGTGGACAGACAATCGGTCCGGCATACTCAATCACTGAAGGTATAGCCAGCCGCTACCCTGCCAACGCCCTGATGCAGAACTCCACGTCTGTCATTAGCGGCGAACTTTCGGCCGGAGAATCCGAGGCGCGATCGCACCGGGCTTGATTTCAGTCGCCGCGCAAGTCACTGTAAGTTTCCAACTCAAATAATTACTTACACAGTTCGTTACGCCACAACTCCGACTTCATGATGATAAGCAGCCCAGAAACAATTCAACATCCCGATGGTCATTGTCGAACTTAATCCGAGGCTGCGGCGGAGATTGTAAGAGTCCTCTCTACAACAGCGACCTCGCGCCGGTCCCACGTCTCGAGGCGTAACTGGACCACCTACAACTATGCCGCGCTCTGGATCAGCATGGCGCACTGCATTCCCGACCTACATGCTTTCGTCGGGATTGATCAGCGCCGGCATGAACTGGTGGCAGGCGCTGATCACGATCCTGCTGGGCAACACGATCGTTCTGATTCCGATCCTGCTGAATTCTCATCCCGGGCACCAAGTACGGAATTCCCTTCCCGGTATTCGCGCGCGCAGCCTACGGAACCTACGGATCGAATCTCCCGGCGCTGATGCGCGCGATCGTCGCCTGCGGCTGGTTTGGCATTCAGGCCTGGATCGGCGGCGAGGCGCTTACACACGTTCTTCGCGCGCGATCATTCCCGGCTGGAACGACGCTTGCTCGGCGGTCCGATCTGGCGGCCACATGACCGACCGAGTGGTTGTCGTTTCTGCTGTTCTGGGGCCTGAACATCTACATCATCTATCGCGGCATGGACCTGCTGCGCAAAGTCGAAAACTGGGCCGCGCCTGTTCGTGCTGATCATGACCGCGCTGCTGCTTGGCTGGGCGATTTGGAAAGCGCACGGGCTCGGTTACCTGCTTGACACAGCAAAGCAAGTTTCACAGCTTCGAGCGAGTTTTGGCCGATCTTCATTCCCTCGCTGACCGGCATGATCGGATTCTGGGCCACGCTCTCGCTGAACATGCCTGACTTCACGCGCGTTTCGGCCACAGCCAACGCGAACAGGCTGGTGGGGCCAGGTTGTCGCGCTTGCCGACCACGATGACTGTCTTCGCCGCGATGGGCGTGATGATCACCTCGGCGGCCGTCGTGATCTATCCCCACATGAAGCTGGACGAGCTGTGGGATCCGATGAAGCTGGTAGGCCAGTTTCATCAGTGTCGTCGGTCATCGCGATCTCGATGTTCACGGTGGTGGTGGCCACGCTCGCGCGTTAACATCGCGGCCAAATGTTGTCTCGCCGGCTAACGACTTCGCCAATGCGTTTCCGAAACTGATTTCGTTTCGTACCGGCGGACTGATCACCGGCATTATCGGCATTCTGATGCAACCGTGGCGCCTGCTCGCCGATCCGTCGGGCTACATCTTTGCCTGGCTGGTCGGCTATTCAGGCGGCCTCGGTTCAATCGCCGGCGTACTGATTGCCGACTATTGGCTGGTGCGCAAGAAACGGCTCGCGCTTCCGGCGATCTGCTACCGCACCAAGGGCGGTCTACACGTTACACCGGCGGCTGGAACTGGCGCGCCGTCGTCGCCACGCTGCTGGGGTTGTGCGCCTGGCGTGGATTGGGTCTGGTTGGTAGTCGGCGCTGATGGCATGCTCTATGATTATGCCTGGTTCGTCGGATTCGGCACGTCGCTGGCATCGTTCATCTGGCGTTGATGAAAGCTTGCCGCCGTCGTCCAGCAGCGCCGCGATGCTGAAGCGCTGTCGAATCGCGACCGTGATCTCGAAAGCTATCCGAAATCAAACTTCAGGAGATAACATGCCACGTACAGTTAAATGCGGACTCATTCAATGCTACAAATGCAGCGCCAACTGATCTGCCCATTGATGACATCAAGCGCCTCAACATCGAAAAGCACCTGGGCTTCATCGAGCAGGCAGCCAAGCAGGGCGTGCAGATACTTTGCATGCAGGAGATATTTCACCACTCCCTACTTTTGCGCCGAACAGCAGACGCGTTGGTATGAAGCGGTCGAGAAAGATTCCCGATGGGCCGACGGTGCGGCTGATGCAGGAAGTGGCGAAGACGCATGGCATGGTGATCGTCGTGCCGATTTACGAGGAAGAGATTACCGGCATCTACTACAACACCGCGGCGGTGATCGATGCGGACGGCAAGTATCTCGGGAAGTATCGCAAGAATCACATTCCGCATGTGAACCCGGGCTTCTGGGAAAAGTTCTATTTCCGTCCGGGCAATCTTGGCTATCCGGCTTTTGATACGGCGTTTGCGCGCAGTCGGCGTCTACATTTGCTATGACCGCCACTTCCCCGAAGGCGCGCGCGCGCTTGGCCTGAATGGCGCGGAGATAGTCTTTAATCCGTCGGCAACGGTCGCGGGTCTGTCTGAGTATCTGTGGCGAATTGAACAACCGGCGCATGCGGTGGCCAACGGTTATTTCATTGGCGCTATCAATCGCGTCGGCCACGAAATGCCCTGGGACATTGGCGAGTTTTACGGTCAGAGTTACTTCTGCGATCCGCGCGGACAGTTTATCGCTGAAGCGCCGCGCGATCAGGATGCGCTGGTGGTGGCCGATCTGGATCTCGATATGATTCGCGAAGTGCGTAACACCTGGCAGTTCTTCCGCGATCGCCGGCCGGATACTTACGGCGCATTGGTCGCGGACTGAAAACAGTCCAAGTCAGGTCCAAAGTCCAATGTCTGGACTGCCCCAAACTCTTTCCACCGGGAAATGTAGTCGAGTGCTCATTCAAAGATTCGGAGGAAAGACTTTGGACGTTGGACATTGGACTTTGGACTCAACTGAGGAGTGGCCCGATGGATCTATCGATCGTCGTAAACGGAATGACGCTTCCCAATCCCTTCCTGCTGGGCTCCGGCCCGCCGGGAACGAACGCGCGTGTCATCGCCAAGTCGTACGACGCCGGCTGGGGCGGCGCGGTGGCGAAAACCATAAGCCTCGAGATCGGCGAAGGTCGTAAACGTGGTGCCGCGTTATGGCAAACTGCGTTCAAAGACTTCCGGCGAAGTGATCGGCTTTGAAAACATAGAGCTGATTTCCGACCGGCCCATCGACGTGTGGCTCGACGAGTTTCGCCAGATCAAGAAGGACTATCCGAAGCACATGCTGATCGCGTCGATCATGGAAGAGTATGAGAAGGGCGCGCTGGCAGGAACTCACGCGCATGGTGCAGGACACCGGCGTCGACGCGTTCGAGTTAAACTTCTCCCTGCCCTCACGGCATGACCGAACGCAAGATGGGTTCAGAGATGGGCGAACATCCGGATCTATGCGAGCAGGTTACAAGTTGGGTCACTGAAGTTTCGAACATTCCGGTGTGGGCAAAGATGACGCCCAACATCACCAACATCAAGGAGCCCTCGCTCGCAGCGGTGCGCGGCGGCGCCGCCGGCATCTCGGCGATCAACACGATTCCTCTCCGTGATTGGCGTCGATCTCAACACGCTGCGGCCGATGCCGACCGTTGAAGGCCACACGGTTCCCGGCGGTTATTCTTCGCAGGCAGTGCGTCCGATCGCGCTGCGCATGGTGAGCCAGCTCGGCCCTGGGGCTCCCGCAGGACGTTTCCATCAGCGGCATCGGCGGCATTGAAAGCTCGCACGATGCCATCGAGTTCCTGCTGCTGGGATCTTCAACGGTACAGATTTGCACCGGGCGTAATGCTTCACGGCGTGAAGATGATCGACGAGCTTAAAGAGGGACTCGAAAAATTCATGACGGACAAAGGTTTCAACTCAGTGCAGGAGAGTCGTGGGCAAGAGTCTGGGTTATTTTTCCACGCACATGGATCTGGTCCAGAAGATGAAAGCGGCGAAGCGATCGAAAGCTGGTGAGGCCAGTCGCGACGACGATGGGGCCAGAAGACATTACTGAGAAGACCGCGGAACTCACTTCGAGATTAGTTCTCTCGAAGTTCGGAAGAGAGTGGGACCGCCTCTCAAAAAGATAACCGGGAAAAGGTAGTGATTCCTCCGGACCTGCTATAGAATGCCGCCCAACATGTTGCCGTCGTACGCAATCGCCCCCGTCTCGCCGCTCTTGCGAGATAGAAAATTCGCCTTGGTCGTAGCTGGGACGGCGGGAGTTCAAATTGCCCTGGTGTCGCTGAAATCTACCAGTGGCGATGTCCTTTTTCCGTGTAACTGGAATCCCCTGCCCCGGTTGTGGCTTGACCAGGGCAGTAATATTGCTGCTAAAGGCGACCTGCAAGCGTCGCTTCGTTTTCATGCGTTTGCGCCTATCGTTCTACTCACTGCTCTGGCGCTCATTCTGGTCCTCTTATTACCAAGGTCAATCACCCAACCGGCTATTTCCAAAGTGACATGCTGGAACAGAAAACCGGATTCACTGTAATCATTCTTGTTGGTCTGATTCTCTACTGGCTGGCTCGACTGTTGTTTCTGCAAACAGCTTTCGTCCAGCTGATCCGCGATTAAACGTTCGCATGTCGACTAATCAATGGAGGAAAAACCACGATGCTAGGAATACTTGCGATGCTGGTCGGAATAGGATGTTTGATCTGCTGATCATCGTCCCTGATCAAATTGTTTCAGAATGAGGCGCTCTCAAAGGCATTCTGGGACTGATTTGTGCTCTCTACACCTTCATCTGGGGATGGATGAATTCGGATAGGTTGAGCATCATGAAACATTATGATGATCCTGGACCCCTCCTGGTCATCATCAACTTGTCTTGAAGTTTCGTTTTTGGGGTCGCGTTGATTCCCGGCTATCCCCCGAGACCTGCGCCAGTCGTCCCCTAAGAGAAGCGATCGACTAAGGAGCCTTTCGGCGGTGGGCGGCTAGCTTGCTGATCGCCGCCGGAAGACTTCGTACTTGCCGCGCAGTTTTTAGTTCACCTGTCAGATTGACCAGGACCCAGTCGCTACCTCTCCCGGTCCTGATTTGTAGAATCGCTATAAACGAAACGCCCAGCCATTCACTTACATAAAATGCCTGTGATACAAGTACGCGACCAGAGCAGAGGCAAGATGCGAGTTGGCCAAACCTTAGCCAGCTTCCCCAGTCACCTCGTCCCGTCAACCTCCCGCTCGCCGTTCTAATTCACCACGACCAGATTAGGGAGATCCCCATGCAAGAAGAAGTCTATCCAGAAGACCACCTTAAATCATCAGCCCGGCGAAAATTCTATAGGACAATTTGGCGTTACCGGCGCTGCTGCTCTCGCAACCGGCGTTATTGGCCTCGAGCCATTTCTTAGAAGTGAGCGTTCACAAATCCAGGGCAGCTCCAGCCGCTGGATCGAATCGCCGCGCCGAACGGTTGCGCGAAATTGCGACGCGATGCTGCTCAGGCTGGATTGCAAAGCACGCCTCAGAATTTGCAGCACCCTCCGAATGCCGACGAGAGTCTTTACCCAAACAAGATTGCCAACTATTCAAAAGGACTGCCGCACAACAACGACGGCACGGTGGTATTAAGTGCACTACGAAGCGTTTCTTGAAGGCGGTCAATAGTGGTCAGCCGTCAGACTTCCGGATGCGATCCCACTCGGTGGCAGTCGTCGTTTAACTAACCCACAACGTGGTCTCGCGTTTGATATGGAAGGACCGGACGGTCACGCGCTCGTGCAGCCACCGGCCCCGGCGTTTGCCAGCCGCGAGCAGGCTGCAGAGATTTCCGAAAACTATTGGATGGCTCTCCTTCGAGATATTCGCATTCGCAGTATTCAGCCAGCCCGGTTGCAAACGCCGCTGCGGCCGGATCTAAGTCTGTACGGTTCCGATTTCAAAGGAGCTAAGAGCGGCGGCGCTGTGACACCAGCGACGTTGTTTCGATGGTTTGACGCCGGGACGATAGTGCCGGCCCATACCTGTCGCAGTTTTTCTACCAGCCGTGCAACTTTGGCGCGAACAAGCTCGAACAAAAGATCCGAACCACTATGCCCGGCATAGACTACATGACGGATTTCAACACCTGGCTGGCGGTCCAGCGCGGCGCCAGTCAACCGGCGGATGTTTTCGATCCTAATGCGCGTTACATGCGAGACGGTCGCGACATCGGCCAGTGGGTACACATCGACGTGCTTTTTCAGGCTTGCTTCCATGGCTTCCTCATTCTCGCGGGAGCAGGCGCGCCGGTTGACGGACGGCAACCCTTACGTCGGCAACCCAACGCAGGATGGCTTCGGCACTTTTGGTGGGCCACATTTGCCGCTCTGCTTTGCGAAGTTGCAGCACGCGCGTTAAAAGCGGTCTGGTTTCAAAAATGGTTTGTGCATCGACGTCTGCGTCCGGAGGTCCATGCAGCCCGCGTCGATCGCACCATGTATCACGGCGCCGGCTATCCCGTGCACCCGGAGATTCTGAATTCTCTTTCCAGCGACGCGCGGCTTGGCGGATACTTGCCTGCTGGAAACGCGCTATTGCCAATGGCGTTTCCCGAAGGTTCGCCTACGCATCCGGCTTATGGCGCCGGACACGCGACGGTTGCCGGTGCTTGCGTAACAATTCTGAAAGCCTGGTTCAAAGAGTCGACGAAACTGGTGAATATTGGCTTGAATCCGGTCAGAGCCCACTAGTTGATGGATCCAATCTGGTGCCCTATGCCGGAGCAGACGCTGGAGATTTGTCAGTAGGTGGGGAGCTAAACAAACTGGCTTCCAACGTCGCCCTCGGGTCGCAATACGGCGGGCGTTCATTGGCGCTCAGACGGAACGGAATCGATGAAGCTCGGCGAGCAACTGGCGATCGGAATCCTGCAGGATCAGAAATCCCGCTACAACGAAGCGTTCGGTGGATTTTCGCTGACGAAGTTTGATGGTACGCAAGTCACGGTCTAGGTTCGATCTACGAACTAACACGAAATGGTACTCAACAACGCTTCGTGTTAGTTTGTGCCTTATAGTGGATCACGTTTTTGGAGCCTCACTCAAACTCAGCTACGACAGGGGCATGATCCGAGGGCGCTCCCAGGTGCGCGGTTCGATATCGATCCATGTGTTCGTGCTGCGTGTGACCAGTGGCTTAGTAACCCACATGTGATCGATGCGCAGTCCCAGGTTGCGACGAAAGGCGCCCGCGCGATAAGTCCCACCAGGAGAATTGCCCGCCTTCTTCATGATGCTGTCGAAAAGGTATCCGTGAAGCCCCAGCGCTTGATTTCGTCGAGGGCGGAGCGCTCAGCCTGCGCTACAACATTATTCGTTCCTGCCAAAGCTGCGGGTTGTGAATGTCGCGATCCTCCGGGCGCCACGTTGAAGTCGCCGCATAATATGACCGGAGATGCGACTTGCATAGTGATTATCGAAAATGCCCGCAGGCGCTTCATCCAATCAGCTTAAACTCAAACTTCTCCGAGCCGACCGCTTGTCCGTTTGGAATATAGACATTAACGATGCGAATGCCGTCAATCGTGGCCGCCAGCAAACGAGGCGTGCGCGCCTTCCTGATCTTCAGTAATTGCCCCGCTGCAGATCGATGCATTTCCTGCCGCGCAATGATGGCTACGCCGTTATAACTTTGCTGCCCAAAGACACTCGCGCAATAACCAATTTTTGAGAACTCTTCAAAGGAAACTTGTCGTCGGTACACTTCGTCTCCTGCATGCAAAGAACGCCAGGCTGGGCAGCTTCAAGCCAGCGAATGACGTGTGGCAAGCGCGCAATTATGGAATTGACGTTCCAGGTAGCAATCTTCATAAAAGTTGTGTGCTGGTAAACTTAACGTCTAGCTTGAGACAGCGCAAGCGCTTTGCTGGGACCGCGGGCTTCCGCCCGCCTGCGTACAGCAAAACGCGATCCATTGAAGTTATAGTCAACAGACCTTGGGAGCGGGCGGGACGCCCGCGGTCCCAGAAAAGCGCTTGCGCTGAATCGCAGATGGAGGGTATGAACCGAAAGCTGGGATCTGTTCTATACTCTCGCAACTAACACGACAGACTTATGCCGGAGCTTAAACCACTCAAGAAACTGAGTTAGCAAAGCGCGCGACCTGCGCGATAGTCACCAGGAGCGCCACCGGCCCACGGGCTTCGGCTTGCACTCGCCGATAGCATTGACTATCTCGACTCCGGCCATTGGAACGCCGTAGTTCAGGGCAAGTCATTGTTCCTATCACAACCTTACCTGCGCGTTCTCGAACAAGCCGGTCCGGATAACCTGCGACAGCGTTACGCGCTCATTTTTCGCGGACGCGATCCGGTAGCGGCAGTGGCCGCGCAAAGCGTTACCGTGTCCCTCTCGCGCGTGAGTAAAAGTCAAAGACGGGAAAAGCGGCAGCACCACTGGAGAAGGTGCAAGAAACGATGCTCGTTTGCGGAAACCTTCTTTCATGGGGCATGCACGGGATTGCTTTGCGCCCAATGAAAACAACAACGAGCTTTGGCCCGCCATCGCCGAAGCCCTATACCGGCTTCGTCGAGCAGACAAGCTGTTCGGGAATACCGACCTCATCATGGTTAAGGACATAACCGATGCTTACGCTACCGGTGCCTCAGCTCTCTCCAGGTTCTCCTACCGCCAACTGGAAACTGAGCCCAACATGGTTCTGGACATTTCGCCAAAATGGCAGACCTATGAAGACTATCTGGCCAGTCTGACTTCCAGATACCGCAAACAGGCGAAGGACATTGCCAGGGAAGTTGCCGATGCTGGACTTCAGGTCGAACTCCTGGATGGACCTGATGAGGTAGCACGTCACGCTGACGCCATGCATGCGCTATATCTGCAAACGCATCACAACGCGCGCGTGAGACTAGTGACGCTCTCTCCGAAATTTCTCCCAACACTCGCGGCGCAGCTCGGCAAGGATTTGCGCTGTACGATCCTCAAAAGCGACGATCAACTGTTGGGATTTGTAACAACTGTGCGCGATGGGGAAACGGCAGTGGGTTATTACATTGGTTTCGATCGAAAGGCTAACGCCGATGTTCCGATCTATTTTCGTCTGTTACAGGCAGTCGTTGACGATGCGATAAAGTTCGGCTGCCGGAGGCTCTCGCTGGGCCGCACTGCGCTCGAGCCGAAAGCACGCCTCGGCGCCAGACCCGACGCCTTCCGCATCTGGGTTCGCCACCGAATCCCGTTGCTTAACGTGCTCGTGCGCGGACTGCTCCACACCATCTCACACCATGATGAACCGCCGGAACGGAACCCGTCTCAAGTAGCCGATCCCGCAACGAACAATCATAGAGTGTTAATCAACGCGGCTAATAAGGCGCCGCGTCGTGGAATGTCATCGATGAGGATGTGCTCATGAACGGCGTGCGCTCCATCGCCATCAATTCCGAGTCCGTCCAAAACGGCGGTGCCTGCGGCCGCGGCGAAGTTTCCATCGGAAGCGCCGCCCACCTGAATTTCGCCGAGTTTGAAATTTAGTTGAAGAGCGAGGGTTTTTGCCTGGTTGTAGAGACCGAGAACCTTTTCGTTACGTTTCTAGCGGCGGGCGATTAATACCGCCCCCACGATTAATTGAACGCGCTCGTCATAAGCACGTAGATTGAAAATTTCATTTTCGATTCGCGCCGCCTCGTCGCTATTACTGAAACGGACATCGACCTCCGCACACGCCGCTGCCGAAATAACGTTTGAGAGAGTGCCGCCCTGAAAGACGCCGACGTTAACGCTGATGCCGCCTGGATGAGCCGTTGAATGAATGCAACCGTTCAGTCTGGCGGGCCAACTCCAGAATTGCACTGGCGCCACGCTCGGGTTCCAAACCGGCATGCGCTGCACAGCCGCGCGCCTCAATCGTAAAGACCCCTGTTCCCTTGCGACCGGTCTTTGCGCGACCACCATTTCCCGGCGGTTCCAACACCAGTACGGCCTGCGCTCGACGCGATGCCGCTTCAACGAGCTTGTTTTCCAGTGCGGCTTCCCGTTTCTTCATCACAGGTCAACAACAACACAACCGGACGTTTCGGACTCAGACCAGTAGCCACGCAGGCTTGCAGCACTTCAAGCGCGAGGGCGCAGTTGGCCTTCATATCAAACACACCTGGCCCATACGCGCGATTTCCCTCCAACCGCCAGGGACGTTGCCTCAAGTGAGTTGCGAGGGTGAACAGTATCTGTATGGCCTAAAATAACAATTGGTCTTTCGCGCGATTCACCAAATGCAGTTACTCTCAGATGTTCTCCATAGTTTTCGCTAGGCACGCGTTCAATCGCTGTCACACGGCTGGATCGCCGCCGCAGCGGCAGCCAGGAGCGAAACTACAGCCTTGCTCCCTGGCTCGTCGCCAGAAGGAGATTCCGTCTCAACCAACGCGCGCGCAAATGCAACTACCGCATCCTGACGGCTGTGGAAATAGTCACTCAATACTGTGGTATTTGAAATGGAGAGCTCCATGGGTTTTGAAAAGCCTTCGCGAGTGTTGCGTGGTCCCGTAGATATTAAGCCATGTCAGGGCTGCTTTGCTGAACCAATAACCGTCTCTAGCTGATGAACTCAGTCCTAACCGTCAAACTATCGATTCTCGATTGATTAACGTCAAAGCCGATGCCCGCCTTGTTCGGCGCGCTTATGGTTCCATTCTTCGAAACTGTTACTGGAGGATCGATAATGTCTTCGGCCCAGTATCTGAACTGGCTGAAACATCGCCCGGCAAGGTAAACCCTGCAAGCGTAGCCATGGCGATGTTGTGTGCGCGACCAATGCCGGACTCGAGCATCCCGCCACACCACACCGGGATGTTGTTCTCGCGACAAACTCTCGCTCAACTTTTTTCGCCTGAGCGTGTCCGCCGACTCTCCCCAACTTCAGATTGATAATTCGTCCGGCGCCCAGCCTTAATCGCGTGCTCTGCATCCTCGCTCGAGCGAATTGATTCATCGAGACAAACCGGTGTTTTTGATCTGTCTCTGCAGTTCAGCATGATCGAAGATATCGTCATGAGCCAGCGGTTGTTCCACCATCATAAGGCCGTATTGATCAAGTTCCTTGAAGAGAGCTGCGTCGGCGAGCGTGTAGGCGGGAGTTCAGCGTCAGCCATCAGACGGATTTCTCGGGGAACTTGTCGCGCACTTGAGCGATGATTTTCAAGTCCCATCCCGGCTTTATCTCTGATCTTGATACGCTGATAACCGGCCGCCAACTCAGTTTCAATCTTCTCAATTAACGCTTCCGGCGTATTCTGTATGCCAATTGAAACCCCGCACGAAATCTCTGCGCGCGTGCCGCCCAAATGTTTCCACAATGGCCTGTTCAGTCGCTTGGCTTCAAGATCCCAGCAGGCATTTTCAATAGCAGCCTTCGCCATGCGATGCCCGCGCACGCCTTTCATCAACTCCCAGGTTTCCAGGGCGACGTCGATCTCTTTGCCGATGGCACATGGGAGCGAGGAACGTCTTGATTGTAGGCCATGCAGTCTCGATCCACTCGTCACCATAAAACGGACCCTCTCGGCAGTGCACTCGCCCCAACCCTCAGCGCCCCTCGAGGTCGGTTACACGAATCAGCAAGATGCGCCGCTCAGTGGTGCGTCCGAAGCTGGTCTCGAAGAAGTGAACTAGAGGAAGGCGAATTTCACGCAGTTCTACTTTAGAAATGAGCACTTGATGACGGACTCCATCGAGAAGATTTAAAGTAATCCAGAGTTCAGCATTATGCCCACGATGGACGGCTTTGTCAGCCTGACGAACGTCGCGATGCAAAAATCGCGTATATCCGGGCGCTAATTTGACCGACCTTTAATTAATTTGACCGACCGTTAAAAGCGACTTGACTTGATCCTCATTTCCAGCTCTTAGTTTATCGAAAACCAATACAAGAAATCTGGTATTTCGCCTTGACCCTATGTTAGATTGCTGGCAAGCGTTTCGTTCATTCTTGCTTTCCTCGCAACTAAATTGCGTCTGTTAAATAACTAAGTTTGAAAGGATCAATCATGCCTAATACCACTCTGACCCGCTTCGCGGATTCGTCTGCTTATTGCTTCCCTTTCCATCGGACGAATGTCCTCCCCACGGTCCGGCTACTGCCGACCTTAACCGTCGTTGGTGCCCTGGTTAAGCGCGGCGTTTATTTTCAAACTTATTCCCAGCGTCTTCGCCGATACCTCAACGCCTGCAGAGCATTGCCAGTTCTGGCACCGCAGTGACGCAAAACTTCGACACGCTGGTTTCCTCAGGCACGGGAACGTTAGCAGCGAATACCGCCGACGGGCTGGGGCTTCTCGAAAGCTGCCACAAACGCCAACACCAGTTACACTGCGGCAACCGGTTCAGCTACGGCCGGCGACACTTATGGCTTCGGTTCCACCGGCTCCAGCGATCGCGCGCTGGGACAATTGCGTAGCGGCACCCTCATTTCAATCCTCGGTGGAACATTTCAGAATAATACCGGCGGCACCATCACCTCGCTTGCAGTTTCTTATGTTGGTGAGCAGTGGCGTCTGGGTTCTCTCAACCGCCTTGCTCCCGAGAGAATGGATTTCAATACAGTACTAACGCCACCAGCCTGACAACCGGCACCTGATTGACGTTAACGCCCTGGATTTCAATCCACCAATTACAGGGCCCACTATTGGAGCACTCGACGGCAACGCGCCAGCAAACCGCACTTGCCCTTGAGCTCGACGATTACCAGGTTGAGCATTGGAAACGGCTCGAGCTTCTGGATTCGTTGGAACGACGTTGACGCAGGCGGAGCAGACGACGGCATTGCAGTTGACGACTTCTCGATTACAGCCAGCGGCGTTCCGGGGGACAATGCCCCAACAGTCAGTGCGACTTCACCTCTAAACAACGCGCATTGAATGTCCCTGTTAGTAGCAACATTGATATCACCTTCAGCGAGAAGTGTTTCAGCGACCGCCAGTGCCTTTAGCATTCAATGTCCGACCGGCTCACCCCGCAGGCTTTTTCACAGACTGCTTCCCCCAGCACCACCTTTCACACTGAATCCGACGGCCGATCTTCCATACAGCACCGTCTGTAGCGGTGACAGTCACGGGCAATCAGATAACCGATACCGACGTGAACGATCCACCTGATCAGATGGCCTCAGACTTTGTCTTCTCGTTCACGACGGCAGCTCCACCTACCCGACTCCAACCCCAACGCCGGTAGCTACAAACGTCATCATCAATGAGATCGACGCAGACACACGCAGGTACCCCGACACCGCGGAATTCATCGAGTTATACGACGGCGGTGTGGGTAACACTTCGCTCAACGATTGGTCGTGGTTCTATTTAATGGCAGTAACGATTTGTCATATAACACTTTTGACCTTAATGGAAGAACGACCGACGCCAACGGCTACTTCGTATTGGGAGACGCTTTAGTCCCCGGCGTTGACATGCCTTTAGCGAATGGCTTCATTCAGAACGGCCAGGACGCGGTCGCACTCCTATGCCGCGAGCGCGGCAAGTTTTCCAAATAACTCCGCCTGTTTCTTAACCACCAACCTTCAGGATGCGATCGTCCATGACAACGGACAAGCGGACGATCCAGGACTCCTGGTCTTACTGAACGCAGGCCAGCCTCGAGGTGGACGAAGGAGGCACGACCAGCTCTATCGGGCGTTGTCCCAACGGCTCCGGCGGAGGACGTAACACCTCGACGTATTACCAGGGTGCCCCCAGTCCCGATGCGGCGAGCAACTGTCCGCCGACACAACCGCCGAGCACCGAGTCCGATCTTGATCAGCCAGGTATATGGCGGTGGGGGCAACTCTGGCGCAACTTATCAGAACGATTTCGTAGAACTGTACAACCGCAGCGCTTCGCCGGTTGATACGGCCGGCTGGTCGATTCAATACACAGCGGAGGACGGAGACAGTTGGGATTTTGGTAAACAACCGTTGGGGAACTGATTGGTCCGGGTGAATACTATTTGATCGCGTTGGGATCGGGAGGAGCTGTTGGCTCCTCGCTACCGCCAGCTCAAATAAACGGTCTAATAAACATGAGTGCGACCAGTGGAAAGGTTGCCCTCGTAAATAGCTTCGATGGACTGGTCGGCAATTGTCCGCTTGGCGATCCCTCGCTGATGGATTTTGTCGGCTACGGAAGTCCTGACTGCCGGGAAGGTGTGCGGCTCCGGCGCCGGCACCAAGCAGTAGCACCTCAATCTTCCGTCTGGGCGGCGGCAGCATAGACACCAACAACAACGGAAGCGATTTCGTTACCGGCACACCGAATCCGCGCCAGACTGCACCGATTGTGGAATTAGGGCCATTAGTTCTTAACACCGATCCCCGCAAGAACGGCTTTAATGCGCCGCGTGATGCAAGTATGACGATCACCTTTACCGAACCGGTAAATGTGTCAGACCCTGGTTCGACATCACTTGTCCGAGTGGACAACATAATACCGCGACGTTCGCCACCACCGACGGCGGAGGACCCACGTCATAACACCAAATCTGAACTTCGTCGCGGGCGAGCAGTGCACGGTCACGATCTTCAAAGATCAGATTCACGATCAGGACACGGACGACAGCGGTGACTAACACCGACGGTTTTGCCGGCGAACGTATGTGCGGACCTTCACGGTAGCGACCGGCACTGCACCGCCTTACCCATCGAGCGTACATCTTACGATGGGTGATCCTGGTTGCGGAACCATATACGGTTGCGCTGCCGCTAACCTCGGCCAGCCGAACAACTTCCTGATGGACAAACCCGAGTTTACGATCTCCTACAATCGCGACAAGGGTGGGCCAAACTGGGTGAGCTGGCATCTAACTGACGAATGGATCGGATCGCTGACTCGCGTGGACACATTCCGTCCCGACCCAGGAGTGCCAGATATCTGGTATCGCGTGCAGGCATTCGATTTCTCCGGAGCCGGTTTTGACCGCGGGCACATGACGCCCAATGCTGATCGTGACAAGGGAGACTTCGATCCCGATCAATCAGGCGACCTTTCTGATGTCAAATATGGTCGCGCAGGCTCCCGACAACAATCAGGGTCCATGGGCTGCTTTCGAGGGCTATCTCAGGACGCTCTTGCCGGGTGACGAGGTGTACATCGTTTCCGGTCCCTTCGGGTGGGTGGCACGGGCAGCGTTGGACCGGCTACGACGATCGCCAACGGTCACGTGACCGTCCCAGCCCAAACCTGGAAGGTTGCGTTGGTTATTCCCAAAGCCAGCGGTGACGACATTTCTCGCGTCGACTGCTCGACGCGAACCATTGCCGTCGTCATGCCCAACGTCCAGGGCATCAGAAATAATCCCTGGGAGAACTATCTGACAACTGTCGATGCCGTTGAAGCACTGACCGGCTATGACTTCTTCCAAAACCTGCCGGATCCGTACGAGAGATGCGTCGAGGCGGGCACTAACGGTCGTAAATCCTCCGTTGGACACGGACAATGATGGAATTCCGGATACAACAGACAACTGCCCGTTCGTCTCGAACGCTAATCAAGCGGATCTTGATCAAGATGGTCTCGGAGATGCTTGCGATCCGGATGACGACAACGACGGCGTGGCAGATTCGACGGACAACTGTCCAACGGTTGCCAATACGAACCAGGCAGACGGCGATAGCGATGGCATCGGCGACGCCTGCGATCCGAACCCGAACGATGGTCCCACCGGCGATTTAGACGGCGATGGCGTTGTCAACAATGTAGACAACTGCCCGCTAACGGCCAACGCCGATCAAGCCGACTTTGATCATGACGGCCTGGGAGATACCTGCGATGGCGACGACGATAACGACGGCGATCCCGACACCGCCGATTGTGCGCCGCTAAACGCGGCCATCAATCACAGCGCGATCGAGGTCTGCGACGGCGTTGACAACAACTGCGACGGAAACATCGACGAAGGCTTCGCTGACACCGACCTCGATGGCCAGGCCGATTGTGTGGACACAGATGATGATAACGACGGCGTGCCCGATGCAACGGACAACTGCCCGCTGGCAGCTAACATGGATCAGGCAGACAACGATCGATGACGGCCTCGGCGACGCCTGCGATTCCGATGACGATAACGATGGCGTTCCTGATGCAACAGACAACTGTCCGTTATCGGCTAACACTGATCAGGCGGACAACGATCACTGACGGCATCGGCGATGCCTGCGATGATGATGACGATAACGACGGTGTGCCCGACGCAACAGACAATTGTCCGCTGACGGCCAACGCCGGCCAGGCAGATACCGACCATGATGGCATCGGCGATAGCTGCGACGCCGATGATGACGGCGACGGCGTGCCTGACGCGACAGACAACTGTCCACTAACGGCCAACGCCGATCAGGCAGATACTGATCACGACGGTATTGGCGATGCTTGCGAGAATGACGATGACAACGACGGCATCCCCGATGCCATCGACAATTGTCCACTCAGCAGCAAATCCGAACCAGGACGATAATGATCACGATGGCATCGGCGATGCCTGTGATAACGACGACGACAACGATGGCGTGCCTGACGCCACCGATAATTGCGCGTTCGTCGCTAATCCAAGCCAGGCAGACAATGATCACGATGGAGCCGGGGACGCCTGCGATAGCCGATGACGACAACGACGGCGTGCCCGACACCACCGACAATTGTCCGTTCACTGCCAATCCGAGCCAGTCAGATATCGATCATGATGGCATCGGGAGTTCATGCGACTCTGACAACGACAACGATGGTGTTCCGAACGCCACTGACAACTGTCCGCTCACCCCCAACCCAGATCAACGGGATACCAACGGGGACGGGGTCGGCGATGCATGCTCCCAATTCCAACTACCGCAGGGTGGGGTGTTTGTAATCGGCGATCAGGGCGAGTCTGGACGAACGGCGCGACGGTCTACTTCTGGGGCTCGCAATGGTCGCAGAACAACCCGATGAGCGGTGGCTTTGCACCAAGCGCGTTTAAGGGATTCGAAGATGGCTCGGCGCAACCCGCTTGTGGCGGCACCTGGACAACCAGCTCCGGAAACAGCACGAGTCCACCGTCAACCCTTCCGCAATACATGGCGGTAATCGTTTCCAGCTCAATCAACAAGAACGGCACCGTTACCAGCGGAGATATTAAGAATATTATCGTGGTAAGGACCAACGCCGGTTACGGGCCGTCTCCGGGACACCCCGGTACAGGCCAGGTAGTTGCAATACTTTGCAGCTCAACGACACAAGCTGTGAGCCTCTTCAATAATCTGCTGAACGCCACAAAGTCCATTGGCGTCTCTCCGGGATAGCCAATGGATCGGTGGTACTGGACTTGAACCAATAGGTTTCAGTTCTCGGCGGGAGTTCGGTTTCTGATGACTCAAGCGATCTGCTGGGACCGCGGGCGTCCCGCCCGCAATGAGCCCAAAGCGCGAAAAGATTGAATCAAAAGACTGCGCGCTTGACAGCGCGTTTGCGGGCGGGACGCCTGCGGTCCCAACAATCACTTGACTGTCTTGGTGGATCCGCGGACGACTGCCTGGTCACTCAGTTGAAGTAATTGCCTGATTATTCAACGCCGCGTGCATCGGTGTGCCACGGCAGTGAAGCGCATTTGACGCGAACCGGAAACTCGCGCACGCCGGAAAATATCTTCAGGTTGCCGAGCCCGTTGGTCGTGGCCTCTTCATCGAGCTCTCCCGTAACCATGCCATGAAACTCAGCGAAGAGTTGCTCCGCTTCCTGCTTGCTCTTTCCCTTCACCGCCTGCGTCATCATGCTGGCTGCGGCTTTGGAGATAGCGCAGCCGGAGCCCTCGAAGCTTATTTCCTTTACGGTGCCGTCTTCCAGGTTTAGATAAACCGTCAGTTGATCGCCACAGAGTGGATTGAACCCTTCAGCCGAATGATTTGCCGATTCAAGCTTGCGAAAGTTTCGTGGCTTCTTGTTGTGGTCGAGAATGACCTGCTGGTAGAGTTCGCTTAATTCAGACATATGAAAGACAGTTTATGAAAATATCTCTACTACCTTCTCAATCGTTCGCGCCAGCACGTCGACTTCTCTTTCGTGTTGTAGAAAGCGAAAGATGCGCGCGCAGTCGCTGGAATATTGAAACGCTGCATTACAGGCTGTGCGCAGTGGTGCCCGGCGCGAATGGCGATACCCTCCTGATCGAGAATGGTACCGATGTCGTGAGGGTGAATATCATCAATCACAAACGACAACACACTCATTTTCTCTCGAGCTGTACCAATAATCCGTACTCCCTCAATCTTCTTTAGACGCTCGGTCGCATATGATAACAACTCGTGCTCATGCGCCGCCGCCTTCTGGCGATCGATTGAATTCAGGTAGTCAATCGCGGCTCCCAGGCCTATCTGCGAAGCGATTGCCGGCGTACCCGCCTCAAACTTGTTTGGCAAATCAGCATAAGTCGTTTTCTCAAACGTAACGCTTCTAATCATGTCGCCGCCACCCTGGAAAGGATTCATCTTCTCGAGTAGCTCGGCCTTGCCGTAAATGATCCCGCTGCCCGTGGGCGCGAACATCTTGTGACCTGAAAACGCAAAAAATCGCAGTCAAGATCCTGTACATCCACCAGCATGTGAGGCGCGCTTTGAGCGCCATCAATCAGGACCGGAACACCATACTTATGCGCCTGATCGATCATTTCTTTTACCGGATTGATCGTACCCAGAGCGTTGGAGACGTGAGTAAACGCCACGAACTTTGTTTTCTCATTGAGCAGCGCGTTGTACTCGTCCTGCAATAGCTCGCCGGCGTCGTTCATCGGGATTACTCGCAGGCGGGCACCCTTCTCCTCGCAAAGCATCTGCCAGGGTACGATGTTGGCGTGATGCTCCATTGCCGAAATGATGATCTCGTCGCCGGCACCGATGAACTTCGCGTCCGTAGCCATGCATTACCAGGTTGATGCCTTCGGTGGCGCCGCGGACGAAGATACATTCCTTCGTTTCGCGGCGCGTTAATGAAACGCTTCACCTTTTCGCGCGCGCCTTCATAGGCAGTTGTCGCCTTCTGGCTCAGGTAGTGAACGCCGCGATGAATGTTGGAATGTTCGTCTTCGAGGTAGATGCCGCCGCGGTCGATCACCAACTTGAGGAACCTGCGATGACGCCGAGTTGTCGAGGTAAACCAGCGGCTTGCCGTTCACGGTCTGACGCAGAACGGGAAAGTCCTCGCGGATCCGTTCAACGTCCCAGGCGCGATCGGCGGTCTGCCTTTTTCTTCAACGCTCTTTATTTCTGCCGTGGCCATAAAAACCTCACAATGTTTGCCAACTCTACGAACTAGTTTCCTGTTGCCGCGGAATCAGAAAATAAGCCAGCAATAGGGGATAGAAGAATCAAGCCGGTCAAAACTGATCGGCGGCAGGAACGTGAACACCGCCATGACTGCAAAGCAAATTCCAAAACCAAAACGTGAATGCCCAGCACGCCCTTCATGATCCGAATCTCAGCTTGCTGCAGCAGGAACGCGAGCGCCAATCCACCCAGCAAACAAACAAGCGAGAAGCAGGCACTCAACGCCGGTTAAGCCAATTCTTTGGTCGAACGCTTGAAGCCTCGCGCCAAAGTCTTGCTTGTAAACTCGTCATCAAATCAAACAACTGCCGCTCAGTTTCATTCTGGGCTGCCGGCTGGAGGAACAGGGTCAGCGAATGAATCAGCGCGTTCAGCAAGAGAAAAACAACGGCTAACCACAGCCAAAACCGATAACGCTTCAACATAGCTTTGAAACTGCGAGCAACCTCAGAAAATCAAAGCGACGAGCGGAACTTACGCTTCCAGGCGCGCATTCAGACGATCTACAGCACCGCCTCGTCAAGCTGGTTCCTGATCGAGTCGATCTTAATCTTGCCGATCACCTCTTCCGCGAACCCGTAGGTCAGCAGATTGCGCGCGAGGTCTGGATGAATCCCGCGAGTCTCCAGGTAAAACAGTTCATCTTCCTCAATCTGCCCGACGGCCGCCCCATGCGCACGCCACTTAACGTCGTCAGCGAGAATTTCAAGCTGCGGCTTCGTATCCACACGCGCTTCGTTCCGAGAGCAACACGGTTCTTGTTCGTCTGCAAGGCGTCAGTCTTCTGCGCATCGTGACGCACAAAGACTTTGCCGTTGAAGACCGCGCGCGACTTGCCGTCAAGAATACCCTTGTAAAGCTGGTGACTGGTGCAATGGTGGCTTTCGATGATCGATTAACCGAATGAGTGTCCGTGTGCTGCGTCGCGGTAACCAGGTACAAAACCGTCAACCCAACATTCCGCGCCTTCGTTGTCCATTGTCACATGAACGTCACTGTCCCGAGAGCTTGGCGCCAAAGTTGATGGTGGTAGTGTCGTAACCTCGAATTTGCGCCCAGATCCGCAGCAGTGGTGGCCAGCATGAAAGGCTCTCGACGCTTCGCGCTGCACTTTGTAGTGCTCCAGGCGCGCCTCCATCCTTAAGCACTATTTTCGACTACCGCATTGGTAAGTACCGGGAGTCGTTAACACTCACAAAACTCTCAATCAGGGTAGCGCGTGCTATTCTCACCGGCAACCAACAGCACACGTGGAAAACTGCAACTGTCTGAGCGCCGTCTGAAATGAAACGCAAATGCAGCGGCGTTTTCACGACCGCATATCTTTGGCAGGTAAACAAACGCGCCATCTGAGACGAACGCTGTGTTTAGGAGCAGTGAAACCATCGGCAAACATAGTTGGCCTGTTGCGCGAGATGCTTCCAAAACGATTTCGCGGTAACGCTCGTCCGCGATGGCTTTAGAGAGGTCCATCGCGACCACCTCTTCCGGAATTGCCGCTAACGAGGAAAGGTCATTTCTGCAAAATACCGTTCCAGGAAAACCAATTCACTTTGCGCGGTCTCCACACAACGGAACCTCGCTAACGCTTCCGCTTCAAGCTCGCTTTCGGCAGCTGTTTGCAAAGCGCCGGTTTGAAGTCGACGGCTGGCGATTGGCGCGACGTTGGTGTACTTCCACTCATCCTTAACCTGAAGGCGCGCCAACTCCGCAAACCGATCCATCGCGTTCGCGCGTAACCCGTCGAGCCAGGCCACACGCTCCGCCCTGAGTGACTTTCTTGCAGTGCCAGGAAGGCCTGTTGATACGAATTCTGTCCACTCGCTATTTCCGAGTAACCATTTCTATTTTGCCTGCGCGCCAGCGCCACTCGTCTCAGGAGTGGTCGCCTTCAGCCAGTCGTAGCCCTTCTGTTCGAGTTCCAGCGCCAGTCCCTTTGCCACCCCTTTGGCGATGCCGTCCATTGGCCAACACGTGCACAAACTGCGGCACGATGTAATCGAGCAATGCGCTGATAGTGCGTTACCAGGATGACAGCGTTCTCGTCGGATTGTGCAGTTGATTGACACCGCCGGCGACGATCGCTTAGAGCGTCGATGTCCAAACCGGAATCCGTTTCGTCACACGCAACCCAGCTTCGGGCTCGAGCACAGCCATCTGCAGCGATCTCGTTACGTTTCTTTTCGCCGCCGGAGAAGCCTTCATTGACCGAACGCGTCATGAAACTTGCATCCATCTCAACTACCTTCGCGCGTTCTTTCAGCAGATCCTTAAACTCAAGCGGATCGAGTTCTTCCCTTCGCCGAGGTGTTTGCGCTTTTCGTTGTAGCGCCAGCCGCAGAAACTGCGCGTTCGAGACACCGTGGCACTTCAATTGGATACTGAAATGCCACGTGAAAACGCCTCGCGCGCCCGCTCGTCAGGCGGCATCTCAAGCAGGTTCTTTCCCTTCGTAAAGACCTCGCCCTAGTCACCTGATAGGCGGGATGGCCGGCCAGGACTTTCGCGCAGCGTCGGACTTACCAGAGCCATTAGGTCCCATAATGGCGTGGATCTCACCCTTCTTAACGGTCAGGTTGATCCCCTTCAGGATCTCGTTGCCGTCCATGCCCGCATACAAATTCTGATCTCTAACACCTATGATTGCTCCTCTCAAATCAAACTTTACACGCGCAATGACACGAAGACGCGGGACCCGAGAAACCACCGGCGTCCTCGCCTCGGTCCCCGCGTCTTTCAGCCCGACGCTGCCTTCGAGCTTCATACCCAGCGCGTTCGCGCCTTCGACAGCAAATTCCATTGGCAACTGCAAAACACGTCCTTGCAAAAGCCGTTAATAATCAGAGATACACCGCATCCTCCTGAGAGATGCCGCGCTGCTGCAGGTAGAACAACCGTTCCTTCGCTAATCTTCGAGGTCGAAGCTCTCATGTTCCACACTCGAGGTGTTGTTCATCACCTCGATCGTCGGGAAAGGTGTTCGCGCCGCTGTTAGAACCGATCAGCATCGAATCACACTGCGTACAGTTTCGCGCGTTTTCCGGCCTTCGGCATCACCTTCACCAACCCGCGATAGCTGTTGTTTGATTTACCGGCCGCGATCCTCTGAAATCGATCAGTAGAGCGCGTGTTCTTGCCGAGATGGCATCATCTTCGTGCCGGTGTCAGCTCCGCTCGCGCGTGGTTGGTTAACGCGACCGAGTAGAATTCGCCAATGGAGTCGTCGCCCTGGCCCAGCAAAATGTGCAGGACGGCTTCCAGGTGATTGCTGAGCCGGTCTCAACCTGCGTCCATATGAGATTTTTCTTCGAATGTCCCTGTCCGGCGCACTTGCCGCTGTTTCCGTCGCCGAATCAGATAGCCGCCAACACCCTCCTCGTCTCCCCTGCATAAACCAGTTTTAGTAGCACCGTCAGCAGATGTTCATGATCTGGGCGATCATCAAGCGCTGACCAGTTCATAACCAAACTGCGGCGTGCAGTTGGTGTTCTGATTACCCAAACCTCGGAGCCGTGCAGCCTTCGATGATAGGAAACAGATGCGAGCCTCTTCAGTTCGTGACCATCAAGGTTCCTTCAAACTGGGTCCTGACTCAGTTATCGCCGTCTTGTAAAACAGGCAGATAGCTCCATCGGACAACGGACGCCTTTGGTGGATGAAGCAGAACGAGCCGCTTTTCGCGATACCACCGCACAAGTTGATGGAAGCTGCGTGTGTAAGCCTGCCCGTTCGTTTGGCGCTCAACCGTTTGAGCCATAGATCTTTAACTGGTTCGGGCCGATATTCGCGAATCGCTCCCGGTGAACGAATAGTCCAGAAGATCACGCCATAAAGCCTCCTGAGTTTCTTCTTCGTCAGGTGGTGGCGACGGAAACGGAGTCGAGCATGAGCGGCCAACCGCCAATTCCGGCAAGCCGGCTTTTGTGTCTGTCAGAGGACTGCTCGAGCTTCCCAAAGGTGCGTGGGGCCAACTCGGGATGCCCAGCTCCCGTCGAGGCACTGGGTCTGAGCCTGCGCCTTCCAGCCCCGGAAAGAGCGCTGTAGATGACAGCCCGTGCGCTGGGTAATTGATCCTGCGATAGGAAATGTTTCGGCCAGTGCTTCGTGCTCGGTCATCGTCGCGCTCAATACGACGGAAGCCTTCTCAGCCGGAAGTCCAACATCCAGTTCGGGTCCAGTCTTTGATCTTAACGATCAAACCGGATCGGTGCGTTCTCCGCTCAGTCCGTCCGCGTGGAATAACGTCTGACTCGCAGATTCGGTTACGGAAACCGTACACCGTACCAGCCGTGACGCTACCGAGAGTTCTGTTTGCTGTGCTCATCTTCTGAGTTCAGTTAATCCGGTAACCCTTTCCAACCTTCCAATGATCGCCGGACCCATGATTCCTCTTCACCTGCGCCGGGCGCTCGACACTGTGCGCTGGTGCTTCACACCCTGAATCTCGTAGCAGCATCGGCACCAACCGCTCGCCAGGCGCCGAGCAACTGGGCGACAATGCACTCCGACAGCGCATTGTCAACTATCTGATGCCGTGGAACTCGACGACCGCCCGGCCTGCAAGCGCCGTAGTTCTCCGGTAGCAAGCACGCAGGAATCCGTTATCGCCCGCATAACTTCTTGCAGTGAGTTTCCGATCGCTCCTCGTCATCCAGTATTTCGCTTATGACCCAGCCATGGAGATGGAATGTCAGGACGCGGACGCGCCAGCCGCAGGTAACCACCCTTGGTACCTCATGCGGCAGACACGCAAAACCAGGCCGGCCTTATTCAAGACATCCACATGGCAGCTCGCAAGCCGGCAGCCTGCAAAACCGAAATGCTCTTCCTAATTGCGCTGCATATCCGCGCGAAGCAAGCGCTGAGCGACTCGCTCCCGCGATATAACCGTCAGCGGAGAGCTGGAGCAAGCTACGTACGCCCGTATTCTTCCTGTGCAGATATCTTCATTAGCCTTATTCCTTCGGTCGACCCGGACGCGTTGGCAAACTCCTCAACTACATCCGCCGAGGAGCGGCAGTTTAACGCAATCCTTTACTTCTGAGTCAACATTAGAAGGCGGGCTGCGGCACGCGGGCCGGAATCCTCGCAAATGGCGAGGAAACTGTGCAGTCAAAGGCTTCAAAGTTGAGTCGCCCATATGCACCGGCTGAGACGCCAGGCTGGCCTCTGACCCTCCACCCCATGGAGGCTGCCCCGACTGAAACATCCCACGTGCACGGGCTGCGTCTTCGCCATTGCCCGAGCAGACAGGAGGATCGGTGCCCTCCGGAGCGGGAAACCGCGATGACCTTCCCGCCCTCCTGACAACCCAGCGCAGACTCCGACACTCAGTCCCGTGGTGCCGCTTTGTTTGGCCATCGAGCTGCGGTGATGCACTACTCTCCTGGTCGCAAAGGGGTATTTCAGCGATCCGGCGTCGTTAACGTCCGGCCCGCCCGGTTTCTCAGGGACGGTTGCGTCGTAGAGCACGTGATCCTTATCCGGCGCTTTAACTTCGGGAGCCGTATCGGACTCCTTGGTAGAGTAAGGCGATGGCGCAGCTGAGGTGTTGCCGGTTCGTTTTGCCGGGTCGTAGGGGCGGGATTCCACCGAGCGAAGCGATCTGCGCTTGGGATGAGGCAAGAGCCTCGCGCGCATTCGCATATTCGCTTCTGCCACTTGCTCTGATCCTCAGCGTCTCTGGAGAGTGACAAGCGCAGTCCGAGTACATCTTCGAGCAGCGAGAGAGAGTCGTAGGCCCCTCGCGCACTCGAGATTCTTTTTCGCCTGGGCAATCATCCGTTCGAGCAGCGAGCGCATCCGGTTAAGATCAGTTACCGCTTCTGCCGCGGCAGATTGGCGCCGGCTGTACTAATGCCAAAAGCTCGGTAGCGCGCCAGGTGCGTGCGGGCACCGTTCACGCGCCTGTCCGGCCAGAGCGAAATAGCTTCCGAGCGATTCATCCTTTGCGCTGAGAGCGGGCCTTGAAATTCTCTTCGAGCAGCGCCTCGGCTCTGCCGTAGTTCCCTTCCCTCCAGATACACGTTCATCAACATTATCGAAGAGATGTTCCGGAAGGCATTGTCCTGCGCTGTTGCTCTTACTGATTCTAGCATCGCTCGCAGCCGTATCCAAACGATGAGCGGCGATTAGGGCTCGCGCTCGCTCGATCCGTAACCGCAAGGCTTCCGGAAGATTTAGATGGGTCTGCAGGAGGGTTGACTGGCGGTTGGCTGCCTGTGGCTGAGACTGGGTGCAGGCTCCGCAGCTCACTCCGGCTTGGACTGGTAGTTGTATCCCGCAGGCTTGGCTGGCACCTGCGGGAACCTGAGCGTGGGCGACAACTGAGAATGATACGAGACACCAGCGCATACAAGGAAAAGTCGACTGAAGGAACGAGAATCTGGGCAAAAGGCTACGATTCACTACACTTAACTCCCCGGCAAATACAAAAGCGAGCCTAATGCTCAAGCTACGAACTACACCTAATTTTGACGCCCTATTATGGTTCGTTATGTCGATCGCGCGCAAGTGCCCCGAAAAGTCTTAGCAAGCGGCCCGGAACTCAGCCTTCTACTACAACCCTCAGTGGCGGGTAAATTTCAAACAAGGCAACGCCCTAAAAAGATTAATGGCCAACTATGGGAGCGAGGCGGACCGCCCGTGCAGACTCACCGATTACCTTTTTCAGCGCGGTAGATACGCGCGCCTTCCTTAATCGCGGCTCTTCGTCCGAGCGTGTCAGCAAGTGCGGCGATCACGCACGCTGACGCGGGCCGTTGATGATCACTGTTTCCAGTCGTCGGAAGCCCTTGGTGGCCGTATACAAGATCCGGAACAGACGTTGTAGAAGCGCAGGTATCTGGGTCGAGGCGCACATCCCGCGATTGACGAGGACGCGCCATGTCCGCCCGCCTCCTTTTCGATCGAGCCGATCTGTTTTTCCAAGTAAAGTCATGGCGCTTTAATTTCAGAATAATAACTCCAGCATGGTCGAAATGACATTTCACTTTTGATCGCTTCGTTGATTAGGTTTTAAAAAAGTGCTTTTGGCTGGGATTCATCTTCTCCTAATATGTTTAGGTTGTTGTTGGAAGCTGTCACTTTGTTCTTAATCCATAACACTGCAGCCTCTGCCATTTTCATTGTAACAGCATGCCTGAGGCCACCCGAGCTGCCTGATCGTGGGATTATCAACCATTTTTCAACCTTGAATTGAAGTTTGTAATTCCGCCGACCTTTGCTGATTCTTTTTGCCAATCCATGCAGCATGACACGATCGCTGAGAAACCAAATGCGTGAGAGGTAGGTCGTAACCGTGGTGACCAGAACCTTATGGAGGCGTTGCCGCTGGACTTCCCTTATTCTAAAACGGTGGCAACATATCTGGCCTGATTGTAAACGCAAGAGGTTTGGCTTCTGGTAGTTCTTCCGACACTTTAAATGCGTGGAAAGTGGAAAAAGTAATAAACCATGGAATAATTAGCTCATTTCCTTCCACTTCTGAACAAACTGCTCGACATGTTTCACGCCCTATGGTTGGTCTCTCGAAGTTGATCGCGAACAGGAAGCCCATTTATCGCTCCCGAGAACCCACGACGCTCAGTTTCAGTTGGTTTTTCATCGTAAAGCAACCATCTTCGGAAGTAACATGACGTCGTAGTGGAACGTGATCCTGGTTAATCATCCTCTGGCGAATCCAGCTGCAAAGGCTGGTGCAACACGATCCTTCGAAAAACGTTTTTGCCCTCATGGGTATACACTTTCTGCACAGCTACTCCTGGTAGATCGAGACGCCCGCCGACTGGTCGCGCTATCGGAAAGTGAATGCTGATAAAGTCCGGGAACTGATACTTCCGGTCGAACGACGTCGCGCAGCTGAGTATGACTTGACACGTCCGCGCTCGAACCCACACGCCATGACGCCTTCGTAAGCTCGAACCCGTGAAATCGCCTGATCCCGGACGATTGACATTGTTCTCGTCCGATCGTGACGAGCGTGCGCTGGTGGCGACACGACAGATTTACCTGTGATCATGACGACCCTATTTGCCAGCAGCAGCTGTCGGCAGCGCGCCTTCATCGCGATAATCGCGCAGGTGATGGACGTGGCTACAACGATGACGACTTTTATTGTTGTGCTGTAAGAAACAAAGATTATATAGCCACCAATATAATTTCCCATCATCCGCGAAATCGTTTTTCAAATTACACTAACGTAATTTTCGTAGCCCTCCGAGCGGGCTGCCGCTGTAACTGAAATCGAAGCGCATAC
>ERZ1370068.270-contig-10243_pt1 | contig 99942 bp, 104 predicted proteins | sample MGYA00561227_ERZ1370068 | MGnify/ENA primary metagenome ERZ1370068 (study PRJEB38410, sample SAMEA6850437) | metagenome | study: Metagenomic assessment of the ecological functions of the soil: analysis of the soil microbiota associated with the...
ATTACGTATTGCTCGAATGCTATAGCGCACATTGCTTAAGCGCAAAATCTAGGTATGGTAAAATTTTCTTTCTTGTTCTACGTATCCTACTTGCACGTACGCAGTGTGGAATGAACCTATCACTGCCCGCGTTGTGCTTTGGCCAGTGATGACGATTAAACAACCAAACGTCGAGGAACTGAAAAAGTTGAGTCCTCGTAAGGAGGTGGGTATGCTGAGCCTATGCCAGAAGCTGCAGAAAGATATGATCTGCATGCTACAACTTAATGAGTTTCACTGTAAGATGCCGTAATATCCATGGATGGCCACACTACGGCGCTCGCAATGACGATTAATATCATGCGCTCGCAATGAGGAAAAAAATGCTTTAGGTTTAATAAAGGGGCTGAAGCAAAAAAGCTAAAACTTTGCTTTAACTTCCAGGCACATTCACCTTTGGCAAGCCTAGTAATAATTTCCTGACCCGGTTTTATTTTCCGGCTATCACGCAGGATTTTTGCTTGCAGCATCACTACTATTGCCATCCACGCGCCAAGCTAGCTAAAGCACGGCGGCTTGCAATGTACGAGACAAACCCAAGAGCTTGCTGAAGTATTTGTAATTGGTTTTTTATACTTAAATTGAGGCGTTGGGTTAATTCATCACAATGCTGAAATCCATCTTTGCGTAATCGTTGCTGGGGATGACGTAAGCGTTTGGTTAGATTTTCTAGATTATGCTGGATAACTTTTTAATAAGTATTGGATAGTTTTAATGAGATGCTGGAAGATTTTATCTAATTGCTGTTGGTATTCATGTCTATCAGGACTCGCCAATTGTGCGCGGCCATGGGCGTAGCTGCACGCACATCAGCAACAAAAATCGGCAATAGTAAAATCTGTTTCATGCCCAATACACTTATAAGTGGTAATTCAATTTTTTAAAAATTGCTCGCCACGTTTTCTTCGTTAAAAGGCCATAGATCTTCGAATGATCCTCCTCCACCCGAGCCAAAATTAAAAATCTCACATTCCTTACGTTGATTCGCGGTGTTTATCTGTCGCACAATTTGTGTTAAGAGGCAAAATTTTTTTCCTGAACTAAAGAAGGGTATACAATGATATTAATGGCTGGAAAACGATGTTTAAGAACAATGCAGATATCGCGTAATGCAGCACCTGTTTCTGAACTAATTACGCCTATTGTGCTAGGAAACTTAGGTAGGGGTTTTTTATGTTTTGGATCAACAAGCCTTCTGCAGCAAGTTGACTTTTAATTTTTCGAACGCTTTACGTAAAGCTCCTTCGCCCGCAGGTTCAAATTGGTCAACGATTAATTGAAACTCTCCACGCGCTGGATACAGGGAAATTTTGGCACGAGCTAAGATTTGCATACCATTTTTGGTTGACTGTCTTTATAACGTTGTCGACCATTGAAAAGTGCACAGCGTACTTGAGCATTTTTATCTTTTAAAGAAAAATACCAATGCCCAGAGTTAGGACTGGCGAAATTAGAAATTTCGCCTTCACCCAGCTAGGTAAAAATGCATCTTCTAATAGATCTGAACCATTTGATTGAGTTCGAGATGCGATAAATTGCTTTAGACATATACTGTAAATCCAGTCAGATGAATAAATTTAAGAGGAATCTTTAATGATGCTAGGTTGAGCCAAGAAGCACTGTTTTTTGAGTATCGTAACGGAGCATACACGTAGTACGTGAGTAACGAAACACAGAAACAGTGCTTCTGGCCACGTGCCATTAAAGGCCCTCTCTAACTTATGATTTGTCTTCTGACATCAATAACATTAGGGACTTGTTTGATGCGATGCTCCTAAGACTTTTCCAAGTGAAAGTAAGCTGGGTATTTCAATAGTTAGTTTCCATATACGCCTTGGGGTCGGGTTTAATACCGCTAATGTTAATGCGACTAAATTTAATTTTTCATTAGCAATCAGCGTAGATACATCACGCAGTAAACCAGGTCGATTGTATGCTTCAACGCAGATATCGACTGGATAGACTTGACTAACAGCTAGACCCCCAGTCAGCGTCTACTAAGCGATTTTGTTTTTCCGGCTCGAGATTGAGTAAATGCATACAATCATCACGATGCAAAACTATGCCACGACTTTGAGTAATAAATCCTTGATAGGATCTCCTGGAACTGGTTTGCAACAGCCCGCAGTCTGCGTTAACAAGTCGGTAACGCCCGCTATACTAATACCTTCTGGTAAGCTGCTACGAGGTTTACCTAATAAATTTCAGGCTGAACCAAGCTTGAGGCTAATTGTTTTTCTTGCGATTGTATTGCATTTAAAAGTTGAGCAGGCCGTAATCACCACCGCCTAATAGCAATCATTTCTTTTGGTCTTAAAAATGCAGTTTGTGCGCTAACTTTCAGGATCGAGCGTCGTTAATCCTAAGCGTTGAATCTCTTATTAAACAAATCTTCGCCATGGAGTAAATGTTTTTCATAATCTTGAGTTTTAAACCAATGATGGGCTTTTGCTTTAGCACGCGGTATATAAAATAGCCTAAATTTGGATTTTAACTAATCTAGGCTCGGATTTCCTTGTTTTGCAGTAAGGATTTCGATTTGTTCACCAATTTTTAATTGGATAAGTTAAGGGAACAATAGCACCATTAATTTTTGCTCCTCGGCAACGATGCCCCACCTCACTATGAATATGATAAGCAAAGTCCAACGGTGTTGAACCTTTCGGTAGATCAAGGATATCTCCATTAGGTGTAAATACATACACTCGGTCATCTAAAACAGTCGTAAGACCCGGTACCGTCGCTTTGCCACGTTCTACTAATTTTTGCCACTCTAGTACTTGTCGGAGCCAGGCGATTTTTGTTTGATAATTCTTCTTTGTTGTTGAGCAGTTTCTTTATATTGCCAATGCGCTGCTAAACCATGCTCAGATTCTTGGTGCATTTGATGAGTGCGAATTTGATTTCCAAGTATTTTTGGCCAGGACTCCGTGCCAGCGGTATGAATAGAACGATAACCATTGATTTTGGTGTCGCGATATAATCATCGAACTGTCCTGATACAGGTGCCCATAAACTATGAACAATACTTAAAACATTGTAACAATCTTTAATATACTGACCAAAATGCGAATGGCATTTAGGTCATACAGTTCTTCTAAATTTTAATTTTTTTGTTGCATTTTTCTGTAAATGCTATGGATATGTCACGCGTCCATATATTTCAAAGTTATGAAGTGAGCATGATCTAAAATTTTTCGTAGTTGAGTTAAAATAATTTGTACATAGATCACGATCGATCAATCGTTCTTGAAGGAGTTGGGCGATTTGTGCATAAATTTTTGGTTCTAGATAATGTAAAGAGAGAGATCTTCTAATTCCCATTGCAGTTGACCTACGCCAAGACGATTAGGCTAAAGTGAGCATAAATATCCAGGGTTTCACGTGCGTAGGCTTGACTCGCTGATCCAACATATCTAGTGTACGCATAGTAGCAGTACGTTCGGCGAGTTTAATGAGGACAACTCGCATATCTTCTACCATTAAAAGTAGCATTTTTCGAATATTTTCTAATTGAGTTTGATGTAGATTAGCGGCGGTACTGGCAATACGAATGGCGTGTTCATTTGTTTAATACCTTCGATAATTTTAGCCACATTCGGCCCTAGATGTTCATAGACCGTTTCTAAGCAGAGTTCAGCATAATTTACGCAACTATAAATTAAGGAAGCCGCAATGGTTTCTTTATCTAGATGTAAATTCAAGAGAATTTCGGCCATAGTGAGGCCTTGTTGCAAGCAAGAGACATGTGTAGGTGTTGTTTTTGCTTCCCCCACAATTTGACTTAAAATTGAGGCTTGTCGAATCAATTTTGAAATCTTCTTGACTACGTTGCATGGCAGCATGATGTAGCCAGGTTTCTAAATTAATACTGCCATCATTATTTAAGTAGAGCGAATTTTTTATTTTAACCATTTCAATTAGTCCTTATTTTTAGTTTGTAGCTCTAAAAAAATTAGAAAGATCAATCAACTTATTTGTATGAATTTTTTTGGGTAATGTTTATTTTATACATAACTTCTAGCCAAAAATTCACAAATTCGATTTTCTAATAAGCATAACCTCCTTGATTATTTTTACCAGGAACAGGATCGTTAATTAAAATAGAAAAAGCTAGAACTTCTGATTATTAGCGGTGCGAACATAACCTGCCAAGCTACTTATGCCATGCATGCTTCCTGTTTTAGCATGTAGGTTCTACCCAATGAAGACCCCCTAGACGATGTTTTAGGGTACCATCTATCCCTGATCGTGGTAATGATTCAAAAGTAATCGCTATTGCATTGTGTATAAGCAAAATTTAATAATTTTACGAAGGCATTAGGCGACTACATTGTTACGAGAGAGACCAGAGCCATCCACCATTACTAGATGCTTGAAATCAATATCAGTTTTGTTGGCAAGAATAGCCTGAACAGCATTTCTACCAGTTTTCCAACTACCTTGCACTGAAAATACTTCTCCTAGTTTCAATAAACTATCCGCAATAAGATTATCTGACTTTTAACATATTTTTTATTAAAAAGCAAGTTCAGAGAGCTGTTTTCGGCCAAGGCCTTAGCAAGAGGGGGTTTTGCCATAGACTAAATTTGAATAGCGGATAGAGTATTTTCTTAATAATCCAGCCACTATATCGCAGGTCGCCAAATTTGGATTTTGTAGAGCAACTGGCAGGAACGATAAAGGTCCCATCTTCGGAGAAAGATATCCTCTTAAGGTATAGTGATTTTTACTGGCAGCATTAGGCTCTTAAGTCTAGGGAATAACTCGCTTGTCTTAAACGCTTGGTAACTGCTGTTGATAACTATACCTAAATTGCTATTACTTTTAGTGACGGTAGGATGTAATAAATGTTGATTGGCTTTAACGCTAAGATCAAAAACACCGCGATTGATGATAGTAGCCGTTACCGGGGCGGCATAGCAGAAAAATTCGACGTCAATAACACGTCCTGGCGGCCAGGAAAAGGCGTGGATCGATGACCGTATCATCAATAACAATATTGCCTTGAATTTTATTTTTATATGTTGCTCTGTTTAATGTTCAGCATGTCCTTGAGATTCATCAGTGTTAGATAAGGATCTCCGCCACCCTTATACAGATTTTCCGGTTAAAACACCGTTGCGAATCAGTGCTCCGGGGTTTGTTATTAAAAGCGAGTTTTAAATTGGAAATGCGGCCCTAAATAATCTAAAGCAGCAATTCCGGTAAATAATTTTAAGGTGCTAGCAGGACAAAGCCGCGATTGGCATTATATTGGTAAAGTACTCTTTCCTGTTGAGAGGTGATTGCATGGAAACACCGGTGTTAAAGCCTTTAAATGACTCAACATATTATTTAGGCTCTTGTTGAACGGATAAAAGGGCATCCTGACCATTTTCATCATAATAGGCAAGACTTTTTATCGGGCTATTAAGAGAACAGTGGAAAATATTCCAATCAAAAACCAGAAATTTAAGAAATGTACTGTTTAGTTTATTCATACAACCTATTTAGTAAATAAAACAAATTGCTTCTGCTATGATGAGTTTGCGGAACATATCCATTATTCCGGCTTGTTCTTAAACTAAAGCCTTGTTTCTTACTTAATTCTGCATCTCTAGCAAGACTAGCAGGATTACAGGATACATACACAATACGCTCAACATTCCAATGTGCAATTTTATGAAATGATCTCCAAAGCTCCAGAGCGGGGTGGATCCAATAGAATTTTGTTGAAAGTTTGTTGAGCCCAAGCCTCCTTTTAATATAGGGGCCGTCAAATCAGCTGTATAAAATTGTGTATTGTTAATTGAATTGTGTCTAGCATTGGCTTTGCCCGCTCCACGAGTTCGGCATATCCCTCAACGCCTACGGGACGTATTGGCATCGGGTGCGTGCTTAAAATTACCTAATCCGCAGAATAAATCCAATATCCGATCGCTGAAATTAGGTAAGAGCAATTCCATAGCTCGCTGTATCATCGCTTGGTTACGTCCGCGTTGATCTGGACAAAGTGTTTAGGTTCAAATAAGTAGCTCAAAGGCAGATAACCCTTATTTTCCAAACGATAACTTAGCAATTTAGGATCTTGTGGCCAAATACAGTGAGTACTTTACTTTCATTGCCAGGCTGAAGGTAAAGTTGTATATGATGCTGTTCGGCAAAGCACCGAGTTGTATTTGATCCCGAGATGCCTATAGGGGTGAGATGTCGGAAACCAAAGCCTACATGTCATCCCGATTGCTACTTCAATTTGTGGGATAGCTTTTAAAAGGCATTTAATTTGTGGATAAGCTGCTGTAAAGGGAGTAAAAGCTGACCAACTCTTGATCTAAGGTTTTGCAAGCTTGTAATTGTGCTAGATAGCGACCATTTTTTTCACGAAAGCCAACCAGCACGTTTGCTTTTTAGGGGCTACGTATTAACTCCCTAGGCGTGCCCGTCGGCGATAGCCCCAACTTGGGCCGGTAAGTGGCGATAGTAATGATTTGGGCTTAATCTCCGGCAAATGGCGGTTGTTCGATGAGTGTTTTTCTTGTGCCAGCGATTTGGTTACTTAAGTGTTGTAAGCTAATCCACCACAACTATCGTAATGCAGGCAACCCGGTTGGATTCTAGCTGCTGACGCTTTTAGTATCTGAATAGATTTTGCTTCGTCATGCGAACGTCGCTTTTGGTGAGTAGGCGGATTTGAACGCTTTCTCCAGGTAATGCATTTTCTATGAAGGTGATTTTACCATTGATATGGGCAATGCCCCGGCCTTTCATGCGAAATGCCAGTAATAACAACAGGGGCAGTATCGGTAGATAAAGTTTTTAAATTTTCCATGCTTGTATAAATCGTGTTTAAAATGAGGTTTATTTTCTTCAGCAATCGTTTCCCACGGACATAAGCACACTTTTTTGATAAGTTTGAAAAGAGAAATTTCCGCGTATCAATTCAAAGCGAAGATAAATTAGATAGGTATTTAACACATCTGTTTCGCAATACCTCTGGATGGCTTCTAATTTACCCTAAAAATAATCCCAAACTTGGCTACCGTCCATACCTAGCTTCTGCAACCTAACATGACAGCAATTTCCTTAAAGGAGCATTTGGTAATTTGACCTTGATAAGCAGCTAAAACATCCATGAGGTCGGTATGACGATAGGATACTGGCTTAAATAATTATTCCAGCGGAAACTTCGTTATCATCATTACCTACATTCCAATAGCTAGGCTACTAATTCCGTATAATAATGCCCGATAGTGTAAAACGGCAGACTGAAGCCGCTGCCATTCCAGGAAATCAAAATAGGTAAATATTTCTCGTATCACATTTGAAAAACGCTTCTATAAGGGCAGGTTCCTTCGAATTAATATTACCCAAGGACCCTATTTTTAAATTGATTATTAGTGCGTAAGGCAACAGAGATTGCCACGATGCGCTGCAAATGATGAGCGTTTGCATCCAGAGTTACCGGTTTTTGACGTTTTGCTAGCATAATTTCGGCGACTTCACGATCGCTTTTTTCATTACCTATGTTATAAAGAACGTCCATTTTTTACATCAGGAACAGTTTCAATATCAAAACAAAAGTATTCATAAGATCATCATAGTCACAGAGGTTAGGGATAAAACCCTTTAGTGTAAAAAGACCCTACGTATTTTGTCTCTTTATAGTAGACTTATTTCGAAACTTTGTAGATATACCGCTGGTACATGAAGATGCAAAACTTTCGCATTCAGGGCGAACGGCATATCCCGATCACTTGACGGGGTTGCAAAATCAGAGAGTGATAAAAGCATATTTTTAGACTTCTGGCTAGTCTGGATCCGGCTTTATAGATGATGTTTAGACACCTACTTGAGATAAAAATAGAACATGAGAATTATTTTATTAGGGCACCTGTGGGCAGGAAAAGGTACCTACAAAATTTTTAACGATTTATTACCATATTCCTCAAATTTCTACCGGAGATATGTTACGCGCTGCCGTGAGTCAGGGTACGCCTGTGGGTCTGCAAGCCAAAGCTTTAATGGATTCGGGCCACCACTTTGATAAAGTTATTATCGAATTGGTTGAAGCGCGTATCCAACAAGCAGATTGTGTCAATGGTTTTTTGTTTGACGGGTTTCCACGTACTTTACCGCAGGCAGAAGCGATACGCGCTAACGGAATTTGTATTGATTTTGTTATCGAAATCAAGGTGGGAAGATGATGAGATCGTAAAAACGCCTTAGTGGGCGCATTTATTCATCCTGCCTCAGGACGTATTTATCATACATTATATAACCCACCAAAAATTCCCAACAAAGATGATGTAACCGAGAAGAGCTTTATTCAAACGTAAAGATGATACCGAAGCAACGGTACGGAACGCTACATTTATCATCAACAAACTAAACCGCTACTTTGTTATTACGAGGAGGCAGCGTCGGGGTGATCCGGGTAAGCTCCTGTTATATTTCAATTAATGGCCATGATGTTGAAGAGGTGCGTAGACATATTTTTGCAGCGCTAAAAGAAAACATGAATAGATAATTAATTAGCAGATAAAGAAGTTAAGCGCTTTAAAAATTGGCTTAAATCTTCTGGTAATTGAGCATTTAGCTTTATTGTTTCCTCTATTGACTGTAAAGTAAATTCAAGCTGGCTAGCATATGTAAGAAAAAGTCGTCTGCAACCTAATTGACGCATCTTTTATTAATTTCTTTATCGCCATGTTTTTTCATCTCCAATGATGGGATGCTTGGCGAATTGGGCATGAACGCGAATTGAGCGTACGTCCAGTGATAGGCATTGCTGCGACTAATGTAGATTCAGCATAATAATGTTGTACAGAAAATTCAGTTAAGGAATTTTTACCCTCTGCTTGGACACGTACAATGCGTTCTCCTGATTGCAATTGATTCTTATGTAGAGGCGCGTCCACTTTTAGTAACGATTTAATGTCCTGAAACCAAAGCAATGTAGGTCTTTTTAATCTCACCTGAACGTAATAATTCATGTAGTTCCTTTTAAAACAATTACTTTTTTTGGCAACTAATAAACAACCTGACGTACCGCGATCAAGCAGATGGACTAATTCTAAGAATTTTAACTGCGGTCGCAACAAACGTAAGGCCTCAATAATTCCTAAATGTATACCGCTGCCACCATGGACAGCAATCCCAAGGCTAGGTTTGTTGAGGCTAAAAATGTTTATCTTCAAAATAATTGCTTTTTCAAAAGTACTGCTAGTTTTTCATTTAAAATATTTTTTGTTGCGGGTGGGGCAAGCTCTCGTAATGGAGGGATGCGAATATATCTCCTTCTCGTAGGCGATAATCCGGTTTTACTCCTTTATTGATGCGTAATTCACCCTTTCGTATGATTCGATAAAGGCGACTTTTAGGCAGACCTTTAAGCGCGACATTAAAAATTGTCATTCGAATGGTCATTGGTTACAGTTAAGTGTTGAATAGTTTGCACAATATCGTTAATCTAGCATAAATCTAGCGCATCTTTTCACTATTTGATAAAATCTTCAAGTTGCCGAGTAAATATCAGTATTTATCTTTGTTATAAACACCCCCTTTTTTAGGTAATTGCTAGTTTAGTTGGCGACAAAATTAAATTTATAAATTCAGAGGCTATTATGACTCAATCTGCGGAAGTAACCACTAAAGATTTGTCTTCTTCCACGGCAATTTTAACTGTTGATAGTTTATCTCCTATTCATTTGCCTGTTTGCAAAGCAACGTTAGGACCTGGATGTTATTGACGTGACCCAATTGGCAAAAATTAATCGATTTACCTATGATCCGGATTTCTATCTACCGCAATCGTTCTTCTTAAAATAACATTTATCGATGGTGATAAAGGTATCTTTACTTATCGCGGTTATTCGATTGATCAACTTGCTGAAAAATCAGATTTTATAGAAGTTGCTTATTTGTTGCTTCATGGTGAGTTACCTGATCAAATTCAAAAACAAAGTTTTAACGAAGAAATTAATCAACATACTATGGTGCATGAGCAGTTACGTCTTTTCTTTTTTCATGGATTCGCAGATGCTCATCCCAGCGGCAATTATGTTAGGTGTTGTTGGGGCATTATCCGCTTTCTATCTATGACCTATTGATATTCATAATAAGGGAACATCGTAAATTGGCTGCGTAAGATTAATTGCTAAAATGCCAACCCTGCCGCTATGTCGTATAAATATGCAACAGGATTACCTTTATGTATCCTCTCAACCATTTGAGTTATGCAGAGAATTTTATGCATATGATGTTTGGGGTTCCTACCGAAGAAAACCCACCTAACTCGGTGTTAGCACGAGAGCTTAGATAAATTTTTATTTTACATGCTGATCATGAACAAAATGCTTCTACTTCTACTGTGAGACTTGCAGGTTCAACGGGAAGCAATCCCTATGCCTGTATTCTGCAGGCATAGCCGCTTTATGGGGACCTGCTCATGGCGGTTAATTAAAGCATGTTTAAACATGTTGCTTGAAATAGAGATATTTCACGAATTAATCATTATATTGACAAGGCTAAAGATCCCAATGATCCTTTCGATTAATGGGCTTTGGACATCGTGTTTATAAAAATTATGATCCAAGAGCAGCAGTGATGAAAGACATGCCATGATGTGTTGGAAGAAACTGGGCAAAAGAAGTTCTTTATTTAAACTCTTGCATTAGCCTTAGAGAAAATGTTTTGGAAGATCCTTATTTCATCGAAAGAAAATTGTATCCTAATGTCGATTTCTACCTCGGGTATTACTTAAGTGCTTTGGGGATTCCTACTAATATGTTTTTACAGTAATTTTTGCTTTAGCTCGCACGGTAGGTTGGATTTTCACAATGGGAAGAAATGATGGCTGATCCTAAACTTCGCATTGCAAGACCTAGACAATTATATATTGAAATACACAAAGAAATTATATACCTATTGAAAAAGATAATGAAATCCCCATAAATAACTAACTAGTTTTAAAATTAGAAATTTAAAGTTAAAAATGCTTATAAAGAACACTTTCAAATTTTTTTACAATGCATAAAAATATTGCTGAATTATCTATAATTTATCGATATAATAAAATTTCTATTTAGGTTTATACTCTTGATTAAAGAAAATATTATTTAATATCACCTAATTTAAGAAGGTATATTGGTTGATTGATATTATATTAACTCTAAGGAATACAATATGACAAATGCTAAAATACAAACAACAACTAAACGAGGTAGACCACCCTTAAGTGCAGCAAAAAAATGCAACGTAGTAAGGCTGCTTTTAAATGCTCGTATGACTCAAAAAGCCTTGCGTGCCAAGATTATTATGCTGAAGGCCAATTCAAAGAAAGCTGAAAATTGCTGAACAAGAAGCTTATCAAAAAGCCCTGGAAAAAGGTTGTCTGAACATAAAAATGGAAGTTAATTTCAAAGCTTTGGCTGTTGCAAAGGCTAAAGGAAATGTAGAAAAAGAATGAAAAGAATGTTAACGACAAAAGGTCGAGCAAGATCCTCTCAGCTCAATATAGCTAAAACAGGCACTATTCGTAAGCGTGGTAGACCGAGAAAATGAAGTACTTAATATGCTAGTTATAGATATACTAATCCAGTTTTTGATTTAACAATAAAAATAGGTTGAAAATAAACGCCGCAAACTTACTTGAAATCTTGATAGAAAGGTCTCTTGGTTTGACTATATAAAAATGAGATTTTTAGAGTGTATTTAGCTTAGTAAGGATTACCAAAAATAACTTATTTTTGATAGATTATTCTATGTTATAAGAAGTCGTATGGTTTTAAGCTAGGGCTTTGTCCTATATTGAACTAAAGAAAGAAAACTAGAATAGTCCTTAAATATCCAAATTTCAAGCATATTGGTGACCGAAGCAATAGGGGGCACCATATAGTGATAATATCTTCCTCTAACAGGCTTTTGTGCTTTAACAAAGCCTGGCGTGCATGCGTTTTAACTCTTAATAAAGACGCACAGCATCCATAAAGCGCTTACACGATAGAAAGGAAAATGTAAGCCTTTGATTAATAAAACTGGCTAAATGCGTTCAAATATTGTACGAATTATGCTATAGTGGTCTTCTTCTGCTAAATAAGCAGGGTAGGGAGGGGGTTATATAGTGATATTATTGAAGAAAAATAACAAGTTTATTATCGCTGGCCAGTGGTCTCTTCGTGATGACCGTTAATGCTAGTCCAGTAAGCCAGACGCTAACGTGCAAGCTGAGCTACAACAGTTCAGTCAGCGAGCTCCAGGCCCAATCCTGGAAGTATTACAGTTAGGTTTAGAAGCTTATAACAAAGCTAGGCAGGAAGGTTTAGACAATCAACATATTTTAATCCATTATTGATTATACTAAGCCATCAACAGCACGAAGATTGTGGGTGTTAGATCTTAACAACAACGCTGTACTTTTTAATGATTACGTTGCCCATGGACAAAACAGTGGTGGTGAATTACAACTTCCTTCTTGATAGACCAGAAGTTTAGGAGTCAGGTTTAGGCGTGTTTCTTTTAACTGAATCAACTTATCAGGGGAAACACGGTTATTCTTTGAAGTTAAAAGGTTTAGAACAAGGATTTAACATAGGGCGGAATCCTCGTGATATCGTAGTCCATAGAGCGGGATTATGCGACAGCGCAATTTTGCGCAGCAGCACGGTCGCCTAGGACGAAGTTGGGGTTGTTTGCAGTCAGTCCAGCAGTTGCCGATTCATTAATCCATTCGATTAAGAACGGACGCCAGTATTTGCTTACTATCCTGATCCATCATGGTTAATAAAATCGCAGTTTCTTTCATAATAAAGAATACTAAAGATTAACCGCAAGCAGCCTTAGGGCTGCTTTTTTTTTGGTCTGCGCTTTAGGTCTTTAATCTAATTAACAATAATTAGATTTTTAACTAGAGTTTTCTTTAAAATTTCTTCATAAATTAAAGCCACCTGCTCAAGATCGTCAATAATAGACAGATTCATTAATTTGGTGAATTGTGCGATTACAAGACCAAACTCACCAATTTCTGCGCCTAAAGGAGGCCAAATCGGGCGTCAGAAGTGCCCCTGTCGTTGAAACGCTAGGCGTAATGCCAGTAAGTTTTTTTTATAACATCAAGGCAAGCTAGACGTAATTGACCTGAAGGACTTAGAAAGGAAGTCCGCCACGCTGCCAAGTGATTTGATATTTTAAATGATGTTTTCTTAAAAATACCTTCTACGGTATCTTCTAATTTTTTAGCAGTAGCGTGGAGAATAACGAAAATTAAATTTAACCTCTATATTATTTGGGATAACATTACCCGCGCCCGTACCACCATGGATATTAGAAAACTGTAAGCTGGTAGGTTGAAAATTTGGGGTACGCTATTCCTTCATCCCAGTTGGTATTCAGTAATTCGGCTAGATTCTGGATTAAAACGATGAATCGGGTTTTCGGCTAATTGAGGATAGGCAATATGACCTTGCTTCCCTTTACGATCAAATCGGCTGATAAAGACCCACGTCGACCAACTTTTAAAGTATCACCCAATTTTTCTTCGCAGGTAGGCTCGCCAACTAAGCAATAATCTATTTTTTCGTTTCTGTTTTTAAGTACTTCCGCGTGACTTTTGCTGTGCCATTGATGCTAGGCCTTCTTCATCACTCGTAAATTAACCAAGCTATGGAACCACTTATGATTAGGATATTCATTAATAAATTTTTACATGCTATTAACATTGCAGCCAGGCTACCTTCATATCGGCGCTACCACGACCGTAGAGTTGGCCATTGCGAAGGGTAGGTACAAGCGAGGGCTTTCCCCATTTATCTAATGGACCAGGGAACGACATCCGTATGCCCAAAAAAACAAGTAAAGGGGATTCTTTTCCCCGTCTAGCCCAAAAATTATTGACATCTGCAAATGGTAAGTGTTCAATCGCAAACCTAAGCGCTTTAAGTGTTGACATAAAAATAGTTTGACAGCCCTCATCTTCTGGAGTAACAGAGGGTCGAGCAACAAGCTGTTGAACTAGTTCAATAAGAGATAACATAAGTGCTTTTGGATATTAACTTTGTAAAATATGATTCTACCTTAAAGGGGCTACTTATAGAAATAGGAATGTGGATTTTATGCATAAGTTATAGAGTTTTAGGAATTAAAAATAACTGAAATCAATACAATAAGTTTTTCAACTATTTTCATATGAAAAATAACTTAATTAAATACATTTTTATAAAATTGGCTTAATGTTGTCGGAGTGCCAACCCTACCAACCTCGTGTATACTTAACAGCAAGTTTAGGTGATGGAAAAAGAATGCTTTATGACGAGCACTTTAGTATTTATTTATTTCGTTATTGTCTTAGCATTTATCTTCGACTTCATTAATGGTTTTCATGATGCGTTAACTCCATAGCTATTATGGTCGCAACAAAGGTTTTAAAACCTTTAACCGCAGTATTATGGGCGGCATTTTTTAACTTTATTGCTTTCTTATTTTTTCATCTAAGTGTTGCGACGACTATAGGCTCAGGGCTTATAGAGCCTCACATCGTTACCCCTGTGCTGCAGCGCTACCGGGAGCTATTATCTGGAATCTTTAACCTGGTATTTTGGCTATCTCTCAAGTTCGTCTCATGGATTGATAGGAGGGCTAGTCGGTGCGCTTTAGTGGCGGGGGTTGGCATGTTTTAAATTGGCATGGATTACTACCTGTTTTAAGCAATAGTTTTGTCACTCCTTATTGGGGTTATCAATGTTGGTTGCTGACAAATGACGCACTTTTTTAAAAGATGTAGATTTTAATAAGACTCAACGTTGGGCTAAGCGCGCCCAATTCGTTGCAGGGCTCTATTAAGTTTAGGTCATGGTGGTAATGATGCCCAAAAACGATGGGTATTATTGCAGTATTATTATATTTTACCGGTCTTTTGAAACGACATTTAAAAGTTCCATTTTTGGGTACTGTTTCTGTAATTTTGTTATGGGATTGGGGACCTGATAGGGGTTGGCACAGTACGCTAGAAATAAAATAACCCAATTAACTCCTTTATGGTGATGCGAAGCGAGACAGGTGCTGCGCTCACGTTATTTGAGCGACTGATTTAGGTATTCCAGTTTCCACTACGCATACCGTCACAGGAGCGATTCTGGAGTAGGCTCAACAAATGGCTGGCTTAATACGCATTGGCCCACTATACGACGAATTATGGGCATGGATTTTAACCATCCTAGCAGTGGTGATTAGCTGCTAAACTTGTTATGATTTTAGCAACACCTTGAAAAATACTACATTAAAAAGCACATTATATACTCAGCAATTTGGTTTCAATACGTCATGATAATAAAATAACCTTTTGAACGTATCTAAGATAATGAGGATTGCGAGTTAAGCGGCAACCAGGCAATGTCAATTGCGAAGATATTTAGAAATTCTTATTCATTTTAAAAATAAAAATTCAATATTATTTAGGTCTAGATTTTTGTACTAGCATGATTTCTGCTTTCGTCATCTGCAAGATTGAACTTGAACATTTTAACTTTTAAAATATTAAAAGGGAGTTTCCTTCATTAAAAGGTGCTATTTTAGAAGAATTGGCTAAAAGTTTCTGTGGATATTTTATTTGTATTTTCAGAGCTAGAATTAGTCGGAAATCTCTTATTAGGCTTAGTTGATTTCTGCATATATATCACTCCCTTGTGATGTTAATTTAGATCAACGTTAAATACATCCATTAAGCATACTATAGAATGTTGTAGATAAAAATAATATTTAACATTATTTTATTACTTTAATGGTTTTTATATCTATTTAAAGACAATATACAATAAGATAAGTTACTTAATAAATAAAATATGGCCCGCTGGACGTTAGGTTTTTAATCGGTGGTATGGATTACGCATTTTTCGTATTTACCTTCAGTAAAACTAGCGTACTTACTGATTTCTCTAAGTTTTATTTAATTAGCCTAATCCTTTTTAAGCCATTTTTTCTTCGAACTGGATTTTACTTTTCGTTGCTTGTTGTTTAGTTTTCTTGGTCATTGATAATTCTTCATCAACGACTTACTCAACAATTTCCAAAAATGTAAGGAAGGTAAAACCTTGATGGCTAAGGGACGTATAATAACTCATTCCAGAAAATCATTCGGGTGCCGTGCGCTTTGATTTCCTTATCCAAACTCTAGAGACTTCCGTGCCTATACGATACCCTATACCTGTAAGTGGGTATTAAGGGATATTTTTATAAAAACTCAAAATATTAACTGATTTTAAAAAAGGAGATATCTGGCAATTTGCCTTGCGTCTACGTCGACCCCGTGCTTTTTGGAACTTCCGGTAGCTTTGACTATCAAGCCGTTATTTCAACAGAACATTTGCGCTACGGGGTATCTCCTAGACAAATATCCTTGGTATTTAATTCAACGCGCAAATGCTTATTATTTTATCGATAATTCTTACGTCAAAAAAATTACTGAAAATGTAAAAAGCTTTGCAAGATTATCCGTTAGTAGGACTTGTTAGCGCATTGACGACGGGGATACGCTGCGAAATTACCGATGAACAATGGCAAGTAATGCGGAACAGACAAATCATTTATTTTGGCACTTCAGGTTTACATCTCGCCTTTATTGCAGGAATGATTTATTGGATGGTTCGTTTTATCTGCTGCAGGTTACCCTATGTTACTTTGTATATTCCGGCACCGAAAATTGCCAGCGCCTTTGACGTTGTTATCAGCCATTTTCTACAGTGTTTTAGCAGGATTTGCTATCCCGACTCAATGTGCTTATTGATGTTATCCGCATTTTCATTGGCGATAATAAAGCGACGTTATCTTTTAGCAGTTGCACTCTTACTTTATTTAGCATTATTGATTATTTTAATCATAGAACCTTTTTCAGTTTTATCAGCGAGTTTTTGGTTATCCTTACAGCAGTTAGTACTTATTTTTTATGTTGCTTCAAATCGCATCAAGCCCTTTTAAAGAATTGGCGAGCTTGGTGTCGAATACAATTGACGGTTAGCTTAGGATTAATCCCTTTATCCTTATTATTTTTTCATCAAATTTCTTGGATTAGTTTCCGGCTAATTTTATAGCTATTCCAACTATTGGGTTTTTAATTTTGCCGCTCAGTTTATTAGGTAGTTTATTGATGCTATCAGTTTTTGCTTTTGGGTAGCCACATCTTAATTTTGCTGAACAATTACTGGAGTTACTGTGGAAAGTACTCAATTTTTTTTTTCAGAAATACGCTTAGCTCAATATTACATATTTAGCAAGTCCTTGCATATGTTAATTTCAAGTTTAATGGTATATTATTACTTTTGGCGCCTGGTGGAATGCCAACTCGGTGTTTAGGTCTCATTTGGATCTTGCCTTTATTTTTTGGACAAAGCCAGAGACCAGAATGCAGGAGATATATGGATTCATCTTCTCGATGGGGCAAGGATTGGGCTAGTGTAGTTCGTACGCAGCATCACGTCCTGATTTATGATACAGGCCCCCGCCTAAGTCCATCCTTTGATGGTGAAATTGGTCGTAATTTCTTTACAAACTATCGGCGTTCAAAGGTAGATCTAATGGTGATTAGTCATGGCGATAACGATCATAGTGGTGGAGCGATGATTATTTTAAAGCAAATGCAAGTCGACAGGGTGCTGAGTAGTATCTCAAAAAATTTCTACCCAACCTCGTAAATTTATGTGAAGAAAAGATGCATTGGCAGGATGGAATTAGTTTCGAAATTTTATATCCCCTAAGCATCATTTTTATAGAGGAGCAATACGCAACTGAACGAAGCAATACCGAGCAAGTTACGTATTGCTGATCCTCGACGCCAACGGCGCCTCGGTCGATACGCTCACCTTTCCGCAGCACCTCGCGACCTACGTCGTGGGCCCGCCGGTGGCCGGCCCGATCGCGCGCGGCGGCGGTCCGGGTCTCGTCTTCCCGGTGACGCACGGCAAGCTCCTCGCGCTCGACGCCGCCCACTGGGACGAGCTCCCCGGCTTCCCGAAGCCGGGACCTCGGGGAACGCGCCGACGCTGGCCGAGCTCGATGGCGACGGTCGGACCGAGCTGGTGGCGGGCTCGGGCGACCAGACGCTCTACGTCTACGACACCGGGGCCGACACCTGGCGGCCCGAGCCGCGCGATCTGGCCGACGCCGCGGGCGAACTTCGCGCGCACGGGGAGCCGGACGTACGCGCCGCCGATGCCGGAGGAGCAGCCGATCTCCCGTGACCTCGTGCCGCCCGAGCGCGTGACCGACCTCTCGTCCTCGGCGGGCCCGAACGCGATCGTCGGCCTGCGCTGGACCGTTCCCGCCGACTCGGGCAGCGGGCTCGATCACTACGAGCTGCGTCGCGCGGCCCATCCGATCGACGACGCCAACTTCAACATCGCCGACATCGTCGCCACGGTTCCGCCGCCGGGCGAGACCGGAGCGGTCGACTCCGTCGAGCTCGAGGTCGACGAGGAGACCCACTTCTTCTTCGCGCTGCGCGCCGTCGACCGCGCCGCCAACACGAGTCCGGTGTCGAACTCGACCGAGGTCACCTCGACCGCGGGTTATCCCGCGCGCGTGAACGATCTCCGGTTCGAGAGCGCCGCCGATTCGATCGTCACGCTCCAGTTCGGCGCCACCGGCGACGACGGCCTGCGCGGCCGCGCGACCTCGTACGACCTGCGGGCGGCCAGTGTCCCGCTCGACGACTCCGCCTACGCCGCCGCGCCGTTCCCGGCGTCGCGCGATCGGCCAACGTCGATCCCGGCCGGACCGAGACCATGACCATCGGCCTGCCGCGGGGGCGACGCTACTGGCTCGCGGTCGAGGCCGAGGACGACCGCGGGCATCGCTCGCCGCTGATCGAACGTCGTTCGCTGGGCCGACCTGCCCGATCAGATCACCGACCTGCGCCCGGAATCGGTGAGCACGGTGTCGGTGACGCTGCTGTGGACCGCGCCGCCGGACACGGCCTTCAATACCGCGGTCCTCTACGACATGCGTTACGCGACCGTGCCGCTCGACGAGAGCAACTTCGTCAGCGGCATTCGCGTCACCCAGGTCAACGGAGCGCACGCCCCGGCACGGCGGAGCAGGTGACGGTCGGCAACCTGCAGGAGAACCGCACCTACTACTTCGCCATCCGCTGTTACGATGACCGTCATCAGGTCGGCGCGATCTCGAACGTCGCGGTGGTCGCGACGCCCAACACGCCGCCCGCGGCGATCCAGGATCTCCGGCTTCTCGGCGACCCCACCGCGACCAGCGTGCGGCTGGCCTGGACCGCGACCGGCGACGACGGCTTCCGCGGGCGGGTGCGTCTCAATCGCATCCGTGTCGCGCCGTTCCCGCTCGACAGCGCCAACTTCGACACCGCGCCGGTCGCGATCGATCGCGGCCCGTTCGGCGACGGCGGGCGGGCGGAGACGATCCAGCTCGACATTCCGTCCGGCGCTTGGCGCTACTGGGCCGCCGTGATCGCCACCGACGATGTGGGAACCTCTCGCCAATCTCGAACCCTGACCTGGTCGGTCACGCCGACGATCCGACTCGTGTCGTTACATGTCCGTCACCGTCGAGGGCGGCGCGCGGATGAGGCTGGTCCACCGATCCACCGCTCGGCGCCGGCGTGTTCACCGGATTCCGACTGGATCGCCTCGACCAGAAGGAAGGGGACTTTCTTCCCATCGGCCCCGGCGACATCCGCGACACGGTCTACGTCTACTTCGGCGAGCGGGAGCACGAGACGGTGTACCGGCTGACCGCCGCCGACGATTACGGCGATCGGCTCATCCTCGGGTACTCGCAGCTCCCCACGGCGCCGCCTACATCGAGCTCGCGCTTCGAGGTCCACGAGCGAGATCACGGCGTCGTGCTGTCCTGGTCGACCGCGCCGAAGCTCGGCGAGGAAGGCGTGCTCGGCTACCGCCTCTACCGCACGGTTCCCGATTCGGCGCGCACGCCGATCGGCCCGCCGGTGATCCGCGACACCGCCCTGGTCGAGGTGGAGAGCCGGCGCGACGCGCGCTACGTGCTCGCCGGCGCGTACGACCTCGGCGACGGGTGGACCTCGGCTCCGCGACGCTGCCGCCGCGGGCCGAGATCGTGAAGCGATCGTTCTCGGCGCGCGCCGTCGAGGGGCGGTCGTGCTGTCGTGGTCGACCACGCCCCCGGTCGGCGAGCGGGGCCTGGCGGGCTCGGCAGCCGTTCCGCTCGCGACCGGGCGTGGACGAGCTGCCCGAGCCGATCGGGCCTGCCCTCGTCCGCGACACGATGCTGGTCGTGCCGGAGTCGCTGCGGAACGCGAGTTATCAGCTGGTCGCAATCTACGACCTGGGCGACCAGGTGGACTCGGCTTCCGCCACGCTGCCCGCGGTGCAGCCGGTGCCGCGCTCGTGGCCGAGCCCGCTCGCCGGCGAGAGCATTCTCCACCTCGCCTTCCCGACGCCGACCAACGCCGCGGGACACCCGGCCGCCGACCCGAGGTCACGCGGTGTACGACGTGCGGGGACGCCGCATCGCGACGCTCGCCCGCGGGCCGGTTCCCGACGCGGTGGGCGAGACCTCGCTCGCCTGGAATCGGCGCACCGATCGCGGCGAGCGCGCTCCCGGAGGGGTCTACTTCGTGAGCGTGGTCGCGCGCTCCGCCCACGTCGAGTTCGTGAAGCGGGTCGTCGTGCTGCCGTAGTGGGACAGTAAGCCCCCGCGACCGGGACAGGGGCCGGTTGGCAGCCGGCCCCGGTGGATGTGTTCCGTGCTGGGTGGGTTCTGGGGTGAGGCGTGCTGCGAGGATCGAAGCGGGATCCCGGTCCGGAGGGTGCGCGATACTCGGCAACATCCGTTCCACGCTCGGCCCCACTCCGGCTCAACGGTTTGCGACGCGATCGCGCCGTCGGGCCGCCGTCACCGGCGACCACGCCGTGACGCCGCCGTCGACGCGCCGGAAGGTCCGCCCGGCACCGTGACGTCGACGCCCGCAAGTTCTTGCGCCCGATACAGGTGGCTGGCCCTCTCTGTTTCTTGACACCCCCGTGGGCCGTTCCTACTGCCGCCGCGCTCATTGACCCGGGCCTCCCATTCGTCTTACCGCTCGGAAGAGGAGCTTCCCATTCGCATGATCGTTCGCGTCCACGCGCTGGGCGCTTGCCTCGCCGGGGTGCTCGCGTTCGCCCCGGCATGCCTGCGCCGCACCCCGGCATACGAGCCCGGCAAGGGCGGAATCGGGGTGCAGATCGGGCTGTCGACGTTCCGTTTCGATCGAAACCTCTCGGCTCGGATCTGGTTCGGTGATTACTCGCTGGGAGCCGTCGCGGCCTCGGTTCGCCTTCGCCGCCCAGTTCCGCTACGTGGCGAGGCCGTGGCTGAGGTTGCAGCTCGGACCGGAATTCACCTGGGCCAGCTACCTCGGCGACCAAGCCGATCCCGTTCCCCGACGTCCGCTTCCCGGATGCGACCAGACCAAGGGCCAAGTTCCTCACCAACTTCGTCGCCATCCCGCTCGAGGCGCGCACTACGTGATGCGCCGGGGATCCTGGCTGTACCATGCGGCGGCGGCGGCCCCGGATCTATCGCGTCTGGGTCGAGAACAACCGCGAGGTGCTGAAGGATCCGGCCACGTTCAAGCTCCATCGCGGTCTCTACGCGGGGTGAGCGCGCATCTCGGCGCCGAGAAGTTCTTCCGGCGAGCTGAACTCCACCTCGGTGGAGTTCGCGTTCGGCGGCAACCTGGCCTTCACCGAGCGCGACGATCAGTTCAAGTCCGGATACAACAGCAACGTCGGGAACCTGGGGATCCGCATCGGAGGCAACTACTACTTCGCACACCGCCGGCGAGGAAGCAGAAGCCGGCAGAAGCCGCGAGCCCGACGACCAAGTAGCGCCGCCGGGTGCGGCCTCGAGACCATGAGGGGTCGCCACGGTGAGTGATCGAGTGACCTGGGCGGAAAAGGTCGAGCGGCCGAACGCGTCGAAGCGGTTGCCACGGATCGCGTGGCCTGGAGCGAGAAGGTGGGTCGGGAGACGCTCACGTTCGACGACGTGCTCCTGGTGCCGCGGCTCTCCGACGATCCACCCCCGTGAGCGTCGGCCTCCGACACCGGTTCTCGCGCCGCATCCCGCTCAACGTCCCGATCGTCAGCGCGGCGATGGACACCGTGACCGAGTCCGAGCTCGCGATCGCGCTCGCGCGCGCGAGGGCGGCATCGGCGTGATCCACAAGAACCTCGGCGATCGCGGAGCAGAGCGCCCAGGTCGATCGCGTCAAGCGCTCGGAGAGCGGCATGATCGTCGATCCGGTGACGCTGCCGCCGACCGCGACGCTCGGCGAGGCGCACGACATCATGGCGCGCTTCCACGTCTCCGGCGTGCCGATCACCGAGGACGGCCGCCTGATCGGCATCCTCACCAACCGCGACCTGCGCTTCGAGGACCGGATCGAGCCGCCGCGTCTCCGAGGTCATGACGCGCGAGCGGCTCGATCACCGCGCCGGTCGGGCACGACGCTCGAGCAGGCGCGCGACGATCCTCGCGCAGCACCGGATCGAGAAGCTGCCGGTGGTCGACGCCGACGGGCAGGCTGCACGGGCCTGATCACGGTCAAGGACATCGAGAAGCGCATCACGCCACCCGCACGCCTGCAAGGACGCGCTCGGCCGCCTGCGCGTCGCGGCGGCGATCGGCGCGGGCGGCGACGCGCCTGGAGCGCGCGATCGAGCTGGTGCAAGGCCGGCGTCGACGCGCTGGTGGTCGACAGCGCGCACGCCCACTCGACCGCGGTGCTGTCGTTCGCCGAGCGGATCCGCGAGCGCTTCGCCGACGTCGATCTCGTGATCGGCAACGTCGGCACCGCTGGAGGGCGCGCGCGCCGCCGCGGCGTCGGCGCCGACGCGGTCAAGGTCGGCATGGGCCCGGGCGCCATCTGCACCACGCGGGTCGTGACCGGCGCGGGCGCCGCGCAGATCACGGCCGTGCTCGAGGCGCCGCGCAGGCGCTCGAGGATCGCGACATCCCGATCATCGCCGACGGCGGCATCAAGTACAGCGGCGACATCGTCAAGGCGATCGCCGCCGGCGCGCACTCGGTGATGATCGGCAGCCTGTTCGCCGGCACCGAGGAGAGCCCGGGCGAGGTCGTGCTGCTCGAAGGCCGCTCGTACAAGGTCTACCGCGGCATGGGCTCGCTCTCGGCGATGAGCCGCCGGCAAGGGCAGCCGCGAGCGCTACTTCCAGGAGCGCACGGACGAGCTCTCGAAGCTCGTGCCCGAGGGCATCGAGGGCGGCGTGCCGTTCAAGGGTCCGCTGGCGTCCTCGGTGTTCCAGATGGTCGGCGGGCCTGCGCGCCGGGAATGGGCTACTGCGGCGTCCGCGACATCGAGGAGCTGCGCACCCGGACGCGGCTTCGTGCGCGATCAGCAGCGCGGGGCTCGCGAGAGCCACCCGCACGACGTGACGATCACCCAGGAAGCGCCGAACTACGAGATCCGCTGACAATGAATGGGCCCCGGCGAACCGCGCCGAGGGCCCAGAACCCCGCGACTGGACTATCGCTTCGGGAGTTCGAACTTGAACGATGGATTGAGCTGCCGGATCTCGCTGACCACCCGCTCGAGGCTCTCCTCGGTCTCCCTTGCTGGGCTCGGACTTCCAGGCGCTGTAGAGCTCGAGCAGCTCGTCCTGCTTCACCCGCAGCAGCTCCTGCTGCGAGTGCTCGTCGATCGACCGCTCGAGGTGGTAGACCTCGCCGCTGGAGAGCCGCTGCACCAGGTCCAGGTACTCGCCCCGCATGTGCGAGAGGATGCGGATGTACTTCTCGAAGCCCACCGACAGCTTCTCCAGCACCTCGGAGACACCCGGCGTTCTTCCGGTGCATCTGCTGGCTGTACGAGTAGGCGAAGTGGTAGTAGGTCTTGCCGCGGCCGATGTACGCCTCTTCGCTCGGCTGATGCCGCTGCGCTCGCCACCGGGATCGTCGGGTTGTCGAAGATCCCGATCGAGACCAGCAGGAAATCGGCGTTGGTCTTGTAGATCGGAGTACTTGAGCCGCGCGTCGGTCGAGTTCGAGAGGCGGCGGAACACGTCGGTGTCGTACTTCGACAAGAACTTCTTCGACTGCTCGACGTATTCGGGGTTGATGAACGAGTGGAGCAGGTGCGCGAGGTAGACGTTGACGTCCTCGTCGTAGAAATCCTGATTCGAGACCAGGCCCGTCTCCATTCTGCTGTACAGGAGACAGTTGATCATGAAGTAGTACGTCGGCTGCAGATCCCGGCTGGTTTCCTTCAGGTCGACGTAATGACGCGGATTCATCGCAGCACCCTTCTCCGTTGATTCCGAGGGAGTGGAGTTGCTCGTCATCTGCAAGGATGCTTCGCATTGGGTGTGCCAGCGTGCGCCGCGAATCCTCGGCACCCTCGTTATGGCCCGACGCGCGGACTTGGGCGCTTTCGCGCGGTTCCGCCGAAGCGGCGTAGTCGACGGAACTTCGTGGTGCTTGGCGCACGGCCTGGGTGCTTCGCCCCGATTCCGAGCACCGCGGCGGCGCCCCCGCTGCCGCGTTCGAATCGGCTCCGACTCGCGTACGGGACCCGTCAACTCGCAATGTGTTTGTCAGGCACGCAAGGTGTTTGACACCCGGATGCCGCGCAGCGTCATGTCGGGATACGGGTTGAGCGCCACCGTTGCAGACCGATCACACCGGATGGATTTTTGCAATCACGGTCTGCGACGTCGGGGAAGACTCCGGCTTTCCCATCCGACGCGAGGGATCGCGACGCTGCCCGAGGCTGGGCATATGTCTTGCGAAATCTCGTTTCGTGAACACCCGCACCGGCTTGTCCAGACCTTCGATCTCGCTCGTACTTCATGGCAGGCCCCACGGACTCCCGGTCGGCGGACACGACACGCGCTGAGCCGAGATCCCGGGCGGGTTTGCGCCTCGGATCTGGCTCGGTTGCCTCGGCGGCGTCCTGGTCGCCGTCGCCGGATGGTGGTGGGTCTCCGTCACCCCGATCTCCACCGAAGCCGCTCCTCCGTTCGGCACGCTCGAATCCCGCTGGCGCCTGGTGCTCGGCATCGCCGGGCTCGCGAGCGTGCTGCTGGCCTGGTGGCTCGACCGCGGCATCGTCGGGATGATCCGCGCGCTGATCGATCGTTCGAGATCGGGTCGCCTCGATGTACCGGGAGAGCCGGATGGCTGGGGCGAGCTGTCCGATCTCGGCCACGAGCTGCACGGTCTCCTGACCCAGCGTCGACAACTCCGGCACGCCGCCGACGAGCTCGCGATCATGCAGCGTCAGCTCGACGCCGCGCGCGGCCATCGACCGGTGGATCGAGTCCGAAGCGCTGGCCGGGGATTCCGCGCCAGGAAGGCCCCCTCCGTGCCTTCGCCGAGACCGTGAACCGCGGGTTCGCCCGCGAGACCGAGCTGATGACCCAGAACCACGAAGCCGCCCGCCAGATCCGCTCCGACCTCGAGACCGCCGCCGAGGACGCGCGCGAGTCGGCCGAGCAGGAGGAGCACGGCTTCGTCGAGGTCACCGCACTCCTCACCACCGTGCGCGAGCTCCAGCGTCTCGGCGCCGAGCTCAAGCCGGGTGCCACCGCGGCTTCCGCCGCCACCGTCGAGGCCGAGGCCTACGAGCGCTGGCGCGGCGTCGCCGCCCTGGCGATCGAGGAGCTGGTGACCGCGTCGTCCCAGAGCGTCGAGCATCTCTCGACCAGCCTGCTCCGCGTGCAGGAGATCACCTCTCAGGTGCAGCTGCTCGGCAACCGCGCGACGCTGATCGCGCTCAACACCGTGGTGTCGGGGACCCGCACCGAGAGCCCCTCGGTCGAAGGTCTGGCGGACGAGCTCAAGCTCCTCGCCCACGACGTCCGGCGCGCGACCGACCGGTGACCGATCTGTCGCTCGACATCGAGCGCGAGGTCGCCTCCGCCAGCGAGCGGATGCGCGGCATCCGCGAGCGCGTCGCCCGCCGGCTCGACGAGGCGCCCGCTCGATGCCCACCGCCGAGCGGGACGACGAGCTGGCACGAAGGCTCGAGCGCGTGCGCGAGATGGTCCAGAGACGCCAGCGCCAAGGGCGAGCGATTGTCGGCGGCGAGCGAGCGGGCCTCGCGCGCGGCCGCGAGCCTCGGCGCAGCGGCTGATCGATTCGGTGCACGACATGCAGGGCCCTCATGGTGCGGCTGTCGCCGACCGGAGCGGCCGACGCGCCGCCCGCCGCCGAGCCCGGACCTCGCGGCGCGAAGCCTCAAGCTCCTCGACCGCCCGTCACAGACCACTGAGGGCGAGAGCGATCTCGGCCCCGGATCGGGAGGGACGCTCGTGAGCACCCCCACGAGGCCACCGCCGCGCGCGAGATCGCGCGGGTGCTGGTCGAAGCGCTCGAGCGTCTGGTCGGACCGAGCGCCGACGCCACCGCCACCGCCGCGGCGCGCGACGCCGCGCAGCCCTCGGCCTCGACGGTCTCGATCGCGTGCTCGCGGTCTGCGAGCCGCACGCCGGGCGGCCCTGGCCGGCGGAGCTCAAGCCGGTGCTCGAGCGCGTCCACCGCCTCGCCGCCGACTCCGCGGCGATGGGAAGCCTCGACGCGTTCCGCGCCGCCGGCCCCGACCTGCTCGAGCTGGCACGCGAGATCCAGGCGATCGAGTGGAGCGAGCCCGCCGAGGCCGCCGATGGCCTGCGCGGCGCCATCCCACGCTGAGCCTCGCGCGCGTCCTCGAGGAGTTGCCGCTGGTCGACGAGGAGTCGCGGGCGACGCTCGCGCCGGTGCGCCTCACCGCACCCGTCGCCCGCCGCGCTGCGCGCATCGCTCGACTGGCTGGCGCTGGGCTCGGCGTCGCGCGCGCCGCTGCGCATCCGCACCGCAGAGTCCACGCTCGAAGTCCAGTGCGAGCGCGTCAACCATCAAGGGCTCACGCCGGCGAGCGAGGTCCTGGCCGCGGCCGGCGGGCACCTCGTCGCGTTGCCGATCGGCGGGCTCGAGCCCCAGTTCGCGGGTCCGTGGGTGATTCGCGTGCCCCGGTTCACGCCGCGCAAGACCTACCTGATGCTGATCCAGGGCGATCTCAAGCTGGCGATCCCCTGGCACGCGGTGCTCCGGCTGCGCATGGTTCCCGCCCACGAGATCGATTCCCATCCGCGGATCCTCGGCGCCACCGTCCTCGATCCGCTCGTGCCGCTCGCGCGATCCGCCGGCGAGCATCCCGTGGCGCTGGTCGCGCACGGCCTCAAGCGCGCGAGCCTGGTCGCCGATCGCCTGGTCTGGCGGCTCGAGGCCCAGCCGGCACGCCTCGCCTCGCCGCCGCCGCTGCCCGGGCTGTCGCGCGCGGTCGAGACCGACGAGGGCGAGGTCTTCTGGCTCGCCGAGCCGAGCTGGCTGCTCGAGCGCGTGCCGGCGCCGCTGATCCCCGCCTGGGAGCCGCCGCGCCGACCCGAAGCGGAGCCGCCGGTGCTCGGTCCCGATCACGTCGAGTCGCTGCCGGCGACCGAGCCTCCGCGGGTCGACGTCGAGCCCGCGGTGGAGACGCCCCGCGCGGAGCCGATGCCGGTCGAGCCGTTGGCGGAAGCCCCGACGATCGAAGTCACGCCGCTGCACCCGAGCGCGATCGAGCCGATCCTCGAGACCGCCGTGGCCGATGACATCCCGGTGAGCGAGTCGACGACGATCCGCGCCGAGCCCGTCGCTTCCGAGATCTCGCCGCCCGCGCCGGTTCACGCGGAGTCACCGACCAGCCCACCGGTCGAGGACGTCACCGCCCCGATCGAGACGCCGCCGCCCTCGGAGGTTCCGACCTCGCCGCCCGAGCTCACCATGGTCGAGCCACTCGAGCGCGCCGCGACCAGCGGACCTCACGGCACCCGATCGCCGCTCGCGCCGCCGGCGCGCGCGCTGATCGCCGAGGACTCGATCGCGGCCCGCATCTTCCTGTCGCGCCTGCTCGAGCAGCAGGGAATCATGGTGCGCGCCGTGGCCACCGGCGAGGAGCTGTTCGCCGAGCTGTACGACCAGTCGTGGTCGCTGATCTGTGTCGACGTCGAGCTTCCCGACGCGGCCGGGACCGAGTTCCTGCGCGACGTCATGAACCGGCTCGAGCAGTTCGAGTCGCCGGTGCCGCTGCTGGCGCTCGTGCGTGACGCCCAGGACGTCGCGGCCGCCGCCGCGGCCGGGATCCGCCGCAGCCTGCGCAAACCCTACGAACGCGATGCCCTGGTCCAGGCGCTCGAGCGCCTCGGCCTCGGCACCCGGAGGAACCGATGACGATCCGGTCGCCGCAGGACGAGGCTCCGCCCAAGCTGCCGAGCGTGCTCGTCGTCGACGACGATCGCCGCGTGCGCGAGCTGCTCGAGATCGCCCTCACCGCCCACGGCTTCCACGTGCTCACGGCGAGCGACGGTGAGGAGGCGCTCAAGCGCGCCGCCAGCGAGCGCCCCGATCTCGTGGTGCTCGACGTGCGGTTGCCCAAGCGCAGCGGCCTCGAGTGTGCGAGGCCCTGCGGCGCGATCACGAGGATCCGGCGGTGCCGATCATTCTCGTCTCGGCCGCGGCCGAGACCGACGCGGCTCCAGGCGTTCGCCCGCGGCGCCGACGACTACCTCTCGAAGCCGTTCTCGCCGAAGGAGCTCGTCGCGCGCATCAAGCGCCTGCTGTCGCGGTCGGCCGAGGCGCGCAACGCCGTGCGCCGCGCGCAGCAGCTCGAGCGCGAGCTGTCGCGCGCCCAGGACGAGGCGCGTCGCGCCCATCTCGAGTCGCGGCGCGAGCACGGGCTGCGCGAGCTGGCGTTGGGGCTCGGCCGCGAGCTGCTGCTGATGAGCGACGGGGACGCGCTGGGCGAGCGGCTGCTGCTCGCGGTCCACACCCACACCGGCGCCCACGTCGCGGGACTGTGGATGCGCGATCGCTCCGGGTCGGCGCTCGAAGGGGCGGCGTTCCGCGGCGAGGGCCGCGAGCGCTTCGCGGGCCTCGAGCCCCGGCTCGACGGCGAGCTGTTGCGCGTGCTCGCCGGGCTCGGCCGGATGGCGTCGTGCGCGGAGCTCGAGCGCATCCCCGAGGTGAAGCCGGAGATCGCGCCGTTCATCGCGCGCGGGTTCGTCGGCCTGGCGCCGCTGGTCGGCGAGGACGGCATCGTCGCGATGTTCGCCTGGGGCGAGCCGCGCCAGGCGGCCCCGAAGCAGGGCATGCCCGCCACGAGGTGCTCGCCGGACTGTGCGAGATCGGCGCGATCGCGATCCAGAACGCGATGACGCTGCGGGCGCGCACCGACCGCCTGCTCGAACAGCTCTACGAGCGCGCGCTGTCGCACTCGCCAATCCCCGCCGCGCGCGCGGAGGCCGCATCCTGGTCACTCGCGCGGCGCGCGGTCTGTTCCTCTCGCACCGCCAGCAGGACCTGTCCGGTCTGGTCGTGGCGCTCGAGCCGTGGGCGCGGGAGCTCGAGGGCCGTCAGGCGATCGAGCGCATGCGCGTGCTCGATCCGACCGGCCCGCGTCGCCGAGCTGGAGGGCCTGATCCAACGGCTCGAGCGCCCGTCCGAGACCGAACCCGCTCGACGCCAGCGAGCCGCGGATCTTAGCACTGCTCGAGGCCGGCCTGGCGTACGCCCGCGCGCGCGAGCGCGGGGAAGGGATCGAGGACGCGTTGACCCGCGCGATCTCGCACGCCCCGCTCGATGTCGCCTCGCGGCACGCGCGCTCGAGTCCGCCTCGCGTCAGGGCATCATGCTCGAGGGCACGCCGCCTGATCGTGTTCGCCGCGCCGGCTCGGCGGCGGCGGGTCGCTCCAGGCTACGGCTTGCGCAACCCGCTGAAGTCGACCTTCGGCGCGCCCTTCGCCGCCTCGGGGACTGGATAGTACGGCTGCGCCGAAGTTGAACGCCGCGGCGTAGAGGCTGGTCGGGAAGCGCTTCACCATCACGTTGAAGCCCTGGACCTCCTGGTTGTAGCGCATCCGCTCGGTCGCGAGCCGGTTCTCGGTCCCGGCGATCTCGTCCATGAGCTGCATGAAGGCCTCGTTGCTCTTGAGCTGGGGATAGTTCTCGACCACGACGAGCAATCGTCCGAGCGCCGAGTCCATCGCCTTCCCCGCCTCGATCTGCTGATCCGGCGTGCGGGCGCCCGCCATGCTCGGCGCGTGCCGCGGCGATCTCGCCGAAAACCTGCTGTTCTTGAAGCGCCGTGCCCTTCACGGTCTCGACCAGGCTCCCGATCAGGTCGTTGCGCCGCTGCAGCTGGTTGTCCACCTGCGCCCAGCGCTGCTTCACGGACTCGTTCGAGGTCACGAGGCGGTTGTAGTTCCCGACCAGGCAGCCGCCGACACCGATGAGCAGCACCGCCACCACCGCGATCACGATCAGGCCACCACGCTTCATCAACGTTCTCCTTTCACGAGCGACTCGCGTACGCGAGCCGCGAATTCACCACTTGCCGCCGCCGCCTCCGCCGCCGCTCGATCCACCGCCGAACCCACCGAAGCTGCCACCGCCGCCGCCGAATCCTCCGCCCCGAATCCGCCGCCGCCGAACCCGCCGCCGCCCCAGCCGCCGAAACCGCCGGGACCCATGTACCAGCCGCCACGCCGCCGCGCGGCGCGAGCTGAACCCCAAGGCCGGCAGCACGACGAACATCACGAAGAAAACCACGAACGCGATCAGCAGTCCGCTCGTCCGCGATCGCCGTGCGCTCGAGTAGCGCAGCTCGCGTCCGTCCCACTCGAGCGTGACGCCCTTCTCCGCCCCGATCCGCCGCGCGACGCTGAGCACGCCGGCGACGATCCCGTTGCGCCGGATCGCCCTCGCGAAACTTCGGCGACATCTCCTCGCGGAAGATGCGCGACTGGAGCCCGTCGGGCAGCGTCCCTTCGAGGCCGTAGCCGGTCTCGAAGCGGACCTCGCGCTCCTCCATCGCCACGAGCATGAGCAGCCCGGTGTCCTCGCCCTTCTTGCCGAGCTTCCAGGTCTCGAACACCTTGACCTTGTACTCGGTCGGCGTGAGCGGCGCGGTGTTCCGCATCGTGAGGATCGCGAACTCGACGGCGGTCTTCTTCTCGAGCTGGTCGAGGAACGCCTCGAGCTTGGCGCGCGTGGGCTCGTCGATCACGCCGGCGGCGTCGTTCCACGTAGCCGACCGCCGCCGGGATCGGCAGCCCCGCGGTCGACAGCGAATCGGTCGCGGCGTGCGCGAGGCCGAGTGCGGCGGGCAGGAGCGCGAGCAGCACGAGCGTCGCGCGCCCGAGGCGGCGCAGCAGCGTGGTCATCGAAGATCCCGCGGCACGAACCAGGCGCGCGCCGGGCGCGCCCGTGGCGCCTCACACCGGGAGCTGATCGATCGCGATCACCAGCCGTTCGACCTGAGCGAGGAACAGGCGGTAGATCGAGAGCATCTCGTCGGGTTTGTAATCGCGGGCCGAGTAGCGCACGAGGTGCGCGCCGAGCAATCCCTGGGCGTCGAGCTCGAACAGGTCGGAGACACGATGGATCACCTTGGTTGTTGTCGGCCGGGGGCGACTCGCCGCGCAAGCGCAGCAACGTGCGGAACAAGGTGGCAAAGCTGCTCGCGCCGCTCTTGAGCACGCGGCCCAGATCGGCCGGGCTGCGCGAGGACATGAGATAGGCCTGGCGGAGCTGGATGTGCTTGCCGCGCAGCTCGTGCTCGCACTGGAGCCTCAGGTACCGCATCGGCACCTCGAGCGCGTCGAAGATCTCCTCGCCCTCGACCAGCGGGTGACGTTCCTTGATCTCGAGCCACTCGATCGGGAAGGTGTCGAGCGACTTCTGGATCTGCGTGCGGGTGAGGAACAGCGGCTCGAACTCCGAGGTGGCGGCCAGGGTGGTGTGGATCGCGTCTGAGCGTCTCGACCGGGAGCGCGCGCGCGACGACCAGCACGTTGATGCGCGAGTGCGCGCGATCGAACCCTGGGTGAGCACGCTGCCGGTGAGATAGGCGGCGAGGAACTCGTGGCCGAGCGCGGGACGCACGCCGCCGAGCCATTCGCGGGTGGCGCTCAGGATCTCCTGGGACGGCTCGATGCGAAGCTCGCCGTGCGTCTGCATGTGCGGAACGCTATCGGCCGGGAGCCGGTGCGGTCAAGCGACCGCGATTGTCACGGCGATTCCGGGCGCAGCGCCCGGACGCGCGCCACCCAGCCGCGAGCGGACGCCTGCGCGGCGCTGTCGCCGTACCACTCGGCGGCGAGGGCGCGCTCGGCGCTGGCCAGCGCCGCGGTGGTGTCGCGCAGCGCCCACTGCGCTTCGGCCAGCGTCGCCAGGGCGCGGGCGTCGCGCGGGTAGAGCTCGACCGCACGCTCGATGTGGGGCACCGCGGGCGCCGGCTGTCGCAGGCGGATCGAGGTGCGGCTCCACTCGACCAGGATGGCGCCGTCGACGGGGGCGAGGCGCGCGGCGTCGGCGAACGCCGAGTCGCAGGCTGAGACGGCAGTGGTGTCGCCCGAGAGCGCCAGCGCCGAGAGCGCGAGCGCCAGCCAGCGATGGTTGACCGCGCGCAGCGGCTGGCGCCGGACCGCCTCGCGCGCCGCGCCGGTGGCGCCGTCCATCAGCGTGATCGGGTCCTGCCAGGCCTTGGACCACTCGATCAGGTCCTGCGCGATCAGGCGCGGGAGATCGTCGTCGGCGAGGGCGCGCGCCATCGCCTTCTGCAGGCGATCGGCCTCGTCCGCGTAGATCGCGCCGGTCTCCTTGTCCGTGGCGGGGACGCCGCGCATCAGCCAGCCGCGCGCCCGCCAGGCGGCGTGCGAGGCGAGGAGCTGGTTCGCGGTCACGACGCTCATCGCGACGCCGAGCACGACCGCCGCCCCCAGCGCCCACGCCGGAGGTCGTGCGTCCATCGGCCCGCGCGTCGCGCCCTTCGGGCCGGGCTTCCCGCCCTTCGGTCGCGAGCCGGACCGCGCCGCGGGCACGGGCTCGCCCGCCGGCCGCACGGTCGCGCGCGCGTCCGCCGGCGCCGCGAGGTTCGCGATCGCCGCCAGCGTCACGACCAGCAGGGTCGCGCCCGCGATCCCGATCGACCCGGAACCCAGCCGGCGGCGACGATCACGATCGCGGCGGCGATCGATGCCGCGAGCAGCCCGCGCGCGGCGCGCGCGCCGCGCCATGCGGTCCACGCCGCCAGCGCCGCCGTCGCCGTCACCGCCAGCGCCGCGAGCGCGCCGAGGGCGCCCCGGGTCGCGAGTGTGTGCATGACGATCGAGTGCGCGTGAGCGGCGTACTTGCCCCACTCGTAGCGCCAATACTCCGGCGTCTGGTAGTGGGTGAAGACCAGCCCGAAGTTGTCCGGCCCCTGCCCGAGGACCGGCCGTGCCGTGAACGCCGCCCACGCCGTGCGCCAGATCTCGAGCCGCGCGCGGCCGGATTCCTGCACCGGGTTCACGAGCTGGGCGAGTCGAGTGGCAAGGGCACCGCCCATGCCGCTGAACACCGCCGCGACCACGACCAGCGCGACCACCGCGCCGCCGGCGAGCACCAGGCGCTTGGTCGACACGCCGCCCGCGCGCGACGCCAAGAACGCGGCGACGACGAGGCCCGAGCACGAGCCCGATCCACGCGCCGCGCGAGAAGCTCAGCACGGCGGCGACGGCGAACAGCAGGCCGGCCGCGAGATGGAGCGCGCGCCACCGTGGCTCGATCCCGCCGCGGACGAGCGCGATCACCGCGGCCGCGCCGGTCATCAATCCCATGAGGTTGGGGTGGCCGAAGGTGCCGATCGGCCGCACGGTCTCGCCGATGGTCGCGGTCTGACTCCACGAGATCGGATCGAGCCGCGCGACCTGGAGGAAGACGTAGAGCGTGCCGATCAGCGCCGCCGCGAGCCAGACGTCGAGCGTGCGCGCAATCGCCTCGGCGCTCCGCAACGCCAGCCGTGCCGCGAGATAGACGCCGGCGAGCGCGAGCGAGGTCAGGAGGCCCTCGTGGATCTCGGCGTCGCCGAAGATCGCGAGCGCCGGCGAGCGCGCGGCGAGCGCGGCCACGGCCTCGACCGCGAGCCACGCCGCCATCGCGAGGTCGAGCGGGTTCGGCCGGAAACGACGCAGCCGGTCGCGGTCGAACAGCGCGAGCCCGATCAGAGCCCAGCCGATGATGCGGACCGCGGCGGTCTTCGGCGCCTCCACTGCTCGACCAGCCCGGGCATGAAGGCGAGCACCGATGCGGCGAGGGCGACACGGACCAGGGTGAGCATCGCGCGACAGTATCAAAGGTGGCGCCGCGCGCGCCGGCCGCGAGCTTGACGCTCCGAACGCTCCGCTCGTACCGTCCGGGGTTGCCCATGGTCCGTGGGGGACACCGGGCAAGCGGCGCCGGACCTTCCTTGAACGAGGGGTGGGTTGCACGAGGTCCTGATCATCGGTGGAGGGCTCGCGGGGCTGACGGCCGGGATGTACGCCCGCATGCGCAAGATGTCGGTCCTGGTGGTGGACGCCGGGCGCGTCGGCGGGCAGCTGGTCTCGCTCTACGGCGACAAGCCGGTGCACGACTGGCCGGGCTATCACCACATCATCGCCAACGACCTGGCGGATCACTTCATCGAGCACGCGAAACAGCTCGAGGTCGAGATGGTCGGGAACCAGAAGGTCCTGGACCTCGAAGGGAACGTCGAGCAGGGGTTCGAGATCACCGCCCAGGACGTCGTGACCCGCGAGCAGGATCGCTATCGTGGCCAGGCGGTGATCGTCGCGATCGGCGGCGGCGCGTTCGAGCCCCGCAAGCTCAAGGTTCCCGGCGAGGACGGGTTGTCGGAGGACGTCCTGACCTACCGCATGCCCGACCGCGCCAAGGTCAAGGGCAGAAGGTGGTGGTGATCGGCGGCGGCGACTCGGGGCTCGAGAGCGCCCAGAGCGCCCACGAGGCGGGGGCCCACGTGACCATGGTCCAGGTGCTCGACCGCTTCACCGGGATGGAGAGCAACATCGATCGGGTGAACGAGATGGAGATCCCGCGACATTTCAACACGCGGATCAAGTCGATCGAGGCCGATCAAGGAGTGTTGAAGGCGGTGACCGCCGCGACCAAGGGCGTCCCGGAGCCGCTGCGGATCGAGTGCGACGTGCTGGTGGTGAACATCGGTGCGGCGGTGAACCTGGACGCGGTCAAGCGCTGGGGAATCGAAACCGAGGGCAGCCAGATCAAAGTGGACGCCCACATGCGGACCTCGGTCGACGGGATCTTCGCCTGTGGCGATATCGTGACCTACGACGGCAAGTACAAGCTGCTGCTCACCGCCTCGAGCGAGGGGTGCGTCGCGGCCAACTCGGCCTATCTCCACGTCAGAAAACCGCAGCGCTTGACCATGGGAGAGCTATATACTTGAGGTCCAACCTGATTAGCGTGTCCGGGGGCACCGGCATGTACGAGCGCCTTCGAGGGGATCCCCGACGTCGCGGGTGGCCTCCGGACCGTAATTGCGCCGCGCCGGCGCACCGTCTCGGTGCGCCGCGCCGCCGGCGCTCTGCGCTCCCTATCGAGGCCACGTGAACCAGGTCGTCAACGACTTCAGCATCCAGGTCGCGACGGTCAACGGCTCCGGCAGCCAGACCGCCAACACCGTGCTCCTGCGCGCCATCTTCCAGATGGGCATCCCGGTGAGCGGGAAGAACCTGTTCCCCTCGAACATCGCCGGGCTCCCGACCTGGTTCACGATCCGTGCGAGCCGGCAGGGCTACGTCGCGCGCCGCAAGGAGACCGACATCATGGTGGTCATGAATCCGGAGACCGCGGCGGAGGACGTCGCGAGCGTGGGTCCGGGCGGCGTGATCATCCTGAACGACGCGATCAAGGTGCCGCCGATCCCGGAGGACCGCTACGTCTACGCGGTGCCGATGAAGCGGCTGATCGAGGGGATCACGCAGGACGTGCGGCTCCGGCGTCTGGTGGTCAACATGATCTACGTCGGAGTGCTGGCCGAGCTGATCGGGATCGCCGAGCAGGAGATCGAGCGCGCGCTCGACGCCCAGCTCGGCAAGAAGCCCAAGGCCCTCGCGCTCAACCATCAGGCGGTGCGCGCCGGCTGGGAGTTCGCGCGCGAGCAGCTCCAGAAGCGCGACCCGTTCCGGCTCGAGCGCATGAACGAGACCGCGGGCAAGATCCTGATCGACGGCAACACCGCGGGCGCGCTCGGTGCGCTATGTTCGGCGGCGTCACCGTGGTGACCTGGTATCCGATCACGCCGTCGTCGAGCCTGGTCGAGGCGCTGATCGGATTCCTCGAGGCCCATCGCCGCGATCCAGAGACCGGCAAGGCCACCTACGCGGTGGTGCAGGCCGAGGACGAGATCGCCGCGATTGGCATGGTGCTGGCGGCCAACTGGGCGGGTGCGCGCGCGATGACCTCGACGTCGGGGCCCGGGCTCTCGCTGATGACCGAGTTCGTGGGCTACGGCTACTACGCCGAGATCCCCGCCGTGGTCTGGGACATCCAGCGCATCGGCCCGAGCACCGGGCTGCCGACCCGCACCGCGCAGGGCGACGTCACCTTCGTCCACACCATGTCGCACGGCGACACCAAGCATCCGATCCTGCTGCCGTCGTCGGTGCGCGACTGCTACGAGGTTCGGCCGCATCGCCTTCGACCTCGCCGAGCGGCTCCAGACCCCGGTGTTCGTGCTCTCGGATCTCGATCTCGGCATGAACAACTGGATGAGCGATCCGTTCCCGTACCCGACCGAAGCCTGGGACCGCGGCAAGGTGCTGAGCGAGGACGATCTCGCCAAGCTGCCCAAGTTCGAGCGCTACCGCGACGTCGACGGCGACGGCATTCCCTACCGCACGCTGCCCGGCGTGCGTGATCCCAAGGGCGCCTACTTCACGCGTGGCTCGGGTCACGACGAGGCGGCCCGCTACACCGAGAGCCCCGAGGTCTACCGGCGAGTGATGGACCGGCTGGCGAGGAAGCACGAGACCGCGAAGCAGCTCGTGCCGGCGCCGGTGATCGAGGAGGCCGACGGTGCAGAGGTCGGCATCATTGCCTACGGGTCCAGCCACTGGGCGGTGGTCGAGTCGCGCGACCAGCTCGAGCAGGCGGGCGTGCGCACCGGCTACCTGCTGCTGCGGGCGCTGCCGTTCACCGCCGAGGTGAAGCGATTCGTCCAGCGCTACCGCCGCGTCTACGTGGTCGAGCAGAACCGCGACGCCCAGATGGCGGAGCTGCTCCGCGTCGAGACCGGTGTGGACCGCGACCGCCTGCGCTCGGCACTCCACTACACCGGGCTGCCGATCGACGCGCGATCGGTGACCGACGAGATTCTGAGACAGGAGGGCCAGCCGATCGCCACGGGCGAGACGCGGCGCTCCGCGAGCGAGATCGAGGAAGGAGTGTCGCGATGAGCGAGAACCCCGGACCGGCGGCGACCGCGGGCCTCAATCGCATCGGCCTCACCCGCGCCGACTACGACGGCTCGAAGACCACGCTGTGCCCCGGCTGCGGGCACAACGCGATCACCGCCGGCATCATCCAGGCCGCCTTCGAGTCCGGTCTCGAGCCGCATCGTGTCGCCAAGCTGTCGGGCATCGGCTGCTCGAGCAAGACGCCCGCGTACTTCCTCGGCCAATCGCACGGCTTCAATGCCGTGCACGGCCACATGCCGAGCATCGCGACCGGTGTGAAGCTCGCGAACCGCGAGCTGCTGCTGATCGGCGTGTCGGGCGACGGCGACACCGCGAGCATCGGGCTCGGGCAGTTCTGCCACCTGGTGCGCCGCAACGTGCCGGTGGTCTACCTGATCGAGAACAACGGCGTCTACGGGCTCACCAAGGGCCAGTTCTCCGCCACCGCCGACGTCGGCAGCACGATGAAGAGCGGCAAGGTGAACGAGCTGATGCCGATCGACTGCTGCGCGATCGCGATCGAGCTGGGTTGCGGCTTCGTGGCGCGCTCGTTCTCGGGCGACCAGAAGCAGCTCCGCCCGCTGCTCAAGGCGGCGTTCGCCCACCGCGGCACCGCGGTGATCGACATCATCAGCCCGTGCGTCACCTTCGCCGACCACGAGGGCTCGTCCAAATCCTACGCTGCGGTGAAGGAGCACGACGCTCCGCTCCACGACATCGACTACGTGCCCTACTACGAGGACATCACCGTCGACTACCCGCCCGGCACGACGCGCGAGGTCACGATGCCGGACGGCTCGCACATCGTGCTGAAGAAGCTGGCCGAGGACTACGACCCGACCCGCCGCGAGCGCGCGCTGATGACGCTGGAAGAGGCGCGGGTCGAGCGCCGGCTCGTGACCGGCCTGCTCTACGTGAACGAGGGTCTCGAGCCGTTCGAGGAGGAGCTCGGCCTGGTCGAGACGCCGCTGGCCCAGCTTCCGCTCGAGCGCGTGCGCCCGCCGCGCGGGTGCTCGACGAGATCATGCAGAGCTACCGGGTGGGAAGCATCGCCGCGAGCGCGGGCGGCGGGTAGCGCGCTACTTCAGCACCACCGTCTTGGCGGTGATGCGCCGTCCACCCTGGATCAGCCTCACGAGATAGATCCCCGGCCGCCATCCGCCACCCAGCTCGACGGTGCGCACGCCCGGCACCGCCTCCAGCGATCGCGTCGCGACCCGTCGGCCGCTCACGTCCAGCAGCTCGACCGACGCCGCCCGACGATCCGGCAGCGTGCAGCGTACGCGCAAGCGGCCGATCGCGGGGTTCTCGACCGCGAGCGCCAACGCCAGCCGCGGTGAATCACCCGGCGCATCGAGCCGCGCGTCGGGCGCGATGGTGAAGCCGGCGTCGCTGACGTCGCTGACGCTCAGGCGTGAATCCGACACCCGCACGCGCGCCGCGCCGGGCGCTGCTCACCGGATCGGTCACGGTCCACGAGAAGCTGGTTCCGACCTGACGCGTCGCGATCCGCCGCCAGTGGGCGCCGTTGTCGCGCGAGACGTCGACGTCGACCGTGACCACGCCCGGACTCTTCGTCCACTGGATGGTCTGGGCGATGCTGCCCGGCCAATTCTCACCGCCGTTCGGCGCGATCAGCGTGAGCGCGGCGCCGACGTCGGGCCCGCAGCTCGCGCGCGCCACGCTCACGTTCTGAGGGTCGGACGTGTTGGCGGCGACGAGGTCGGTGCGCCCGTCGCCGTCAAGTCCGCGAACGCGACGTCGCTCGGGCTCGCGCCGGCCTCGATCGCGACCGCCGGCTCGAGGCCGCCGTCGCCGATCCCGCCGGTTCCCGTGCCGAGCAGGGCCGAGACCGCAGCGCCGCCGGCGACCGCGAGGTCGGTGATGCCGTCGCCGTTCACGTCGGCCGCCGCGATCCCGGTCAGCAGCGAGCCGGCGGGGTAGGACGCGCCGGCGCCGAACGTGCCGTCGCCGATCCCCTTCAAGATCGTCACCGCACCCGGATCGATGTCGAGCGTCACCGCGATGTCGACGATGCCGTCGCCGTCGAAGTCGCCGGTGGTGAGGGCGTAGGGGCCGTTGCCGCAGGGATAGGCGACGCCGGGCGCGAACGTCCCATCCGCCCGCCCGCCGGTCTTTTTGCCGAGCAGGACCGAGACGGTTCCGCCGCCGTTGTCGGCGGTGGCGAGATCCAGCACGCCGTCGTGGTCGAAGTCGGCGCACGCGATGCCCACCGGCCGCAACCCGGTCGTGAATGTGACCGACGCGGCGAACGTGCCGTTGCCGACGCCGCCCGCGCCGTTGCCGCGCAGGATCGAGACCAGGTTCACCCGTTGCCGGCGACCGCGAGATCGAGGATGCCGTCCCAGTCGAAGTCCGCGCTGACGATGCCGAGCGGCTTGGCGCTGGTGGGGAACGCGACCGGCGCCGTGAAGGTGCCGTTGCCGATCCCTCCCGCGCCGTTGCCGCGCAGGATCGACACGGTCCCGCTCGGCGTCAGGTTGTTCGTGACCGCGAGATCGGTGATGCCGTCACCGTTCCAGTCGCCGATCGCGATCCCGCTCGGCCGCGAGCCGGTGGCGAAGCTCGAGGAGGAGATCAGGTGCCCGGCGCCGTCGCCCCTCAGCACGGTCACCGTTCCGGACGCCAGCGTGTTCGCCACCACCACGTCGAGCTTGCCGTCGCCGTTGAAGTCGGCGACCACGGGCGCGGTGGTGACCGCTCCGGCCGCGTAGCGGTCGGGCGCGCTCATGCCGCAGGCGGTGATCCCGAGCTCGTTGGTGAACAGCGGCGGGCCGGAGTCGCGGATCGCCCGCGCCCAGTAGTGGAAGAGCCCGAACCGATGCGGATCGACGAAGGCCGTGTCGGAGGTGCTGGCGATCATCGTGGGCGAGGCATAACGGTGGATGATGGGGTTGCGATAGATCTCGTATTGAGTCACGTGACCGGAAGGAGGCGGGTTCCAGTCCAGGTGAACGTCGTGACCGCTCGTCGTCGCGGTGAGACGCACGCCCGGCATCCGCGCCGCCGACACGGCGGCGAACGCATCGAGGCGGCCGAAGCCATAGTCGAGATCGAAGCCCGGAGCGCCGTGATCGACCGCGGTCTCGAACAGCGCCGCGCGGATCTCGGGCTCGGTCATGCCGGGGTGAGCCTGGAGCATCAGCGCCACCGTGCCGGACACGTGGGGCGTCGCCATCGACGTCCCGCTCCACGAACCGTAGAACCCGCCGGGCAGGCTCGAAGCACGCCGGCGCCGGGTGCCAGATCTCGGGCTTGTCGGTCGAGAAGCCCACACCTGCCGGGCCGGGTCCGCGCGAGGAGAAGCCGGCGATCACGTCGCCGATGTCCGTCGCGCCCACGGCGATGGTGTTGTCGTAGCTCCCCGGCGAGGTCACCGTTGCCGCCGCCGGGCCGAGGTTGCCGGCCGCGAACACGGGAACGATTCCGGCCGCGAGCCAGGCGTCCATCGAGAAGTGGAGCGCCGAATTCTGGGTGGAGAAAACCCAGCTGTTGTTGACGACGTCCGGGAAATCGTCGGTCGCGGGGTTGTTGTCCGGATCGAGCATCCACTGGGCGCCGTTCAGGACCGTCCCCGACCCAGAGAACGTGTTGTCGGCGCCGATCACCTTGGCCGAGATGAACTTCGCGTTGTAGGCGACGCCGATGTCCGGGCTGAAGGGACCCGGACCGTCGCCGCCCACCATGGTGCCGATCGTGTGGGTGCCGTGCCCGTGATCGTCGTACGGATTCGGAAGTGAGTTGAAGCAGTCCTTCCACGAGTTGCTCCCGCCGCGCCACTTGCCCTGGAGCGCCGGATGATTCGTATCGACGCCCGTGTCCATCGAGCCGACCACGATGCCGGTGCCGTCGAGTCCGTACTGGGCCCACACCTGATCGGCGCCGATCATCGTGAGGTTCCACTCGGCGACGGCGGGTGCCCAGGGTTCTGGCCGGTCCTCGGCGAGATGGATCGGCTCGTCGAACTGGATCGACGCGAGTTCGGGCATCCCGGCGAGCTCGTCGAGCATGCCGCGCGGCACGCGGACGAGGATGCTGTTGCTGATCCAGAAGGTCTGGAACCGGCCGGTGTAGCCACGGCTCGCGAGCAACGAGCGGATGCGAGCCTGGCTCGACTCGGCGCGACCGCGCAGTGCCAAGATCAGCTCGTGAGCCTCGGTGCGGCGGCCGTGGAACCGGCCGAGGTCGACGCGGTCCGCGAAGTTGAGGATCACGGAGATGTTGTCGCCGGCCGGCATGGCCGCGACCCGACGCTCCGAGGTCGGGCGTCAGGATGGATGCGGCCACCGGGCGGACCGATAGCAATGCCAGGAGCAGCGGGAGAGCGGCCACGATCTTCGGTCGCATCGATCACCTCAAGGGGGAGTAGAGGGTACGTGCCCGTCCGGGCCATCCGCAACAATCGGATTTCTTCGTACCGCCGCCATTCTTTGCGGGTGCCGGACGTCGATGCGGGCGCATCGCCTGGAATCCGTTTCGGTCCCGCGCTAGTCTCAATACATCCGGTTCGGGCTCGCGCCAGCAGCCGCCGCGAAACCGGACCCATGCTCGCGGGGACCCGGCCACCGCTCCAGATTCCGAAGGGCCGAGTTTCTATCGTCATCGAGGACGCTCTCATGACACGCCGAGCAGCGCTGCGCCTACTGTCTCCGCCCGACTTCCAGACGCTGTTCCAGTCCGCGCCCGGCCTCTATCTCGTTCTCAGTCCGGATCTCGTCATCATCGCGGCGAGCGACGCCTACCTCCACGCCACCAGTGACCCGGCGCGAGGACATCGTCGGCCGCCACCTGTTCGAGGTGTTCCCGGACAATCCCGCCGATCCCGGCGCCACGGGTGTCGCCAACCTCGAGGCATCGCTGCGCCGAGTCATCGCCCAGCGCATCCCCGACGTGATGGCCGTCCAGAAGTACGACGTCCGCCGTCCCGAATCGGAGGGCGACGGCTTCGAGGAGCGTTACTGGAGCTCGGTGAACTCGCCGGTGCTCGACGAGCGCGGTCGCCTGATCTACATCATTCACCGCGTCGAGGACGTCACCGACTTCCTGCGGTTGAGGGAGCGGGGCAGCGAGCGGGACCGGCTCGCGCGTGACCTCGAGACCAAGGCCGGGCGGATGGAGGCCGAGGTCTACCGGCGCGCGCAGCAGATCAGAAGGTGAACCAGGAGCTGCTCGAGCTCAGGGACCGGCTCGAGCAGCGCGTCGAGGGAGCGCACCGGAGATCTCCGGCGCGCGAACGACGAGCTGCGGCGCGAGGTCGACGAGCGGCGCCGCGCCGAGGAGGCGTTGCGGCGCAGCGAAGCGCAGCTCCTCCAGGCTCAGAAGCTCGAGGCCGTGGGCCGCCTCGCCGGCGGCATCGCCCACGACTTCAACAATCTGCTGTCGGTGATCCTGAGCTACAGCGAGGAGCTGCTCTCGGCCATTCCTGCCGGCGAGGCCCACGACAAGCTCGCGGAGATCGAGCGGGCGGGCCAGCGGGCCGCCGAGCTCACGCGCCAGCTCCTGGTGTTCAGCCGCCAGCAGGTGACTGACCTGGCGGTGCTCGATCTCAACCAGGTGCTGACCGGCGTGAGCACCATGCTCCGTCGAATGCTGCGCGAGGACGTCGCACTCCGGGTCGTGCCCGCGGCCAGGCTCGGCGTGGTGCGGGCGGATCGCGGGCAGATCGAGCAGGTGATCATGAACCTGGCGGTCAACGCGCGCGACGCGATGCCGAACGGCGGGCTGCTCAAGCTCGAGACCGCCGACGTCGATCTCGACGATGTCGTACGCCGGCGACCACATCGGCGTCACGCCCGGTCCCTACGTGATGCTCGCGGTGAGCGACACCGGTCACGGCATGGACGCGGCGACGCAGGCGCGCGTGTTCGAGCCGTTCTTCACCACCAAGGAGCGCGGCAAGGGCACGGGACTCGGCCTCTCCACCGTGTTCGGCATCGTCCAGCAGAGCGGCGGGACGATCTGGCTCTACAGCGAGCCCGGACGCGGGAGCACCTTCAAGATCTTCCTGCCGCGCGTCGCGGGCGTCGCCGCACCGAGCGCCGAGACCGACCGCTCGAGCTCGATTCCGCGCGGCACCGAGACGGTGCTGCTGGTCGAGGACCAGGACGAGGTGCGTCGCGTCGCCCGCACGATCCTCGAGCGCTTCGGCTACCGCGTGGTCGAGGCGTCGGACGCGGGCGAGGCGCTGGGCCTGGCCCGGCAGGAGCAGTTCGCGATCGATCTGCTGCTCACCGACGTGGTGATGCCGGGCATGGACGGCCGCCAGCTCGCGGACCGCGTGCTGGAGGCGCGTCCCGGCCTCAAGGTGCTCTTCATGTCGGGCTACACCGACGACGTGATCCTCCATCACGGCGTGCTCGAGTTCCAGCGTCGCCTACATCCAGAAGCCGCTCACGCCGGAGTCGCTGGCGCGGAAGGTCCGCCAGGTGCTGGACCAGGTCTAGGGTTCACCGCCTCGGCATCGTTCCTATAAGGTGGGGCCTCGCGATCCCACCATGCGGCGGAGCTCGCCATGGAGGACGAGATGCGCCGTGCTCTGATTCTCTGGTCGCCTGCGTCGGTCTCGCCGGCTGCGCCCGGAAGGGTCCGTCTCCACGGCGAGGGTTTCATCGACGTTCCGGGCGGGCGCGTGTGGTATCGCGTCGTCGGGTCCGGATCGGGCACACCGCTGCTGCTCCTCCACGGTGGCCCCGGCGTGCCGAGCTACTACCTGAAGCCGCTCATGGCACTCGCCGACGAGCGCCCCGTGATCTTCTACGACCAGCTCGGGTGCGGCCATTCCGATCGGCCCGCCGACAGCACGCTGTGGACGATCGACCGCTACGTCGAGGAGCTCGATCAGGTGCGCCGGACGCTCGGCCTGAGCCAGGTGCACCTCCTCGGTCACTCGTGGGGCACCATCCTGGCCAACGAGTACGTCCACCGGCAACCCCGACGGCGTCCGCAGTCTGATCATGGCGGGGCCGGCGCTCAGCATCTCGCGCTGGATCAAGGACGCCGACAGCCTGCGCAAGACGATGCCCGATTCCTTCCAGGCCGTGGTCGCGAAGCACGAGGCGGACGGCAGCTTCGACTCGCCCGAATACCAGGACCGCGATGATGAGGGTACTACCATCGCTACATCTCGCGTCTCGATCCGTGGCCCACGGACATCGACTCCGCCTTCGCGCGAGATGGGGATGCCGTCCTACCTGGCGATGTGCGGACCGAGCGGAGTTCACGATCACGGGTTCGCTCAAGTCGTACGGAGGGCGTGCCCCAGCTCGCCAAGCTCCACGTGCCGACGCTGTTCATCTGCGGGCAGTACGACGAGGCGCTGCCGGCGACGACGGCGTCCTACCAGCGCGCGACGCCGGGCTCGAGCATGGTGATCGTGGCCGACGCGGCGCACCTCGCGATGGAGGATCAGCCCAAGGTCTACGTCGACGCGGTGAGGGGGTTCCTGCACGACATCGAGCGGAAGTAGGCGTAGAATGCCGCGGACGCGCGATCGGCGCGACGCCACCCGGGAGCGGTCGCATGCACTTCAAACAGTTCTACGTCGGTTGCCTGGCCCACGCCTCGTACCTGATCGGTGATCAGCGGCGAGGCCGCGGTCGTCGATCCGTCGCGCGACGTCGACGTGCTACCTCGAGGAAGCCAAGGCCCACGGACTGACGATCCGCTGGGTGCTCGAGACCCACCTTCACGCCGACTTCGTCTCCGGCCATCGCGACCTCGCGGACCGCACCGGCGCCACCATCGCGATCGGCGCCAAGGCCGAGGCCGGGTTCCGCACCGAGCGCTCCGCGAGCGGTGACACGATCGCCGTCGGCGGCGTGCGCATCCGCGCGATCGAGACGCCGGGACACACGCCCGAGAGCCTGTCGTTCCTGGTCTACGAGCGCGCGGGCGACGAGACGCCGTGGGCCGTGCTCACCGGCGACACGCTGTTCGTCGGCGACGTCGGGCGCGTCGACATCCTGTCGTCGCGGCTGCCGGTCACCGACCTCGCCGGGCATGATGTACGACAGCCTCCACGACAAGCTGCTGCGCCTGCCCGACGACACCCGCGTCTATCCCGCGCACGGCGCCGGCTCCCTGTGCGGCCGCGGCATCTCGAGCGAGATCCTGGAGCACCATCGGTCGCGAGCGCCTGATGAATCCGGCGCTGGCGCCCGATGAGCCGCGAGGCCGTTCATCGCCGACATCACCCGCGACGTCCCCGAGACGCCGGTCTACTTCCTCCACTCGCGCGACACCAATCGCATGGGCCCGCGGCTCGCGAGTGACGCGATCGCTGCCGCCTTCGATCGACGCGCGCGGCGTTCGAGGCGGCGGCGCGCCGCGGCGCGGTGATCCTCGACACGCGGCCGAGCGCGGCCTACGGCGCCTCGCATCCCGCCAACGCGCTGCACGTGAGCCTCGACGGTCAGTACGCCTCGTGGGTCGGCACGCTGATCCAGCCGGACCAGGAGATCGCTGATCGTCGCCGAACCCGCGCGCGCCGAGGAGGCGGTGATGCGGCTCGCCCGCGTGGGCTACGAGAACATCGTCGGCGCTGCTCGACGGCGGGTTCGAGAGCTGGCGGTCCGCCGGCCTGCCGGTGAAGTCGATCGCGCAGGTGCCGGCGCAGCAGGCGCTGGCCGCCAGTGCGCACGCTGATCGACATCCGCCGTCCGCGGGAGTGGGACGCGTCCCACCTCGAGGGTGCGATGAACATCCCGCTCGCCCAGCCTGACCTCTCGGCTCGGCGAGCTGGACCCGACGCAGACCTGGACCGTCGTCTGCGCGAGCGGCTACCGGAGTGCGGCGCGCCCGAGCGTGCTCGAGCGCGCCGGTTACGAGCACGTGGTCAACGCCGTCGGCGGGATGGACGCCTACCGCAAGGCCGGGCTTCCGCTGGCGAGCGGAGCACCGTCGCACTGACGGAGACGAGCGGTCGTCGGCCATTCACATCAGATTGTGCTTGAAACCTACGTTCATCGGAGCGTACAGTTCCCACATGCGAACGAACTCGCGTCGCGCTCTCGTCTGCATGTGTTGTCGTCCCGCCCGGCGGGACGATCGCGGAGACGTGCCTGACTCGTTGACCTGACACGATCTCATCGTTCTCACCCGCTGACGGCAACCCGCAGCGGGTTTTTCGTTTGGTATTCCCGCCGGGCGCGCCGCCAGCACTTCCCTGGAGAATCCCGTGGCGACGGTTCGACCCATCCTCGTCTATTACGAGCATCCCGATTGGTTCAGGCCCTTGTTCGCGGAGTTCGAGCGCCGCGAGATCGCGCACCGGCTCGTGGACGCGAGCCGGCATCGGTTCGATCCCGCTCTCGATCTCGCGCCGCGGCCGACGAACGGAGCCGCAAACGGCGGATCGCGCTCGGCGACCGTGAGCGTGATCCGCGGGCGCGTGTCGATCGATCCCGCGCCGTTCGCGAACGGTGACGGCGCGGGCGCCGCGGCGCCGCTCGTGTTCAACCGCATGAGTCCCTCGGCGTGGAAGCGCGGTCGCGCCGACGCGATCCTCTACACGCTCCACTACCTGCGTTACCTCCGGAGCGCCGGCGTGCCGGTGTTCAACGGGCTCCGCGCGTTCACGGTCGAGACCAGCAAGGCGCTCCAGCTCTCGATTCTCCGGCGCCTCGGTCTGCGCGCGCCGCGCACGCAGGTCGTGAACCACCCCTCGGCGCTGCCGGCAGCGGCGCGAGCGCTCGAGTTCCCGCTGGTGGTGAAGCCCAACATCGGCGGCAGCGGCGCCGGCATCGTGCGCTTCGACCGGCTCGAGGACCTCGAGGCCGCGGTCGAGGGCGGTCGCGTCTCGACCTCGGTCGACGGCATCCTCCTGCTCAGGAGTTCCACCCGCCGATCGGCGACAGCATCGTCCGCGTCGAGACGCTCGAGGGCCGCTACCTCTACGGCATCCGCGTGCACATCGGCGAGGGCGCGGGCTTCGATCTCTGCCCCGCCGACATCTGCAAGGACACGCAGGGCGTGACGCTCGAGAGCGCGGCGTGCCCGGTCGGCGCGGCCAAGGCCGGCCTCACGGTCGAGCGCTTCGATCCGCCGGCCGAGATCCGCGCCGGAAGTCGAGCGCATCGCGCGCGCCTCCGGGATCGACGTCGGCGGCATCGAGTACCTCGAGAGCCGTCGCGACGGCTGGCGCTACTACTACGACGTCAACGCGCTCTCCAACTTCGTCGCCGATCCGGTCCGCGTCGTCGGGTTCGATCCCGACCGAGCGGCTGGTGGACGCGCTGGTGCGCCGCGCGTCGTCCGACGCACCCCCGTCGCGACGCCGCCGGACCCGGCGCGAGGGGCGGGCGCGTGGCATCGCGCCCGCTCCGATCACCACGCGGAACGGCGGGTCCACGATCGAGCCCGCGGTCCACGACGCGGTGGCGGCGCCGGCGCCGGGGAGGAGCGCGTCATGAGCATCCGCTTCGGCTACTGGCTGCCGGTCTTCGGAGGCTGGCTCCGCAACGTCGACGACGAGGGCATGGCCGCGACGTGGGCCGACGTGCGCGACCTGGCCGTGCGCAGCGAGCGCATCGGCTTCGACCTCACGCTGATCGCCGAGCTGTTGCTCAACGACATCAAGGGGCCCGAGGCGCCGGCGCTGGACGCCTGGTCCACCGCGGCGGCGCTGGCGGCGGTGACCGAGCGGCTCGAGCTGATGGTCGCGGTGCGGCCCAACTTCCATCACCCCGGTCTGCTCGCCAAGCAGGCGGCCAACATCGATCGCATCTCGAACGGCCGGCTCGCGCTCAACGTGGTGTCGTCGTGGTGGCGCGACGAGGCGACCCAGTACGGGTTGCCGTTCGACGCGCACGACGAGCGCTACGCGCGCACCGAGGAGTGGCTCGCGGTGGTGAAGGGACTGTGGCGCGAGCCGCGCTTCACCCATCGCGGCCGGCTCTACCGGATCGAGGACGCGATCCTCGAGCCCAAGCCGGTGCGGAGCCCGCATCCCACGATCTACGCCGGCGGCGAGTCGGAGGCGGCGAAGAACCTGATCGCGCGCGAGGGCGACGCTTACGTCATGCACGGCGATCCGCCGGAGCGCATCGAGGCCAAGATCGCGGACTTGAAGGCGCGGCGCGCACGGTTGGCACCCGGGAGCCGCCGCTCGTGTTCGGCGTCGCCGGTTACGTGATCTGCGCCGACACCGACGAGGCCGCCCGCCACGAGGTCGCGCGCGTCACCGACGTGCGCGCCTCGGCGCGCGGATACTCGAACTATCAACAGTGGATCGCCGGCACCCAGCTCGAGCAGCGCGTGAGCCTCGAGGACTACTCGGTCTCGAACCGCGGCCTGAGGTCGGGGCTGGTCGGCACGCCGGAGCGGATCGCGGAGCGGGTGCTCGAGTTCGAACGCGCCGGAGTCGATCTGCTGCTCCTCCAGTTCAGCCCGCAAGCGGAGGAGATGGAGCGCTTCGCGGAACAGGTGATTCCGGCGGTCCGAGGAACGCGGTCGCAGGCAGTGGCATAAAGGAGAGCCTCGCGACCCGGGTTCAGCGCGCCTCCCGCACAAAAGGCGTGCAAGGAATCGGGCGCTGTGCCGATAACCGAGTCATGCCCCTGAGCCCCGAAGAAGCTCGCACGAAGACGGTCAACGAGCGGCTGATCGCCGACGGTCAGCTCGAGGCCTTCGACGAGGCGCTGGCGCGCCGCGACATCGGCCGCATCCGCGCCATCCTCGCGTCCGTGCACCTCGACGAGCGCGACCAGGCGGCGTTCGTCGAGCGCGTGCTCCACCCGGATCGACAGCTGCGCGTCGAGACGGCGCGCCGCTTCGGGTCGTCCGACTGGGTGCTGGCCACCGAGGTGCTGGACCGACTGCGGCTGCCGCTGCTCGACGGTCCCGCGCGCGCGCTCGATCGGGCCCGGGTCCACATGGCGCTGATCAAGCTCGCCGAGGGCGACGTCGCGAGACTCCGTCGCTGGGCCCAGCAGGCCGCGACCGACTGGCGCGACGTGCTCGTCGCCGCCGGCATGGCCGACGCCGACTGGCCCGAGGTGCTCGCGCGCGACGGCTTCCCGTCCCGGGTCGCTGAGGTCGGAGAGCCGCTTCCCGTCTCTTCGATACGGATCACGACGGCTCCTCGACTGTCCCTGAGGCCAGCTGCGTCTGGGCCCGTTCCCGTTCCTTTGGTCTTGTCATTCATCGTCATCGACCCCTAGGCTCCCTCATCGCCGCAGGGAGGCCGAGTCACGCCGGCTGCTGCTGCGGAGTCCATCCCCTCGAGCGTGAACCATGAAGAAGAGCCACTCGCTCACCCGGGCCGCAGCCTCAGTCTTTCCTGATCTTTGCTGGGCTCCTGCTCGTCTCGGCAACCGCCGCAGCCATGCAGCCCGAGCCCGACACCACCTTCCACATCGATTGCATGCCGCGGATCGTGCGCCGCGTGAACGCGGTCATCCCGCCTGGCGCGAAGCCGGACCCGACGGTGATGCTCGTGCACGTGCGCGTCGACGTCGGCGGACGCGTGAGCGAGGCGCGGATCGCCCGCTCGCGTCCGCCGCTCGACGAGCCCGCGATGCGGGCGGCGCGGCAGTGGCTGTTCCGGCCGGCGCTGCGCAACGGTAGACCGGTGCCGGTCTGGATCGCGATCCCGGTCCGGTTCGTCGCGTCCTCCGCGGCTCGATCTGAGCATTGGCCGCTCGCGCTCGCGGCCGCGCTAAGGGCCGGTCGCGCGTTCGTGCTACAGTTCCGCGTTCCGTCGTACCCCTACCCACGCGGAGCCCGCCATGGATGCCCTGACCGAGTACCTCGAGCAGAATCGCGATCGTTTCGTCGACGACCTCAAGGCGGTGCTCCGGATCCCGAGCGTGAGCGCCCAGCCGCAGCACCGCGATGACGTGCGGCGCTGCGCGGTGCACATCGCGAATCACCTCGAGTCGATCGGCATGACGCACGTCGAGGTCGTGTCCACCGAGGGGCACCCGATTGTCTACGCCGAGTGGCTCGAGGCGCCCGGGAAGCCCACCGCGCTGCTCTACGGCCACTACGACGTCCAGCCGCCGGAGCCGCTGGAGCTGTGGAAGTACGCCGCCGTTCGAGCCGACGCTGCGCGACGGCAAGCTCTACGCGCGCGGCGCGGTCGACGACAAGGGCCAGGTCTACATGCATCTGAAGGCGATCGAGGCGCACATGCGCGTGAACGGGAAGCTGCCGATCAACCTGAAGCTGGTGATCGAGGGCGAGGAGGAAGTCGGGAGCGAGAGCCTCGAGGGGTTCCTGCGCGCGCGACGCTCGCGAGCTCGACGCGCGACGTGATCGTGGTGAGCGACACCGCGATGCTCGGCGCCGGATCAGCCGGCGCTGACCTACAGCGCTGCGCGGCATCCTCTACACGCAGATCGAGGTGATCGGGCCCGCGCGCGACCTCCACTCCGGGCACTTCGGCGGCGCGGTGATGAATCCGGCGAACGCGCTGGCCGCCGATCGTCGCCGCGCTCAAGGACGGCGACGGGCGCATCACGGTGCCGGGCTTCTACGATCGGCGTCCGCACGCTGTCCAGGACGAGCGCGAGGCGTTCGCCAAGATGCTGCCGTTCGACGAGGCGGCGTTCTCGCCGAGAGCCGCCGCGCCGGTGCCGTCGGGCGAGCGCGGGTACACGACGCTGGAGCGCGTCACCGTGCGCCCGACGCTCGACGTGAACGGCATGTGGAGCGGCTACATCGGGCGAAGGCAGCAAGACCGTGCTGCCGTCGTTCGCGGCCGCCAAGGTCAGCATGCGCCTGGTGCCCGATCAGGATCCCGCGCGACCTGTTCGGCCGCGTTCGAGGCGTACGTGAAGAAGCTCGCGCCCGCCGGACGTTACCGTCAAGGTGATCGACATGCACTCGGCGCCGGCCGTTCCTGATCAGACCCCGACCACCCCATGCTCCACGCCGCGCGCGCGGCGCTCGGTCGCGCGCTGGACCAAGCCGCCGGTCATGATCCGTGAGGGCGGCTCGATTCCGGTGATGAGCCACGTTCCAGCAGACGCACGATCTGCCCTGCATCCTCATGGGATTCGGCCTCGACGACGATCAGGTGCACGCGCCCAACGAGAAGTTCTCGCTCGTCCGTTCCACGGCGGCACCAAGAGCGCGGCGTACCTCTACGAGGAGCTGGCGCGGACGAACTGATCGATCGTTCGACACTCGCCTGGGGGATTCCGCCCGATCCCTGAGCGAAATTCCCCACGATCCGAGGCCCGCGCGTCGCGACGCGCGCGCCACGACGACGATTTTTCGTCGTGACGCGACGTTGCGGAATGCAACTCTGCTATACTAATTGCTCCAGTATTGCGCCCTTGGGTCCCCATGCATATTGCAATTACATCCCGGTTCCGCCTCATCCTGTTTCGCGTTCCTCGCCGTCGTCGCGGCCACGCCGGCCGCGGCCGCGCGTCGTGACAGCCTGGTCGTGCGCGGCCACGTCGTCGACAGTCTCGGCGCCGCGATCCGCGAATCGTGGGTGATCACGCAGGGCTCGCGCCGCCTCGGCACGCTGGTCGAGCCGTCGGGCGCCTACACGCTCGTCATTCCGGGCGCCAGCACCGAGGAGCTGCAGCGCGCGCCGCTCAAGCTCAGGGTCCAGGCGCGCCACAAGGGCTGGTCGATCGTGCTCGCCAACGGCGCTCCCGAGCTGGCGCTCGAGATCCGTCTGGTGCGTGATGCGGAGGGCGTGACGCGGCTCGAGGTGGAGTCGAACGATCCCGCGGCCGCGGCGGCGGTGGCCAACACCGCCGTGCTCGAGGCGGGGCTGCGCGCCGAGGTGATCGCCGAGTTCAAGGGCGCGAAGGGCGAGCAAGTCACAGGTGACGCGCGGCTCAGCGCAATCGAGGCCGTTCGCCTCGCCGGCGCCAGGGACTCGGTGCGCTACGACCAGATGCGGCCGCGGGACCCGCCCCCTGGCTCTCCATCTCGACCTGGCCGCGCCGGCGTCGAAGGACTCCGCCGCCAACGTCGTCGTGACGAAGAAGCGCGGTCGGCACTCAAGCTTCCGAGCCTGATCGCGAAAGCGGACGCGACCGCGAGAGTGGTCGCGGTTGCGGTCGTCGCCGCGGCTCCGCCCAAGATCGAGCCCCCGACACCGCCCGCGACGCGGAGCGAAGCGCCGGTCGTGGCGCCGCCGGCGATGAAGGCCGAGCCTCGAGTCGCGAGCGACTCCGCCCGCGACCACCGCGAAGTCCGCCGAGACGTTGTCGCCGACGTCGTCGAGCGCGAGCCCATCGACACCGTCGACCCCCGCAGCGATCGCGCCGGTCGAAGCCGCCCGACCGGCGACCACGGAGATCTCGAAGCCGGCTCCATCGTCGCCGACGATCGTGGCTCGCGCCGGCGGCCACCCGAAGGTGGTGGCGAGCGACACGACTGCAGCACGCACCGTCGACCGCGGTTGCCACGCGAACGACACCGGTCGAGCCGATCTCGACGCCCACCACGGTGGCGGCCGAGGTGAAGCCGGCGCCGGCCGTCGTCGTGATCACGCCGCCAAAGCCGGCGCCCACGACCACGGTCGCGAGCACCGCCCCGTCCTCCACGCCGGCGATGCCGACAAGCGAGAGCGCCGAAGACGAGCTCGGTGGTGAGCGAGATGCCAAAGACGATCCCCACCGAAGCGCCCAGGACCGCCACGGTCGTGAGCGAGGCACCGAAGGCGATCGCCATCAGAAGCGCCCAAGACGACGACGGTCGTGAGCGAAGTGCCGAAGGCGATCTCCACCGAAGCACCCAAGACCACGTCGGTCGTGAGCGAAGTGCCGAAGGCGATCTCCACCGAAGCACCCAGAGACCACGTCGGTCGTGAGCGAAGTGCCGAAGGTGGTCGAGCCAGCGATGTCCGCCTCCGTCGCGACGCCGCCCTGCCGACCACGCGCGCCGCCGAGCCAACCACGCCTCCCACCACCAACGCGGTGGTCACCCGTTCGCCCGTCGTGGAGTCCCTGCTGGCCCCGGCCGCCGAGAAGACGAAGAGCACGCCGGACGGTCCGATCGTGTTCCGGCCCGCGCTCGACGAGGGTGGCAGCGGACAATCGTCCGAGGTCTACCATCCGTCGAACCCGGGTGCGCCGCGTTCGATGCGCGAGCTCGTGAAGACGACGGCGCCGCCGAGCACGACGTGGTCCCCGCTCAGTCGCCGGCGGCCATCGCGACGAGCGCTGCGCCTCCGCACCGACCAGCCTCGACCGCGCCGGCGGACGTGCCGGGACGGATGTGGCCCACCCACCTGAACGATCCGGTCCGAGCGACGACGTCCTCGGACCGCCGCGGTGGGCCTCGAGCGAGGCCGGCTCTCCTGTGTCCTCATCCACGCCGGCCGCGGGCGTGCACACGATGCCGTCTACCGAGGAGCCTCGTCGCGCCACCGGCCCCGCGCCGCGCGGGGGAGGACTCGTGCACGTGCCGCATCCAGGGCACGGTCGAGGTCGAGTGGGACTGGCCCCTGCCGGCGAAGACGCCGGTGACGATCTCGATCGAGGGATTGCCCGCGCTGCGCGACGTCGCCGAGCTGTTCATGAGCGCCGCCGCGCGGCTTCGAGCTGATCGGCGTGCCGTGCGGCGTCCACAAGCCTGGATCGATTCGCGCTCGCGGCTCGGGCGTCGGGCCGATCAGCGACACCGCGATCGACTGCACCGGCGGCGGGTTCCGTCAGGTCCGGCTGGTGCTCGCCCCCAACAAGGCGCGCTGACGATTCAGCGTCCGGGCTCGCGGACGTAGACTTCGGGATCCCACCGCTCCATGTAGCGGTCCGGCTGCTTCACCGCGGTGAAGCCGTGCTTCCGGTAGAGACCGTGCGCGTCGCGCGTGAGCAGCACCCACCGCCGCAGTCCCTGGAGTGCCGGGTGCGCGACGATCACCGACATCATCCAGTCGGCGAGCCTCGCGCCCGCGGAATTCCTCGATCACGAACACGTCGGCGAGGTAGGCGAAGGTCGCGCGGTCGGTGATCACGCGCGCGAAGCCGACCTGGCGGTCGCCCTCCGAACAGACCGAACGGCAGCGAGTGCTCGATCCCGCGCTCCACGACCTCCCGGGAATGTCCTTCGACCAGTACGCTTCGGTGAGCAACCGCGTAGACCACGGTCGAGGTCGAGGCGCGCGGGATCGGTGCTGATGACGAAGCCGTCGCGACGCCACTCATCCGGCATGAGGTCTCCGTGTCCGATCGGTGCGCCGGCGAGCGCGCTCACGTCGGACTCGCGATCGGGGTCGCAGCGTAGCGACGCGACGATCGACCGCCGCAACATTGACCTCGGCTCGGCCTTCGCCTAGCCTCCGGCCCCTCACTTACCCGGAGGGCTCCATGGTTCCTGCTCGCGGCTCCGTAGCACTCCTCGCGGCGTTCCTGGCATCGACGATCACGTTCCTCCGCGCTCGCGGCCCCGCGCGGTCGAAGAGACTCCTCCGGCGCCGCGGCGCGCGCGATCCGCGAGGACGACCTGCTGCGGATGGAGTGGGTGGCGGACCCGCGCATCGCGCCCGACGGTCGTCGCGTCGCGTTCACGCGCGTCTCGGTCGACACCGTCACCGACGAGTACCGCACCAGTATCTGGGTGATCGACGCCAACGGCGGCGAACCGCGCCCGCTCACCGCCGGGCCGCGCGACGCGCAGCGGCGCGCTGGTCGCCCGATGGCCGCACGCTCGCGTTCACTCGCGCCGCCGAGGGCAAGCCCGCCCAGATCCACCTGCTGCCGATGGCCGGCGGCGAGGCGACGCCGCTCACGCGGCTCATGGGCGGAGCCTCGCAGCCGGTGTGGTCGCCCGACGGCACGCGCATCCTGTTCGCGAGCTCGACCAACCCGCAAGCTCGACGACGACATCGACGCGAGCCAAGCCCAAGCACGATCCGGGACGCGTCGTGGTGCGGCCAGTGTTCCGGATCAACAGCGCGGGCTTCATCGATCCGCGAGCACCCGGAGCCATCTGTGGGTGGTGAGTGCCACGGGCGGCAAGCCGCGCCAGCTCACCACCGGCGACTTCGAGGAGGGCGGTGGTCAGTGGTCGCGCGACGGCAAGTCATCTGCTTCGTCTCCGACCATCGGACGGAGCCGTGGTTCGCCAAGGACAACGCCGATCTCTTCGAGGTTCCGGTCGAGGTGGTGAAGCCGGTCAACCGACGGCAGCGGCGCTGGAAGTCCCTGGTCGACGTCGACGGCCCGATCGCCGCTTCGTCGAGGAATCGAGCGACGGCCGCGTCGCCGCGATCGGAACTTAATCCTGAGCAGGCGCGGTCCGTCACGACCAGTGACGATCTCCGCTGCTCGACTGACTCGTAGCCGGGCACGCGGTGCGCAACGTGACCGCCGGACTACGACTTCGACATCGGCGGCCGGCATCATCGCCGACCAGCATCCGCTGCGCGGCGGCGGCACGCGTCGGCATCACCTGAGCGCCGACGGCCGCTCGATCCTCACCGTGTCCGCGCGGCACGGCGCCTCGCAGATCGTGCGGATCGGCCTCGACGACGGACGCGTGGAGCCGCTCACCGACGAACGCACGAGGTGATCGCCGGCACCTGCACGCCCGACGCGCGGCATCTGGGCGATCACCGATGGCGAAGCGCGTCGAGTCCGGTCGACCTCTATCGTCTCGACGTCGAGACCAGGCACCTGACGAAGCTGTTCGGCCCGAACGACAAGCTGCTCGCCCCGGCTGCGGCTCGGCGCGGTCGAGAAGTTCACGTACCCGTCGTTCGACGGCCGGACCATCCAGGCGTGGATCGTGAAGCCGCCCGGATTTCACCGCCGAGCAAGAAGTATCCGATGGTGCTCGAGATCCACGGCGGGCCCGCACACGCGCCTACGGCGTGCGGCTTCTTCCACGAGTTCCAGATGCTCGCGGCGCGCCGGCTACGTCGTGCTCTACACCAATCCGCGCGGCAGCACGACGCTACGGCCAGGAGTTCGGCGAACGTCATCCAGTACCGCTATCCCGGGCGACGACTGCCGCGACCTGCATGGCGCGGCGTCGACGACGTGATCGCGCGCGGCTACGTCGATCCCGAGCGGCTCGGCGTCACCGGCGGCAGCGGCGGCGGCCTGCTCACCAACTGGATCGTCACCCAGACCGACCGCTTCGCGGCGGCGGTCACCGAGCGCTGCGTCGCCGACTGGGCCTCGTTCTACTACAGCTGCCGACTTCACGCTGTTCACGCCGACCTGGTTCCGCAAGCCGCCGTTCGAGGATCCCGACGGAATACCGTCGAGCGCTCGCCGGTGACGCTACGCCGCGCAGCATCACCACGCCGCTCATGATCGTCCACAGCGAGGAGGACTGGCGCACGCCGATCGGGCAGGGCGAGGCGATGTTCCGCGCGCTCAAGCAGCAGCGGAAGAAGACCGCGGTGATGGTGCGCTTCCCGGGCGAGAACCACGAGCTGTCGCGAGCGGTGCGCCGTCGCGCCGCGTGCAGCGGCTGCAGCACTACTCGACAAGTGGTTCGACAAATTCCTGCTCGGGAAGCCGATCCACGACTACGACGGATAGTCGAACGACGCTCGAGCGGTAGGCCGATCGAGGCTCAGTTCGTGCGGTAGTTCCCGAACTTGAGCTCGACGCCGAAGTCCTGCTCCTTGAGCAGCTGCATCACGCCCTGCAGATCGTCCTTGCTCGCCGAGGAGATCCGCACCGTGTCGCCCTGGATCGCCGACTGCACCTTCCGGAGCTTGGCATCCTTGATCACGCGCACCACCTCGCGCGCCATGTCGGCGGTCAGGCCGTCCTGGATCTCGATCTCCTGGCGCACCGTGCCCCCGCCGGCCGGCGTGACGGTTCCGGCTTCAGGTTCTGAGCGGGACCTGGCGGCGCACCATCTTGCCCTGGAGCACTTCCCAGATCGCCTTGAGCTTGTAGTCGTCGGGCGCGGCGACGACGATCTCTCTCCTTCTGGTCGAGCTCGATCGAGACCTTGAGGCCCTTGAAGTCGTAGCGCTGCGTGATCTCCTTGACCGCCTGGGTGACGGCGTTGTTCGCCTCCATGTAGTCCACACCGGTGGTCACGTCGAACGAGCTGGTCGATGCCACGATCTCCCTTGGTTTCGCTCCGCGCGATCAGCGGGTCCGCCGCCAGCGCCGTTCCCACGATCTCGAGCGCCCTGGCCAGCGCCCCGCCCCCGAGCACCTCCGCGCTTCACCGCCTCGAGGCCCCGGCGCTGCGACTCCCACAATACCTTCCGCGCCGCCTCGCGCGCGGTCACGAACGCCGAGGCGTCGTGCTCGCTCGAGAGCGTCACCCGATCCCGCAGCCCGACCTCGGCGGCGAACAGCGGCAGCGCAACGATCGCGTCGGCGGCCGCGTCGTAGTACGTCGTCAGGGTCTCGAGCGCCCACCAGTGCTTCGGCGAGAGCCCGGTCTCCTCGCGCGTCTCGCGCATCGCCGCGGTGCGGCCACGCTCGCGCCACTCGCGTTTGCCCGTGACCGGCTGCCAGACACCGGGCAGCACGCGCCGGTCGCGCGAGCGCCGGAGGATCAGGAACTCGACGCGCTTCCCTTCCTCCGGAAGACGTAGACCTCGACGTGGGTGGATCGCAGCGCCGGCACGGCCGGCAGGATAGGGGCGTCGTGCCGCTCAGGCCAATCGATCGCCGGACAACGTTCCGCGCTCCATCGCGACACCCCAAAATCACTCGAGCGCGCCCTCCGCCGTGCTTCTCTCGTCCGTCGAGCCGATCACTTTCCAGTTGACCCCGGCGCACAATCCCCTACATTGCTCCGTCCGTTCGGCAACCCCTTATTTCCCATGGGTTTGCCGGTCGGTTGTGAAAAGTTTCACGGGGGCTCGGACATGCCGGGTGAGCAGCGTCCAGGCCAGCGTTTCGAGGGGCTTCGAACGGCGGGCATGTTGCTCGCCATTCCGGGCTTGCTCATCGTCTCGCCCCTCGTCGGATTCTTCCTCGGCAGCCGGGTCGATCGGTGGCTCAGGACCTCACCCTGGTTCACGATCGCGGGCCTGATCCTGGGCTTCGTCGCCGGCGGTCGCGAGACCTTTCTCTATCGCCGCGCGCAGGCGGAAGAGGAGCAGAACAGGCGCCGACGACCTTAGCGGTCCGAGCGCCCTCGAACCGATGGGACTCGAATCCTGGCGCGCGTGCGCCGCACATCGCTCTGGCTCTCCGTGGTCGCGGGCCTGCTCGTCGCGACCTATCGGGGACCGCTGCAGGGCCTGTCGCTCGCGCTGGGCGCCGGCTTCAACATCGCCAACCTCCTCCTCCTTCAAGTCTTGATCGTGGCGCTCACCGGCGCCGATCGGAACGGCCCGGCCGCGCTCCGGCGCGTCCTGCTCGCGCTCGGCGGCACCGTCGCGCTGTTCGCGGCGGGCGGGCTCATGCTGGTGAAGCTCGCCGCTCGCGCTGGTCGCGGGGTTCACCATCCCGTTCGCGGTGATCGCGCTCAAGGCGGTGGCGCAGATGATCCTGCCGTCCGCGCTCTGGCGCCGGTTCACCGGCAGCCCGTGGCGCGCCACGCTGGTGGTCGTCGCACTGGTGCTGCTGGCGTGGTTCGCGATCTCGTCGGGCTCGGGGGCGTCGACCGGCCCGGGCGGCGGTTCCACCTCGAGCACGCTCGTGGCGCAGGCCGAAACGCACGGCGCGCCGTCGACCGCGGAGCCGACCCCGCACGGCGAGGAAGCGAAGGAAGAGGGCCCGCAGAAGTTCCCTGAACGTGATCACCGTGCTCCACCGCGCGTTCCCGACGCGCCGTGGTCGCATTTCCTCCACCAGTACGAGGTGGTGATCTACTCGCTCTTCATCGCCTTCCTGATCTGCGTCGTCGCGTTCGCCGCGTCGCGCAACCCGCAGATGATCCCGGGCCCGCTCCAGAACGTGGTCGAGATGCTGGTCGAGTGGCTCTACAACTTCGTGGTCGGGATCCTGGGCCCAAGCACGGTCCGCGCTACGTGCCGTTCCTCGGCACGCTGTTCGTCTACATCCTGGCGATGAACCTGTTCGGCCTGATCCCGTTCATGGACTCGCCGACCTCGTCGCTCAACGTCACGGTCTCGCTCGCGATCGTGGTGTTCCTGTACTCGCAGTTCATCGGCTTCATGGAGCTCGGCGTGGTCGGCTACTTCGACCACCTGATGGGCAACCCGCGCACGTTCGTCGGCTGGATCCTGGTGCCGCTGATGCTGCCGATCCACGTCATGGGCGAGCTGGCCAAGCCGATCTCGCTCTGTGCCGGTTGTTCGGCAACATCTTCGGCGAGGACATGCTGCTGGTGGCGTTCGCCACGCTCGGCGTCACCATGGTGTCGGCGCTCCACCTGCCGTTCGGCGTCCCGCTCCAGCTGCCGTTCATGTTCCTGGCGCTGCTCACCAGCACGCTCCAGGCGCTCGTGTTCACGGTGCTCAGCACCATCTACTTCCTCCTCATGCTGCCGCACGACGATCACGCGCACGAGGGAGGCGCAGCACGCCCACTAAACCAAAGGAGGTCTCGTCATGGATGTCCATGCGGCGCTAGGTATCGGTCTGCCGATCGGCATCGGCATCGCGGCGATCGGCTCGGGTATCGGACTCGGCGGCATCGGTCAGGGTGCGATGGAAGCGATCGGCCGTCAGCCCGAGGCCACCGGCAAGATCCAGCTCAACATGATCATCATCGCGGCCCTCGCCGAGGCGCTGACGATCTACGCGTTCGTCACCATGTTCTTGCTGCAGGGCAAGCTGTAGCAGCCCGTCCGTGATGCGCCGTCCGCGCGATCCCGATCCGGGATCGGCTCCGGGCGGCGCGACCGAGGAGCGACCATGAACTTGATCGACATCCCGCAGGTCCTGACCCAGATCCTGGGCTTCCTCCTCATGGTCTGGATCCTGCGCCGCTATGCCTGGGGGCCGATGATCGCGACCCTCGAGGCGCGCCGTCAGAAGATCGCGGGCGAGTTCGCGTCCGCCGATCGCGCCAAGGCCGATGCGGAGGCCCTGCGCCTCAAGTACGAGCAGGACCTGCGCGGGATCGAGGCCGAGAAGCGCCAGCGCATCCAGGAAGGTGTCGCCGAGGGGCAGAAGGTCGCGGCCGAGATCAAGGCCCAGGCGCAGCGCGACGCGCAGCAGCGGGTCGAGCGCGCCGAGGACGAGATCGTGCGCGAGCGCGAGAAGGCCAAGGAGCTGCTGAAGCAGCAGGTCATCCGGCTCTCCATCCGCACCGCGGAGAAGATCCTGCGCGCAGAACCTCGACGAGGCCACACACCGCAAGCTGGTGGGTGAGTTCATCGACGAGGTCGGGGCGATGGCGTGAGAGACGTCGCCGTCGCCGGCCGCTACGCCCGCGCGCTGTTCATCGTCACCGAGAAGCGCACCGAGACCGCGCGCGCGCTCGAGGACTTGAAGAACCTCGTGCGCGTGCTCGAGCCCGGGAGCCGCGTCAGCGGGTTCCTGGCCTCGCCCGAGGCGCGGTTGGCCGAGAAGCGGCAGGTGCTGAAGAAGGCGCTCGACGGTCGGGCGCTGCCGGTGGTGGTGCTGTTCCTCGACCTGTTGTTGCGCAAGCACCGTCTCGCCGGTTTCCCGACCATCGTCGAGGAGTTCGAGTCGCTGGTCGAGAAGGCGCTCGGCGTGCAGCGCGCCCAGGTGGTCAGCGCGGTGCCGCTCCATCCCGACGAGGTGAGCCGGCTGCATCAATCCCTGGAGCAGCACACCCGCGCGCACATCCGCCTCACCACCGCGGTCGATCCGTCGATCCTGGGCGGCGCGCTCGTGCGCATCGGCGACACCGTCATCGACCGGTCGGTGCGCACCCTGCTCGAGTCGATCGAGAAGCAACTGAACGAAGTCAGCGTCTAGCCACACCCGAACGAACCGGAGCCCTAGCCCATGTCCTTTCGACCCGAAGAAGTGAGCGCCGTTCTGGCGCAGGAGCTGGAACACTACGAGGCCAAGCTCGAGACCAAGAGCGTCGGCACCGTGCTATCCGTCGGCGACGGGATCGCGCGCCTCTGGGGGCTGGAAGACGCGATGGCGGGCGAGCTGATCAAGTTCCCCGGCGAGATCATGGGCCTCGTGCTCAACCTCGAAGAGGACAACGTCGGCGCGGTGCTGCTCGGCTCCGACAAGAACATCAAGGAAGGCGACCGCGTCGAGCGCACCGGGCGCATCGCGTCGGTCCCGGTCGGCAAGAGCATGATCGGCCGGGTGGTGAACGCGATCGGCCAGCCGGTCGACGGCAAGGGTCCGCACGGCGCCGACAAGTACCGCAACATCGAGTTCAACGCGCCGAGCGTGATCGAGCGGCAGCCGGTGAAGGAGCCGCTCCAGACCGGGATCAAGGCGATCGACTCGATGATCCCGATCGGACGCGGCCAGCGCGAGCTGATCATCGGCGACCGCCAGACCGGCAAGACCGCGATCGCGCTCGACACCATCATCAACCAGAAGGGCCAGAACGTCGTCTGCGTCTACGTCGCGATCGGCCAGAAGGAGTCGACGGTCGCGAACGTGGTGGCCACGCTCGAGAAGCACGGCGCCATGGCCTACACCATCGTGGTCACCGCCTCGGCCTCCGAGTCGGCGCCGCTCCAGTACATCGCCCCCTACGCCGGCGTCGCGATGGCAGAGGAGTTCACCTACGCGAGCGGCCACACGCTGTGCGTCTACGACGATCTCTCGAAGCACGCGCAGGCCTACCGCCAGCTGTCGCTGCTGCTGCGGCGGCCGCCGGGGCGCGAGGCCTATCCCGGCGACGTGTTCTACCTCCACTCGCGCCTGCTCGAGCGCGCCTGCAAGCTGTCGGACGAGAAGGGCGCGGGCTCGCTCACCGCGCTGCCGTTCATCGAGACCCAGGCGGGCGACGTCTCGGCCTACATCCCGACCAACGTGATCTCGATCACCGACGGGCAGATCTTCCTCGAGGGCGATCTGTTCTACGCCGGCGTGCGGCCGGCGATCAACGTCGGCATCTCGGTGTCGCGCGTGGGCGGCAACGCGCAGATCAAGGCGATGCGCCAGGTGGCGGGGCGTCTGCGGCTCGATCTCGCGCAGTACCGAGCGCTGGCGGCGTTCGCCCAGTTCGGCTCCGACCTCGACAAGGCGACCCAGGCCCAGCTCACCCGCGGCGAGCGCATGGTCGAGCTGCTGAAGCAGGAGCAGTACGTGCCGATGCCGGTCGAGACCCAGGTGATCTCGATCTTCACCGGCACCCAGGGGCACCTCGACGACGTTCCGGTCGAGGCGGTGCGCAAGTTCGAGCGCGAGTTCCTGGCGTTCATCGAGAAGAACTACGCCGAGATCCCGCACAACATTCGCACCAACAAGGCGCTCTCGGACACCGACACGCAGCGGTTGAACGAGGCCGCCAAGCAGTTCAAGGCCGCCTTCAAGCCCTGATCCGATGAGCTCACTTCGCGTCCTCCGCCGGCGCATCCGGTCGGTCTCGAACACGCAGCAGATCACCAAGGCCATGGAGATGGTGGCCGCGGCCAAGCTGCGCCGTGCCCAGACCCGCCGCGATGGCGTCGCGTCCCTACGCGCTCAAGATCACCGAGATGCTCGAGAAGCTCTCGGGTGCGGCGAGCGAGCTCAACCATCCGTTGTTCAAGGCGCGCGAGGTGAAGCGCACCGCACTGGTGCTGGTGACCTCCGACCGTGGTCTGGCGGGCGCCTACAACACCAACCTGATTCGCGGCGCCGAGCAGCGCGTCCGCAAGGCGGAATCGGGGGCGGTCCAGCTCGTGCTGGTGGGCAAGAAGGGCCGCGACTACTTCCGCCGCCGCCGCGTGCCCGTGCTCGCGACGCACACGCCGGTGCCGGCCGAGGCGAGCCTCGAGTTCGCGCGCGAGCTGACCCAGGACCTCACGCAGCGCTTTCTGTCGGGCGAGGTGGACCGAGTGGATCTCATGTTCACGCGATTCATCTCGGCGCTGAACCGCAAGGTGACGATCGAGACCTTCCTGCCGGTCGGCGCGGAGAAGCAGGACACCTCGGCCGCCACCGGCGCCACGATCTTCGAGCCGGACGCCGAGAGCATCTTCGCCGAGCTGCTGCCGCGCTACGCCACCGCCAAGCTGTTCGCCGCCTTCGCCGACGCGCTGGCCTCCGAGCACTCGGCGCGCATGATCGCGATGGGCTCGGCGCGCAAGAACGCGGGCGAGCTGATCGACCTGCTGGTGCTGCGGCGCAACCGCCTGCGCCAGGCGGTCATCACCAAGGAGCTGCTCGACATCGTGGGCGGGGCGGAGGCGCTCAAGTAGTCCGGAGGATCGTCGCGTGATCGCCGCGCGAAACCGAGATCACGACACGCCCGCGACGTCGCGGGCATTCGCAACCGAGGAGTGAAGATGGCAGCCAACACCGGCAAGATCGTCCAGGTGATCGGCCCCACGGTGGACGTGGCGTTCGATCCCGAGCACCTGCCCTGCATCCTGAACGCGATCAAGATCGAGGACAGGCGAAGGGGCATCAACGTCACCGTCGAGGCGGCGCTCCACATCGGCGACAACATGGTGCGCTGCGTCGTCGATGAGCTCGACCGACGGTCTGGTGCGCGGCATGGCGGCGGTCGACACCGGCGCGCCGATCTCGGTGCCGGTCGGCGAGGCCGGCCTCGGACGCATCTTCAACCTGCTCGGCGAGCCGATCGACGGCAAGGGCCCGGTCAAGACCGAGAAGACCTACCCGCATCCATCGCCCGTCGCCCTCGTTCGAGGACCAGGAGACCGTCGATCCAGATCTTCGAGACCGGGATCAAGGTCGTCGACCTGCTCGCGCCGTACCAGAAGGGCGGCAAGGTCGGCCTGTTCGGCGGCGCCGGCGTCGGCAAGACCGTGCATCCTCCAGGAGCTGATCCGCAACATCGCCACCGAGCACGGCGGCTTCTCGGTGTTCGCCGGCGTGGGCGAGCGCACGCGCGAGGGCAACGACCTCTACCGCGAGATGACCGAGTCGGGCGTCATCAGCGAAGACCGTGATGGTGTTCGGCCAGATGAACGAGCCGCCCGGCGCGCGCCTGCGGGTCGGCGCTCACCGGTGTCACGATGGCCGAGTTCTTCCGCGACGAGCGCGGCCAGGACGTGCTGTTCTTCGTCGACAACATCTTCCGCTTCACCCAGGCCGGCAGCGAGGTGTCGGCGCTGCTCGGGCGCATGCCGAGCGCGGTTGGCTACCAGCCGACGCTGGCCACCGAGATGGGCGCGCTCCAGGAGCGCATCACCTCGACCAAGAAGGGCTCGATCACCTCGGTGCAGGCGATCTACGTGCCGGCCGACGACCTCACCGACCCCGCGCCCGCGACCGCGTTCGGCCACCTCGACGCGACCACCGTGCTCGATCGCGCGATCTCCGAGCAGGGCATCTACCCGGCGCGTCGATCCGCTCGCCTCGACCTCGCCGCATTCTCGATCCCACGATCGTGGGCGAGGAGCACTACGCGCGTCGCGCGCGGCGTGCAGAAGATCCTGCAGCGCTACAAGGACCTCCAGGACATCATCGCCATCCTCGGCATGGACGAGCTGTCGGAGGACGACAAGCTGATCGTGCAGCGCGCGCGCAAGATCGAGCAGTTCCTGTCGCAGCCGTTCTTCGTCGCCGAGGCCTTCACCGGCACGGCCCGGCAAGTACGTCAAGCTCGAGGACTCGGTCAAGGGCTTCAAGATGCTGGTCGACGGCGAGCTCGACGAGCTGCCGGAGCAGGCGTTCTACATGTGCGGCCCGATCGAGGAAGCCATCGCCAACGCCGAGAAAGATGGCGGCGGTGGTCTGATGTCGCGCCGCCGCGCGTCGATCCGCTCAGTACCGTCCGGCGCCGTCGCGGCGCGGTGTCGGCTGCGGCTCACCGTCACGAGACGCGTGCACGGACGCACGCTTCGGGGCCACACGCGGTCGGAAGGATCTGACCCATGGCCTCCGAATTCCATCTCGCGATTCTCACGCCCGAGAAGACCAGTGTTCGACGGTCCGGTCGAGTACGTGCAGGTCCCCGGCACCGAGGGCTACATGGGCGTGCTGGCGAACCACGCCGCGCTGGTCACCGCACTCAAACCCCGGCATCTCACCGTCCGCCACCCCGGCGGACACGAGGAGACGCTCGAGGTGAGCGGCGGGTTCTTCTGAGGTCAGCAAGAACGATGCGACGGTGCTCGCGGATTCGCTGAGCGGGACGATCGGCGGTTGATCGAAGGCTCGCCGACCGGCGAGCCCTTCGGGACCCACTCTCGCAAGCCCCACATCCTCGACCTCGCGGCCCCGCCGGCCTGGGGCGAACCGTGTCGCGAGGCGCTGGCACCGGCGTCCCAAGCGGCCGATACTCTGGGTCGAACGGCGCCCTCACCGTGGCCATGAGCCCGCCGTTCACGATCGATCCCAACCCGGGGGCTCGTGTGCTCTCTTCGTCTCTTCTCGCGCTGAGTCGTGATCGCTGTTCTCGCCGCGCGGTGCGTTCGGCGATCAGTGGCGCGGAATCGCGATTCGCATCCTTGCGCCGGCGCTGATCCTGGGCGGGATCGGCTTCGCGCTCGGCTTCTTCGGCCCCTTGATCGTTGCCCCCAGGCCAACCAGGGGCCGCTGCTCGGGATCTTCATCACCGGCCCGTGCGGCTTCGTCATCGGGCTGGCGTTCGGCGTCGTCCGGGAGATGCTGCGAGGTCGAGCTACGACGAGCCGCCCGTGAATCGAGAGCAGGTCCAGTGACGAAGCAGGCGCTCGCCTGACCCGGTGATCAGCTCGGTTTCCCGCCGGCCTCCTTCATGCGAAGATTCGGTCGGCGTTCCACATGATGCGGTGCGGCATCGGGCTGGGTTGGATGTTGCCGAACCGGTTGCTCACCGGCATCTTCAAAATTGACGTCGGCAGCCAGATCACGAAGCACTCGTCGTTGAGCACCACCGACATGTCGTGATAGGCGGCTCGCCGCTTCGCCAGGTCCATGGTCGCGAGATGGTCCTGGAACAGCGCGTTGATCTTCGCCTCCGCCGGCGTGTCCACGGTGCCCTCGGGCTGCTTCATGTCCCAGTAGTGGCTCGCGCCGGAGGATTTCCAGAAGTTGGCGCCCATGCCGGGATCGGACGGCACCGCCGAGCCGAGGCCGAGCATGCACGCCTCGTACTGGAAGTCGCTGCGCCGCGCGTGACCAGCGTGTTGAAGTCGAGACCCTGCGGCGTCAGCGGATGCCAGATCTTGGCGGAGATCGTCCTTCAGCGGAACCGCGGCCATGTTCTGACGGATCAGGTTGTCGCCGTTGAACATCATCGTGAACGCCACCGGATGACCGGCGGCGTCCTCGCGCACGCCGTCGCTGTTGCGGTCCGTGAGGCCGAGCCGGTCGAGCAGCCAGCTGGCCCTCGGGGTCGAGATCGGGCGCGGTGATGGTCGAGTCGTACCAGCGCGGGTTGCCCGAGGTCATGATCGACCAGGCCTTCACGCCGTCGCCGTAGAGCGCGCTCTGGATCATCGCGTCGCGGTCCACCGCCATCGAGATCGCGCGCCGGAAGCGTCGCGGTTCGCGAACCACCGGTACTTGTACGCGCTCGACCTCGGGGTCGCCGATCTTCTTGCCCGGTTTCGGCGCCCGAACGCGGTTGAGGTTGGAACCACATGAAGGTGGTGCTGAACGACGGTCCCACGTCGTAGAGCGTGTAGCCGCCCTTCTGCTGGCCCTTCTCGAAGGTGGAGTAGTCCTCGGGCTTCACGTTGTCGAGGCCGTCGAGCTCGCCGGCCTGGAACTTGAAGCGCGGCGGCCGACTGGTCGGGCGCGACCTCGAACACCACCGATTCGAGATAGGCAGCCGGCGGCCCCGTGAATCGACGCCGAACCAGTACGGGTTGCGTGCATGAGGACGGTGCGCCTCGTTCGGGGCGTACGTGCCGAGCTTGAACGGACCGCTGGTGACGAGGCTCTCGGGCGGCGTGTTCGTGCCGTAGGCCGAGCGCAGCGGCCGGCGCGGAACGCCGGCTCGAGCACTGGCGGGGAACGATGCGCACGCTGCTCACGTGCGCGAGCATCAGCGCGCCGACGCGCGGCGCGACGGTGACGAAGGTGTACGAGTCGGGCGCGCTGTACGTGTAGGGCACGGTCTTGCCGTCCACGGTCATCATCAGGGCGTCCTGCGTCGAGGGGTGAAGCGTCGAGTCCATCACGGCGTCGAAGCCAGAACATCACGTCGGCGCTCGTGATCGGATGGCCGTCCGAGAAGCAGGCGCCGCGACGCAGGTGGAAGGTGACCGTGCGCCCGTCCGGTCCGACCTCCAGGATTTCGCGAGCTGGGGCACGTCCGCCTGGGAGATATAGTCGATCTCGGTGAGCGAGATGAACACTTCGGCTGATGATGTCGTTCGAGGACGTCTCGTTCGACATCATCGGGTTGAACGTCTTGGGTCCGTTGGTGGCGCCCACGACGAAGCGGCCGCCGTGGCGTCCGAGCTCGGGCATCGCCACGGTCATCGTCCACGGGAGCGGCAGCTTGTCGACGAAAGCCGAGTCGCCCCGCGACGACTTACCGCACCCCGAGAGCACTCCACCGATCATCATCACCAGGCACGGCATCACCCACCGAGCGCCCATCGTCGCGACCTCCGATTGTTCTCCGTGATGCTCCAACGTCTCACTACCGCGGGACGATACTCCCCGGGCGGTCGGCTCGCACGCGACTCAGGGCCGGCTCGACGGGGGCGAATCGAGCATCGTCCGCGCCCTCCTCCAGCGCCTGTCTCAACGTCAACGTTCGTCCTTCTGCCCGGGCCTGCCCGCCTCGCCGGAGCCGAGGCGTTCCATCATGCGCGCCCGCGCCCGGTCCAGGTCGACTTCTCGCTCGTGAGGCATGCGTGGGAACGCCGAGGACCACGCGCGCCGTCTCCGCCGCACCCGCCATGCGCGCGGACTCGGACGGTCGTCCCGTCGCCAGCAGCCATTCGGACAGCGCGTCGAGGGCGTACATGCCCTCGCGCGGCGCATCCATCGTTTCCAGGATGGTGAGACACTCGAGCAGCCGGCCCCGCGCTGCGTCCCGGCTCGCCCAGGTGCGACAGCGTGGCCGACAACGCTCCCAGGCACGCAGCGCCCGGTGCCCGCATCTCCGACCTCGCGTAGCAGGTCGAGCGCCGCTTCGAACCGGGCACGTCCAAGATCCGGCCGCCTGAGCACCCATTCGATGGTTCCCATGTTGTGAAGCGACATCGGCGACGCCGCGAGGTACGCCCAGTTCGCGATAGGCCGCCATCGACTCCTCGCACAACGCCCATGCCTCGTCCAGACGAGACTCGTTCATCGCGATGACGCTGAGCCCGCCCAGCGTGCGCGCCGTTCCTTGAGGTCGCCGGTGGCCCGATCGAGCGCCGTGACCTCCTCGAGATGGCGCCGCGCCGCCGCGGCGTCACCACATGTGCAACGCGAAGCCCGCCGCGCGAGCCAGCGCCTTGAGCGCAGCGGAGCATTCCGGCGCGCCGAGTCGCGCGCCAGAGGCCCTCCTCGATGACGCGCCGTCCGGTGGCGTAGCGGCCGGTCACCGACCAGAGTGCAGACGCCGATGCCGCCAGACGCAGGCCGTGGTTCGACGCCATCCATCGCGTGCTGGCACCAGGCCAGCGCCGCGAGCAGATTCTCCTCCTCGGCGGCCACTCTCGGTGAGGCGCTCGGGCAGGGCCGGTCCCATCATCGCGATCTCGGCCTCCTCGGCCATCGCGAGCGGAACACCGCGAGATGGCGTTCGCGCAGCGCATCGTGCTCGGGGCGGCCCTTCAGCTGGTTCGACGCGAAGCTCCACACGCTCTCGAGGAAGCGGTAGCGCGCGGCTCCGCCCGCCGATCGATCGACGACCACCAGCAGTCGCTCGGCCAGACGCGTGAGCAGGTCCAGCACCTCGAACTCGTCGCCGGTATCTGGAGCACACCCGGGCCGCGCGCCTCGAGCGTCCAGCCGCCGGTGAAGACCGCGAGCCGCCGCATCAGATCCCTGCTCGGGCGGGAGCAGATGATCGAAGCTCCACTGGATGGTCGCGAGCACGGCCTGCTGGCGCGCGGAGCGCCGGCGCCCGCGCCAGCAGCTTGAACCGGTCGCCGAGCCGGGCGCGGATCTGCTCGATGTCGAGCAATCGGATCGCGCCGCGGCCAGCTCGAGCGCGAGCGGAACGCCGTCCAGGCGCCGGCAGATTTCCACCACGGCGCGCGCATTGTGGTCGGTCAGCTCGAAGTCGGGCTCGCGAGGCGCGCCTGCTCGACGAACAGCCGCACCGCCTCGCTCTTCGATTACCTGCAGCGGCGGTGGCGCTCACGCCGCGGCGCAGGCCGAGCGCCGGCACCGTGTACACCGTCTCGCCCTCGATTCCGAGCGGCTCGCGGGTGGTGACCAGCAGCTTGAGATCAGGCAGTCGCGCGCCGACCTGCCGCGAGCCGCGCGCATGCCGCGATCTGAGACTCGGCGTTGTCGAGCAGCACCAGCCCGTGTCGCGTCGCGAGGTGCTCGGTGATGCCCTGTTGCAGCGTGTCCCGTATCGTCCCGCACGTCGAGTGCCGCCGCCAGGACCTCGACCACGCGCTCGGGCTCGGCGAGCGGGGCAACTGTCCACGAACCACACGCCGTCCGGGAACGACCTGACGCGCTGATCTTCGGCGAGCTGGAGCGCGAGGCGCGTCTTGGCCCGAGCCGCCCATGCCGACCAGCGAGAGGATTCGCGTCCGCTCGAGCGCGCTCGAGCACTCGGTCAGCGTCGCCGTCTCGCGGCCGACGAAGGTGGTGGCCGGAGCAGGCAAGCGGCGCCGGGCATGTGATCGGCGCTTCGCCTCGCGAAGCGCGGCGGCGCGGCGGATGCCCAGCACGTCCTCCAGCTCGCGGCGGACTTCGGCGATCCCGCCGCGGGAACGCGACGCTCCGGATCCTTCTCGAGGCAGCGGGCGAGCAGCGTGCGGACCCGGCTCGGGGTGAGCCCGCAGCGCCGTCGGGTCGACGGCGTCGTCCAGCGTCGACCGCATGATCTCGACGGCGTCGCGACCCGTGAACGCCCGGCGTTCCGGTCAGGCACTCGTACAGCACGCATCCGGAGCGCGAAGACGTCGGTGCGCTCGTCGAGAGCGGCCCTGGCCACCACCCGTTCCGGGCCCATAGCCAGCCCGGGGTGCCCACGGCTCGCTCCGGAGGCGGTGACGGTCCGGGCATCCGAGTCGTTCCCGTCTCGTCGGCGCCGGCGATGTCGTGGGTCCCAGCGTTGGTGCGGCATTCGCTGATCGCGGGCGCCGGCGCCAACGACGCGCGTCGCGGGCGCGTCGGCTCCGTCACCCGTCACGGTCAGGCGATCGAGCCCGGCGTCCTCTGCGCCAGACCGAAGTCGAGCACCCTTGACTACAGCCCGCGCGGCCCAATCATCACGTTCGCCGGCTTCACGTCGCGTATTTGGATCACGCCGTGCTCGTGCGCGACCTCGAGCCCGAGCGCGATCTGGCATCGCGATCTGGAGCGCGTCCGGCGGAACGCCTGGCGAGCGGCCCGCGACGCAGTCGCTCGGCCAACGCAACGTCTCGCCCTCGACTCCGCTCGAGCACCAGCGCCATCGGCCCGCGCCGGAATCTCCTCGAAGCCGTACACGGTGGCGAGGTTGGGGTGGCGTTGAGCCGAGGCGAGGGTCAAGCGCCCTGGTGACGAAAGCGCGCGATTGCCTCGTGGCGTCGTGCGCCATGCGGTCCTGTGGCAGGCAGCTTGGAGCGCCACCTGGCGGTCGAGACGCGTGTCGCGCGCCAGGTACACCTCGCCCATCCCGCCGGCACCGAGCGGGCGCACGACCTCGTGTGGACCGAGTCGGGTGCCAGGCGTTAACGGCATGGCCGGAAATGTAGCCGATCTCGTACGCGAGCTCGGGAACCAGATGCGGCGAGAGAGCCACGCCGTCGCCTCACGCGAAGCGCGCGGACGCCTCACTGGACCTTGATCACGTGCGCTCGCGCGCAGCGATCCGCGCGTCAGGCGGACGAAGTAGACGCCGCTCGGCGCCCGGAGCCCGTCCGCTCGCCTGCCGTCCCAGACCAGACGCCGCGACCCCGCACCCTCGGCGCGCACGTCGAGCCGGCGAACCACGCGACCCGCCACGTCGTGTGGATCGTGATCGTTCCGCGGCCCTCGCCCGGAAGCGCGAGAACCCGACGGTGCGCTGGAACGGATTGCGCTCGACGGCGAGCCGCGCCGGAGGCGGAAGCGGGCCGTCGCGGCCCAACCGCACCGCCGGTCACGATCAGAACCGAGAAGTCGAAGCCGCCGGTCGTGTCGCGCGCGGTGACGAAGTAGCTCGAGCTGACTAGAGCGAGGCAGGAACGACGAGGGGAAGGGTGAACGCGCCGGTGACGTTGGCGGTCGTCGAGGCCAGCAGGTTGTCAGTCGAGGAAGACCGAGGATCGGCGACATCGGGGAGTATCCCCGATCCGGTCAGCGTCGCAGGGGTGTCGCCGGGGTGTCGCGGTGAGCGGGGCCATGTCGAGGTTCGGTCCTCGCGGGAGCGAAAGCAGCAGCTCGGCGACCGGGTTTCGGTCGAAGCAAAGGCGACCAGGCCGCCCGCGTCTCCGCAGCTCGGCGCGCGACGCCGTAGGCCTACGGGTGGTGGCCGTGTGGCCGAGCGCGTGTCGAATCGGATCGGCTGCTCGATCATGTCGCCGACGGGCTCGGCGCTCGGCACGCTCGGTCGAGTCGACGTCGCTGATCCCGTACTCGTGCGTGACGGCGCCGGCGGGGAGGCAGGCCCATGCCGCCGGTGGCGGCGCCGAGCAGACGGGCGTGGAGGGCTGCTCGCAGCGCGAACGAGTAGGGCGCAACGACCCGAGGCGCGGACGTCGAGCACCTTCTGTCGGATTCCCGTGTACGAGCCCCACGGGATGCCGGTGTCGGGACGATGGTCGGCGTCGAAGGCGACCTGGCAGCTGAGCGTGTCGGTCGAATCGGGAAGGGAAGCCGGCGACCTGACCGACGCCGCGCCGCGAGTGTTCTCGACGGGATCGTCGACCACGAGCTGTCCGGAAGGCGAGATCGAGGCCGTCATGGACGGTGTCGTCCGCGGCGTCGGTCCACAGCCCGGAGCGGACCTCGAGTCGCTCGAGCACCAGCGCGGCCGCGGCGACCCGTTCCTGCGGGCCCCTGTCCGGCCTTCATCTCCTTCACGTCGCCGCGCGCGCCGGCGTTCTCGGGCTTGGTGATCTCCTTGATCTGCGGGCCTTCGGCTTAGGGACGCCGGGCGCCGCCACATGGCCCGGCTCGGGATACATGAGGTTGTCCGCGTCGTCGACGTGCCCGTCCTTGTCGGACTGGTCACCGCGGTCGCGTTGTATGGCGCCTTCTTGGACAGCGTCATCGCGTGCGAGAACTCGTGCGCGAGGATCTCCCCCATCGTGCTCGATTCGAGATTCGCGCACCATTCCGACCGGCTGCTTGTGCTGATTGTAGCCCTGCCGCGCGAGGGCTCGCGCCGAACGCCGTGGTGATGTAGATCATGAACCCCCTTGCCGTCGAAACCGCCATCGGCCGCCTTCTTCAGCTCGTCGGCGCCTCGTTCTGAAGAGCCCGCCCTCCTCGCCCTCGGCGATCTTCCCGTCGTCCTTCTCCGCGCCCGCGCCGCCGTCGGAGACGCCGCTCTGGAGGTTCTTCGGATCGAACTCGAGCTTCGATCCTTGGCCTGCTTCAGGATCTTGTTCGCGGCCTCGATCATCTCCTTCGCCTTGTCCGCGCTGAACTCGATCGGCTTCAGCACGTTGATCTTGACCGGGATGACGATCCACTTCTCCTTGTCCTGCGCGTCGGCGCCGTCGGCGCAGTAGTTGCCGTCACCGAGGTAGTGCCCGTTCTCCGCGCTGCACTGCGCCGCCGTGAGCGTGAGGCAGGTGCCGTCCGAAAACGCGCAGCTCCCGTACTGGGTGGTGTCGGGATGGGTGATCGTGATGTCGAAGCTCGTGGAGCCGCTCGCGCCCCACGGATCGGTCGCGATCAGCGTGACCCCGGATAGTGGCCTTCCTGGTCGAGGCACGCCGTCCAGCTCAGAGTGCCCGACCCCGGGTCGACGTGCGCGCCCCGAGGAAGCGACGTGCCCGACCAGGTGATGCCGTCGCCGTCGGGATCGTTCGCAGAGGGCGCCACGGTGAGGAGCTGATCCTCGGGCGCCTGCGCGTCGGCGATCGGTTGCACCACCGGCGGACGGTTGGTGGCGATGACCGCGATCTGGTCCACGCCGACGCTGACCGGCCCGTGCCGCGCCACCGCTTCGAACCGGACGCTCATCATCGGGAATGCGCTCGCGCCGAGGTTGACGTCGAAGCGGGTCCAGGTCGGGACCGTTCCCACCGCGAGCACGGGAATGAAGTTCACGCCGTCCTGGGTGATCGAGACGCGCAGCGAGTCGGTGCCGATCTTGTAGAAGGTGAGCGCCTTGGGACCGGGGAACGGCTGGATCGGGAAGAACGGGCTCTGGATCGACCCGATCGCGCCGGTCGGAGCGTTGCGCGTGTTCCAGCTCGCCGGATTGCGGCGTCCCGAGCGCGCCCGGCGGCGAGTACTGGCCGAGGCCGCTGCTCCAGCCGACGAAGTAGCCGCTGCGATGGCAGACCATGTCGCCCGCGCCGATCGAGGTCCAGTACCCGAAGGGCGGCGTCTGAGATCGTGGTTGGCGGTGAGCCAGGGACCGTCGAGGTTCTCGGCGAAGACGACCACCTGAGCCGCGGCGAGGCGCGTCCACGCGACGAGGCCGATCGCGGCCGAGAGTGCGACCGCGCCGGCAAGAGACGAACGTGGACGGAAGGTCATCACGGCGGCTCCCGTCCTGGCCGCGGCTCGACGCATGCGATCGGGGGACTCCCGGAAACCCACGGGATGTTCGCGCCAGGACGTGAATAGCGTGGCCATCCCCGCGCACGCTGTCAAGACCTTTGAGGCGCGTCGACTCGGACGACGTGCTGACACGGCGTTGCGCGCGCGATGGGGCGGCGTCACCTGGCACGAGCCGGTGCGCTGGTCGCGGCGGATCGCGCCGATTAGAGTGCGCCGATGCTGCGGGTCGCGCTCTGGGCGCTCATGGCGATCGTCACCGTGTGGGCGCACCGGTCGCGCGCGAGCCTCGCGCCGCGCACGCTCGTGCGCCTGGCATCCAGCTCGGGCTCGCGCTCGTCGTCTGGCGCGGCCTCGACGTCGCCGCGGCCGCCGGAGCGATCCACCCGCAGCCGCTGCCGTGGTTCGCGGCCAAGGCGTTCCTCGGGCTCGTGGTGTGGACGGGGATCGTCGGGCTGATCGGACACTCGCGCCGCAGCGCGATCTCGCGGTGCGCGCGCCGCTGCTCGGGCTCACGGTGATCCTCGGGGTCACGCGATCGGCGGCGGTCGCGGTGCCCACGCTGCCGGCGATCGTCGACTACCGGTGGATGCGCGCGCTGCCGACCCGCACGCTGCTCGCGATGGCCCTGCCGGCGTTCGCCTTGCTCGCCGTGCTGTGGATCCCCATCCCGACCGGCATGAGTGCGGAGTCGGCGTCCCCGCTCGTGCGCGACCTCTACTCGTTCCAGCGCTGGGCCTACATCCTGGCGAGCCAGTACGTCTTCCTCGCGCTGTTCCCGCTGCTGGGATCGTTCGTGCGCGATCCGAGCCTCGGTCTGCCGCCGGGTGGCGCACCGGCTCGCGATCTCGCACGTGCTCGTGGTCGGCGTGCCGCTCATGCTCACCGTGCTGCTGTGGCTCGCGACCACGGTCCTCGGCGTGGCGGCGGAGCGCGCGACCATCGCCGCCCGCCTGCTCCAGGCCGAGGCACACGAGCTGGAGCACGGGCTGGTCACGGCGTTGTCCTCGCCGGGCGATCGGTTCTCGACCCTCGACGCCTGGGCGCGCCGTCAGGTCGCGCACTGGCCGCGCATGACGGTGTGGTCGCTCGAGAACACCACCTGGACGCGCTGGCGCGGCGACGCGGCGGCCGATTCCGGGCGACTGAGCGCGTGGCGCGCCGGTCCCGATTCGCTGTTCGAGCCCGGGATCGTCGCGTTCGGCGACTCGCTCTACCTCGGCGCGACGAGCGCCACGCCCGGCGGCGCGATGGTGGTGCTGGTTCCGGTCTCGACCTTCCTGCCCGGGGTTCCGGAACGGGTCTCGGGCGCGACGCTCGCGCTCGATCGCAGCACGGTGAGCACCCAGAACGGCGGGCTCACGATCGGCACCGACGACGATCCGGCGCGCGCTCGCGCGGATGCGGCGCGTCGGGTTCGGAATCGGCCGCGCACCGCCATCACCACGCCGCAGGACACCTTCGTCACCGCGAACGGCGGCTCCTCGACGTCGGCGTGGAACCTGGTCACCGGCGGCCACGCCGTGGTTCCGGGGCTGGCGTGGCGTCAGGGACGGTGGGCGAGCGTGCGGTACCTGCTCACCGCCACGGTCGAGCCCGGCGCGGCGCTCGCGGGACTCCGAACCAGCGCCGCCGAGAACCCGGTCGGGATGATCCCGATCGTCATCATCCTGTTCCTCGCCGTGGTCTTCGGCCTGGTGGCGCTGTTCGACGTGGTGCTCGTGACGCGGATGGGCCGCGGCATCGCCGCCGCGATCGGCGCGCTGCGCGTCGGCGCCGAGCGGCTCACCTCCGGCGACCTCGCGCACCGCGTGCCGGTCAAGGGCGACGACGATCTGTGGGGCGTGGCCGGAGCGTTCAACGCCGCGGCCGCCGGGCTCGAGCGCGCGCGCGTCGTCGAGCGCGAGCGCGACCGGTTCGAGAGCGAGCTCGCGTTGGCGCGCCAGATCCAGGCGCGGCTCCTGCCCGCGGCGCCACCCGCGATCGCGGGGATCGAGATCGCGGGCATGAGCGAGTCGGCGCGCGAGGTCGGCGGCGACTACTACGACCACCTCGACCTCGGCGGCGGCCGCGGCTGCTCGTGATCGCCGACGTCTCGGGCAAGGGCGTTCCCGCGGCACTCCTGATGTCGGCGTTCCGCGCCTCGCTGGTGAGCCAGGATCTGTCGTCCGGCGATCCCGCCCTGCTCGCCGCGCGGCTCAACGATTTCGTCGTGCACAGTGTCGAGTCCGGGAAGTTCATCACCGCCTTCCTCGCGTTCGTCGACGCCGCGAGCGGGCGTGTCTCCTACGTCAACGCGGGGCACAATCCGACGGTGCTGATGCGGCGCGACGGCGGGCACGAGCTGCTCTCGACCGGCGGGTTCATGTTCGGAATCATCGGCGGCGCCGTCTTCGAGCGCGGCGAGGCGACGCTCGACCCCGGCGACCTGCTCGTGCTCTACACCGACGGCGTCACCGAGGGCATGAACGCGGCGCGCGAGATGTGGGGCGAGGAGCGCCTGATCGAATCGCTGGCCGCGCGCGCCACCGAGCTGCGCGGGTCTGGTGCGAAGCATCGCCGCCGACGTGCGCGCCTTCGAGGGCGACCAGGGACCGGCCGACGACATCACGTTGCTACTGCGGCGCGAAGGACATGAGCGATGGACACTAGGCGGCGCCAGGCGCGCGTCGCCGCGCGATGCTCCACAGCGCCGCCGCCACCGCCAGCATGAGGATCAGCACGAGGAACGCCGCACCCGGCGCGGAGCGGCGAATCAACGCGCCGGCGCCGGCGTAGAACAGCGACACGATCGCGTTGGCGACGACCGAGAGCACGAGGTAGCGACCGAAGGGCATCCGGCTCAGCCCCGCGAAGATCGCGGACGCCTCGGCCAGCACCGGCACCGGTCTCAGGATCACGACGATCCAGTTGCCGTAGCGCGCGTAGAGCCGTCCGATCCTCGCCGTCTCGTCCTCGCCGAGCCAGCGGCTCACGGTGCCCTGGCCGGCCCAGCGACCCAGCCCCCAGCCGAGGACCGAGCCGAGCGACATACCGAGCGTCGAGATCGTCCCGCCCAGCCACAGCCCCCAGCCCGCGCCGCACGCGGTGCTCACGACGCTCGACGGCACGGGCAGGATCACGTCGGAGGCGAGCAGCAGCACGCACAGCGCCTGGATCGCGATCCCGCGGGGCGCTCCGCGAGCAGCGTGTCGTGCGTCCTACTGCTCGATGCGCGAGCCGAAGAGATACGAACGGCAGGATGATGAGGACGAGAACCAGGACGACGAGGAGCCAGAGGCGGCGCGTCGACGTCGCGCGATCGGCGGCCATGGAGGAGTGGTTCAGTGCGTCTCGGCCACCGGGGACGCGGTCGATGTGGATGTCTTGTCGGACGCCATGGCGGTCGTGTCGGCGACCGCCGGCGGAGACGCCGGATAGCCTCTGATCAATCGCTTCATCCCGCCCTCGTACCAGTGGATGCCGCAGGACTCGGCTTCGTCGAGCGCCTTCACGTTGGACCAGCCCTCGTGCCGGATGCGGTAGAGCGCCACCAATGTACCCGTTCGGTCCTTGCCGTGCGCGCAGTGGACGAACACGGTGTCGGTTCCGTCGAGCGCGCTCATCGCCCGGGTAATCTGGCTCGAGGACGGCGCTCCGAGGCCGTCCATGGGCACGTTGAGGTAGCGCATGCCGGCACCGATCACCGCGAGCGACTCGGCCGTGGTCGAGTGCTCGCCGGGACGCCTCAGGTCGAGCACGGTGCCGACGCCCATGCCCGCGAGGCGCCGCCAGGCCGCATCGGCGGGCTGCCCGCCACGCAGGATCCGCGCGTTCACGCGCCGGAAGTTGGGAATGGAGGAGTTCTCGAGGACCTCGGCCCGGGCGGAAGCCGCCAGGGTGAGCAGGGCGAGCAGCATGATCGATCGCCGGGTCTCGAGTCGCATGCCATTTCCGATGACGGACGTCGCCGATCGGCTTCGCGCGCGCCGGGTTTTTCGAATCCTCCTGACACGAGCCCGGCCTTCGATGACGCGTCGCGGACATCGCGGACGCTCGACGCTCGTTTCCCCGTCGAAGCCGCGAACGAGTAGATTCCGCCGGAGCGTTTTCCGACCCCGAGGGAGCGAGTGTCGATCGACCACCGACTGTTCTATCGCGAGCGCGCGACCGATTACGACGACCTGGTGAGCGCCGAGGACGCCGATCGCGTGCTCGGCCCCGCGCTGGCCGACCTGATCGACCCGCGCCGCGGTCCGGTCGCCGACGTGGGTGCGGGCACCGGACGCGTCACGAGGCTGCTCGAGGTGGCCGGCGCCCAGGTGGTCGCGGTCGATGCCGCGATGCCGATGCTCCACGTCGCCCGCGGTCGTGCGGCCTCGACCGGCCACCCGGTGCGCTGGGTCTGCGCCGACGCGCAGGCGCTGCCGCTGCGCGACCACGCGATGGCGGCGGCGGTGTCGGGCTGGGCGTTCGGACACTCGTGCGAGTGGTTCCCGAGCTGTGGCCGGACGTGATTGGCCGCTTCGTGGCCGAGATGGAGCGGGTGGTGGCGCCCGGCGGCGTGTGCGTCGTGATCGAGACGCTGGGGACGGGGGCGGCGCGGCCCGAGCCGCCGAGCGACGCGCTGGGCACCTACTACGAATGGCTCGAGCGCGAGGTCGGGATGACGCGACGCGTGCTCCGCACCGACTTCGAGTTCACGGACCACGAGGCCGCGGCGCGAGCGATGGCGCCGTTCTTCGGCGACGCGATCGCCGCGCGCGTTCGGGCCGAGCGCTGGAGTCGCATCCCCGAGTTCACCGGGCTGTGGTCGAGGAGGGTCTGATCCGATGAAGGCGATTCGCGTGCACGAGACCGGCGGTCCCGAGGCGCTGCGCTTCGAGGAGGTGCCCGATCCGGTTCCCGCCGAGGGACAGGTGCTGGTCCGCCTCGAGGCGGCCGGCGTCAACTTCATCGAGATCTACCAGCGCATGGGGCTCTACAAGGTGAAGCTCCCGGTGACCCCGGGGACGAGGGCGCGGGAACGATCGAGGCGGTGGGCCCCGGCGTGACGGGGCTCGCCCCCGGCGATCGCGTCGCGTCGGAGAGCTTCGCCGGCTCCTACGCCGAGCTCGCCGTGGCGCCGGCGGATCGCGTCGTCGAGGTCCCGGCCGAGGTCACCACCGAGCAGGCCGCGGCGGTCATGGTCCAGGGCATGACCGCGCACTACCTCGCCTGCACGACGGTGCCGCTCGAGCGCGGCGATCGCTGCCTCGGTCCACGCCGCGGCGGGCGGTGTGGGCCTCTTGCTGTGTCGGATCGCGCGGATGCGCGGCGCGCGCGTGATCGGCACCACCTCGACCGCCGAGAAGGCCGCGCTCGCGCGCGCGGCCGGCGCCGAGGACGTGATCCTCTACACCGAGCAGGACTTCGAGGCCGAGGTGAAGCGCATCACCGGTAGCACCGGCGTGCGCGTGGTCTACGACTCGGTCGGACGCACGACGTTCGAGCAGAGCCTGCGCTGCCTCGAGCGGCGCGGAACCCTGGTGCTGTTCGGCCAGTCGAGCGGTCCGGTTCCGCCGTTCGATCCGCAGGCGCTCAACCGGGGCGGCTCGCTCTACCTGACGCGCCCGGAAGCTCGGCGACCACGTCGTCAGCCGGAGCGAGCTCGAGCAGCGCGCCGGCGACGTGCTCGGCTGGGTGCGCGACGGCGAGCTGGAGGTCCGGATCGACCGGATGGTCCCGCTCGCCCAGGCCGCCGACGCGCACCGCGCGCTCGAGTCGCGTCAAACGGCGGGCAAGCTGCTGCTCGTGCCGGCGCGTGCCGACGTCACGGAGGCGACCTAGTCGGTCAGCGCGTGGTCGCCGCCGCCTGCGCCGCCGGCATCTCGCCCTTTAGCCCGTGGAGCGGCTGATACTTCTTCCACAGGTACGCGATGTAGGGCTCGATCGACATCGGCGAGCCGGTGACGCGCTCGATCAGCTCGCTGGCGGTGTACTTGGAACCGTGACGGTAGAGGTTCTCGCGCAGCCAGCCGTGGAGCGCGTCGAAGCGGCCCTGCCCGATCTGCTCCGGGATCTCCGGCTTCGCGCGCTCGGCGGCGGCGAAGATCTGGGCGCTCAGGATGTTCCCGAGCGTGTAGCCCTGGAACTGCCCGCCGATCGGGCCGGCGAACCAGTGGACGTCCTGCAGCACGCCGTCCTTGTCGTCGGATGAGGCGATGCCGAGATCGGACTGGTAGCGCGCGCGCCAGGCTTCGGGCAGATCCTTGATCGCGAGCTTCCTCGAGCAGGTCGACCTCGAGGTCGAAGCGGATCATGACGTGGAGGTTGTAGGTGACCTCGTCGGCGTCGGTGCGGATCAGCGAGCGCTCGACCCGGTTGATCGCGCGATAGAAGGTGTCGAGCGGAAACCCCTCGAGCTGCTTCGGGAACACCTGCTGGAGCCGCGGGTAGAAGTGCCGCCAGAACGGAAGACTCCGCCCCACCAGGTTCTCCCACAGCCGCGACTGGCTCTCGTGCACGCCCGACGACGTCCCGTTCGCGAGCGGCGTGCCCTCGTACTCCATGGCGATGCCTTGCTCGTACATCGCGTGACCGGACTCGTGCAGCGTGCTGAACAGCGCGTCGGTGATCTCGTCCTCGCGACAGCGCGTCGTGATGCGCACGTCGCCGAGCGAGAACTTGGTCATGAACGGGTGGTGGGTCTTGTCCTGCCGCCCGCGGTTGAAGTCGTAGCCGAACGCCTTGATCACCTCGATCCCGAAGCGCGAACTGGTCGGCCTCGGGCGCGTGCTGCCGGATGCAGCGGTCGTCCGCCGGCGGCTGAGCGGTGATCGCCTGGACGATCGGGACCAGACGCTTCCGCAGCTCGCCGAAGATGCGCCGGATGTCCGACGCCTTCATGCCGTAGTCCGAGAAGTTGATCAGCGGATCGGCAATGCCCTCGTAGCCGGGGAAGTAGTCCGCGAGGCGCCGGCTCAGCTCGAGGTTCTTCTCGAGCATCGATCGCACGGAGGCGAAGTCGTTCGCCGGTCGCGCGGCGGTCCAGGCCTGGTAGGAGCGCGCGGCGTGGTCGCTGAGCTCGCCGACGAACGCGGGAGGGACGCGGACCGCCAGCTCGAGCTCGCGACGCGTGGCGCGGATCAGGCTGGCGTCATCGGAGTCGTACGCGGCGCCCGCGAGGCCAAGCGCTCGGCGGCGTCGAGCAGCCGGCTCAGCTTCGGGATCGGTGAACTCTCGTGCGCGATCCGGCTCACGAGCGCGATCTGCCGGCCGCGCGCCGTCAGGCCGCCGGGCGGCATGTAGGTGGTCTGGTCCCAGCGCAGCAGGGCTGCGGCCATGTTCAGGTCGTAGACCTCGTGCAGCCGGTTCTTGAGTTCGGCGAGGGGTGGGGTCATGTGACGCATCCGTCCGGGGTGGTGCGAGCAGCGTGAACGCCAACGGTGAAGCGGATCCGACTCACCTCACGGTCCCGACGGCCGGTACCAGAGGCCCAGCCGCGCGGTGAAGTACTCGAGCGCGATGTTGCGGCCCGCGTTCCCGCGCGTGAACAGACCCTGAAACGCCGCGGTCGAGGTGACCGTGAACTTGAGAAGCTGCCGAGATCGTAGCCGAACCCGAAGCTCGCGCCCGGCCGCAGCCGATCGCTCGGCGCAGGCAGGTCGGGGCGGTCGTGATCGTAGTACGCGCGGTACGCCCCGAGGCTCGCGATCACGTAGAAGGTCGTGAACTCGTACGCCGGCTTGATCCGCGCGTGCACGCCGAGGCTCGCGATCCGGGTCCCCAGCTCGTCGCCGCTCACGCCGTAGCTCACGTCGGTCCCCATGTAGAAGGCGCGGTTCATCTCGAAGTCGATCGCCCCGAGCACGTGCGGGCCCATCTCGAGCCGGGGCTCGCCTTCGCGCTCGGCAGGGAGGATGCCGGCCCCGGTCCGGTAGGACCAGCGGCTCGGGTCCACGAACTCATCGTCCGCCAAGGACGCGGTCGCGAACCCCATGAGCACGATCAGGAGGGCCACGGAACGGCGAAGGGCAAGCATCGAGGCAGTATGCCTTGTCCCGGCTATTCCCTGCCACATATGAAGGCGGCCCTTGACGGCCGGAGTGATATCACTATAATATCTAAGTGACATCAACCTCGAGGAGGAGCCCATGCTGCGCGAAAGACCGGCGCAAACCCTGCCGGGCGGTTGGATGGTGGTGGTGCTGTTCGTGCTCATGATCGCGTTCACCGCGGGCATCGTCTTTCGGCACGCGCGGAGACCGCGCTCGGGATCGTGCTGTCGTCGCTCGCCCTGGTGTTCACGCTGATCTCCATCCTCGGATTCCTTCATCGTCAATCCCAACGAGGCCAAGGTGGTGCTCCTGTTCGGCAGCTACGTCGGCACGTGCCAGCGGCCGGGCTTCCACTGGCTCAACCCGTTCTCGGTGCGGAAGCGGATCTCGCTCCGCGTCCGCAACTTCGAGAGCGCCAAGCTCAAGGTCAACGATCACGACCGGCAACCCGATCGAGATCGCGGCGGTGGTCGTCTGGCGCGTGGTCGACACGGCGGAGGCGCTGTTCGAGGTCGACGACTACGAGAACTTCGTCCAGGTCCAGACCGAGGCGGCGGTGCGCAATCTGGCCTCGACGTATCCCTACGACGCGCACGTCGAGGGCGAGGTCTCGCTGCGCAGCCACACCGCCGAGATCGCGGAGCGGCTCAAGACCGAGATCCAGGACCGCCTCGTCCAAGGCCGGCGTCGAGGTGATCGAGGCGCGCATCAGCCACCTCGCCTACGCGCCCGGAGATCGCGAGCGCGATGCTGCAGCGCCAGCAGGCCAGCGCGATCGTCGCCGCGCGCGCAGCGCATCGTCGAGGGCGCGGTCGGCATGGTCGAGATGGCGCTCGACGCGCTCGCCGACGCAACAGGTCGTGATCCTCGACGAGGAGCGCAAGGCGGCGATGGTGAGCAACCTCCTGGTCGTGCTGTGCAGCGACCAGCACACGCAGCCGGTGGTGAACACCGGCACGCTCTACCAGTAGCGTGCATGCCGTGGCGGACCGGAAGCCCTTCCTGCTGCAGGCTGGATCCGGCGCTGCTCGACACGCTGCAGGCGTGGGCGGGCGACGACCTGCGGAGCCTGAACGCCCAGATCGAGTTCCTGCTCCGCCGCGCGCTCCAGGAGAACGGCCGCCTGCCCCGTGACGGCTCCGGGGCCGCGGCCCGGAGGACCACCCGCGACGCGAGAATTGACGCGGAGCGGGTGGCGCGGGCGACCTCCCCGATGCTAGTGTCGTCGGTCCGAAACGATCGCGCCGCACTCTTCAGATCCCAGACCGACACTCCTCGAGATCATCGCCGATCCGATCTTCGAATCCGCGCGCCGCGCGCGCGCCGCACTGGTCACCCTGACGCTGCTCTGCGGCTTCGGCCTCACGGCCCACGCCCAGTTCACGCCCCAGCCGCCCCCGACGCCGCCGCCCGCGCCGCCGCCTTCCCCGGTGATCGCGCGCATCGAGGGCCGGCCGATCACCCAGCAGGATTTCGACCGCGTCGCCCAGCCCTACTTCCTGCGGTTGCGGGAGCAGATGAAGGAAGGGTTCACCGAGGACGTGAGGAAGCTCGCGAACAAGAACGTTCTCGACGAGCTGTTCCGGCGCGAGATCCTGGTGATCGAGGCCAAGAAGCAGAACGTCCCGGTGACCGAGGCCGAGACCGACTTGCATCCTCAACGGACGATCCGTTCTTCACCACCAACGGCACGTTCGATCAGGCCAAGTTCCTCCAGTACAAGCTGAGCCCGCAATCGAACTACCTCGACCGTTCTCCCCAAGGTGCGCGAGATCGTCGCCTCGCGAAGCTCGACAGCATGGTGCGCAAGCGCGCTCGACGCCGAGCCCGGCGGCGGTGCGCGCCGAGTGGGCGAAGCGCAACGACCAGGTGCGCTTCAAGCTGCTGCCGATGACGCTGCGCGACGTCTCGCTCGACCCCGAGGCCACCGAGGCGGAGCAGGCCGCCTACTACGCCGCCCATCCCGACCAGTTCGAGCGCAAGCCGCGCGTCCGCTTCGCTACCTCAAGCTCCCGCTGCCACCCGAGGGGATCTCGCTGCGCGCCGCCGCCGAGGCCGACAGCATGAAGATGGCGCGCGCGGAGCTGGCCGAGTCGCTGCGACGGGGCGATCCGATCGACACGCTGGCGGCACCGCGGGCGGCGCCCACGACAGCGGGCTGCTCGAGGTTCCGCCCACCGTGATCCCCGAGCTCGGCCGCGTCCCCGCGCTGTCCCAGCCCTGGCCCGCGCCGATTCCGACACCACGATGCGCGTGGTCGGGCCGGTGGTGACGCCCGACGCGATCGTGGTCGGCACGGTGACCGAGCGTCAGCCGCGCACGGTGCCGCCGATGCGCGGGAGATCCCGCCGACGTGAAGCGGCGGGCCGACGCGGAGAAGCGCAAGACCCAGCTCGACGGCGATCACCTCGCCTACTACCAGACCCACCGCGACGAGTATCGCGGGCCCGCGCGCCGCGGTGACCCGCGTCGTGCTCCGGGAGTCGTCGGTGCCGGCGCCGAAGGCGCCCTCCAACCGTGACGTCGAGCGCTGGTACGCCGCAGCACGGGCGCAGCCTGCTCGCGCTCGCGGACAACGCCACGCTGCCCGCGCTCGACGATTCGCTGCGCGAGGTCGCGCGCGCGCAGATGGCGGTCGAGGCGCGCGCCGAGGCCGCGCAGAAGACGATGAACGGGGTGGTGAGCGGATGGCGCTCTGGCCGCGACGTGCGCTCGCTCGCGCGCTCCACGTCGGCGGTGGTCGAGACCACGACGTTCCTCCGCGGCGGCTCCGACACCTTGTTTGCGGCCGCGATGCTCGACTCGCTGCTCGGCGGACCCGCCGCCACACGACCCGGCGCGATCCAGGGTCCGCGGAGCTTCGCCGCGCGGCTCGCCGCCTGGCGGGTCGACGCGCTCGACACGTCGTTCGTGCCGCCGTACGAGGCGGTGAAGTCGCGGGTCGATCTCGGGTTCCAGGAGGAGAAGCGCCAGAAGGAGGAGGCCGAGGCCTCGCGTACTACCACCTGCACCGCGCGGCGTACAAGACCAAGCCCAAGTACACGGTCGAGTACGTCTCCGGTGTTGATCCCGCCGGCCGACTCGGTGACGGTTCCCGAGGCCGACCTCCGCGAAGTACTACAACGGTCACAAGGAGAGCTACCGCGAGGAAGAGCAGGTGCGCGCGCGGCACATCCTGATCAGCAGCCGCACGCCTGCCGAGGACGGCAAGGCGCGCACTCGCGCCGATTCGCTGCTGCGCGCGATCCGCGGGGGCGCCGACTTCGGCCAACTCGCCCGGACCTTCTCCCAGGATCCCGGATCGGGGAGCCAGGGCGGCGATCTCGGGTTCTTCCCGCGCGGCCGGATGGTGAAGGAGTTCTCGGACACCGCCTTCGCGCTGGCGCTCGGACAGGTCAGCGGCCTCACCAAGACCCAGTTCGGCTACCACATCATCCGCGTCGACGAGAAGAAGCCCGCCGGCCTCAGGCCGTACGAAGAGGTGCGCGGCGAGATCAAGAATCAGCTCGCGCAGTCGCGCGGCGACTCCACCGCGATGCGCACCGCGAATTCGATCCGCAAGAAGATCGTCGCCGGCACGCCGGCCGCGCAGGCCGCCGCCAAGAGCCGGCGGGGTCAAGACCTCGAGCCCCTCTCGCCGAGACCGATCCGGTTCCGGAGCTGGGCATGATCCAGGGCCTCGCCCAGGATCTGCCGAAGATCAAGATCGGGACCTGGGGAACCAAGGTCTACCGCAGCGGCACCGCGTACGTGCTTGATCAGGCCGACCCAGCGCGTGCCTCCCGGCCCGGCCGAGTTCGCCGAGGTCAAGACCCAGGCGGTCGACGACATGAAGAACGCGAAGAAGAAGGAGATCCTGGCGCGTCGCTCGACCACTCTCCGCACGCAGCTCAAGGCGGGCGCGAGCATCGACTCGGTCGCGGCGCCCCTACGGTGGTCTCCAAGGACAGCGGTTTCCTCAACCGGTCCTCCGGCTTCGTGCCGTTCATCGGAATGGAGCCGCGCGTGATCGACAAGGCGTTCACGCTCAAGGTCGGCACGGTCAGCGACACCATCCAGATCGCGCAGAGCGGCCTGGTGTGGGTCCGTCCCGAGGAGAAGAAGACCGTGCAAGGCGCCTCGTTCGCGAAGGACGGACCCATGATCAAGCTAGGAGCTGACGCTCAAGAACTACCAGGCGTGGGTCGACCAGAAGCGCAAGGGCATGAAGATCGAGATCCTGAGAGCGGACCTCAAGCAGGCCCCGCCGCCGATCCAGCAGACCTTCACCGTCGGCCGCTGACCGAGCGCGCCCCGGCGCTCGTCCGTGCACGCGCTCGTCGTGGCGGCGCCCACGACGAGCGTGCTAGCCTTGATGGTGCCTCTCGCCCCTACTTCTCGCGGAGTGGTCCTCGATGCACGATTCGCTTCGGCGCGGCGCCCCAGCGCTCGCCGGACTCGCCCTGGTCGCGGTTCTCGTCTCGTGTGACAAGCAAGAGTCACAGCCACATCCAGGGCGGCGGCGGACCGGCGCCGACCGGCGCCGGGCTCGATCCGGTGACCACGGACCTCGAATCTCCGACCTTCCTCACCGCGCCGGCGTCGGACCCCACGCGCCTGTTCGTGCTCGAGAAGCGGGGAACGATCCGCGTGATCCGGAGCGACAGCCTGCTGCCCACGCCGTTCCTCGACCTCTCCGGGCTGGTCTCGACGGGCGGCGAGCAGGGACTGCTCGGGATGGCCTTCGATCCGACCTACCCGACCAACGGCCGCTTCTACGTCTCCTACACCGACGCGAGCGGACGGAGCCGGATCGTCCGCTATCGCGTGTCCGCGAATCCCGAGCGCGCCGACGCCGCGTCGGGTCAGTCGATCTTCCTCGGCGAGCCGCACGGCACCGACAAGCACAACGGCGGCATGATCGCGTTCGGACCCGACGGGAAGCTGTACGCGAGCTTCGGCGACGGCAACAACTCGGGCGCCGACCCCCTGAACAGCGCGCAGAACCTCGGCGACATCCTCGGCTCGGTCATCCGCATCGACGTCTCGGGATCCAGCACGGGCTACTCGGTTCCCGCCGACAATCCGTTCCACGGCACCGGGCAGAAGCCGGAGATCTGGTGCTACGGGCTGCGCAATCCGTGGCGGTTCACCTTCGACCGTCAGACCGCCGATCTCTACATCGCCGACGTGGGGAACACGTCGATCGAGGAGGTCGACGTCGTGCCCGCGATCGGCTACGGCCGTGTCGGCGGCGCGGGCGCCAACTTCGGATGGCGGGTGCTCGAGGGCTCGCACTGCACCGGCCTCGGCGACTGCAACCAGCCGGGACTGATCCCGCCGACGATCGAGTACCGCCACAATGACGCCTGCTGCGTGATCGGCGGCTACGTGTACCGGGGCGCGGCCATCCCGTTCCTGCGCGGCACCTACTTCTACGCCGACTTCTGCGACGGCTCGGTGCAGAGCTTCGTCTACTCGGGTGGTCAGGCCACGGGGTCGCGCAGCTGGCCCGAGCTCGAGCCCGGCGGCAACATCATGAGCTTCGGCGAGGACGCGCGCGGCGAGCTCTACGTCCTGAACCGGCCGTTGGGAGGAGCCGGAGGGGGCGTCTACCGCATCGTGCCGCGCTGAGCGGCGCGCGTCGACGATCCCGCGGGCGAGGCGTCGGCGTCGGTCGGAAGCCGCGCCTCGGTGACGACCTCGGCCAGCGCGATCGCGGCGCGCCGCTCGACGGTGCCGCGCGCGCGCTCGATCGTGATCTCGATCGCGTCGGCCTCGATCGGGTCGAACCGCACCCGCGTGCCCGCGGTCGAGAGCGCCGTGCCGATCGCGCGCGCCGCGACCTCGCGGCCGCCGCGCAGGGCGCGCACGCGGCAACGGTCGATTGTGAGGCGCGTCCCGCGCTCCGCGTCGGGACGGACCGCGTGCAGCGTCACCGCGCGCACCACCAGCGGGTCGCGCCACGAGAGCCGGACCCACTCGCCGTGATCGCGCGCGGCGCACCACGCCACCCTCGTCGCCTCGCCGCGCGTGCGGCGGTCGACCAGGGCAGCGGCGTGGAACCCGGGTGCGGCGCTCGAGACCTCGACGGTCGCCGACGTCGAGGCGTCGAACCAGCGGATCTCCTCGTCGCCGATCGATGCGCCGGCGGGCAGCATCGAGTGCCCGAGATGACAACCCACGCACCGCACCGTGTGTCCGGCGCGGCCGAAGTTGAGCCCCGCGACGTGGGCCGGCCCGTGCGCCGAGGCGAGCGGCGCTCCGTTGGCGTCGACCAGCTGCTCGAACAGCGGAGTCCCGGCCGGCAGGCCTCGGCGCGCACCGCGCCGCGCGCGTCGACCGCGACCTCGCGCAGCAGCACCGCGGTGTCGCCGCCGGCGCGGTCGAAGCGGGGAGCGCGGCGGAAGAAGCGGAGCCGCGCGCCCGGCGACGGGGCGGGCGCGCCGGGCACCGGGGAGTCGACGCCGCCGGTCGCGTGGAGGTTGCGGCACTCGAAGGTGAACGTGCCGCCGGCGGCGGGGGCCGTCGAGCGCGAGTGCCGCGAAGTCCGGCTGGCGATTCGCGTCGTGGCGGCGCGGTCGCGCGATGATCGGCGCGGGATCGAGCTCGAGGGTGTGGGGCAGATCGACGACGCGCTCGCGCCGCTCACCGTTCGCGTCCATCACGTAGATGCCGAAGTCGCCACGCGCGCCGGGAACGTAGGCGCAGAGGATTCGACCGTCGTCGAGGACGGCGGGCGAGCATGCCAGAGACCGGGGCGAGACCCCGCGTGCCTTGATACGCGTCGCCGGAGGCGCCGGAGACGATTGCGCCGGCGAGCCGCTCGACCGTTCCCGTTCGGGGTTCGATCCGATGGATGCCGACGCCCTGGGGCGCGGGCGAGAGGCCGAGGTTCGCGGCGTAGACGCCGAGGATGCCGCCGTCCGGAAGTGCGGCCGGCTGGTAGGCCATCATGTCGCGGCGAGCGTCGAGCGCGCCGGCCACGAAGCCTGAAGCTGCCGTCCCGATCGAGCGCGATCGTCTGCCACAGGTTGACGCTGTCCGCCGCCATCCCCGAGCGCGAATCGGTGGTGATGCCCGAGGCGTCGGTCCGAGAGGGGCGATAGCGGTTGAACCACCACCGTGCGTAGAGCAGCCGGCCCGAGACCGGGTCGTACGTGGGCTCCTCGGCGCCGTTGCGCTCGGCGGTGATCCGCACCGGTCTCGAGCCGTCGAGCCGGACGACGTAGAGGTTCGTGACCGGAACGTCGGCGTACTGGGCGATCCCGGGCTCCCGCGTGCTCGCGAAGCACAGCTCGCGGTCGTCGATCCAGCACGGGTCGAGATCGTCGAAGCGCCTCGCCGCGGCGGTGGAATCGTCGCGCGTGACCGCCACCGGATCGCCGCCGTCGAGGTCGAGGCACCCAGATCCGGAATCCTCGTTCCGGGCGCGTCGTGCCGGCGAAGGCGACGCGCCGGCCGTCGGGGAGACCGCGGGGTCGCTGACGTCGAAGAACGCGCCGTGCGGCAGGAGCTCGCGCACGCGACCGTCCGCCGTGCGCTCGAGCAGGCGGCCGCCGGTCGCCACCGCGCGATGGTGCGGACCGAGCCCGGGAATCGCCGAGGGCTCGCCGGGAACCAGCTGGCGCGAGACGAAGACCAGGGCCGGCAGGCGCGAGCGCGAGGGGGCGACCCCCAGGAGGAGGGCGAGGGCGGAGACCAGGAGGAGCCGCATGATCGCAATGCTACACTGGCCGGTCGCGTCCGGGAGGAGGGTGTTCATGACCGAGATGTTGGTGGTGCTCACCAGCTTCGCGAGCGAGGACGACGCCGCGCGCGTGGCGCGGGCCTGATCGAGGAGCGCCTGATCGCCTGCGCCAACCTGCTGCCACAGCGCTCGTTCGCTCTACCGCTGGAAGGGCGCGATCGAGGACGAGCGCGAGGTCCTGGTGCTGATGAAGACGCGCAAGCAGGACTGGGCCGCGCTGCTCTCGCGGCTCCACGACCTCCACCCCTACGACGACGCCCGAGTGCCTGGCGCTCGCGCGTCGCCGCGGGCGCGCCACGCTACCTCGCCTGGCTCGAGGAGTCGCTCGCGCCGGAGGCCTGCGTGCAGACGACGCCGCCCGGCTCGTGCTCGGGATCGAGACCTCCTGCGACGACACCTCGGTCGCGGTGCTCGAGCACGGCGTCACGGTCCGCGCCGACCTGATCGCCGCGCAGGACGTGCACCGGCTCTACGGCGGCGTCGTGCCCGGAGCTGGCCTCGCGCGCCCATCTCGAGCTGCTGCCGCCGCATGGTCGAGCGCGCGCTCGATCGAGGCCGGAGACGCACTCCCGACGCGCTGAGCGCGGTGGCGGTCACGCACGCGCCGGGGCTGGTCGGGCTCGCTCGTGGTCGGCGTCGCGTTCGCCAAGGCGTACGCGCTGGCGCTCGGGATTCCGGTGGTGGGCGTCAACCACATCGAGGCGCATCTTCACGCCGCCACGCTCGAGCACGGCGACAGCCCGTGGCCGGCGATCGCGCTCGTCGTCTCGGGTGGGCACACCGAGCTGGTCAGGTGACGGGGTTCGCGCGAGTACCGCTGGCTCGGACGCACGCTCGACGACGCGGCCGGCGAGGCGTTCGACAAGGTGGCCAAGCTCCTCGGCGCTCGGCTTCCCGGCGGGCCCGATCGATCGACGCGCTCGCGCGCGAGGGCCGCGCCGACGCCTTTCCCTCGCCGCGGCCCCTGCTCGACCGGCCGGGCTACGACTTCTCCTACTCGGGTCTCAAGACCGCGCGTCGCCACGGTGGTCGGGTCGCGACCCGCGCCGTATCCACGCGAGTGCGGTCGCGGACGTCGTGCGTCGTTCCAGGCCGCGGTGATCGACACCCTGGTGCAGCGCACGCTCGCGGCGGTGGATCGAACCGGCGCGCGCGCGCTCGACGCTCGGCGGCGGGGTGGCCTGCAATCGCGGGCTGCGGAGCGTCTCGCCGACGCGTGCCGCGAGCGCGGCATTCCGCTCCGTGTGCCCTCGCCGCGCCGCTGCTCCGGACAACGCGGCGATGATCGCGCTGGTCGGCGCCTGGATGCTCGATCGCGGCATCGACACCGGACCCGAAGCTCGACGCCGTGGCGTCGCTCGGAGGACTCGGGACTGCCGGTGCTCCTCGCCTCCTGAAGCCCGGGCCCCGCAGCGCTCCGCGGGTCGATGGAATCGGACACGGTCCCGCGATCCCAGATCAAATAATGCCCACCCGCCGGCCACCGACCGTGCGAAACGCATCGCCTCCGCGCCCGACCCGCAAAAAGACGGCATGGCGGATACCGGAGCGCCCGGCAGTTTCGCGCCGCAGATCAGGTTGTGCGCGAGCGTGTTGCTGCCGATACCCAGGGCATGTGTGGCATACGGATTGCGTTGGTTTGTTCCGGCCACGCCCCAGAGCCTCATCGGCTGCGCACCTTCCCGGGGAGCACGACCACGTGAGCAAGCTACGGATCCTGGTGGCGGAAGACGAGCCCCACCTGCGCGAGGTCGCTTCGTCTCCAGCTCGAGAGCGCGGGATACCTGGTGCTCGAAGCGTGCGACGGACAGCAGGCGCTCGAGATCGCCACCGAGCAGCTTCCCGACCTGGTGCTGCTCGACGTGATGATGCCGCGCCTCGACGGCTACACGCACCTGCCGGCGACTCCGCGCCTCGTTCGCGACCCGCCACATTCCCATCATCCTGCTTACCGCCAAGACCGCGGAGCGCGACAAGCTCGAGGGCCTCGAGGGCGGCGCCAACGATTACGTCACCAAGCCGTGGCAGCCGAAGGAGCTGATGCTGCGCATCCACAACGTGCTCCAGTGGAGCCGCCAGCAACGCTCGGCCAGCCCGCTCACCGGTCTTCCCGGGAACCTGAGCATCAACGACGAGATCAATCGTCGGCTCGCCTCCGGCGAGCCGTTCGCGATGCTCCAGATCGACATCGACTTCTTCAAGGCCTTCAACGACCACTACGGCTACGCGCGCGGCGACCAGGCGATCCAGGCGCTGGCGCGCATCCTGGTCACGGCCTCGGCGGGCCACGGCGGCGACGCCAACTTCCTCGGCCACATCGGCGGCGACGATTTCGTGGTGCTCACCTCGGCGGAGCAGGGGGAATCGCTGGCCGAGGAGCTGATCGCCGAGTTCAACCGCACGATCGAGGGTCTCTACGATCCCGCCGACCGCGAGCGCGGCCACGTCGAGGTCCGCAATCGCCTGCACCAGATCGAGCGCTTCCCGCTCATGAGCCTCACCATCGCGCTGGTGAGCACCGATCGCATGCCCGTCTCCACCTGGCCCAGTTGATCGACATCGCGCAGGAGCTCAAGGAGCACGGCAAGGGTATCCCCGGCAGCGTGCTTGGTCGGCGAGCGTCGGCGGCAGCCGTCGGCCGCGGCCGACCGGAACGTCGCCTGAGCGTCCTCGCGAGGCTGCATGTCGGTCCGCGCTCCCGATCCCGTGACCCCGGCCGTGGCCTCTCCGGTCGATCCGCTGGCCGTGCTGGGCCAGGCCCTGCTCGCGCTCCGCACCTCGTCGGACGTCGCCACCACGTGCGCGATCGCGCGGCAGCTGCGCGACCCGCGCGCTCGAGGGCGCCGAGTACCGGATCCTCCGAGTCGATCCGCGGAGCAGCGCGATCAGGCGCTCGACGAGACCGGCGCGGGCGTCGCCTACCTGCCGGGCGCGGGGTCCGATCGAGTGGGTGCTCCAGCGCGAGATGCCGCGGTTCATCGAGCTGCCGAGCGGCGCGGGCGTCGGCGACGCCGGGCTGTGGAGCGGTCGGTGGAGGCGCTGGCCGCGGTTCCGCTGTTCGGCGGCGGCACGCTCCACGGCATCCTGGTCGTCGCGTTCGCGTCGCCGCGGCGGTTCCTGGCGGCCGAGCAGAGCATGCTGCAGTCGATCGGCGACCTGCTCGCGCTCGCGATGGACCGCGCCGAGCTGCAGAAGGCCGCCAGCCACGAGCGCCGCCGCGCCGAATCGCTCGAGCATCGGCTTCACGAGGACGAGGAAGCCTCGTCGCATCTCATGTCGGTCGTCGCCCACGAGATCCGGAGCCCGCTGACCGCGATCAGGCCTACGCCGAGGCGCTGCTCGACAGCCTCTCGGATCCGCGCGCGCCGCGGGAGCCGCTTTCTCGGCATCATCGGCGACGAGTGCGATCGGCTGGCGCTCCTCGTCACCGACATCCTCGAGCTGTCGCGGCTCGAGGCGGGCACGCGTCCGCTGCGCCTGCGCGCGCTTCAGCCTGCAGGACGTGGTCACCGAGACCGTCGAGGCGCTGGCGCCGCTGGCGCGCGCCTACCGCGTGGCGTTCGATCTCGACGTCGAGTCGGGCATGGTGATCGAGGCCGATCCCGACCTGATGCGCCGCACGCTCCAGAACCTGATATCGAACGCGATCCGTTACTCGCCCGCGGGCGGGCGCGTTGTGTTCCAGGCGCGGACCGCGGGCGCCGAGTGGGCGGGGACCGTCGAGGACCAGGGTCCGACGGTGCCCGCCCAGGACCTGCCCCGGGTGTTCGACCGCTTCTATCGCGCGCGGGCGGGAGAGTCCGGCGAGAACGCGCGCGGACTCGGCCTCGCGATCGTGCGCGGCATTGTCGAGCTGCACGGCGGCCAGATCTGGGCCGAGTCCCCGGAATCGAGCGGCACGCGCCTCTGCTTCACGATGCCCTTGCGGCAGCTCGTGCCGGCCCGCGCCCGCCGCATCGCGCGCGAGCTGGCGTCCCGTCCTGACGTCGTCGGGTTGCTCGAGCAGACGATGGAGCTGGTCGCCACCGCGGCCGAGGGCCAAGATCGTCTCGCTCGCGGTGGTCGATCCCGATCACGGCGACCTCGTGGTGCGCGCGGCCCCGCGGACTGGAGGACCGGCAGCTGGTCGGACGCCGGACCTCGATGCGCTCCGGCGTCTCGGGATCGGTGGCCGCGTGGGGGCGGCCGCTGCTGGTGCGAAACATCGAGACCGACCGGCGCTTCCAGCGCCTCAGCAATCCGCAGTACGCCACCAAGTCGCTGCTGTGCGTCCCGCTCAAGGTCGACGGCGAGGTGCTCGGCGTGTTCAACGTCACCAACAAGAGTCGGGCCAGACCTTCGACGACGACGATCTGACCCTGGTGGCGGCGCTGGTCGATCGCGTCGGCCACGCGCTCGAGCGCGCCTGGGAGCATCCCGGCTGCGATCGCGTCATCGAGCAGGCGTGGCCGCGGTGCGGAACATCATGCGTTTCCCGTCAGGATGCCCGGCTCGGCGACCGCGACACGATCCAGCTCAGCAGCAGGCGCTCGGCCGCGAGCTCGGGCTCGACGATCCGGAGCTCGATCTCCTGGGCTACGTCGCCGGGATCCACGACGTCGGGATGCTGCCGTTCCTCGAATCGGTCGCGGCGCCCGGGAGCCTGGATCCCGACCGGCGCGAGTGGCTGACGCGTCATCCCGAGGTGAGCGTCGAGATCATCCGGCCGCTCGAGTACATGCAGCGCGTGAAGGAGCTGATCCTCACCCATCACGAGCGCTGGGACGGCGCCGGGTATCCGCTCGGGCTCGCCGGCGAGACGATCCCGCTCGGGAGTCGCATCCTGGCGGTGGTCGACGCCTACGTCAGCATGATCAAGGACCGTCCCTATCGCGCCGCGGCTGCGCGACGCAGGCGCTCGCCGAGCTGCGTCTCGCCGCCGGCACCCAGTTCGATCCGCGAGGTGGTCGACGCGTTCGCCGCCGTGCTCGCCCCGCGAGGCCGCATGAAGCGGAAGGAGTACTCCGGACCCTCGGTGGTCGAGCTCAAGCTGCGCCCGAGCTCGACCGTCTCCGCCGCGAGCTGATCAAGATCAAGCAGCGCGACGCGGCGAACGAAGGCAAGCCGGCGGACGTGCCAGTGGCGGCGGCCGAGATCCCGGAGATCGCCGAGATCCCGGAGATCGACGTCGCGCCGATCGAGACCACCGACGGCGCCCACGAGATCGATCTCCAGCGTCAGATCGTCGAGCTCACCGAGGCCAAGCAGCGCCTGAGCCGGCTCTATTTCAAACCAGCTCGAGGAGAATCGCAAGCGCTCGCAGAAGCTGCACCAGATCCTCGAGAACATCTTCCAGATCAACCCGAGCTCGAGCTGGGGGCGATGCTCGACCGGCTGGCCGAGACCCTCAGCACCTCGCTCGGCTTCCGCGTCGTGCTGATTCGCATCCGCGAGCCCGGGACCCAGCGGCTCAGAGCCCGCGCGTTCGCCGGCATCGACGCGCAGGGCGCGCGGCCCTCGAGGCCGCGGACGTCACGGTCGAGGACTTCCTGTCGTGGCTCAAGGACGACTTCAAGGTCAGCCGCTCGTACTTCATCAACCATCACCACTCGTTCAACCAGAACCTGCCGCGCGGGTACGCGCCCGACCTCGGGCCGCGCGAGGACTGGGAGTGGCACACGGACGACGTCCTCTTGGTGCCGCTGTTCAACCGCACCGGCGAGCTGGTCGCTTACTTCTCGGTGGACGATCCCGAGGACCGGCTGGTGCCGTCGCGAGAGGTGATCGAGCTGCTCGAGATCTTCGGCAACCACGCCGTGGTGGCGATCGAGAACGCCCGGCTCTACCGGCAGCTCGAGCGCCATACTCGCGACCTCGAGGTCGGCGGGCCAGCAGCATGCAGGAGCTGCACGCGCTCAAGAGCAACTTCGTCTCGACGGTCTCTCACGAGCTGCGGACGCCGCTGACCGCCATCCGGGCCTACGTGGACACCCTGATGGCCGCCCGGGAGGGGGAAATCCCGCACTGAGCGCTACCAGCACTTCCTGCGATCATCAACGACGAGAGCCAGCGGCTGACCCGCCTGATCGAGTCGGTGCCTCGATCTGAACCGCGTTCGACTCGGGGTCGCTCCGCCCCACCCGGCAGTCGGTCGACATGGCCGAGCTGCTCGAGGAGACCGCGAGCTGCTCCAGTCCGGTGGCCCAGGTGGGCCACGTGACTCTCAAGGTCGATGCGAGTGCGCCGATACCTGGGTGGACGCCAATCGCGACCAGATGCGTCAGCTCGCGCTTCATCTTGGCAGCAACGCCGTCAAGTTCACGCCGCCCGAGGGTAGCGGTCACGCATGCGCCTGCTCGGGCGAGGCTCGGGAGGATCATCTTGCAGGTCGAGGACACCGGCATCGGGATTCCCGAGACGTCGCTCGAGAAGATCTTCGAGCGCTTCTACCAGGTCGACTCGCTCGCTGGTGCGTCGTTACGGCGGCACCGGCCTCGGTCTCGCCGATCTGCAAGTCGATCGTCGAGTGGCACGGCGGACGGATCGTGGCCGAGAGCGCGCCGGGTCATGGGCTCGACGCTTCACCGTGACGATTGCCGCGGCGCACCGCGCCCGCGCGTCGTCGTGCGTCCCGCGCCCGAAGTCGCGAGGCCGCGACGGAGGACATCCTGCAAGCTCGCGATCGAGATGGTGGCCGAGGTGATGAACGCGCGCGTCGTGTCGCTGCTGCTGCCCCGAATCGGACGGCGACGCTGACGATCCGCGCCGCGGTCGGACTCGACGAGCAGCGTCGTGCGCGAGGCTGCGTATCGAGCCCGGCGTCGGCGTCGCCGGCTGGGTGGCGCGCGCATCGCCGGCCGGTGTGCGTCGCCGGCGCCGAGCAGGAGCACCGAGGTCGCGGGCCTCCGGTCGGTCGCTCTATCGCAGCGAGACCTTCCTGTCCGTGCCGCTCGAGAGACGAGCAGCGGCTGCTCGGCGTGCTGAGCGTCACCGATCCGGTCTACGAGCAGCCGTTCGACGCCGAGGACTGTCACCTGCTGCTGCAGCTCGCCGAGCGCGTCGCCGCGGCATGGCAGCAGGCGCTCGACGATGGAGCAGCAGCCAGACGGACGTCGCGGGACACCGCCGACGCGCTGCGCGACCGTGCTCGCAGCATCTCGAGCGCGGCCGTCGCAGCGCGCCCGATCGCGTGCGGCTGGCGCGCGCGCTCGCGCGCGAGCTCAGGCTGCCCGAAGTCGGAGGTCGGCGTGATCAGCTTCGCCGCCAGCATCCACGACGTCGGCATGCGCGCGACTCAACGAGCGCGTGCTCGAAGGCGGTGGCTCGCTGTCGGAGGAGCGAGCGGGTCGCGATGGAGCGGCATCCCGAGCTCGGCGCCGAGCTGCTCGGGCCGCTCGAGGCGATGGGCGCGGTGCGCGAGATCGTGCTCTCCCACCACGAGTGGTGGGACGGCACCGGCTACCCGCGCGGTCTCAAGGGCGACGAGATTCCCGATCGGCGGCGCGCATCCTCGCGGTGGTCGACGCCTACGAGAGCATGACGATCGGGCCGCGCCGCACCGCGAGCGCGCTGAGGACGAGGCGCTCGCCTGAGGAACTCGAGCGGCTCAAGGGCGAGCAGTTCGATCCGGAGGTCGTGGACGCGTTCGAGCGCGCGCTGGTTGCACGTCGGAACGCAGACGCGGCCCGGAGCCCAGACGATCCCGTGACGCCGAAACCGCCGACGCAAGGAGGTGATCGACATGGCGAAGGGCAAGATCCTGGTGGTGGACGACGAGATCTACATCGTCCACATCCTGGATTTCAGCCTCGGCATGGAAGGCTACGAGGTGCTCACGGCGCTCGACGGCGAGCAGGCGCTGGAGAAGGCGCGCGCCGAGAAGCCCGATCTGATCGTGCTCGACATCATGATGCCGAAGCTCGACGGCTACGAGACCTGCAAGCATGCTCAAGGCCGACGACAGCACCAAGGACATCCCGGTGATCCTGCTGTCGGCCAAGGGCCGCAACGTGGACCAGAAGGTCGGCTTCGAGGTCGGCGCGGACGACTACATCACCAAGCCGTTCAGCCCCCGCAAGCTGGTCGAACGCATCAACGCGATCCTCGGCCAGACCGAGCCCGCAGCCGCATGCAGGCCTCAGCCCCCGGACGCGCTCGACGTTCCGCGGCGCGCGCTTCGCGCGAGCACCGCTGGCGCTCGACCGGCCCGCGTCGCGCTCGCGTCCGGTCACTGCTCGCCTCGCTCGATCTGGATCGTCCACCGTCGCAGCCGCACGCCCGCTCGCGCTCGCTGAGACGCCGCGTCCCGCCGCAAGTCGCTGCGCTCTCGTTCCCACGTTACGCTCGCCCCGACGCCCTGCCATGTCCTTCGCGCAGGTGGCGCTTGCCGCTGCCGCTCCGTCACGACGTTCACCTATCGCGTCCCGACGGCGCTCGGCGGGACGCGTGCGCGCCCGGGCGTCCAGGTCGAGGTTGCCGTTCCGCGGCCGCGCGCGCGCGCGGCTTCGTGATCGGAGCTCGACGCGACGAGCGCGCTCGAGCAAGGTGCAGCGACGCTCGACCGGCGGTGCTCGGCGACGCCGCTCCTGACCGCCGCACCTGCTCGACGCTCGCGCGCTGGGTCGCCGACTACTACCTGGCGCCGCTCGGCGAGGTGCTGGCAGCGGCGCTGCCCGGGCGGGCTCGAGGGCTTCGCCGAAAGCCGCGCGCCGGCGCGGCGCGCGCGAGGATCCGGTCGTGCCGCTGGCGCTGCCCGAGCGCTTCGCGCTCACGCGCCGAGCAGCGCGCGGCCGATCGCGCGCGATCGAGCGCGCGCTCGCGCGCGGCGACGTTCGCGCCGTTGCTGCTCCACGGCGTCACCGCGAGCGGCAAGACCGAGGTCTACCTGCGCGCCGCGCGGCGCGCGCGCGAGGCGGGCGGCCAGACGCTGGTGCTGGTGCCGGAGGTGGCGCTCGGCGTCGCAGCTGGTGCGCGAGTTCCGCCGCCGCTTCGGCACGCGCGTCGGCGTGCTCCACTCGTATCTCGCGGTGGGCGAGCGGCGCCGCAACTGGGAGCTGGCGAGCCGCGGCGCGCTCGACGTCGTGGTCGGGGCGCGCTCGGCGGTGTTCGCGCCGCTGCCGCAGCTCGGGCTGATCGTGGTGGACGAGGAGCACGAGCCGGCCTACAAGCAGAGCGAGCAGCTCCGCTATCACGGCCGCGACACCGCGGTGCGGCGCGCGCAGATGCTCGGCATCCCGGTGGTGCTCGGGCTCGGCGACGCCGAGCCTCGAGTCGCTCGCCAACGCCGCGCGCGGCAAGTACACGCGCATCGTGCTGCCGCGGCCGCGTCGACCGCCGCGCGCTGCCGCGCGTGCGCGTGGTCGACCTGCGGCGCGAGGCGGCGGCCGGCGCGCTGCTCTCGCGCCCGCTGCGCGCTGCGCTGGCCGAGCGGCTCGAGCGCGGCGAGCAGGCGCTGCTCTTCCTCAACCGCCGCGGCCACTCGCACCACACGCAGTGCCGCGCCTGCGGCTTCGTGCCGAGTGCCCGCACTGCGACATCGCGCTCACGCTCCACGTCGCGCCGCGCGCGTGGCGCTGCCACTACTGCGACCATCGCGAGCCGCGCGGCGCCGCGCTGCCCGCAGTGCGGCGCGCAGCTGCTGCGCTTCGCCGGCGCTGGCACGCAGCGCGCCGAGCGCGAGCTCGCGCGCGGCGTTTCCCGAGGCGCGCGTGCTGCGGCTCGACACCGACGTGGCGCGCGCAGCGCGGCACGGCCTGCCGAGGTGCTGCGCGGCTTCGCGCGCGGCGAGGCCGACGTCCTGCTCGGCACCCAGATGATCGCGAAGGGCCTCGACTTTCCGCGCGTCACGCTGGTCGGCGTGCTCGACGCCGACGTCGCGCTCCACCTGCCCGACTTCCGCGCCGCCGAGCGCACCTATCCAGCTGCTCGTCCAGGTCGCGGGGCGCGCCGGCCGCGGCAGCGCGCCGGGCGAGGTGTTGGTCCAGACCTGCACGCCGGAGCATCCGGCGATCGCGGCGGCGCTGCAGCGCGACGCCGGCGACTTCATCGCCCGCGAGCTCGACATCCGTCGCGAGGCCGGCTATCCGCCGTACACGCGTCTCGTCGCGCTCCGGTTCTCGGGCGTGGACGCGGCGCGCGTCGAGGCCGCGGCGGAGCGCGCGGAGCAATACGTAACTGAACGAAGTACAA